>Ga0335074_10001699_pt1 | contig 29706 bp, 21 predicted proteins | sample Lox_Sample_23_FD_206715 | JGI IMG/M metagenome (GOLD analysis project Ga0335074, IMG submission 206715) | Soil microbial communities from Loxahatchee National Wildlife Refuge, Florida, United States - Lox_Sample_2.3 | ecosystem: Environmental > Terrestrial > Soil > Wetlands | place: USA... | reverse complement strand
GGCCCGAGGTCATTCATGACATCGATTTAGCGGGAAAGACTGCCCTCGTTACCGGGCAAACCAACCAAAGCACAATAGCCGCGACGACCGCAGATGAATCAGATTGTGAGAGTGGGAACGGACACGCGGCCCGCTCTACACCCTTGACGGGAGGACAGAGCCGGGAGGACCTGAATGCTGACGTCGATTCAGAGTCAGGCCTGGCGCTGATCAAACTTGCGACGTGAGGCATAGCTGCCCGTCCCTATTGAGGCAGCTTCGCGCCTCCTCGGAGACGAGAGGGAGTTCGTATGAATTTCGTAATGCGATTGACGGGAGCATTGCTGATTCTGGCGGCAGGCGGAGCCTTGATGCCAAGCCCAGCAGGAGTACAAGAGACGAAGGTTAGTTATGTGTCACCAGCCGAATCCGTCCGGAAGAGAGGTAGCGCTCCTGGGATGAAAGTGAAGTTGATCAGCAACGACGAAGGATCGAAGTTAAAGGAGTATGTGGTCATTTTCAGTGCCGGAGATGAAGCTTATTCCGGGCTTTTGGATTTTGCCGAACAGTATCATGTGACTAGCGGCCACTTCACTGCTGTCGGGGCGCTCAGCAGCGTGGTCTTGGGGTGGTTTGATCCACAAAAGAAAATGTATCGCGAGAACCCGGTCCATGAGCAGGTCGAGGTTGCGACGATGACGGGCGACTTCGCCGTGTACCAAGGCAAGCCCTCGCTGCACACGCATATAGTGGTAGCCCGCCAAGATGGAAGGGCGTTCGGGGGACACGTTATCGAAGCAATCGTATTCCCCACGCTGGAGGTCTTTGTCACCGTCGATCCGGTTCCCCTCCGGAAGAAATACGATCCGTCGACCGACCTCACGCTGATTGATGCCGATCGCCAATGACGCCCACGCTAATCCAACTGGAAAGGAGACGTCGCCGTGAACAAGATATCTGAAGAGGTCGATCGAAGCCGCCGCTGCTTTCTCGGCATTGCCGGGCTCAGCCTAGCCGCCACCGAACTCGGACTTGTCCGTTTCGCAACGGCACAATCCGAAACGCCTAACCTGCTAGCAGCTCAACCCGCGGCATTCTTTCCGGGCTTCTCGGCTGAGACGGTCAAGACAACTGGCACCACCATTCACGTTTTACGAAAGGGATCCGGTCGGCCGCTTTTGCTCCTGCACGGATACCCCGAAACACACCTGACGTGGCACAAGGTGGCACCCAAGCTTGCCGAGCAGTTCTCTGTCATCGTACCCGATCTCCGCGGCTACGGCGATTCCGGGAAGCCTGAAAGTGGAGAGCGGCACAAGAACTATTCATTTCGCGCCATGGCACAGGACCAGATGGATGTTATGCGGCATTACGGTCACCAGCGATTTCTGGTCGCCGCCCATGATCGCGGCGCCCGCGTGGCTCATCGACTGTGTCTCGATCACCCCGAGAGTGTTGAGAAAGTTTCTCTCATGGATATCGCTCCTACGCTCACAATGTATCAAGGAACAAACCAGGAGTTTGCCACCAAGTATATGTGGTGGTTCTTTCTTATCCAGGCTTATCCACTCCCTGAACATATGATCGGACTCGATCCCAAGTTTTATTTGGAACATATATTCGGCGCTTTGAACAAGACGCCCGGAGCGATTGGGCCCGAAGAGATGAACGAATACAAACGCGCTTTTTCGAATACGGCAACAATCCACGCTACTTGCGAGGATTTCCGAGCTGCTGCCGATATTGACCTGGAAATGGACCGAGCCGATGACACCGCTGGCAGAAAGATCCAATGTCCAGTGCATGCTCTGTGGGGCGCAAAAGGAACAGTCGGCGTCTTGTGGAACGTGCTCGCTACTTGGCGAGAGAAGTCTGCCGCACCGGTCACGGGGAGGGCACTCGATTGCGGGCACTTTCTGCAAGAAGAAAGACCTCAGGACGTGCTAACCGAATTAACGCAATTTTTTGAACCAAGCCACGCGCGCGTGCGAGAGCGGTCAGGCTCTCTGGCGATTGCGTCGTAGGTCGAAGCTGGTCGGTGTTGGTATGGGCCATACGGCGACACCAATCACGAACATCCTCTTCCCGGTCGACTTCTCGGCCTCCTGTGTTGCCATGGCTCCTTATGTGCGCAGAGCCGCAACATTGTTTGAAGCTAAGGTATCGCTGATCCACGTATTCGATCCGGCGACCTACAACGGTTTTGAGCTTTACACGAGAAGACTGCCGGAAATTACTGAAGAACGCGAAGAGATCGCCCGCGACAAACTCAACGCTTTCCTTCGTGCTGAATTTCCCGTGCCCGAGCATCCAAGAATCTTGCTCGCCGGAGACGCGGCGACGAAGATTGCCGATGTCGCAAGGAACGGTTTCGATCTCATCATTGTGCCCACGCATGGTGGCCTCTTCAGGCGCATGCTTCTTGGTTCTACGGCGGCCAAGATTCTCAACGATGCCGATTGTCCGGTCGTGACGAGCAATCATGCCCAGACGATCGCCCCACGCCCCTTCGCCCATCGAGAATGGATTTGCGCTCTCGGACTGAGTGACGACTCAGAACGAGTGCTTGGCTTTGCGCATCAAGCGGCGGTGAAAGCGCAAAGCAATCTTCACCTCATTCACGCTATCCAAGCCGCCGATCGCGACTTTCCCATTCAACTGGACCTGGAGGAAAAGGTTTTCTCCGAGGAAAGAAAGCGTGCTCGTCAGCGCATCGAGGACCTACAACGCCGAGTTGGTTCGCAAGCGTCGGTTCGAATTGTTGTAGGGCCAATCAAAAACACAATCCTTGAGGCTGCTCGAAGATTCGACGCTGACGTGCTGATAATAGGCAGGGGGCCCGGAGCGGGCACTTATGGCAGGTTGCGAGATCTAACTTATGCCGTCGTGCGAGACTCCCCATTTCCAGTGCTAAGTGTTTGAACTCCCACAAGTCTGATCCGCCACAAGGCCGGTCGCGCCGGGCGAATTCCTGCTCACCAGTAAGGCGTTCCGTCAACCTGCAGCCGAATCCTTCCATGCCGAGGTGACCGACCTCCTGGTGTTCCGCCAAGAGGTCTTCCGTTCCATAAGCACCTCATTGTAAAAGGAGTTGTCGGGTCAGTGGGCCGAACCACCGCCTCACTGGTGCCCCGAAGCGGTTTTCCCAAAAGCTAAGTCTCAGTCGCAGCGTGGCTTACGAAAGTTGGGGAATCAGATCTTCCTAATGTGTCGCAACTTTCGTAACGGAAACCGGTTCCAGTGGCCGCAACGAAAGCAGCGCGAAGTTACTGAATCTTTTGGAGATGAAGTGGTCGGGGCGAGTGGATTTGAACCACCGACCTCCTGGTCCCGAACCAGTCTGGACAAGACCAAATCCTTTGAATTGACGGCATTTGCCTGTGCGTTCCCTCTGCTTATTTGGGCTACCTGGGCTACAAATATCGACGGTCTTAGTTCGGGATGGTCAAAACGAAACGATCAGCTTGACGCTTGATGGTAAGGGGCCGGGTCAACCCCAGCAATCAGCATACGAAACTGAGGGTGCGTCAGTTAGCATGACGTACTGGCATTGTGGCCCGGGTTAGCAGCGTTATGTGCATCCGCATCTTTCTGAGCGTCTTCTTCTGCCGTAGCTCCCGTCCTAATAGGACCAGTCCAGCCCGTCGATCCGTGCGAGGGATCGGCACAAATAGCGAAACACGAATTCATCTCTGACATTATTCACCTCTAGGAGCTTTGAGAATTCGATTACCAGCTACCGTACTATAACAGCCGGACCAGCATCGAACGGAGATCTTAAGCGCTTCGCGCACCCCTGGTCTCAACCGACATCGCGGCCGCAATTCGTCGTAAGACCGTCAAGTTTCCCGCAAATCGATCGAGGTCCACATCAGTCCCGATCCCCGGAATTGATCCTTTCCAGCTGTATTGCCAAAACGTCCATGCAGTCCAAGGCAAGGGGTATTGTGGCGATGGGTTCGATGTCGGATAAGCGATCCACAGAGGGCACTCGACGAACGAAATGCCGTTTGCTGCATCCGGATTCCCTAGCGATCCCCATGATCCGTTGTCTGTGTAGATGATAGGAAGCTTTCCATATTGCTGTCTAATTAGAGAGATTATCTGCCCAATTACGGGGACGTCTCCGGGTTTCAACGGATAGCTCGACGTATTTTCGATATCGAGGGTAATCGGGAAATCTCCTGGATTAGTTATCGCGCCAGTTAGCGCTTGGAACTGTTCCTGGGCCCCGTGAAAGTTTCGAAAAAAATGATATGCGCCAGTCTTCACGCCCGCGGCGCGTGCTCCGGTCCAGTTCGTTTGAAAATTCGGATCGGCATCAACGCCATCGGTCGCCTTAATCAAGGCGAAGTTAATACTTGAGGCAGCCGAGTTCCAATCGATCGTACCCTGATCGGCACTAACGTCAATCCCCGCCACAATGTCGACAGCTGAGGCCGCTTTCGTCAGGCGCAGTGCGGCTGTCACGGTCCTTTTGAGAACCTTCTTCTTGGGAACCTTCTTCGCACTCCTCCTTCTTTTCATAGTCACTTTGCCTCCATTTTTCCCAGCCCGCTGCGCGACTGCCAACGACTACCAACTATCCTCGCCTGTAAACAAGTCAGCGTAAACAATCGACTCCTGTGGTTGGCTGCCCTGGGGGGGCAGAATGCGTCTCACTTCCTTGACTGCGATCTTCCGTGGTCCGGCAGTCGACGTGAAATGATCCTGGAACCGCACAGTGCCGCTCCAAAGGCTTGGCCCTTCTGCTGTCTCAGTCTGCGGCCCCGCTGGTGAGACGACGGCTTCATCGTCAACGACCCATCGGCGAGGACCGCCATGCGATTGCTTGAAAACTAGGACCTCCATGGTGTTTCCCAACGCATAACCCGACCTCGGGTTCGGTTTGCCAGAAATGGTCACTGAGAGAGTGCGGGAGTCAGTTCGCCTCACAACGATCGAGCGGTCGTTCGAAAGCTGGGCAAACTCAATACTGGCAATGGCGGAGATGTGACAACCTTCAACCGACGAGGGCTGGAAGCGAACCAACATCATCTTTAAGAATGAGCCGTAAGTAGGCACTCTGTTGAGAACAACGTCGAAATACCAAAGCTTTTGCCCCGGAAAGGCTTCGTGAACACGCGGATCATAACCGATTACGCCGACTTTCTGTCCGTTTTCTTGGAGCTGAACTTCATCAGAGTAGGCCGCATATTCAGAGAAATCCTGTTTGAGTGGGATGCCGGAATCAACTGTTTGTGCGGCGCTGATGGGGTCTGGAGCGAAGCGCGTAATAAATGGCAAGATCTTGCTCAACTCTGGACTTGGTGCGCCGCATGAGCTTGGAGCGAGCGCCGAGGGACAAATGGTTAGACCATACAATTCGCCATCACCCGTGTCAAAGCGTTGCGTATCATCTAAATAGATTCGAATAATCCCCCCCTTGGTGAGGCGACTAATAGATCCGTCAGATTGCTTGCAATAAATCCGGTCAAATGCTGGTACAGCGTACAAGAGCTTGGCGGGAACAGGAGTTCCAGAGTTTAGAAGTTCAATCCGTTCAAGCTTCACCTGCTGCGTGTATTTGTCTTCGGGATTTTCATCCGACGTCGGTGGATAAAATCCTCGAAAAGACGTCTCACCCGTCGCATGGACAGTTAGCAGGCGATGCTTGCTAGAGCCAGCGTCGAACAGACACTTGAAGACAAAAGCTGCAGGGGCGTTGGAAGTAGGTTGTCCAGTCGTTTCCTCCCCAATGTGAACCATGCCAGGCTGTGAATCGACTCCCTCAGGCCTTTCGAGGTTGGGCATGGGGTCCATCCAAGTGGCATCCATCTTGATCTTGCCCGTAGACCTGTAATCAATCGTCATCTCCGCTTGAAAGACGGTCTTCGTCTGCCCGCGAGACCGAGATGTTGCCGCGGATCTCAATTCAAAGTGGAGAGGCTTTTCAACAGCGTTTGTGATCACGATCGGGTGTGACGGACAGATAATGTCGTTTAATCCCGCAGCCACATCTTCTAAGCCTCCCACGTCCATCCACTCAGCCAATCCGTGGGCTTTGATGTCGTGTGCGGCTAATTCCGATTGATTTCCAGGTAGCGATGCGAATGTGCAGCGAAGATCAACCGTAACAACGTGTGCTTTCGGGACCGAGACCGTAATGAGCGAGGCGTCGGCGGTGATGCCTGCGCTATCTGCATTGCTATCCGTAGCTTGAAATTTAACCGGGCGCAGATTTGTCGGCCACCAACCTTCTTCTACGTAGAGTTCAACGGGAGTTATTCCCTGGGGACCTTCTGCCAGGGGATCATGTAGTTCCGCGTATATTCGACGCGCCATCGGATCGGGGTAGTACGTTGATCCGGGCTGACCGGGGCGAACGTAAACGGGCACATTTTCTTTCGTCCTCCAAAAGTCTCCGTCGTCCTTCAAACGGATTCCATCGAAGCCCTCAGGGGTGTTTCCCTCGCCTGAAAGCAACCAGTCAAACATTCCGTGCCATTGAGCGAAATAAAAATCTACCTTGGGCGGGATGAGCCACCTAATATTTTGGCCGTCACCGCTCCTCAGAACAACGTGATCTAAACTCTCTCCATTAGTAACTTGGAAACCTGGCTCGGCTAAGACATTCGGTGGCGAAAGAGGCTCATAGCGAAGCAGCTTCTGTTTTATTGTCGCGAGTTCAGATCCCACCTCTACAATTTTCTGCAAGTCCCATTGCAAGTTACCTGCTAGGTCCATAACGGGGAAAGCAAACTCGTACGTAAACCCAAATCGCTTGCCGAGAATATCGCCTACCGCTTCTGACACTAGCGTGACTTTGTGGTAGTCGGTCGGAGGTGTGGTGTTCTGGTTGTCGGTTTGAAACTGACTTGGTTCGAGCACGGGGTCATCGTCTTGAGCAGCTGTCAGGTGTTGTTGTTCAATAGTCAAAATGTCCTCGGGGAGTTCCCGTGAATCTGGTGGAGTGGCCTGTGCAGTAGTCTTGTCACGTGGCTTCGTCGGCAGGAATCGGATTGTTCCCTGCTGAGGCTCTGACGGGGACCATGTGATTTCGTTAGGACATTGATATCGTTCCCGCCGTTCACAAAGGGACATCCAGCTTCCAGATGTGCCATCTCTTCTGCTCTTTATCCGTCCATAGACTACATAGCCAAAGCGGAGATCGTCGGCCGTGTATTTCACATCCTGGTCTGCTGAAGCTGATATCTCAAGCGACCGGTCCATGTCGAGACGCGCCTGCAATGCACGGTCGCGCATGTAAATGTTAATGCCTGTCGATTTGAGGCTCGGCGGACGACTTGGCAAAACATCATTTGCGGCAAATTTCGGTTTCGAGACATTCGCGACAGATAAATCGCGTTTAGCGTTAAGCGTGCTAACAAAAGCAACAGTCTTGAAAGCTGCGGCGACTAAATCGAGTGTCTTGCAGTGTAGCCTAGTCGAATTCAGCATTCCGTTCTGAACCAATGGCCCCAACGTTCCGTTCGATGATTCCTTTAGTCGGAACTCAGTCTTGGGCGCATGAACGAGGGTTGTGGGCGAATGATTCTCAATTGAGCCGGGCACGGACCACGAGGGTGCAACGGAAATCGGTAGATCATCATCACCGGATAAACTCGATACATCAATGTTAGTTACGTCCAGGACGAGGCCAAGGGGACGCAGGAGCGCCGGAAACTGCTTGATCATAAGAATCCGCTGAGCACAGGTAATCTGTGTTTCTGGCGTTCGTGAACCTTGATTTTCGGCCTCCGTTCTTAGATCAGCATCCGTGTGTGCGAGTCCAAGCCTTGGAACGCGCGCATACATCGCATAAATACGCGCTAGTTGTGTCGAAAAATCGCCGGATTCCAACCGACCTCGCCTGGGATCAGTTGCCTCCTTATGAATGGCGTTAAGAGCGCTTATTAACGAAATGCTCAGTTCGCCGAGCGGATCAGGAGAGAAGCGGGCGAGCATGCGGTCATAAACATCCTGATGCGCGTCTCCAGCGATGAGCAAGGTGGCCTCCGCCTTTGCTCCATTGAATCGAAACCAATCGACAGTGGGAAAGGAACTAGCGGGAGCACCCGAGAACAGCGAACTGCGCGAAGAACCGCGCCCCGATGATCGGGTCAGCAGTGTTCGATAGATGTTTTCAAGAGAGTCGAACCAATCTTGAGTGGAGTAAGTGTGGACCGGCGTGTTTTGAATATCCACTAGGCTGCGTTCACTGGAACAGCGCATCACTGCCTGAGCCTGCGCAAGTGCTTCCGCAGATTGAGCAAGTCGATCCGCTGAGGGCAATCCGAACACCGCTTCCCATAGCTCCGGCAACAAAGGATTTGTGTCTGCGGTAACTGACAGCGGCGGATTCGATCCGACGAGCAATCGGAATTGCCCACGACCATTTTTTACGACAGTCGTCCAATGAAAAAAAGGGAACCCGGGATCCTGTTCCGCATTCGGGTCAAAGATCGGGCTTACAAGAATTGACAAAGAAGCTCCGCCAGAGGTGAGACCGTTTGGCACAACGATCCAACTTATCTTGGTGCTCGCCATATGGTGACCTCAAATAGCCAATCTATGACGGTTGGCCATAAAGTGCTGTTCGGGTCTTGCGGCACTTCCTGCACGAACAGAGCGACTTGCCGAATCCGCTGTGCTTGAACCTGCAAACTCACGGCGGCAATGGAGTTCAACGGTTGTACTGAAAAACAGGATATCGATCTCTACACAAACGGTGGCTTCACCAAACACCATCGAAGCCCCGTTATAGACCTGGTATGTAAACCCCATATAGAAGGTAACGGATACCGTCACGATATGAATGACATTGAGTGCTCCTCCAGCGCGGAGGTATCCCGATAAAATGATCTTGCTGGGCGTCTGCGAAAAATAGATGCCGGCAACGACGTACGCTTGCCCGGAAGCAAGTGCGACATCGAGTTCGACATGGGCGCCGAATTCGAGAGCTGCCTCGAACATATGGACGCCATCCAGGCCAAGTTCAATGGCCGCAAACGCGCCGCCTCCAAACGGGCCGACGGCCAAAAAACAAGGACGCTGGCGGCTGCAGAAAGCAAATCGGAAGGCAGCAGGCTGATCTATGAATGGCAGTACTACGGTGGCCGTGAAGGCGAGACCATACATGTTGAAGACGCCACAGGGGATCTTGTCCACCGCTAATTGAAACCCAATTTGCACGCCGGTCGGGGATATGTCGACCGCGAGTCCCGGATTTTTAGAAAGGCCGATACGGTCTTTTAGGTCTCGTATGAACTCAAGCACACCGTGGAATAACACCTCACCGCTAGGAATAGAGACCCGAACCTTCGTTCCTTGTCCCGAGCCAGAGGAGACACTGAGTTCTTCGAACGGGATAGTAATGAAATGCGCTCCGGGGAGTAGCTCGACTTTAAAATTCTGCAGGGAGGCTTGAATTTCATATGTTGGTTGGGGCAGCGTAACCGACGTCAAGTCGAGGTGTTCGTGTATTTCACTGTGCAGGTCTAGAGTCGAATTGTTCCCGTTGTAGCTAGCAATGAATATCGGATCTCTCGAAGGTCCGTCATGCATTTCTGGATGCCAATCATACGTGTACACGACCTCCGTCGAGAGGTGTGCCAGCAGCTCCTTTAAAAGTGCATCCTTCTGTTTTTGTAGATCGTTGAGGAACTGTGTGACAGTCGATGGATTTATTCCTTTGAGTGAGGTGATTACACTGTTCAGAGAATTCAGATCCTGTTCAATCGGTGCCACGTACTGGCCGAAACTAGTGTTCCAGAATGCATTAGCTTCATCTGTTGCGGATTTCACTACCACGTCAAGCTGAGCCTTTGCATTTGTGTACTGTTGGTCGATGTAAGCGTTAGCGTCGGCCCGTGCTTGGTTAATGGCGTCAGTGACTGCCTGTTTACAGGAGTTGAATTGATTTTGTGCTTCCCGAATGCGGTCAACCATGTCGTTTACGTACTGCACGCCTTCGGCTGTGGTCTGAGACAGTCGGTCCAGTTCGCCATAGATTAGGTCGATGTCTCGTACAACCGCGCGTACATTTTCAACTGTGATGCTGCTGTTGAGAGTCTCATTCAGCTGATCTTGGAGTTTAGTCAACTGCCCTTGCGGCAGCGTCAAATCCGCCAATTGTGTGGCGACTGTTGTTTGGAGTTGTGAGACGTTAGTATCTATATTTGGTTCGAATCGATTGAGGAGCCCATCGAGTTGCGACTGGCTGGTACCTGCCCGCGCAGCGATATTCGCCAATTGTCGCCGGGCTTCTGCAATTCTGTTGTTGATGTCTCGTCGGACCTGCAAGAGACCGTGTGAGGCGGTCTGCGCAACTGCATTTTGCAGGAGTGTCTGGGCTTCAATCGCCTTTGCCCTGATAGCAGATACTTCGTCTTGGACGGGCTGCTGTAGCTGGTTAACCCATCCTTTTATCTCGGCCCAAACTTGGTTGCCGAGTTGTGAAACGTCACGAAGCGTGGCGAATGTCTCGGAGACGATCTTTGGTATCGCGTCGGGCGCGACGAGAGCGACAATTGCTGAGACAATATCCTTGAGACTGACTCCACCAAGCAACCGCACGTCGAACTTGGCAAAAAAAGTGGAGGGCTGAAAGGTACCTCGCTGAGTGTTTTGTATGTCGCTTACCGGGCCGAGTTGCCGAGAGATGCCCTCAATGGAAATCTTTGGCGCGAGCATCGCTCCGGCATTTTCCTTCGGAAATGGAAGGTCTGGCGGAGTGACTGTCTCCAGAAATGTCTCACCCTGGAAATCTGCAGCGCTTGTCGGATGGCTCGCGGGTAGCCCGTACTTTAGGTAAGCATCGTTCCAAGACACGGAAGTCGAATCGTTTAAACCTGAAAAAGCATTCCCCGCGGAGATGCGGATTTCAGCCGCGATTTTGTCTCGGCCCGAGAGAACGGGATAGAAGGAGCCGCGTTCGTCGGTGGCTTTACTCAGTGGCTCCGCAAGGAAATGCAAATTCACAGCCTGAAGATCGGTGTCACCTTTACGAAAGACAGGCGCAAAGGCAATACGCTGGTCGGCCGCAGGAACGATTCGTTGCGCACTAGCCGCATAAGCATCATACACAAGCTGCATCGACGCTTTATCGTCGACAATCAGATTGCTTACGAAGATTTGGGGCATCGGGAGGGAATGCACCTCCCCCGCCATATCCTTTCCAGAAATATCGAATCGAACATCAACCTTGCCTACTCGCGGCCAAAACGCACAAGGGTACTCTGTCTTTGGATCTCCAGATTGAACCACCCCCGAGTCTCCGGGCCAATCTAGCGGGGCAGTATTAGGCGGTTTTAGGTCAAGCTGGAGAAACGGAATTCGTCCGTCCTGAGGCGCTGAGGCCTGGTTGAAGGGAAGGCTTTGTGGGACTCCAACAATGTAAGCTCGCTGAATCGTGTAAGCTGGCGCGCAAAGTGTGTCGTCTGCGGTCTCCCTGGAGGTGATCACTACCAAGGTCACGGGAAAACCCGAAGGGCAGAGGTAGCCATAATGATGAACCTCAACCCAGTTATCTCTGGCTATTCGAGAGCGATAAACAATGGATTGGAGATCTAGCCTATCGCCGCGAGGCCAATCACCGGTTGCCTGAAGTGACGCACCAAGGGAACTAACAAAGAACTGTTGCACCTCTATAGGGGCCGTTTGCTTTACGTTTCTAGCGTGAGCACGCTTGGAGTCCGTCGTCAACAAGACCAGTTGCTGGCGGTCCGAGTTCGCGAGCGGCATTAGAAAATCATCATTATCCGTTGCGGTTCCATCAACTGGCTTCGGGTCGGCAGGCTTGCACGCAGGCTTCGCGGGGTCAGTAGTCGGTAGAGCATTGGGATACCCCGGCGTCCATAACGCTCGCAGAAAAGAAGGCTTGCCCAGTTCGGTTCCGAGGCGTGCGTGCCATAACGCCACCCGCCGTCTCTTTAGCGTCTGATCGCAACTAGGCGGTTTAACCTCGGAATGCTCACGGTCTTCGACAATTTGCTGATATACGGCGAAACGCGCGTTTGGAGTTGGTGACACGAATAGCTTGTACGGATATTCAATTGCTGTGACTGTATCTATTCCGACCTGTGAAGCTTTCTGATAGTCAGCGGGTTCCACCTCGGGGGGCTGTTGGTCCTCGGGCGTAGCCAACATCGAAACTGACAAGGGATATTTTCCCCAGGAGAGCAGGTGTCCGAGATCGTACTTTGTGTATTCCTCATCAACTCTGAAAACAATTCTGCTCTCACCTGCCGCCACTGCTCGTGCGGGTTGCCTGGGTTTCGCATTCGGGAAGCCCTGAGAATCACGGAAAAAGGACTCTTCGCTAATCCCCTGACTAGGTAGTTCCACGATGATGTAGCCAGGAACGGTGGTGGATGTTCTTCTTAGGATTCGTCCGAAGTCGTGCCATTTCAACGCAAGATTTACAAACCGAAAATCCAGTGCCAAGAGCTGTTCTGGATCGACAATGTGTAGGCCGACACCAGTCAGATCCAGATCCGGTACCTTTGCACCGCAGTAGACTCGGAAGAGACACAGCGCATTCCGGATAAATCCGCCAAAGCCTGCATGTGTACGGGTTGCGAAGGGTAGCGTGACGGTCTCGATGAGATCATCGCCAAGCCCTATGTGAGCCGTGTCGTAGAGAGCATCGAGTTGATCTTGTGAGGCGCGTAAGTCTGTGGCATTTACACGCAGAGCTGCTCCCGTCGAAAGCTGTAAGAAAAGACGACGGGACAGCACCAATGCTTGCCGTGATCGTTCTGTAGAACGTTCCTCTTGCGACCTAGAGATCACCTTGAGAGCCGAAACGAGCGCATTTTGAAAGCGCCGCATGATACGCCCCCTAGGACTATTGGCACAGACACCGTGCAAAAACGTAGCCGCGCGGTTTTGGCGTGAAACGGCGCACATTTTGAATATGCGTAATGCTGAAGTCAATTAATTTATCTTCAGTAGCCAACAAATAATGGCTGTGGAAAATCTGGGGAAACCAGCTGTGACTTGGGTACTGATTGGCGGGCGGTAACCCGGCGCCCCAAAATGTTGACTCAGGAAAATGCCGACTCACGAATCTAGGTAGAGCGCCTGCTCAGCAGGCACGCTTTCTGTCAGCCGACAGCCGATTCCTTCCGCGCTGAGCTTAATAATTGAAAATAAGGACCGACTTCTGGTGCTTTGCCAGGAGGTCGCACGTTCGATAAATTGGTGACGACAAAAGGGTTGGTCGGGGCGAGTGGATTTGAACCACGATCCTTCTGGTCCCGAACCAGCCAGGTCCAGCCCAAATCCGTTGAATTGACGGCATTTGCCTGTGCATTCCCTCCGCATATTTGGGCTACCTGTGCTACAAAGAAATCGATGGCCTCAGTTCGGCCAGGCGGGCTCTGGTTGTCAGTTCCTCGTTGCCTTTGCAGGAGGTAGGTAACCAGCGAAGCGGAGATGCTCAGCATAAATTCTGCTTCCTCTCGGCTGGTACCCGACCTTCCCGGACATGTCTGGCGACTTCTGAAGCGTGCCCCCACATCTTTTCTATCGCACCGTCCAATGGCCTCGGGATGCCAAGTTCAGCCGCACGTCGCTGAATAATTTCGCCCAAAGTCGCTCGCTCGTCTTTGGATATGTGGCGAGCAACGCACTCAGGGTGGCGGCGGACACCTGAACCGTGTGCTCCATGCCGTCCACATCGAGGATCGCGACTCGGCATGACCGAACGGGCATGGATCCCAGGATAGCATTTCGCTTTATGTTCGCCATTTCCCTTTGGCCGACATATATCCGCTGCCCGGGTCCATCGCTTTTTATCCCACAGAAATAGGCGTAACAAAGTCGTCTCTCATACGGAACGCAGCCGAGGAGCCATTCTCCACAAGCGTGTCGAGGAGGAACAGAACCTCGTTGCGGATGCGGGGATCGGATTTCAGCTCTAACGGTTTACCGTAGACGTACCGCTGGAGAAGGACTTCCAACATGAACACGGTATTGGTCCGCTTCAGAAGGTCTGGAGCGTTCCCAGCCTTCAGACACTTTGCGACACGAACAAATGCTTCGGGCAACGACTGCTCGCCGATGTGGTAAAGAAAGCGAACATAGTCATGCAACGCGCTTGCGGATGGCTCTAGTTCCTCGAATAAGCCGTCGATCAGGTGTGCGTACTCTTCGAGACTCTTCCAGTGCCTGACATTCGCTTTCCAGTGGGGTCCCAGGAAAATCGCCGAGAGAGCCGCACCGCCGATTGCGTATTCATCATCGATTTCGTTAAGCCATGCCGCTTTGCGAAGTTTCACCGCGAAAAGTTGCCAGAGGAACCAGAACTGCGCCGTATTTGGCCTTGCATCCTCGGCCGATATCAGGCCCTGAATGATCCAGTGAACTTTATCTGGATGCCTGTCAATGGCATCGAGGATCGGTTCCACGACAAGCTTGGCCCCGTCACGTGACGTGCGCAAAAGGAAATCCTGCAGAAGGCGAGAATGAGCGGTCTCGGCGTCATGGTTGCGTTGACGCCTTTCGTCGTCGCGTCGGTTGGCATGGTCCGTATCCCACGCTGTAACGAGAGCCTTCGCCGTCCGACCAAATGCAGAAACGGCCGCGGGTTCGGCGGGCGCCTGACCAAGGATCGTCAAGATGTGAGTGTTCGCCTCCGCACCGAACCATTCGCCTACATCGAGCCTCTCAGACGCCTTTGATGAAATCGAGTCCGGCATCCAGAACTTTTCACGGACGGCCGAGGCCGCTTCTCGTCCGAGCTCGTCAATCGTCCGCCGCTTGTCGTAGGACCGTTTTTCTTCTTTGCGTCGCGCCTGATCGATGAGTGTCGCTTCGGTCGCGAGCGCGTTGACCACCCGCAGGGTCAGCGCGTGGTCGATCGACCACAGGTGGGTCGCCACGCCCCAGGCCGCATGAGACCGCACCTCATTTATAGGATGGGTCACGGCTGTGACAAACACGCGCTGGACTTGCTCTCTATGCTGCTTGGTAAGCTCTTTGGTCAACAATAGAGGAACAACCGAAGCGCAAGGTCGATCTGCGGACATGGAGAACATCTGTAAGCGAAGCCGGTAATCCCAGACATCCGCTTGGGACAGGACCTCCGAGCAGACCCTAGAAATGCACCAATTCCTTTCCTCCTCCGACATCTCCTCCCAGTGATCGCGGACGCAAACCGCGGCCACAACGCCCGGCCCGCCCGCGATTCCGTAAAGCTTGTCATCGGCCCGAGGCAAAGATTTAGGCGACCTAGCCTCGTTGAGCCTTTCATGCCAGCGCGACGGGTCGTACCCAGGACCCTCTTCGTATGCGAAGACTTTGAGCCCCCACATGAGCAGGCTCGCCCTCGAATTCATTTCTCCGTACTGCGCGGCTGTCTTCTCCATCATCTCCTTAACGTCCGGGTCCGGGTCGTTTGGCTCCAGGCGAATGTACTGCGCCGCACGTGTCGAAGATGTCGATCCGTCCGATTCTGCCTCGCGTCGCTCTTCAGCGGCCGTGTATTGGCGCAGGTCCATGCGGTGCATCGCGAGGCGCCGGGCTCTATGCTCATCATCTTGTTCGGAAATGTACTGAACCTCCTTCAATTGTGATCCTCTTCCCACGATTTCGGGAAGATTCACCGGACCTTCAGGCACTCGCCGAGTTTCTCTGGGTTCAGGCCGTGAATTACGTGATTCCGCTTCGACTGCGACAGCGCGCCAAAGAGAAAATCGTCGAGAGTTCGACGGGCGGTGATCTCTCTCACGCCAACGAGCTAATTCAAAGAACGCGGCGGACGTTCATTGATTTCAATAGGAAGCACCCGTACCGGGCGAGCGAGGTCGGAGAGCTCTTGGCGTACTTGATAGCGTTGAGATATCTCAAAGCAGTGCAACTCGCATCCAAAATGGCGCTCAAGACCAATAGTAATATGCCAGTTCACGGCCTCGACGGAATCCATGCGACGTTTTCGAACGGGATAATGACGCTTTATTTCCTCGAATCGAAGCTTGCGAAATCCGCCAGCGCGGGATCGGAGGACTACGCCGAATCAGTGGCGGGTTTTGGCAATCACCGCAAGCAATATCTGCTCGAATACACCATAATCAGTGATATGAGCAATCTGGACGCACTGTCTCCCACGGATCGAGATGCGGCATTGGAATACCTCGACGTTTATGGTGCGAAGAAAAGCGAACGGATTGAGCGATCTGTCGGCGTCATTTGCTACACGGACAAAACAATATACTCGGAAAAGTTAGCAAAAAACGAGAAAACGCCGCCCGCTGCGCACGAATCCGTGCTGGCTGATCGACTTTCAAAAGAGTATCCCTCGGTTCGCCAAGGGCTCTCCAGAGCGTTCCAGAAGCACGGCATTGATCCTTTGGCGTGCAAGGTATTTTTCATCGCGTTTCCGGACACGGACGCTTTGCGGGAAGCGTTCTACGAGGCTATGAATGGCTGAAGAGTTCGGCGGATTGCTCGCAACCAGAATCAGATCGCACGAGCAGTTTTGGAGCGATTTCGGTTCGCTTCAGGCAGCGGCTGTTTGGTCGCTTTCCGTGGGGAAATCGGGTTTCAACGGTCGGACATCTTCCGATGCTGGAGCGCTCTCCCGTTTGATGTACAGCGCATCCGTTTTTGCTCAGGCAACTGATGAGGCAACTAGAGGATTGGCCCAATCTATTGCCCTTTGCGCGCTGATAACAAATCCCGAACCAAACGTCGTGGAGAGATCGAAGTCCATTCTAGCGGGCATTGGAAACTACCCGGCGGTGGGTTATCTCGAAACGCGGTTTAGCAGAACCTCCTCGACCTTCCTTTCTGAGCTTCGGATCGAATTGCTGAAAGAACTGAATTCAGTTGAGATTGCGGGTACAAAGACCCCGCTTACCGAGTTTCAATACGACGTTTGGAAAACTCTTCCTTCAGCATCTTCGGCGGCGGTGTCGGCTCCGACTTCGGCAGGTAAATCGTTCTTGGTAATTGAATATCTCTGTACTAGGGCGACGCGGGAACCGAAATTTACTGCAATCTTTCTCGCACCGACGAGGGCATTGCTCTCAGAGGTTCAACACAGGATTGAAAAGCGATTGGAGGGCAATCCCGATGTAAGGGTTTCTACAGTTCCAGCACTCGACGCGCAGGGACGAAATAGGCAGATATTCGTTCTCACGCAAGAGCGGCTCCACGTCCTGTTATCCACCACAAATTTGGCTGTAGATCTCGTTATTGTCGACGAGGCTCAGGGGTTGGCCGATGGACCGAGGGGGATGATCCTTCAAGACTGCCTTGAGCGACTCCGATCGGAAAATCCGAAAGCACAAACAATCCTCCTTGCGCCCAGTGCCGAGGGGTTCGTAAGTGTCGGCGAACTCTTAGGAATTCCGGGAATTGTAGTTAAAGAGACCGAATTATGCCCTGTTCTGCAGAACCGTGTTCAAGTAACCGTCAAAGAAGGAAATCCACACGAGTTCCATTTGTCGCTGTTGACGCGCACAGGAGCAAGGGAAATCGGAGTAGTTCCGACAGAACGAGGAGTGTCGGACCCGGCGACTCGTCTAACCGTGGCTGCTCTTGAGTTGGGCAAAACAGGGGCGGCGCTCGTATATGCAACTGGGCCTGCGCAAGCCGAAAAAGTGGCGGCCCAATTTGTTGCCGACCGGCCGATCATGGAATCTGAACCTCTGCTCCAGTTAAGTAGCTTCATTAAACAGCATATCCATCCTGACTACGGATTGGGAGCAATGGTGCGGCACGGCGTCGCTTTCCATTACGGCCACATGCCGAGATTACTTCGAGAGGCTCTCGAAGATGCGTTTCGCCAAGGTAATCTCCACTACCTAGTGTGTACAACCACGCTATTTCAGGGCGTCAATTTGCCAGCCCGCAGCGTCTTTATTAACACTCCCACGAGAGGTAAGGGCACACCGCTTGAAGCAGCTCACCTCTGGAATTTCGCTGGACGCGCCGGGCGCCTCGGACAGGAACTTGCCGGGAATGTTTTTCTAGTCGATTACGAAGACTGGGCCACGAAACCCATGAATGAAAGCTCTAAATTCAAAATTGTTCCCGCGTTTTCCGAAACCGTGTCAGATGACTTCGACGCCGTCTTAGACGCCGTAGCCGGAAACATGCCGAAAACAAGCCTTCGCGATCCGCGTCCTGCTCAGATTCGGGCTGCTGCCGGCCTCTTGCTGGCAAGAGCGTCAACAAACCGTGCGTCTAGCGTTCTGAATCGACTCGTCACTCTTACCGATGTACAACGTCAGACCATTCAATCCGCGGCGACTAAGGCGATAAACGATTTGAAACTACCGAGTGCTCTCATTGAAGCAAATTGGACCGTTGATCCTTACGGGCTTCGGCGTCTTGCCGACCGAATGTCAGAAAAGATCCACGAAGGCGATCTGGAAGAGCTGATCCCAGTACACCCCAGCCATCCGAGAGCTTTCGAGCGCTACCCCGGAATAATAAACCGAGCGCTTCGCGAACTGTGGGGCATGCGGTCGAGGCAGTATGGAGGGCTCGTATCGTCATATGCTGTGCCTTGGATGCAGGGCATCCCCTATCCGGTGCTCCTCAGTAAGTGGGTTGCTTATCGACGCAAGAGCAAGCCACAGACACAAATCAACGACGCGATTAGGACTGGGTTTGAGTTTTTCGAGCAGGTTCTTCGGTTTCAAATGGTTCAGGTCGGCAAGGCCTATCTGGATGTTCTCCATTACGTGCTAGAAGCACATAACCTCGGTGAGCGGCGTCGCGAGGCGTTCGATTTTTCCCTTGCTCTGGAGTTAGGTGTGTCCAGCACTACCGGACGGTCGTTTGTCGAACTGGGCGTCTCCCGAATCGTGGCAACCGTTCTAGAGAAGCTCTTCCCGAATTCTGAGCTCGGTCCGCAGGAAGCTAAACGAAAGGTTCGCGAACTCGATATTCCCGCCGTAGGCCTGTCACCTGTCATCGTGGACGAACTCAAACGTCTCGACCTCATCGCTAATTGAGCCGCCCGCTCGGCCCGAATAAGGTCTGGCGCCTAAGCCCCCCTAAAACAGGCCACCAAATTAACAGAAAGCGGACGGCCTTTGCGTCCTTCGATTCCCGGCCGCTTATCCGGGAAACCTGACTTGCCTGGGAGTTTTTTTGAAACTTTTTTCTGAGTTTTTCCCGAAAACTTGCCTCATAGCTATGACGGGGAAATTCGGAATTGGCCGCAGGGAGGAATCGTGGCGCGAAGGGCTGACGTGCACTACGCGCAGGTCTCTCTCTGGCTGCTCGCGAGTCTCCGTCAGGAGCCGAATACCGATGCTAAAGGAGAACAATTGCTGCTGTGTTGTATGCCAGGTTGAGCGAAATCTGCTCAACTCACTAAGCACACAAATAGCCCGAACCCAATTCCAAGCATTTGCCCTGAACCACCCCATTCTGAACCACTTCGATTCGCCTGCCGACGTGATTGCGCAGTTGCACGAGCACGAGCGAGTCGAGACTGTAAACCACAAGACTTGGAATGGAATCCTGCACGCGCTGGTCGATTCCATCGCGGACGGGACTGCCGAAGAAATCGGGCAGCAATTGCTTCTCGCAGCGTATGCCCCCGCTATCCACAAGGTTTATCGGGAGGTCTGCCAAAAATTCCCTGGCCTGTGTCCCGAGGATGTCGCACAACAGGGGGCTTTGTGCTTCCTGGAGACCGCGAGGTCACCGGAGATGCAGACTCTCAATGGCCATTTGCCTGCCGCGCTGTCGAGACGGTTTCGTCAGAGCCTTTTTCGGTGGGCAATTGGCGAACTGCGGCAGTCACTTCCTCTGGAGCAGATTGCTGCCAACGTTCCAGAAACCCAAGCCCGCAATTTCGAAGAAGCAGTTATCCTAGGACAACTTCTATCGAAAGCGCGGCGGATGGGTGTCCTCTCGGCAAGCGAATGCGAACTCGTTCGTAAGTTCCATTGCGACGGGTTTCATCGCAACGAGTTGGGCAGTGGAGAAGGCGGGCCGTCCGCCCTCGCGCTCTATTTCCGCGTGTACAGAGCCATCAACCGCTTACGTCGCCTTGGTCGGGGAGAACAGCAGGTTCAAGGCACCCAAGCGGCCCTCAACAATACAAATTCAAAAAATTCTTCTTCGGATGCGCAAACTTTCTCCGGCGAGATGTGCATTAGGGATAGTGAGAAGGGAATCTCACCGGAGCAGAGCCACCGTGGCCCGCAGCTCGAATCTGACGTTCCGCCCATCGCGGCGTGACTCGGATCAACGAACTGCGAGACTCGTAAATAGAGCGCTGATTTAACCAACCGGGAGCAGGATTCTCAGCGAACGCCACCCTCCCTACTGCTGATCCTGCTCCCAACTCCTTTGCTCCGGCAGGCTCTAATTTGTTGTCGTTAAGGAGGAGCGTGATGTTTCGAGTCATCCGGCGTAAGCTTCGAAACGAACTGCGTCGTTTCGCCCGCGCAATCGAAGCAAGTGTCGTCTCGCTGTTGCTTGCCTCGCCCGCTTTCGCGCAGATTGGCGGCGACCGCGTCAGCTCGTTTCTCTCAAATACTCTCAGTTATGCTCAGGGCCTCGGCATTTTCGGCGCTGGGTTCCTGGTCATCTGGGCAGTGGCAAATATCGCCCGCGAACGGCCCAGCGGAAAGCAGTGGGCCGGCGCTGGTGGTGCACTGCTGTTGTCTTCGGTTCTGCAACTTCTTCGCACTTTCGCAGGTTGAGCCGTGCCGCTTCGACTCAAACCCGTCGCGCGCTCACTCTCGGTTCGAGCTGAGTTCCTCGGACTCGAACTGGAGGATTGGGGACTCGTGATCGCGTGGGCAATCGTCATGCGGCTGATCGGCGATCACATCCATCGAGTGTTTCTCGGATTCCTGCCCGTCTCAGCCGTGATGACCTACGGCTCGGCTGCCGTCCTGGTTGTGTTGATTCGGTGGGCGAAACACGGCAAGCCGCGTGGATATCTCGTCGCGTGGGTTCAGCACTACTTTCGCCCGAAATCGCATAGTGCGCGGTGCGGCACTCCGAATTTGCCCTATCTGAGCGAGGACCAGCAATGATCGAAACTTCGACAATTCATCTCGTCGCTGCCCTCATCGGCGCAGTCGCAGTCGCGATACTCGCGATGGCGGTCTTCTTGCCGCAGGTCGCCGATTCGGCGCGTCGGCGCTCCGATGCGGAAAACGACTCGAAACTGTCCTCGCTCGCTGCGCGAGTCCCAACCTCAGAAATCCGCGACGGCTTGATCGTGCGGCGCGACGGGTCTTTCTGTGCCGGATGGGAATGTTCTGGAGTCGCTACACAGTTCACCGATGCCGAGCGTCTGGAAGCGCTGAGCAGCGCCCTCGATGCGTTCATCAAGAGCATTCGGCATCCTAACGTCGGGCTTCAATTCCGCTATGTCATCGACCACGAGGCACCACGGCTGCTCGAAGACCGAAAAGCGTTGGGCAATTGCCTGAATTCGCCTGCAGCTTGGCTCGAAGAGAACCGTGTCTCATTCTGGCGCTCGGGCATTGATGCCGGCCAGATGCGCTCGATCAGGCTTCTCGCGCTCCTCTCCTGGAAACCAAAAGACGCCTGGGAGAGAAGCTCTGCCGCATCGCGTTTTGCTACGTCTCTCTGGCAAGGACTTGTACACGAGGGGTTCGGAAAGCTCCCTGCCATTTTGCGAACCGCGCTAAATGAAAGTCGCACGAGAGGACTCGTCGAGCGGAATCGAGGAGAGCACAACCGTCTGGTCGCCGAATTTAATCAGGTCCTCGAAACGTACCGGCTTGGGCTCGAAGCGATCACTCCCGTTCGCCGACTCAGCGAAGCCGAACTCGTCGAACTGGTCTATCACGCACTGAACCCAGCGGATCGGCAGACCCCGAAAATCAATACACAATGCACATCGCTGATGAATACGGACTGGTTCGAGGGAGTACGCTTCCTCGATCTCGGCGGCATCTTGAAAGCTGTCGTAGCCCTTTCGGAACTGCCGGAAGCCACATTTGCGTCCTTGGTCCGACCACTCACGGCGCTTGATTTCCCATCCGAGATCGTTTTGAACCTACGCGTCCCCGATCAAGCTGCGAAGGTTCGCAAGCTGCGCGTACTCCTGAAAAAGAGCTTGGCTTTCCAACTTCGAAAAGACGGTAGCCGCCGTCGAGACTTCCACGCGGCCGCGCTTGAGAAGGACACGGTTGATACGCTGGCGTCCGCCATCACGTCATCGCAACGCATCGTCGAGATCGAACTGGCGGTAATCGTTTCAACTTCAGCGGCGGCACGAACCTCGACCGAACGTGAGAAAGCAGAGCAAGACCTGGCGCAGCGAGTTGAGTCTGTTTTGCAGGCGTTCGGGCACATGAACGGAGCGCGTGGTTATCGCGAAGAAACGGCGCTGTTACCAACTTTCATTGCTTTTTTGCCTGGCGTCCACGGAGCACGCAAGACGAACCGTGATTTCACGCTGCTATCCGGCCAAGCCGCCGATTTCGTCCCGATTGAGATTCCTTGGACCGGAACCCGGGGCAAGCCAGCGTTTCTAAGCCGGACACGCGAGGGGACCTTCCTGCGCTTCGATCCGTTCAGTTCCGAGCTTCCGAACGGAAACATGCTGCTGACCGGCAAGACTGGCTCGGGAAAATCGTTCCTGATAAAGCAGCTCCTTCTCCAGTTGCAGGTGTCAAATCCGCGGATCGCCATTGTCACGAAGGGTGCCGATTATCGTGCTCTCGTTGAGCTGCTTGGTGGACAGTACCGAGAAATCAGCCTCCGCACAAATCTAGTGAAAAACCCGTGGGATCTCCAACAGCACGGCGCAGAGCCAGACTCAGCGCAGATCGCTGGGGTCGCGTCGCTTGCGGCTCACATGGCTGGCAAGACCGGGTCCGACGATGCGATCACGCTGAATTTTCTGGAGAAGACAGTGCGGATGACCTATGACCGTTTGCTGGCCATCGGCAAAACGCCGCGCTTCTCCGACCTGAAATGGACGCTGGAGCACTACCCGGCCGAGAACGCCGTCATTGAGCAACTGGCACACTTGGTCGCTCTAAAACTCAACCGCTGGACGGGTGAGGGCGTTTACGCACAACTGTTCGACCGCGAAACGAGCCCCGAACTGGCCGGGGCCGAAGACATCATTTGTTATGACATCGACGGCCTGAAAGAGTCGCCCGAATTGCAAGCGGCCGTTGCCTTCACCATCGCGCGAGCGATCGACCAACAGATCGGGCGCAAGAACGCGGACGGTAAGCTTCGGCCCACGATAGCGGTCTTCGACGAAGTTTGGGCAATGCTTGCCGATCCGGTGCTCGGCTCGCAGATTCTCAACGCCTTTCGCACCGCTAGGAAACGCTACGGCTCAATCGTCGCCGCAAGTCAGGGAATCGAAGACTTTGTGGGCACCTCCGAGTCGCCGCATACCGTAGGGCTCGCGATCCTGCAGAACACCGAGGCCAAGTTCATCTGCGCCCAGTTGGGGGAACTCTCACGGCTGCGCGATGTGCTGCACCTCTCCGAGCCAGCCGTCGAGGTGGTCAAACAGCTTCGGAACGTACCGGGCCATTTCGCCGAGAGCTATCTGCTCGTAGCCAATCAACCAGAATCGAGCACGGTAATCCAACTGACCGCCACGCCATTCGATTATTGGGCGAGCACGAGCAACCCGATTGAGACCGACTTTCGACAGAAGCTTGCGAAGGAGCACCCCGAACTCTCGGCGCTGGAAGTCATCTACCGGCTCGGCATAGCCCATCCCAAGGGATTGGCAACAGCGCCGAAACGAAAGGAAATCTATGCGACTGCGTCATAAAAAATCAGCGGTTTTGGTTCTAGCAGCCACGTTCATTCTGCTTGTGCCGCTCACTGCGCGCGCCTTTATCGGCACTATGCCAGTCATTGACTGGACAGCAATCGTTCGCATCGGTCAAGAGATTGGCATCTCGCGAGGCACACTGAACACGCTGGGGCTGTACGTCCAGCAATACAGTCAAGTCAACGCTGGCGTTCAGAACGGAATCAGGCTGGTACGTGGCCGACAGCTTGAAGGGATCTTGAACCAGACAGTCGGCAGCGAATTTCCTCAATTCCAGCAACTCCAGCACGATTTCAATAGCGCTCTCGTTGATCCCGCGATTCTCCGGGGCGATCTCGAAGGAACCTATGGCACGGCTCCCGCTACGAATTTCCCACTCGAACGCAAACAGAGGATCGATGCCACCGATGCCACAGCGACCCTAGGTTTACTAGAAGCCTCGCGCGCCGAATTAGTTTCTCAGCAGGAGGACCTCGATGCGGACGACATCGAGTCAGACGCGGCGGTAGCCAGTCCGGGCGGCGCAGCAAAACTCTCCGCCGCAGCAAATGGGGCGATGCTGCGCTCGCAGGCTTACAACCAAAGACTGATGGGAGAACTGATGAGGCTTCAAGCGCTGAACATTGCGCGCGAAAACTCCCTTGAAAAAGAGCAGGAGCAGATTCGGGAAGGCCAGGTTAGCGCTGTTTCGAACCTGGTCGGCAGCATGCAACTGTCGTATGGCATCGGCGATTTGAGGGGGCAGTGATGGACTTGGGAAGCATCAGCCGGTTCCTGGCGGCTCTAGGTGGGCTGTGGGGCCGTGCCGAGCAATATCTGCCGCTCATCATCGGAATCGCACTCCCACTCGCTGCGGTCGTCTTCACGTTCAGCATGTTGCAGTCGTTCTTTCAGGATGCACCTGAAGAGGATTATTTCCGTATCATGGCCCGCTTCGGAATCACTCTCGCCATTCTCGGCGATTATCGAAGTCTTTTCGATCAGTTCAACCAATTGAGTTCCGACTTAGCGCGTCGCTTTGGCGACCCGAACAGCTTTCAGGCTTTCTTCCAGCAAATTCAATCGCAATTTTCGAGCCTCGGTACCGTGCTGGCATTCGCTGCAAACATGTCGGGAAGCATCGTCACGTTGCTGACGCTCCTTGCGGCCATCATCCTGGTTCTCGCCTACCTCGGTTTGGTCGTGGCGCAAGCTCTAGCTGTCATTCTGCTCTACATCTTCGGCCCACTACTGATCGCAGTTCTCCCGAGTCGGCAGCTTACAGTAGTCACGTATACCTACGTCAAAGCCCTGCTGCAGGTGCTCCTGTGGCCCGCCATCTGGAGCATTGTCTTTGCGCTGTTCACCGGGGCGCTGTTGCAGGTTTTCTTAACTGGCCCGGTCGTCAACCTAGTGCCGGCGATACTGCTCATCTTATTGGCCATTCTGCTGACGCAAATTCCGCGCTTGACGGGATACGTAACCAGGGGTGCTTTGAACGCAGTAGGAAGTGCAACCTCGGAACTGGTTACGGCCGGGCTGGCCTACATGACTTATCGAACTGTTCAGACTGGGGCTTCCGGGGCCATGGCGTACGCGACGGGAGGCGCAGCGGTTACGATCCCGCAAGCCGTCGGATATTTCGCGAGAAGCCGGAGCGGGGAAACAACGTCTGTTCCACCGCGAACAAATTTCCGAGCGCTTCCGCCACCAGAAACAACATGAAGGGGTGAGGCATGGCGACGACTACGCTGACGCTTGAGGAAACTCAAAAGGCCAAGTCTGACCTTGGCGACTACACGGAATTCTACAGTCACCTGGCGATTCAAGCGCGCCGCGCCTCGCGAGTGGCGCTGGTTGCGTGCGGCGTTGCGCTGGTCGCGCTCGTGTCGGCAATCCTTGCGCAACTGCGACCTCCCATTCTCCTTCGGGTACAAGACGGCCAGGTGTCGCCACTTGAAGGATCAGGCGTTCAGGTTGCCGAGACCTCGACACAACAGCAGCCCGATAACGCTGAAAAATTGGCGTTCGTGAATACGTTCTTAAATCGATTCGTGAATATGGACCCTCTGACGGTGAAGCGCGATACCACATTGGCGCTGAATCAAATGACTTACAGCCTGCGCCAGCACGTGCTGATGCAGCTTAATCAAGAAAACTTCGTCGATACCGTGCGGGAAAACAATCTGACTTCCACTCTGACGATCAAGTCCGCGGAGTTGGTGTCGGGCGATCCCTACACCGCGATTGTCTTCGGACGAAAGCGGATGACGACGCTCATTAATGGTCAAGAGAACGAGAAAAATCTCCTGGTGAAGTACACGATCCGGCTGGCCCCTGTACCTCGCGCCGCCGCTAACGGATGGACGGGCCTAGAAATCGCTGATTACAAAGAAGAGGTTCTGCAATGAGAAACCTAGCTCGAATCGCTTTGCTGGTGACACTGATCTGGATTGGCTGCTCTGCGTGTCTCGCTCAGTCGCACACGATATCCGCTGTCGCGCAACCCTCAAGCGCAGCCGACAGCGGAGTCGTGCCACTCAGCTTTCCATACTCGATTTCGACCGAGCCCCACTTTGCGATCTTCGTGGAGTTTCCGAAGGCAGATTCGATTCGGCGAATCGCCTTGGGCGACAGCAATTATTTTCTCGCAGAGGCCGACAAGACAGACCCGCACTACGCGATCATCAAGCAAATCGAAGCACCAACTGCAAAGGGAAAGCCGCCGATTGAAACGAACATGCTCGTGTACATGGCGTCGGGTCGCGTGGTCAACATCACTTTGAAGGCCGGAGAGTTGGACGACACAGCCTATTCGATTAATTACCCGGTTGCGATGGCTCAGCCGAAGGATGATTCGCCGCCCGTTCCAAAAGAAGAGTTGGAAAAGCGCCTCCGAGATCAGGAACGCTCGGAGCTCGCGGACAAGATGATTGGCGAGGTTGAGCAAGTCCCGAAGTCGCAGCCGGGCGTAATGGCCGGTGGCCTCGACCTGCGGTTTTACGCCGTCACGCGCCTAGGTACTCTGGCTTTGGTCTCCTTTGACGTGGAGAACACATCCTCGGGCGTCATTGATTTGGAAGATCCGCAAATCAACCTTGTCACCGCCAATGACAATCCGAAAGACCGCAAGAAGGCGCCAGCAAAAGTAGAGCCGGTGGAGGTCATGCAATCGATTGTCTCTCCCAAACAGCTTGCTCCTGGCGCTCGCGCCGCGTGTCTGGTCGAGTTCAACCCGCCTGTTCACGACTCGGATCAACAGGTCGTGCTTTCGATTGCAAACCGCGCGATGGCCGATAAGCCTGTGAACTATCGCCTTGAATAGAGGATAGAGTGGCATGGACAACGATTACAAAACCGCAGTCGTCGAGCCCGAGAAGAATGTTGCCGTAGTCGATGGCCACGAGCCGGATGACGAAGTCGCGGCCAAAGCCCTTGAAGAGATTCGCAGCACAGAGCGGCTCAGTGGATTTGGGAGATTCGCAAGAAGACTGCAGCGGCTGTTCCAGGCATCAAACACTTCCCAATCGAAGCAAGGAATGTCGCATCTCAAGGCAGCTCCGATCATGATGTCCGCTGGTCTGTTACTGCTGCTCGCGACGGGTGTGCTCTTCCTGCTCTCTAAACCCGAAAGCGCCGTACCAGGTCATTTTCGCCAGCCGACGGGACTCGTCGGGAGCAATCATCAGAGCAGGCTTGTTACTACCCCGGCCGAACCGCCGGTTACCGAGGACGAGCTTGCCGGTCAAGATGCAAGCGCGGGTGCTGCAACGGCGAGTAGCACCGCGAAAAAAGGAGCGACTCAAACTATCTCTTCCCATAGCTTTTCGTTTGCGGGCAACGGAAACTCGCCCGCGCAACCTGGCGTGCAGAGCGGCCCGAACGGACTCGGCACACCTGCGACCGTTTTTGTAGACGATCCATCAGCTAGTGCCGTTCTGAGACCGAACATTACTACGCCCACATCGCCCCAGGCAGTTGTTGAACTTCCAGAGGGCACTGAAATTATCGCGCATACGGCGAATGCCATCAGCAGTGGACTGGAATCTCCGGTTGTGGCTGTGGTGGATCGACCCATTCAATTGGGCAACACGACGGTGATTCCCGAAGACGCTCGGGTCATCGGGCAAACAGCGGGAGCAGTGAAGGATCGAGTCAATGTGCGTTTCACCTCAGTGGTACTGCCGAACGACCGCGAAATGGTGATTTCGGGCCTAGCACTGATGAAGGATGGCAGCGCGGGGTTGGTAGGGAAAGTCAAAGGAAAGCGCAATCCCGTACTTGCTGGCGCTGCACGCATCGGAACGGGTGCGGCTGTGGTCGCAACCGAGTTTGCCGGCCAAGGCTCGTTGGACGCGCCATTTTCTCAGTCTGACTATCTGCGTAACCAAATGGCCTCTGAGGTCGCATCTCAGGGCAGCCAGCTTTCCACCCGCTGGCAGCAGCCGTTTGGTGTTCCGATTGTCGCGGTCGATGCTAATCAGCCGATAACAATTTTTCTCTTGGAGCCTCTAACCGTTTCCGGTAAGACGATTCAGAGTGCAAGCGCGGCGTCGCAGCCTCCCCAAGCCGTTCCTAATGCGGAACACAAGCAACCGTCGGACCAAGCCTTGATCGAGGCGCAAACCACTTACATCCAGGCTCTTGAGGAGCAACTGACTGAGAGCAAGGCCAGCGGTGGAAAGAATCCAGATGAGCACCAGTAGCACAGTCGAGTTGGCTGTTTCCTCTGCGGGCGAACTGCGCAAGCTCCTGACCGAATACGGCTACGTCGCCAGAACGGAGATGGCCAAAGTGATATATCTCGCACTTCGGTTAGGCAAGCCGCTGTTGCTCGAAGGGCCTCCTGGGGCAGGGAAAACGCAGGTTGCCAAAGTTCTTTCGGAAGCACTCGGGATACGGCTGATTCGTTTGCAGTGTTATGAGGGGATTGACGAAGCCAAGGCGCTATACCAGTGGAATGAACCGCTGCAGCGCATGGCGCTTGAGTTCATTCGCCAGAGCTCCGCGACGAGGCCACAGGAAGAATGGTCAGCACTAAAGCGGAGACTCTACAGCGCCGATTTCCTGATCCCCGGCCCAGTTCTAAAAGCTCTTCAATCCGAAACCGATACGGTTTTGCTGATCGACGAGGTAGACAAGACTGGTCCCGCATTCGAAGCGTTCCTGCTGGAGATCCTCTCCGATTTCCAGGTTTCGATCCCGCAATTGGGCACCGTCGTGGCGAATCACCGTCCAGTCGTGGTCCTGACTTCCAATGCCCAAAGGAAATTGACCGAAGCCCTGCGAGGACGGTGCTTCTTGCTCTGGATGGATTACCCCTCGCTCGAACTCGAAGCCGAAATCATCATCCGCTCGCGCGAGAGCGAGTCTCGGCTTAGCTTGCAGGTGGCACGCTTCACGGCCGCAGTTCGGCGGTTGGGAATGACGAAACCACCGGCAATCCGTGAATCTCTCGATTGGATCGACGCCCTGCGTATCCTCGGTGCGAGCGAGTTGACCGCCGAAGTCGTTTCAGACACCTTGCCCGTGCTTTTGAAGACCCGCGAGGACATCGACCGCGCTGCGGGAAACGTGGCCTTGCTGTTGCAGCGAGCTTGTTAGGATTTCCATGTCTTCTACGCTGACAGCTCGATTTCAGTGGCTTCCCTACCTAGTGGTCGGGTGGATGTTGCTGGCTGGCCTCTCGCTCGCTGCACCTGATCGGCTGTTCCTAACGCGCAGAGAAGGGCTTTGGCTTGGCCTCGGATTCGTCGGAGTTGCCCTGATGCGCGGAGCGCAGCAACTGGGGCGAGAACTACCCACTGAGATTGGCAGTCTGCTGCTTTCGCGCTTGCCGCAGCAAAGCCAAATGCAATATTTCGGGCACGGCTTCACCTGGGATGCGCAACACGCCAACGAGGTGCTGGCCGTTGAACGGGATAGCAAGGTTGCCGCACGCAAGCGGAAGCCAGGCGATTCTGGCGGAGTTGCCGCGATTCACGCTGTTGGCTCTCGCGAGGAAG
>Ga0335074_10001698_pt1 | contig 29710 bp, 11 predicted proteins | sample Lox_Sample_23_FD_206715 | JGI IMG/M metagenome (GOLD analysis project Ga0335074, IMG submission 206715) | Soil microbial communities from Loxahatchee National Wildlife Refuge, Florida, United States - Lox_Sample_2.3 | ecosystem: Environmental > Terrestrial > Soil > Wetlands | place: USA... | reverse complement strand
GTGAAGTTGTGCCTATTCGCACGACAATTTATGAGACCAGTTCTAGCAGTAACGAAGACGCATTCGGCGGAGAATACCGAGGCCGCACAACATCATTATGGACCGCTGATCGATTCGACCGGTTTGAGCCGGAAACCTTACTCATCGTCGTCGTCATCGGGTGGAATGGCAGCGCCCGCGGGCAACTTGCGTGGATCAGGCTTGACGGTGACTGGCTGCGTCAAAGTCTGGCCGTCAACCGTAAGCCGAACGGTGTACTCTCCCGGCTGCAGGCCCTGAGAGCCGCGCCCGGGACGTGCCGGCGCAGCTTCGGGCTGAGACGCCGGCATTCCGGCTGGATGACAGGCGTCGACGGGCGGCGGCGGCGGGCGGCGGCCGTATCCAAAGCCGCGCGGCGCCACAACGTTAAGCGCGAAGCGATGCATGCCGGGCGCAGCCGAGGGCGGCGGGGCGGGTTCTTCCCAGTAAGCCTGCACGTTGATGGCCTCGGTGTCGACCGGCTTGACGGGCGTATCGCTGGCCGCGCAGGCAGCCACCTTGCCGGACTTGTCAACCAACTCAAGCTTGACCGGGCTGCTGGGCGCGGACTTGAGCCAGTAGTAAGCCACGACGCCGGCAGGCGGATTCAATTCCTGCGGTTCCTCGTGCGGCAGCGGGGTACCATCCTGGCCGCCCGCGTGAACGGCCAGCGTTTCGCCGGGCGCGAACAGATAGGCATTTGCAGCCTCAATCTGTTTGCCGTTGGCTGCGATCTGGCGCAGCGCCGACATTTGATCGAGGACCCAGAATCCGCGGCCGAAAGTCGCAACGGCAAGATCGTCGCCGTGGATCAGGATGTCGCGGACCGACGTGACCGGCATGTTGAGCTCGAGCGGCTGCCAATGGTCGCCGTCGTCAAAAGAAACATAGACGCGCAGCTCGGTTGCGGCGTAGAGCAGTCCCTTTTGTTTGGTGTCTTCCTTGATCGAGTTCACAAATGCGCCTTCGGGAATTCCGTCGGCGACATTTGCCCAAGTTTTTCCGCCGTCGTGGGTGCGATAGATGTAGGCGCGATCGTCGGCCAGCCGATGGCGATCGACCGAGGCGTACGCCGTCTCGACATCGAAGTGGCCGGCCTCGATCTGCGATACCTTGCTCCACGCGGTCATCTCCGGCGGCGTTACATCGCTCCAGTGCGCGCCATCGTCGCGCGTTACATGAATAAGGCCGTCGTCGGTGCCCACCCACACGGTCTTCGCATCGAGCGGAGATGGACTGATGGTGTAGACCACGCCGAAACGATCGGTCATGGTCTGGTCGATGTCTTTGGCGGTGACGGGATCGAGCGTCTTCGGCACCTCAGGGTGCAGGCGCGTGAGATCTGGGCTGATCTTCACCCAGGTTTTGCCGCGATCGCGCGTGCGGAAGACAAATTGATTGGAATAGTAGAGCGCATCATCTGCCGGGGAAAAAACCTCCGGCAACGTCCAGGTTTTGCGATACGGATCGCCGACATCTTCTTTAGGCATCTCGCCGCCCTCAGGCGCAGAGAGATTGAGTGCCTGGTTGCAGCGCTGATCGCCGTTGCCGTAGAGCAGGTCAGGATCTTTGGGGTCAGGCACTACGGTGTCGCTCTCGCCTGCTTCGCAGATCGGCAGCCAGTTGCCGAACGCGAGCGTGCCGAAGCGCGACCACGTACTGACGCTGACCGCACCTGAGTCCTGCTGCGCGCCGTATAGCCAATACGGGAAGCGATTGTCAGCGGCGATGTGATAAATCTGCGCGGTGGGCTGATTGTACCAGGTGCTCCACGTTTTTGCGCCATCGACCGAGACCACGGTGCCCTGATCGCTCGAGAGCACCATGCGATTGCCGTCTCTGGGATTGATCCAGAGCTGGTGATAATCGTCGCCGCCGGGTGCGCCTTTTACAGGCGCCCACGTTTTGCCGGCGTCGAGCGTCATATAGGTCGCGGTGTTGACGTTATATGCGCGATCAGGGTTGGTGGGATCGACGGCTATTTGTTCGAAGTACCATCCGCGGGTCCAGAGTCGTGGCTCGCTGTTCACCAGGCGCCACGTTGCGCCGGCATCGTCGGAGATGTAAATGCCGCCGGAAGGCTTGGGAGCGTTGGGGCCGGTGGGAGCGGGAACGCGATAGGAGCGCGCGATGGACGTGCCGAGATCGTCGACTACGGCGTAGAGGCGATTTGGATTGCTGGGCGCGACTGCAATGCCGATCTTGCCGACGAAGTCGTCAGCGGGCAGGCCGCCGCCGAGCTGATGCCAGGTGTCGCCGCCGTTGGTGGATTTGTAGAGGCCTCCGCCAGGCATGTTCGACGGCGCATAGACAGCCCATGGAGGGCGGCGCGTTGCCCAGAGCGATGCGTAGATGGTGCCGGGATGTTGCGGATCGAGCGCGAGATCGATGGCGCCAACGTTATCGGGGTCGTTCTGGCTCCAGAGAATCTTCTTCCAATGCGCGCCGCCATCGGTGGAGCGATAGACTCCGCGCTCGGGGTTGGCTTTGTAGGCGTGGCCGAGCGCTGCGACATAGACGAGGTTCGGATCGGCGGGGTTGACAACGATTTTGCCGATCTGGCGCGTCGCAGCGAGACCGATCGAATGCCAGGTTTTGCCCGCGTCGGTCGATTTGAAAAGGCCGATGCCATAGGAGTGCTGGCTGCGAATGTCGGGCTCGCCGGTACCCACATAGACGATGTTGGGATCGGAAGGCGCGACGGCGATTGCGCCGATGGAGCCGATGGGGATTCCGGTCACCGGATCGTCGGCGATGGGAAACCAGGTGCGGCCGGAGTTCTCGGTCTTCCACACGCCACCGCCGACCGAGCCCATGTAGAAGGTGTCAGGCTGCGATGCATTTCCTGATACGGCGTAGGTGCGGCCGCCGCGCATGGGACCGACATCGCGCCATTGCAAGCCGGAGAGCAGGTCGGCAGGATAATGCTGGGCGGCAACTGGAAGAGCGAAGGCGACGCAAAGGGATGCGGCTAGAAATTTGCGGACGGCGGCCATGCACAGGCTCCGATGAGTTCAGGATTTTGTCGAACGGCGGGAAGCGCAATTGATTCGCGATTGAATCGGATTGTAAATCATTCCTCATCGCCAATTTCGACCTGGTCCTTCTTGTTGTTGCCGGCTTTGCCCGAGTCGAGATCGATTACAGCAAGATGCCGGCGGACAAGTTGCTCGTTGAGGGCCTTGAGATCGGTCTTCTTGAGCTGCTGCCACTGTTCGATGAGGCCGGGGAGCGGTTTGGCGGCGGACTGGCAGGCCTCAACCTGCCCGGCGGTAGGAGCCACATCGGCGTTCTCAATCGAGTGCTCGAGGCGTGCTAACTGCGCACGTACCAATCCAAGGGTTGGCGAAGGGGTCGGACCTCGGCCAAAGCCGCGCGCCGGGCCTTCAGCGCCGGCGATCGCATTGAGCCTGGATTCAATAGACGGCTCAGCGCCTGCGACGGGCGGCTCGGCCGAGCGCGTCTTGAGTTGCTCGCGTAATGCTTTGATGTCTTGCAGCGCGGCGTTGGCCTGGATCATTTCGTTATAGACGGATTTCGCCAGGTTGAATTGCTGTTCAAGATCGGCGAAAGACGTCTTTACGCGCGGGTCCATGGCAACCTTGAGTGGCTCGGATAATGTTTTGCCGCCGGCGATCAACCGCACGGTGTAGCTTCCCGGCATCACCCAGGGCGCGGTAGAGACAGGAGGCGTATCGTGGGGCGTGGCCATATCGTCGTCGGGCTCCGTGCCCATGCCCGGAACCTGCGGATATTGCATATCCCAGAGGAAGCGGTGATGGCCGGGCTCGGCAGAAAGGACACGCGGCGGGCGCGCCCATAATGTGGGATCGGGATAGCGCGGATCGAGCGGCGGCACAGGATCGTTGCTGTTGAAGCGCGCGACGACTTGGCCCTGATTATCGGCTATTTCAAGCGAGACGACGCCGGAGATGCCGGGGCCGAGATAGTAGTCGATGATCGCGCCGTCGGGCGGATTTTTGCCGGTGGCCATGTCGGGCGGCCAGGGCGTGGGCGGATTCATGTCGTTGCGGATGCGGAGAGCGGTCTGCGGCGCATAGAGATGAGCAGTCTCCGATGCCATGGCAGCTGCGATCTGACGCAGCGGCGTCACGTCATCAAGAATCAGAAAACCGCGCCCGTGAGTCGCGGCAATCAGGTCGTCGTCTTTTACTTCGAGATCTCGGACTGAGCTCGCAGGCATGTTGAGGCGAAGCGACTGCCAGTGATCGCCGTCGTCAAAGGAGACATAAACCTGCGTCTCGGTACCCGCATACAGGAGTCCTTTGCGCTTGGGATCTTCGCGAATGGCGCTGGTTGCGGCGCCCGCAGGAATGCCGTTGTCGATCTCGGTCCACAATTTGCCGCCGTCATGGGTGCGGAAGAGATGCGGACGCATATCGTCGAGACGCATGGTGTTTACGGCTGCGTAAGCGGTCTGTGCATCGAAGTGGCCGGCGTCCATGTTGAAGACCTTCCAGAAAGGCTTCAACTCCGGCGGCGTGACGTTGTTCCAATGCGCGCCGCCATCGGTTGTGGTCCAGATGAGGCCGTCGTCGGTGCCGGCCCAGATGCGGTTGCCATCAAGCGGGGACAGGCCAAGCGCATAGATGACGCCGCGGCGCGTGACCTTCGCGGCAGGTGAGTCTTTGTATGGATCGACAACCGGAGGCAGGTCCCAGGTTTCGCGGGTCAGATCGGGACTGACCTCTTTCCAATTCTTGCCGCCGTCCTGAGTAAGCCATAGCGTGTTGGTGGCGAAGTAGAGTTTATGCGGATCGACTGGCGAGAACTCGAGCGGCTCAGTTCGGAGCGCGCGATAACTGTGCAAAGGCTTGGGCTCAACATCCTGAATCTGGCCGGTGCGGCGATCGTAGCGCGTCACTTTGCCCCCGTAGACGATGTCGGGATCGAGCGGGTCGGGCGCGGCGTAGCCGTACTCTTCAATGCCGGCGGGGTGCCAGTCGTGAAAGGTGATGCGGCCATCGTCGCTGCGGTTGGAAACGCACGCCGAGCCGGAGTCCTGCTGCCCGCCGCAAACGCGATAGGGGAAGGCATTGTCGGCGGTTGCGTGATACATCTGCGCCGTGGCCTGGTTGAACCACTGGGTCCAGGTTTCGCCGCCATTCTGCGAAATAATCACTCCCTGATCGCTGGCCAGGGCGATGATTTTTGTGTTGTTGGGATTCACGAAAACATTCTGGTAGTCGTCACCGCCGGGTGAGCCGCGAAACGCGGTCCAAGTCTTTCCGGCATCGGTCGACTTCCAAGTAACGATGCTTGCTACATAAATTGTGTCGGGGTCTTTGGGATCGACCATTGGGACGGGGACATCGCCGCCACCGATGCGTTCTTCAGGCCGAGTATCGTTGACCGGCGCGTGCACCCAGTGGTCGCCGCCATCATCGGACCGGTAGAGACCAACTGGGCCATGGACCGGAGCGATGGCGCCGTAGATGCGGCGCGGGTCGCTGGGCGATATGGTCAAATTCACTTGCATGATGTTATCGGGTAGACCGTTGCCGGTGAGTTTGGTCCAAGTGTCGCCGCCATCGGTTGAGCGATAAAGCCCGCCATCCGCGCCGCCAAACGACCCGTTCTCCCACGGCGCTTCCTGCCGTTGCCACATGCCGGCGAAGACGATGTTGGGATTCTGTGGATCGATCTGGACATCGGATGCGCCGGTGCGATCGTTGGTATAGAGGACGCGCTGAAACGTCTTACCTCCGTTGAGTGTGCGATAGAGACCGCGCTCTTCGTTCGGTCCGAATGGATGGCCTTCTACGGCGACGAAGACGCGATTGGGATCCTTGGGGTCGATGGCGAGTTGGCCGATCTGTTGGCCGCCGCGCAGGCCTTCGAGGTGGGTCCAGGTTTTGCCCGCGTCGGTAGATTTGTAAATACCATCTCCTGTTGACAGATCGGGGCGCTGCAATCCCTCGCCGCTGCCGACATACACGATGTCGGGGTTGCTGAGCGACACCGCGACGGCGCCGATCGATCCGGTGGGCTCGTCGTCCCAGATGCTGTGCCAGGTCGCGCCCGCATCGGTCGTCTTCCATACTCCACCGTTCACGGCGCCCAGATAAAACGTGGCAGGCTCGCTTGGCACGCCCGCCAAGGCGCGCGTGCGCCCGGCGCGCAGGGGACCGATTTCGCGCCATTGCATATCGGAATACAAACTGGGATCGACCTGTGCGAAATCGAAGGTTGCGAACGACACAACCGATACGACGATGAGAAAGATGCGGCTCTTCATAGTTCTCCTGACGAGGAGGATGTGGGCGAAGGATGAAACGAGAACCTTCGCGAACGGGTTGAACATAGCAAGCGACGAGTAAAGTGAACGGAAAAACTCGTCAGGCTCGGCGAGACGCCCGAAAAACATCCCCAGGGGCTAAAGCCCGCACTCATTTTATTGGCCTAATCGGCGCGAGTAAACTCGTGCCCTGTTACAAAGCGCATGCCATTCGGTGTCTTTCGACAACCTATGAAGCCGTGCCCGTCACCCTGGTGCATGCGAACATTTCAATCTCGGTGCAAAGCCGATCGGCTCGCTATTGAATGCAACCGGTCGAAGACACCGCGTTATCCACCGGCAGATTGAGCGGATTCTGCTTCGCGAGTCCGTCGTTCAGCTGCTTCCAGAGAGCGAGTACCTTGGTCAGCGCACTGCACTGCTCCTCCACTGCTTGCACCTGCGGTAGCGAAGGCTTTTGATCCGCTGACTCGATGCCGAACAACAAGCGTCCCAGGTCGCGATTCACCGGGCCCAAGCCGGGCAACTCATGCGTGCCTTCAGAGACCGCCTTGATTTGCTTATCCATGTCGGCGGTATCTGTCTCGGGCTTCTTCTTTTTGAGTTCGTCAATCGCATCCGTCAGGGCTTCCAGCTTCTTGTATTCGGCGTAAGAGACATTCATTCCGCTCACGATGCGGCGCGCCTGCGTTGCCTGAATTTCAAGATCTTCCTCCGATGTGTGGACACGGGGATCGAGCTTGACGGTGAGCGGTTGCTTATAGGTCTCGCCATCCACCGTTAGCTCGACGGTATAGTTTCCCGGCACCACCAATGGGCCTTGTGGCTGCTGCCTCGGTGTTTCATACGGAATCGCATGGTCGGCCAGCGTGTATTCGGTGTATTGCAGAATCGGCCCGTAATACGAAGCCGGCAGGGCCTGCGGCGAGTCGTAGCGCAAATCCCACACGAAGCGATGCAGCCCCGCGCTCGAGTCAACTGATTTGGTTGTGTCGAACCAATACTCGGGAACATTCGGCGGCGGCAGCTTGGGTTCGCTCATGCTGCCTGTATACTTGCGCACCACGTTGCCATTCGCATCGCGAATGACGATCTCGGCTTTGCCGGGATGCGCCGTCTTCAAGTAGTAGTCAATCAAAACACCATCCGGTGGATTTTTCGCGCTCGGCGTTTCAATCGGGAGCGGTGTGTCTTCCCAGTTATCCCAGCGAACCCGCATCGCAGCCACGGGCGGCAACAGGCTCGCCGGCTGGGCGAGCAGGTCCGGCGTAAGATCGCGAATCGGCGCGATGTCATCGAGGATCCAGAGTCCGCGACCATAAGTGGAAATTGCGAGATCGTCTCCATGCACATGGATGTCAGTGACTTGAGACGCCGGCAGGTTCAGGGTGAGCGGATGCCAGTGGTCGCCGTCGTCGAACGAAACATAAACGGTTGAGAGTGTCCCGGCGTAGAGAAGGCCCTTGCGGACGGGGTCTTCGCGCACCACAAGAACGCTTTCTTCCGGCGGCAGACCCGTCACGATCGATTGCCAAGTGGCGCCAAAGTCGCGGGTTCGCAGAATCTGTGCAGGGACACTCTGCCGGCTGGTTCCAACCGTCAAAAAGGCCTCGGCGGCAACGAAGTGCGACGGCTCTACATATAGGATCTGTGAGGGCTCAGTGATGCCGGGCGGTGTCACCTTTTGCCAATGTGCGCCGGCGTCGCGAGTGAGTTGCACCAGCCGGTTAGTAGTCGACGCCCACATCACATTGGCGTCGAGGGGTGAAACTGCCAGTGCCTCGATCGCCGGCGGCCGGGGCGCACCCGGTACGGGCTTCGCATCTGCCGGTGCCTTCCACTCCGTCAGGTCCGGGCTGATCGCATCCCAGGTCTTTCCGTCGTCGGTTGTCTTCATTACATACTGTGTGGCGAAGTAGAGCGTGTGCGGATCGAACGGAGAGAAAAACAGCGGCGGCATCTGCGCCGCGCGATATTTGGTCCCCTTCTCAAACACGGTTGCAATCTGCCCCGTTCTGCTGTCGTAGCGGACGACGGAGCCGAACCACCCGCCTGAATAGATCCAATATGGATGCAGCGGGTCGGGCGCGATGTAGCAGTACTCGAATCCACCCACCGAGGTGTCGTCGTGTTCGGTAATTTCTCCGTTATCGCTGCGGCTGGGCACTGACTGAGTGCCGCTGTCCTGCTGGGCAGCGTAGGTGCGATACGGAAACTGGTTGTCGGTGGTGATGTGGTAGTACTGGCCGGTCGGCTGGTTGTACCAGGTGCTCCATGTTTTGCCCGCATCCACGCTCAGGATGGCTCCCTGGTCGACGCCAAGAAGCATTCGTCGGGGATTAGTGGGATCGATCCAGAGCAGGTGAAAGTCGTCGCCCGACGGCGCTCCGACAAACGCCTCAAAGGTGTGGCCTCCATCGGTCGAGCGATAGAGCGAGGTCTGCGCCATGTAGAGAATGTCGGGATTTTTGGTGTCGACAAATATCCTGCTGAAGTAGGAGTTGCCAAGAATGCGCGGATCTATGGTTGACTTGGTCCAGTTCGCACCGCCGTCGTCTGACCGGTAGAAGCCCTGGTTCATCACGGCATAGAGCCGCTTGCCACCGGTATGCGGAGCAACCGCAATCCCCAGCCGCCCGCGGCCTGTCTCAGGCAGCCCTTTTGACGCCAGCAGAGTCCACGTCGAGCCCTCGTCGGTGGATTTGTAAATCAGCGAATTATCTTCCGGTTCCTTGTCCGGCGAGGCGGCGCTGGTGTTCTTCGCAGCCGATACACTTGGCTCCGGCCGCGGAATCAGCAGCGAAGCGTAGAGAACTCGCGGGTCATCGGGGTCAACTTCCAAATCGAACACCCCGGCGCAGTCTGCTTTATCGAGCGTCTGCTTCCATGTCTTGCCACCGTCAGTGGATTTGAAGACACCGCGCGGAGTTGCAAGGTCGTACTTCGGATAGGGGTGCGAAAAGACGTACACGCCGATGGAGTTGGCGCCCGCGATCAGGATGTCGGGGTTATGCGGATCGACAATCACGGCCTGGATGAAGCGCGTCTGGTCAAGTCCCGCGTGGGTCCAGCTTTTGCCGGCATCGGTGGACTTGTAGACGCCATTGCCCGGCGTCTGCTCGCCCGTTCCCGCATAGATAATTTTGGAATCGGAGGGCGCAACGGCGAGCGCACCGATTGAAGCGACCCGCTCCTTGTCGAAGATGGGCTCCCAAACCCGCCCCGCATCGGTCGATTCCCATATTCCGCCCCCCGGTGTGCCGAAGTAGTAGATGTTGGAATTGCCAGGCACGCCTGCTACCGCGCTCACGCGCCCGCCGCGAAATGAGCCGATCAGCCGCCAGTGCAGCGCTTGCAACGCATGGGTGTCAACGTCTTGACCAAAGCAACTGGTTGCAACCAGCGCGCCGGCAGCCGCCAGCACAGCGAAACATTTCACTCTGTCCCTCCTGATGGGCATCGCCCACGCTGCGCAAACGCTATTGGGGGCTGGGGAAGTCGTCTGGCAGCGAATTGCTCAAATTCAATTACTGGATTTCAAGCGTAGCCTGTCGAGCGCCAGTTTGTCCTGTCCTTGTAATTTGAAACACATAAAGCACTTCAGCAAGCGCGTCTTGCCGAGAGCATCCGGGCTGCAAATCAGCGCGGAAGCGACGGAGCCTCAGCGGCAATCATTGGACTCGGCCCAGTTTACATAGATGGGATTGGCGATCAGCCACAGCTTGCCATCTGCTCCTGCTACTTCGGCGCGGAACCAATGACGGTGTCCGTCGCTGGTCCAGACTAGAGGAATGGATGTGCCGGCGGCATCGATGATCGCGCTGGAATGAGAATCGATCTCCTGGCCGTCCTCAATCCAAAGAACACTTCCGCCCGTCGCGCCGGTAGCGTGCACTTCGAATCGCACCGCAGTGCCATTCGGCGCATCGAGCGAATCGCCAGAGTGAGCGGTTTGGTCGTGTGCACTCGCACTTGCTTCGAGAATCCGGTCCTGCGTTCCGGTAAGGTCAATAGAGACGTGTCCGGCGCGGATTCCGTCGAGAATGGCAGCAGTCGACAGATTGGCGGCGTAGACGACCGTGGTCGGGCTGCCGATGGAACCGGCTTGATCGAGCGGTTGCATGGGCCGGTGGTTGTTACTGCCTCCGATGCCTGTCAGTCGGCAGCCCTCATTCAGTTCCCTGTTCCAGAAGGGCAGATCGGAGATTCCGCGCTGTTCGCTGCCTCCATTTACAGCCTCAACGCCGGTGAGCAGATGCATGTCGACGGGAGTGGTTGGCTTCCATCCACAGCCCATGCAGATCTCGCCACTCGGGGACATGGGATGGTTGATCGATGTGATGGCGCCGGCATCTCTTGCGGAGTGCAGAAGCGCGTTCATATCGGGAACGTTTTTGCCGTCGAGACGGAAGTCGATGAAGTCTGTGCTGCCGAGAAAGTTGATGTGGCCCTGGAACGTGGTGATTTCGCGTCCGGGGATCAGCAGGAGTTTGTCGAAGTAAGGCTGTAACTCGCGCATGGCATCGTATTGCGACGAGGCATTGTGATCGGTGACCGCGATGAAGTCGAGACCGCGGCGAGCGGCGGCCTCGACGGTAACAAACACAGGGCACGGGACCATCTTGCCCGACTGGCTGGGACACTGGCCGTCACTGTGCGCGGTGTGCATGTGCAGGTCGCCGCGAAACCAGCCTGGACCCGCGCGCAGCGGCTCGCGCAGGATTTCAGGCTCAGCGTCGACCGCGCCAGTAGAAGAGACCCAAACGTGGATGGTGTAATGCGACTCGACACCTGGGCGGATGTTGGGCACGCCGATCAGAACATTCCATGTGCCTGCCGGAATCGCGCCGGGCAGGCAGGACGGCGTGGCGTCGGAGAGGCCGACAGTGAGCACCGACTTGTTGCCGCCGCTCCAGCAGCGCAACTCAGTGAGATCGAGCAGGCCGAGATCGAGCGCTGTGTGTTGCTCCCTGCCGGTGTAATCGAATTCGATGGTCACGCGCCGCGTGCCTGCGGGAACAGTGAACGGAACCTTGACATAGCTCTGATTCTGCGAGCCGTCGATGGTGCCTTCGAGCGTGACATCGGCTGGAGCGGCTGTCTGGTCCTGATGCTGAGCAAGCGCAAAAGCGGAACCCGCCAGACCCAAGTGAAGCAAAATAGCTGCAAGGGCAGGGATTCTTGCCTGCAAATGAAGATTGCTCATGGGATGATCCATTTCCGACGTCGTTACGGTTGACTCAAAGAAACGACGGCCTCAGACGGGCCAGTCTAAGACATTTCTCCCTCGAGTGAAGTCTTCGAGCGAGGGTGACAAAGGAAACCCCGCATCAGGACCATGAAACGGGCGCGGATGCGGGGTTTTGCAGCATTGAGCCGAGCCCAAGAATGAATGTTGGGCTCACTACATTAATAAAACAGCTTGAGCGCGAGTTGCAGCGTGCGCGCGCCATTGTTCTGGTTGCTGTTTTTGGTGGCCGAGATGTTGCTGAAACCTGAACTGGTGAAATTCAGCTGCCCGGGCTGCGCCAAGGGCGGCGTGTTGGTGGTGTTGAAGGCTTCGGCGCGGAACTGCAGATACGCAGATTCAGTGAATTTGAAATTCTTCAGGATCGACGAATCCAGATTGTCGAAGCGCGGTCCGCGTACCTGCTGGATGCCACCACCGAGCGGCGAGTAATCGAGCTGCCCGATGGTGGTAGCCACGGGCGGCTGAGCGAATGCAGCGGGGTTGAGCCACTGCGTGTAGTTGTGCGGGCCAGCGTACAGGTTTTGCCCGGCCACCACGTTGGCGGAGCAACCGAAGTCGGCGGTTGTCGAGTTGGGGCAGGTGACGGTGAGCGGCTGGCCACTCTGGAAGGTATAGAAGCCGTTGATCAACCACCCGCCCAGGATCAGGTCGGTGGCCTTGTTGATGTTGGAGCCAAACTGCTTGCCGCGGCCGAAGGGCAGGTCGTAGCTGGCGGCGGCGTGCCACAGATCGGTAGCGTCGGCATCGCACAGGCCGTAGTCGCCCTTGATGCCGAAGCCGGGCAGCCACTGGGCGCGGTAATTTGCGTTGAACTCGGAGTTCTGCGGCGCGTGCTGGTCGCCCATGCATTTGGACCAGGTGTAGTTGGCGAGCACCGAGAGACCATAGCCCATCTGGTGCTGATACGTGATCTGCATGGAGTTGTAGCTGGTGTTGGCGTTGGTGGTTTCATAAGTGGTGTTGCGCGAGAAGTACGGGTAGGGGATGTAGAGTTGGGTGTTGGTGCCGTTGGGCAAGATCAGGGAGTTGCTGTTCGTGTTGCCCAGAATATCCAGGTGACGGCCCTGGGTGCCCACATATCCCACCTGGATCGCGTCGTGGGGCGTGAACTGATCCTCGACGGTCAGGTTCTCCGTCTGTACCAGCGGCGTCTGGTAGTTGTACTGGCGGCCATTGAGAGCCAGGCCGACATAGTCGCTACCGATGTATTGACCTCCTACGCAAGAGCTGAGGGTGAGGGTGGAGCAAGAAACCGGTGTCGTTGTGTACGGAGTCGGGCTTGCCAGCACGGTCGGGTTCTGGAAATTGAAGTAGGTGAAGGCCGTCTCCATGGTAGCCGCCTGATTAGGCGCCACCAGCAGCGGGTGATTGGAGTCGGGAGCGGGAACGGTCTGGGTATAGACGAAGGGATAGTTCAATCCCAGAGTGCCGCCGTAACCGAGATTGCCCAGCGCTCCGTAGGCCGTACCGAATCCTCCGCGCACCACTAAGGTTGGCCGGAGCTTGTAAGCGAACCCGACACGCGGCGCGAAGTTGGTCTTTTGATCGTTGCCCAGCGTGAGGCCGGGAACGCAGGAGACGTTGATATTGCTGAGGGCAGCCACGGTATTGAAAAAAGCGGCTCGCTGCGTCTGGCATCCCTTGTTGGAGATGTAGTAGGTGGCGGAGGTTCCGTTGCCGCCCTGAGGGATGAAGTTGGCCTGGAAGCCCCGGGTCTCAGCGTAGGGCGTGAAGAGATCCCAGCGCAGGCCGAGATTCAGCGTAAGCCTGGTATTCACTTTCCAGTCGTCCTGGAAGTAGGCGCCAATGTACCAGCGATGGTCGTCGGTCGCGGCGATATTGGAGGCGGAGAAACCATTCTGGCCGCCGACGTAGTTCACGCCGCCGTTCGCCGAATATGGTGAAGCCATGGGCGCCACCAGCAAGTCACCGATGCCGTTCAAGCCGCTTGTCGAGCTGCCGCTTATTCCCTGAGAAACGGAGATCCGGTTAGGAACGTCGGTGTACATGCCGTTGAAGCTGAGGTCGCCTCGGCCTTGCGGCGGCTGCGAAATATTGGCTTCGAGGTCGTCCACCTGGAATCCGGTCTTGAAGGCGTGGTTGCGCCAGACCTTGGTGACCGCATCAACACCTTCGAGGCTCCATACATATTGCAGCGTGGGCGTGTAGTTGCCGACACCGAGGTGGGTGAGCCCCGCGATGACGGTTGGCGGGAGACCGCCGTTGTTGGCTACCTGTGGAATGCCCTGGATGCCGTACATTGCAGGAATTCCAAAAGTGTTGCCGTATAAGGACTGTTGCAGCTTGTCGCTGTGCACCATACCCACGTGCATGTCGTTGGTAAGCGTGGGCGTGAGGATGCGCGTATAGCCGACCGCCCAGGCGTAGGCAGGCAGGCTGTCGTTGCGGGCGTCGGTCTCGCCCACGGCCACCCCGGGAAGGTACCCGGGCAGGTGGGCGTTGAGCAGGCTGCGGTCGTAGACGCCGAACAGGATGTCTTTGGGGCTGATGTTGGCGTCAATTCGAATGTCCCAGGTATCGGTGTTCTTGTCCTCGATGGGAACGTAGCCGGTGAAGTTGTTCACCAGCGGGGACGAGGGGTTGTACTGCAATGGAAGCGGGTAGACGCCGAGCAGAGCGACGGCGTTCGGATCTTGCCGCGCCGACGGAATGACGTTAAGTTGCGAAAGCGCGATGCCGCCAGGACCTGGGGTGCCTCCGGCACCCTGGGTAAAGTTTGTTGTGGTGTTGCCGGCGAAGCTGCTGCAACCGCCCCCCGCAGTGCAGTTGAGGAAGGGATCGCGGACGTAGGCATTTGGCGTGCCGGTGAGCCCTGTTATCGGATCGACGCCGGAGGATGGAAGTTGCCGCGTTGTAGCCGGATCGAGGATCGTCCCGTTCGCAAATGTGCGACCTAAAGCGTCGGTATAGGTGCCCTCGACACCCGACGATGGAACATTGCCGGTGATGTTGTCCTGGAGGTTGGTGAAGTTGCTCCCGACCATACTGGTGGCCGTGCATTGCGACGCCGACGTCGCCCCGGCAACGTCACAGGTGGGTACGGTTTGGCCGGATGGCGTCTCGGGCAACACGTAGCGGCCGCCTTGATAATCGGCGAACCAGAAGAGCCGGTTCTTGCCATGGACGACGCCGGGGATGATGACAGGGCCCCCGGCCGTGAAGCCAAAGAGGTTCTGGTGGTAGTCGGGTACGGGGCGGGAGACGCAAGCGCCGCCTGAGCAGGTTCTGTTGAAGAAGTAGTTGGCATTCAAATCGTCATTGCGCACGTATTCCCAGAGGTCACCGTGCACTCCGTTGGTACCTGACTTGATGGATGCGTTGATGACGCCGCCCGTGGAATGTCCGAATTCGGCGTTGAAGTCGCCGCTCTGCAAAGTGAATTCCTGGATGGCGTCGGGCGGCGGAACGATGGCCGCGTTGGTCCCGGTATAGTTGCCGCCATAGATCTCGATATTGTCGTTAATGCCGTTCAGGCGGAAGTCGTTTTGCCATTCGTCGACGCCATTCACCCTGAAATAAGCAGACTCAGAGCTGCCGGCGTCGGGGGTGATGCCCGAGCCGCCGGTTCCGGTGGGTGTAGTACTGACGCCGGCGGAAAGTTGCGCCAGCGAACCCCAATCGCGGGTGGCGAGAGGCAAGTCATTGACGGCCTGGTTGGTGATGGACTGGCCGACCTGTGCGTTCTCCGCTTCAAGAATGGGCGCCGCGGCGGTCACAGTGACGCTCTGCTGCACACTGCCGGTGGCAAGGTGAATGTCGACGGTCAAAACCTGCTGCACCTGCACAATCGCGCCGTGCACAACGTACTTCTTGAAACCGGGGGCCTCAGCCTCGACCGTGTATTTGCCGGGGAGCACGTCGTCGAATACATAGGCGCCGGTAGCAGTGGACTTGGTTGTAATTTTTACGGTAGTGTCGTCGTTGATGAGCGCGATGGTGGCCTTTTGTACGACCGCGCCGCTCGGGTCCTCGACCGTTCCGGTGATCTCGCCGCGGTCGAGTTGAGCTGCCAGCTTGCATGGAGCGCTGAGAACAACCAGCAAGCCCAGACAAGCAAACCATGGTCCCATGATTCGAAAGCGTAACCAAATATTCATGGACGCTCTGCAACCTCCAATTCAAAAGGTTTATTCACACGTTTGCGTTCACTCGTGTTTGAACGAGCAGGCCCAAAATATTGCAACGGCAATGCGGGCGGGAGTGTTTACCCTACGTGGATTAAGGTGTATACACGAGTGCGAAGCGCATCAAAGCAATTGAATGTAAGTCGTTTGTCGGCGCTTTGAATTATTGGTAAACTGTGGAAGTTGCTCGAAGAAGCGGCCACTTCCCCACCCCAAATAACCATGAATCGTACGTTAAAACGCCTCCAGTGCAAAGCGGTTTTTCTGGATTAGATTCGGATTGCAAAGCAAGAAATGAGAGTCGGAGTTGTCATGTCAGTTGTAACGCTCCGACAAGGCAGTTGCCATTGTGATTGGCCTCGGCAGTTCCATTCGATCGTCAACACGGCAGATTGCGTCTTCTTGACCCTAATTTAATGAGAACCCGTTATTCATGAAGTGACCCAAGCCTGAAATTGTGCGTCGCGAAATAGCCGCACCATCAAACAATGCTCGCCTCACCCGTATGGCTGCCAGGAGATGAGCTGCATGGAACACGCTGCCGCCGTCCAACCGAAGCCGAAACTAACGTTTTCCGGTCAAGTGTCTCTCTCCAACCTCCACGATGATCCGTACTGGGAGTTGGCCCAGCGAGTTGTTGCCGGACCGCAGTTCGCCCGCTCCCCTTTGCTCTCGAGGTTTCTGCTTTACGTGGTGGCTGAAACCCTGGAGGGACGAGGAGACGAAATCACCGAACATCAGATCGGCGTCCAGGTCTTTGACAGATCGCCGGATTACCGCACCCTGGAAGACAATATTGTCCGCAGCTATGCGCGACAGTTGCGCAAGCGGCTGGCAGAGCATTTCGCGGATCGGGGCAGCGCGGAACAGGTGCGGATCGACATACCAGTGGGCGGATACGTCCCGGTGTTTCTGCCCATGGCCGACAACAGCGAAAAGAAAGGGCCGGAGGGCTTGTCGATACATGGGCGCGACGCAGCTACTTCTGGAGCTTTGCATGTCGCTGGCGACGTACTCTCCGCGTCTGGGTGGTTGGCGGCGATTGGAAGGCTGCGGATGGTTTTGCTCATTGCGGCCTACAGCACTGTTCTGGTTGGTGTCACCTGGCTCGTGGCGGCCCGTGTGGCCGCTCCGCGAAAATCGGACGAACCGGCGCGCATACTGTGGAGAACCATCTTTGGTGGAACAGCGAACAGTTACATTGTGCCCTCTGACGCGGGCTTTAACCTGCTCGAAGACCTCTCACGCCAACCGCAGCCGCTGGCCCAGTACATCGCCGGCAGTTACGAGAATCTGCCGCTTGGCGGAGTGGATGCTCATAGCGCTGAGGACCTTCGCACGCAACAACTCACCCCATTCGTCGATCTCCAGATTGCCACGGCATTGGCGCATCTGGAAGAGGACGATCCGCAACGCGTCTTGATCCGTTTTCCGCGCGACCTGAGGCTCGATGATTTGAAGGACGCCAACGCCGTCATCATCGGCTCGCTGGGGAGTAATCCCTGGGCAGCAATGGTTGAGTCCAGCGCCAATTTTCGCATCGTCTATCAGCCTGGAATGAGCGGCGCTGAGATCGTGAATCAAAAGCCGCAACCGGGCGAAGCGGCTGTTTACAACAGCCATTGGAACGAGCCGTCGCATGAGACCTTCGCGCTCATTGACTTTCTTCCCAACCTGAGCGGGAGCGGTCACCTGCTGGTCCTGGAAGGCCTGGATGTAGCCGGGACCCAGGCGGCCGCTGAAATGCTGCTTCATCCTTCAGCGATCGATTCAATTCTGAAGCGGGCTACGCTGCCCGATGGCTCTCTGCGCCACTTCGAGGTATTGCTGCGATCCACCAGCATTGAATCAAACGCCACTGGAACGCAGGTTATTGCGAGCAGGATTTATTAGAGATCGAGGCTGGGAAACCGGTGAATAAGTAAATCTTTTGAGTGGGCTGGGCGGGGATCAGGAGAGCCTTTTGTGCCGGGTTCCGGGCCATAAACTCCTCAAAGATGAGTCTGACGGTACGTCCTTACGGCGTTTTCGGTTCATGTGTTGACACGCGGTCATCACGCGAGGTGGCTCTCTCTTAAGGAAAGAGCCACTTGGCCGCATCGACTGTGTAAAGACTTGAACCGAAAACGCTATAGGGCTGACACGATGCGCGCTGGTATTATGGTTTCGCTCATCCTGCGCTTCATGAACTGTCAATGTGATGAACGGCGGAGCGTCGCTCGCGCGCGGTTGGCGTGGCTGGTCAAGGTTTGCCACAATTCGCGGTGCCCGCTGCCAGCGCCAGAGAGAGCCGCCGGGCGGCGGTGTTGTCCGGCGAAAAGAGCAGCACGCGCTCGATAGTCTGCGCCGCTGCGGCGGCCTGACCGAGACGGCACTGGGCCACGGCAAGATCGATGCCAGCGGCGCTGGCTCCTGGATCGTGTGTGAACGCCGTCTGCCACAACGGGAGGGCGGCGACGAAATCACCCGCCTGCGCGTCAAGAACAGCCAGGTCGCCGGCCGCGGTCCCGTTGAGCGGCTCCGCCCGCAGTGCTGCCTGGTACTGCGACTTGGCCCGCCCGGCGTCTCCGCTCACTTGTTCCAGAAAACCAAGCTCGGTGTGCAGCTCTGTGTCGTTTGCCTGGGCCGGATCGGAGGCTTCGGCCTTGAGCAGCAGCTGCATCGCGCGCTCCCCAGTGGCACGATCACCGCGCAGAGCCAGTTGGGCCCACGCGATTCCTTCGTCGCGAGCACCCGGGTGGGCGCCGCCGATGGGCACCAACTCTTCAGCGGCAAGCGGGCTTGCGAATGGCTTTGACGCAATCTGGATGCGATGATCGGTCACCTGCTCGTGCGCAATGTCCTCGGTTTCTTCTCGAGGCATGTGGCATGAGGTGCAATCCGGGTTCTCTTCGTGATGGCGGGATGCAAAACCGGCATGGCAGGCGAGGCAACGGCTGCGGTAATAACTGACGCGATCTTCGGCGGCCACGGACGCGTGCGGGTCGTGACAGGTGGTACAGGTGAGGCGATCGCCGCTCGATTGCTTGCAGGCGCTCTCCAGCAGCGATTCCCATTGGCTGGTGGCGCGGCCTCCGGGGCCGGCTTTGCGGCCGTTTTCAAAGTAGACCGCATCGTCGAAGAGATTGTCGCCGGGTTGAAAGGCGCCCATCTTGCGCCCCAGCTTGACCACAGCCACTTCTCCTTCGAGATGGCATTCGAGACAAACCGAATCGCGGCGAACGGAGTCAAGTTTTGCCGGATTGAGGATGGGCCCCTTTCCGTTCTGCGCCAGGTGTTGCGATGGATCGCCATGACAGGATTCGCAGGTTATGCCGCCACGAGGAAAGGGCGGCCCGGCAAAGTGATTTCTTGCGCCGGGCAGCGACTCCTCGACGTTGCTCGCGTGGCAGTGCAGACATCCCGGATCCACAGGCAAGGTGAAGGGCATCTCGCGCGTGCTGAGAAAATTCGGAGTCATGTCCCAGATCTGCTTCTTCGCGTACCAGTTGATGGGGATTTCGTACCAGTAGCCCTCGCGCTCATAGAGCCAGGTGCGGCCACGCCGGCCGGAACCGAGATAAAAAAGCAGCAATTGCCTGCCGTTCAACTCGCGGCCGGGTGGGGCATTGGGCCGCTGATAGGAAAGCCACACCTGGCCCTGTTCGAGATAAACGCGGTAGTGTACGCCGGAAGCCGCGTGGGTGAAGTCGGCGGGAATAAAGCCCTCGGCCGCGGGACCACTGGCATGCGCCATGGGAGTGCGATTCCAGGAATCATAAATTTGCTGGTGGCACGGAGCACACGCTGCGTCCGGACCCCCCGGGTGCGCGGGCGATGGCGCGCCGGCGCTCTGCGATCCCGCGTTGGCCGGAGACCTCGCGGCCGTCAAGCAGATTGCCAGCAGACCTGCGAGCACAAGCAGGAGTGCGGCAGGGCGCGGGAAAATGATGGAACACCGGCGATTCACTGGTAGCAAAGTTACCACGCCATTCTACTTTTTCTGCCTGGAACACCGCAGCCGTTCGCGCGCCGTTTTCATCCTGGCGCAGGCGCGTGGTAAAGTTCAGAGCTATGGCACTGCGCGCAGCGGTGGTTCTGCTTGGCTGCCTGGCGATGATGGCGCGAGCCGCGGAACCATTCGGCACGGACCTTAACGGTCACCCCGTCGAGCGGATTGCGCCTCCCGGAGCGAAAGCGGTGGTGCTGTTTTTCGCCGCATCGGATTGTCCGATTTCAAACCGCTACATTCCGGAGATCGAACGGCTGAATGGGGAGTTTGCGCGCCAGGGCGTGAGTTTCTGGTGGGTTTATCCGAACCCCGGCGACACGGCTGCGGTGGTGCGCCAACACGATGTGCAGTTCAATATTCGCGCGGATTCGGTTCTGGACACCGAACAACGGCTGACGCGCATGGCGCATGCGACGATAACGCCTGAAGTGGCTGTCTTCATTTCCTCCGCGGCGGGACTACGCGAAGTGTACCGGGGACGCATCGACGACCGTTACCTTGCGCTGGGGCAAGAACGGCCTGCGGCAACGAAGCACGATCTTGAGATGGCTATCCGCGCCGTGCTTGACAATGGTCCCGTTCCGAAACCTGGAGGTCCGCCTGTCGGCTGCTCCATAGTGCCCCGCGACGCACCATGAGACTTCTGCGCTGCATCTCGTTTGCTCTCGCCTGCTGTGGGTCTCTGTTATGGCTGCAACCGCGGTGGACGATGCGCGCTGCAGAGGCTCCCATAACCACTCCCGTATCTTCTTCCGTAACCTGGAGCCGGCAGATTGCACCCATCGTTTACCAGAACTGCGCGACCTGCCATCACCCTGGCGGCGGCGGACCCTTCAGCCTGCTAACGTATCGCGATGCGTACCGGCGCGGACCGCAGATGGCGGAGGTCACGCAGTCGCGTTATATGCCGCCATGGCTGCCGGCGCCGGGATACGGCGATTTTGCCGGCACACGACGGCTGAACGATGAAGAGGTGGCGCTCATTCGCAAGTGGGTCGAATTGGGGATGCCGGAAGGCGATGCGTCCACTGCGCCTCCGCCGCCACACTACGACGCGACCTGGCAGTTGGGAAAACCCGATCTTATTCTGACCATCGAGCGTCCTTACGCGCTGGCCGCTTCGGGAACCGATGTCTTTCGCAACTTCATACTGCCCTATCCGCTCGCCGTAACGCACTATATTCGCGCGATGCAGATTCTTCCCAGCGTGCCCTCGATCGTGCATCACGCCAACGTGCTGATCGATCGCACTGCGTCGTTCCGGCGCCATCACCCGGTGGACTGGGAGGATGGTGTTCCGGGGATGGAACTGGAACTTGATGCAGGCAATACGTTCGATCCCGACAGCCATTTTCTTTTTTGGAAGCCGGACACGCCGGTGCTGGAAGAACCCGAGGGAATGCCGTGGCGGCTCGATGCGGGCAACGATCTCATTCTCAACATGCACTTGAAACCGAGCGGCAAGCCTGAAACGATCAGCGCGCAGATCGGTTTGTACTTCACTTCAGAGCCGCCGTCAAAACATCCCATGCTGCTCGAGCTTGAAGATGACCGCGACCTGGACATTCCGGCCGGTGACCGGAACTTTGTGGTGCAGGACGAATTGAAGCTGCCGGTCGACGTGGACGTATTCGGGATTTATCCTCACGCGCATTACCTTGGCAAAGTTCTCGAGGGCTGGGCCATCCTGCCCAATGGCCGGAAGCAATGGTTGATCCGGATTCCGAACTGGGACATTGACCGCCAGTCGGTTTATCGCTATCGCAAGCCGGTTTACTTGCCGCGGGGAACGGTGCTCCACATGCATTACGTCTACGACAACTCGGAGGACAACGTTCATAATCCGAATACTCCGCCGATCCGAGTGCGCGCCGGCAACCGTTCAGTGGACGAGATGGCGCATTTGTGGCTTCAGGTTCTGCCGGTCAACGTTCCCAAAGAGGGCCTCGATCCGCGATTGCTGCTGGAACAGGCATGGATGGAACATCGCGTGAATGAGAATCCCGGAGACTTGATTGCGCTGTACAACCTGGCGTCGGCACTGGCCGGGCTCGGCCGCTACTCTGAAGCCGCGGCAGAGTATCGCAAGATGCTGGACGCCCATCCGGATGACGCGCGCACCCTAAACAGCCTGGGCGCCGCACTCGAAAATGCAGGAGACTCGCATGGAGCCGAAGAAGCGTTCACCCAGGCTATCGCAGCCGGGCCCGACACCTGCGATGCGCAATTTAACCTGGGTGGATTGGAGTTGAAGCACAGCGAGTTTGCGCAAGCAGAAGAGCAGTTCCGCTCCATGCTGCGCCAATGCCCCGGCGATGCGGAGGCGCACAGCGGGTTGGGAGTTGCGCTCGAAGGTGAAGGCGGTTCCAACTCTGCGCAAGCGGAATTCGAGCACGCGCTGGAACTCGATTCAGATAACTTCACCGCACTTTATCATCTTGGAGAGATTGCAATCGAGTCGGGCCAGCCGGAACACGCCGTCGATCTGTTGGAAAAGGCCGCCAGGAAGCGTCCCGGCGATGTAGACACGCGCGAGCGCCTGGCCATGGCCTTCGCGCAGTCAGGCCGGCCAGGCGATGCGCTGACGCAACTGCGGGAGGCTGTGAGGTTCAAGCCGGGCGATGCGAATCTGCATGCGCTGATCTCGCAGGTTCTGGCGGGCACGGGACAGTTGCAGCAGGCGATCGAGGAACAGAATCAGGCGTTGCACTTCGAGCCGAACAACGCCGATGGCTGGAACAACCTGGGCGTGCTGGAGGCGCGCACGGGCAAAACGTCCGCTGCGCGCGCCGCTTTTCAGCACGCCTTGCAACTTGAGCCCGACCATGCGCAGGCACGCGCCAATCTGGCCCGGCTTCCCCAGCCCTGATCCCCAGTTGTGTTAGTATTCGACACTGTTCGGTCCGCACGTTCCTTTGGCATCTACGTCGGTAAAGCCCACTAATGAAACACCGCGCGCCGCTTGCTTCAATTGTCGCCCTGGGCCTTGGTCAGGTCCTCCTTCCTGGCCAGCGTCCGCCGGCTTTACCCGCAGTGCCGGCGTTTGAGCTGGAGCGGGGTACTGCTTTGCACATTGCGCGAGAGGTTGACCCGGCACGTCCCTTCTCGGCGATTGGGCCGCGAGGCGCGCTGCTGGGCCAGCAGGACGGCACCTTTGAGGCATGGATCTTTCCCTGGAAGATCTTGAGCAACATGCGCATCAAGGCGGAGATGCAGGATTACCCCGTGCCGATCGATGTAAACCAGCAGGCCGCATCGATCGACGTGATGCCCAGTGCCACGATTCTCACGTACACACATGCGAATTTCACTATCCGGCAGATCATGTTCGCGCCGAGGCAGCCGATGGAGGGATCGGGCGTGATCGTTCTCTATCAAATCGAAGCCATACGGCCGATGACGCTCACCTTCAGCTTTACACCGCAAATGCAACGAATGTGGCCCGCGCCTTCTGACCCTCAGCCTTCGCCAGAATGGGTGCCATCCCAGACTGGTGAGGAAAACGCATCGCCGGGATTTTATATTCTGCACGAGAACTTCCCCGATCATGCTGCGGCGCTGGCCATGCCCACAACCGAGCCCGGCATTCTTCCGCCGTATCAGGAGCGCCCACAGGTTTGGCCGCTCGAGTTTGTGCTGCACTTCGATCCCGCGAAAGACGCGAATACTTTCTTTCCTCTGCTGATAACACGGGCCGATACGGAGCAGGGCGCTACGCGCGAAGCGTTGGCACACAGCCTGGCAGCGCTCGATGGCGCTATCCCCGCTTTGTATGCGGACAACGCAGCCTATTTTCGCAATCTTCTCATGAGCCATGCGAGCATCGAAACGCCCGACGGTGATTTGAACGCAGCTTTTTCGTGGGCCATTACAGCGATTGATCAGCTGCGCGTAATAACTCCGGAACGCGAAGGCGAGGCACTGACCGCGGGCTTCCTGGGCTCGGGAGATTCCACGCGGCCCGGCTTCGGTTGGTTCTTCGGCCGCGACGCGTTGTGGACGCTCTACGCCGTCAACAGCTATGGCGATTTCAGAACCACCAGGCAGGAAATCGAGTTTTTGATCGCTCATCAGCGTGCCGACGGCAAAATCATGCACGAGTACTCGCAGACCGCAAACCTCGTCGATTGGCAATCGCTGCCTTATGAATACGCCGCGGCCGACTCGACGCCGCTGCTGCTGATGGCGGCGAACGATTATCTGAATATCAGCGGCGATGCCGATTTTGTGCGGTCACATTGGGACGGGCTCGCGCGCGCATGGAGTTTCGAAACTTCGCATGTTTCAAACGACGGCATCTATAACAACACCCAGGGTACAGGTTGGGTAGAAAACTGGTTTCACACGCTGCCGTATCAGGAAATCTATCTGGCTTCGCTCGATGAGCAGGCTAGTCTCGCGTTTGCAAGTCTGGCGCGCGCTTGCGGCCATAACGATCTTGCGGTTGCGGCCAACTCGCGCGCGGTTGAGATCAAGCATGCCATTGAGAAGGAATATTTCGAGCCTGGCTCCGGATTTTACGCCTTCAGTGTCGATGCTAACGGCAGGCGCGACAGCACGCCGACAATCTTTCCCGCAGTTGCGTGGTGGGATGGAACGTTTGCGCTCGATCGCCCCGAAACCACGATGCAGCGGTGGGCTTCGAGCGAGTTCTCCACCGATTGGGGCACGCGGGACGTAAGCGACCAAGCCAGTTTTTATGATCCCATCAGCTATCACGAGGGGACGGTATGGCCGCTTTATACCGGATGGGTTTCAGTAGCGGAGTACCGCGCGGGGCATGAACTCTCTGCGTACGCGCACCTGAAGCAGAACGCCGATCTGACCTGGTCGCAAGACCTCGGCTCAGTTACCGAACTGCTCTCCGGGCAATTCTTTCAGGTTCTGGGACGCAGTACGGCGCATCAGCTGTGGTCTTCAGCGATGGTGATCTCGCCGGTTCTTCGCGGTCTTTTCGGTCTGGAGTGGAATGCTGCATCGCAGACGCTTACCGTGAACCCGAGTCTTCCCGCCGACTGGGATACCGCAACTGTGCGCAGGCTTCCGTTCGGTAACTCTACCGTCGATCTCACTTTCACCCGGCACGGTCAGGAGTTGGTGATTGAAGCCGCGGGACCCGGCGCGTCCGCAATGCATCTGGTCACAAGCGGGGCTGGAGCAAAGCAATCAGGAGGCACGCTCACGATTCCGCTGCCGGCGGTCGAAGTAGCAGCACCGAGCCATCTGCCCGTGTTCGGCGCCGAAACAGAACAGCTGAAAGTACTCGACGAACAGCGCGGCAACCGATCGCTCACTCTGACGCTTTCTGCTCCGGCATCTTCAAGTCGCATAATCCTGCTCAGATCAAACGCGCCCGGAATTCGCGTCACTGCTACGCACGCCGCCATCGGGACTGTGCGCGATGGAGTTTCGCCTGTGACAGTGACCTTTCCGGAGGGAACCGGATATGTAACACAAAGGGTTAGTCTCTCCTGGTGAGCTTTAGCGAACCTAAAAAGACCGGACGATGGGATACAAATCGCCGCCAGTAAATCGTTTCATCGCTTCTGAAAACGCTATCTTATTCAAAGTGTTGCCAGTTACGATCCATCGTTGGTTTTAGTTAGCTCTCATGTTTTAGGTTGACAATCGAATCTTTGCTGGGCTAGAGTCCATTGCAAATTGGGAGCCATCTGAAGGTTATTCTCTTCCCCAATTCTGTTTTCATTCGCAACGTTGCGCTTATCGGGCAAATCTACGGCCCAGGCAACTAGTCTTTTTCCCCATGCAGGCTTGATTCGGTATTTCTTTGAACGAACGAATGAAACGAAACGAGTAGTCAACGGCACAATCGATTGTTCTCAGGAGGTCACATGAGCAAGTGCAGGCGCAGTGTGCTTGCGCTGGCGTTGTTTGCCAGTGCGAGTCTCGTCGTCACCCAGGCCAAGGCGCAAGCGGTTTACGGATCGATCTTCGGCACAGTGACGGACCCGAAAGGCGCGGCGATTGTCGGCGCCACAGTTACAGTAACGGATGAGTCCAAAGGCACAGCGGTAACCGTCACCTCGAATACCACCGGCGACTACGCAGTTCCCCACCTGATTCCCGACGTCTACGACCTCAAGGTCACGGCCAAAGGATTTGCGGTGTTTGAGACCAAGGGCATCAGCGTGCTTGCCGATACCGCGCCGCGCATTGACCCCACGATGACAGTTGGCGCTGCTGCAACCACCATCGAAGTGAACGCAGAGACTGAGCCGGAGTTGAAGACTGACCGCGCCGATGTCGCGACAGTTTTCGACGAGCAACAGGTTGCAAGCCTGCCCGTACAAGATGAGAACTTTACCAACCTGCAACTGCTGCTGCCTGGAGCCCAGATGCTGGGGTGGGCCCACGCGGCCGATGAGAATCCCCAGGCCTCGAAGCAGATACAGATTGACGGTCAGGCCTTTGGTGGCGTGGCGTACGAGCTCGATGGCGCCGACAACCAGGACCCGATCCTGGGCATTGTCGTGGTCAACCCCACGACAGACGCGGTGGGCGATGTCAAGATCACGACCCAGGACTACGACGCCGAAGAGGGCAAGGCCGTTTCGGCAATCATGAGCGCGCAAACCCGCTCCGGCAGCAACGAGTTTCATGGCGACATCTACGACTACCGGACCGGCAACGCTAACGCCGCGCGCGATCCCTACGACCAGGCTCCCGGATCCATTCCAGCCGGCCTTAAGAACCGCTTTGGCGGGTCGATCGGCGGGCCAATCCTGAAAGACAAGTTTTTCTTCTTCGGCAACGCCGAATTACAGCGCCAAAAAGTCGGTACCTCGGCGGTCGATACGCTGCCCACCGTGCTGACCACCGAAAGCTGTCTTGGCACCGCGGCAGCCACCGTCACGGCGGACTCGCAGGGAGGCAATGGCTGCGACTTGAGCCAATATCTCGCATACGGGATGGCGAACAACAACGCGCTCGCCTGGACGATCTACGACAACCTCGGCAACCCAAACCCGGCGAATCCGCCCAGCGCCTACCCAAACAACATTATTCCCAGGTCGGAGGTAGGCACTCCCAGCACAAATCCGTCGCTGGCGTTGCTGAAGGTTCTTGAGCCCTTCGTCCTGGCCAGAAACATCACTTACACCCCCGCCGCCAACCCGATTCAGGCCGGCCTGGATCAGAACTTCGCTACCTCCGGCACGGGCCTGTTCAATAGCCAGCAGTGGACGGAGCGCATGGACTACACGCTGAACGAAAAGACCCACCTCTTTGAACGGTTCTCTCGATTCAACGACATCCTGTCGGGAGCGGTGATGTTTGGCTCGGCGGGCGGCCCGGGCTTCGGCATCAACAACTACGGAGGCAACTCAGACGGCGCCAACGACAGCGATGTCGTGGGCACCGACATCGCGATTAATCCCAAGCTGCTTACGGACGTCCGCCTGGGCTACCTTCGCTACAACGTTATCGACAACAAGCACGATGCCGGAACTAATTTTGCCACTCAACTGGGCATCCCGGGCATCAACCTCGGCTCGGCCATCCTCTCCGGTTCGCCGGGGTTCTTTGTTGACAACGTGCCAGGAGGCGGGGGAGGAACACAAGGCCAGCCGGTCTTTGGCGACGGCCTGAACGTGAACCGCTGCAACTGCCCGCTCATCGAGCGCGAGGACCAGTTCCAGATCGTCAACAACTGGACCAAGGTTCTGGGTAACCACTCCATCAAGCTGGGCGCCGACCTGCGCTACGGACGCAACCTGCGCGTGCCTTCCGATAACGACCGTGACGGCTTACTGTATTTCCACTCCGGCCTCACCGAGGATACCTCCGCTTCCCCGAACGGCGGCCTGGGCTGGGCCACCTTCATGCTGGGCCAAGTGGCCGACTACAACCGTTATGTCTCCGTCTCCTTCAACGCCAAGGAGTTCCAGAAGCGCACCTTCTTCTATGTGGCGGATAGCTGGCGCGCCACTCATAAACTGACCGTAAACTACGGTGGCCGCCTCGATTTATTCTGGCCGGAAAGTGTCAATGGCGCCGGAAACGGCTCGCTCATGGACATATCCGACGGCTATCTACGCGTCGCCGGAGTCGGCGGAATTCCCTCCGACATGGGCTGGACCGTCAGGACCCTGAAGCAGCTTGCGCCGCGGCTTGGCCTTGAATACCAGCTTGATCCCAAGACCGTCATCCGCGCCGGCTACGGGCGCAGCTTCGACATGGGCGTCTTTGGCTCCATCTTCGGCCACACGGTTACCCAGAACATCCCGGTCCTGGCCAACCAGTCGGTTTCTCAGACCAATGCCATCACGCCGGTATTCGCTCTGAGCGCCGGGCCACCGGCCTATACCTTTCCAACGGTCCCCTCGAACGGCCTGTTGCCGAACCCCGGCTACTCGGTCGGTTCGGCAGCCCGTCAGAACCCGCTCACCTTCCCGACCCTCGATGCGTGGAACCTGGCGGTGCAGCGCTCACTCACCCCAACCCTCAGCTTGACAGCTTCGTATGTCGGCAACAAAGGAACGCACACCCTGGGCGACGGCGACGGAAACACAACCAACCCCAACGAGCCAACCACCGCATTGCCTTCGCAATTTAGCGTCACCGGACAGACCATGATCTACGACAACACTGTGCCGGCTGGCGTAGTTGGTACCGGCACGAATGGGTACGCCGCCAACCATACCTCGACCGGCAAGTACCTGCAGCGCTACTACGGCGGTTCGCTGGCGGCCTGTCGCGATCCAAACTATGCCGCCGGTTTTCCCAGCGGATATACGACCATCGCGCAGGTTGACGGCGATCCACTCCTCCAGCCCGGCATGTGCGGCTGGGTCCCTGGCGTCAACGACCGCTTCGACAATCAGAACACTGAGTATGACGCCTTTCAGGCTACGCTCAACCAGCAATTCCACAAGGGCATGAGCTTCACGGCTAATTATGTGTGGGCCAGCGCGTTCGACGAGAACACCAACTGGTACACCTGGAGCCACTCAATCGCTCACATGCGCGACAGTAACGTGCGCCGCCAGCAACTGGTCGGCTATGGCAGCTACGACCTGCCCTTCGGCAGAGGCAAGCAGTTTATGCCAAACGCCAATCACATCGCCGACCTACTGGTAGGCGGCTGGCAATTGAGCCCGGTCGTGAACTGGGCAAGCGGTTTGCCCTTCACGGTGAGCTACAACGAATGCGGCGCCAATCTCCCGCAGACCTCGATTTGCGATCCGAGTATTCTGAAGGGGCAGCATCTCCATATGCACCTCTCCGCCTTTCAACCGAGTTCAAATCCTCTGGCCGGAACCGGCACGCGCACGTTCTTTACGGCGGCTGCGCTTGGCAGTAGCGGCAGTCCCTTCTACAACCCCGGCCTCGACAACTTCGGCAACGCTGGTCAGAATACTTACTTCGGGCCGAGATACTTTGGCACGGATATGGCGTTGACCAAGGAATTCACCATCTGGGAGAAAGTTGCAGGCTCATTCCGCTTTGATGCCTTCAACGTCTTCAACCACATCGCCGCCGGCAATCCGAACGGCAACGTCGAAAACGGGGGCGGCATCGGCTCAGGTGCCCAGGGCTACGGTCAAAGCTTCGACTTCGGCCCTCGACAGCTAGACTTCAGCCTCCGCCTGCGATACTGATCGGCGAACCAGCAGAGGTCAACCAGGAGGGGAGCTTCGGCTCCCCTCTTTCGTTGAATTGCGGTTGCGATGCGATTGCGATATGTACTGCAGCTTTCTTGGAGAGGGGTTAGCCATAACACTGTTCACCTAGGGCCGGGGAAGTGTCGGCCGATCCCACCCTTTTCGCAAAAGCGCGAAAAGGATGGGGCACCCACTTGGTTCTGACTGCGAGCCGGCTGTTAAGTGAACGGTATTGGGGTTAGCCAGCATTTCTCACAAGCGGCGCGAAGGGCATATCCCCACCCCCTCTATATCCCATACCCCCGCCCCCTGCGAAAAATCTCTAAATCTATTGTTTTCAGTGCGATAGAGGGTAGACTTGGCGGCCAAGTCTATTGTTTTCAGGCGGTTAGGATCTGCTGGTCTGCCGAACTTCGGCCCCAA
>Ga0335074_10001697_pt1 | contig 29721 bp, 34 predicted proteins | sample Lox_Sample_23_FD_206715 | JGI IMG/M metagenome (GOLD analysis project Ga0335074, IMG submission 206715) | Soil microbial communities from Loxahatchee National Wildlife Refuge, Florida, United States - Lox_Sample_2.3 | ecosystem: Environmental > Terrestrial > Soil > Wetlands | place: USA... | reverse complement strand
GCCGGTCTGTCGCCGGCCCCCTAAGGGTCCGCGCCGTTCCGCGGACTATCCCGTACCGGGAGGCGGGGGCGGAGGCGGCGGCGGACTGAAGACCGCGATCGGCGGGGGCGTCGTCCCTCCCCGGGTCTTGCCCCGTCGCGCCAGCAAGAGCCCCACGGCCGCCCCGAGCGCCAGGCCGACCACCAAGCCGATCGCGAGCCACGTCCCGCTGAAGCCGGTGCCGCTCGAGCTGCCCGAGCCGCTGGAGCCTCCGGGGCTCGAGGTCGTGTTGACCGTGACGTTGACGGAGCGGACCACCGAGTCCGAGGCCGAGTCGTTCGTCCACACGAACGCTTCGTACGTTCCCGCGGTCGCGTAGGTATGGGCCGGGTCCGCGACGGCGCTGGTGGCTCCGTCCCCGAACCGCCAGGCGTAGGTGTAGGGGGGGGCGCCGCCCGTAGCCGAGTCGCGGAACTGGACGGTCAACGGCGCCGGTCCACCGCCGACACTCGCCGACGCGTCCGCGAACAACGGACTGCGCGCGGAGACGACGAGCGTGGTGGACGCCTGCGCTCCGAGCGCATCGGTGACGGTGAAGGTCACGGTGTAGTTGCCCCCCATCGCGAAGCCGTGCGTCGGGTCCGCCGCCGAAGAGCTCGTGCCGTCCCCGAACGTCCAGCGGTAGGCGTACGGCGCGACGCCGCCGACGGGGGCTCCCGTGAAGCTCACCGTGAGGGGCGCCGTCCCGGTCACGACGGGAGCGGAGGCGGTCGCCCCGACCACGTCGAACGCCCAGAGGTCGTTGTCCGGACCCGGGGACTGGGCCGGGCTTCCGCCGTAGAGGAGCAGCAAGCCGTCCGCCGGATCGTACGCGAGCCCGCCGCCGTTGCGGCCGCCCGGGTTCGACGGCGAGGCGAGCATGTTCGCGTCGGTGTTCGCGGTGAGCTCCGTCCAGGCGTGGTCCGCGAAGGACCAGGTGTCCCACGCGTCCAAGTAGCTGTACGGCCCCGCGATCAAGCCGCCGTAGAGGACGAGGCTTGCCGTCTCGGGGTCCCACGCGGCCTGCGCGAACTCGCGGGCCTGCGGGGCGACCGTCTCGAGCGGTTCGGTCCAGGCGAGGTCGACGAGCTCCCACGTGTCCCCGAGGAGCTCTCCGTCGTCGTATCCGCCGAAGAGGATCGAGGCGTTCTCGGCCGGGTCGAAGACGAGGCTGGCGCCCTCGCGGCCCGGGGGCGGGGCCGGTTCGCTGAGCTGCCTCCAGGTGCCGTCGTAGGCCCAGGTGTCGGAGAAGTACTGGTAGGCCGAGGCGGTCGCGTTGTAGCCGTAGCCGCCGAAGAGCACGACGGTCGCGTCCCCCGCGTCGTACGCCATCGCCGCCCCGTACCGAGCCGTCGGCGCGGCCCCCGCGGTGGCGGTCCGGTTGGTCCACGCCCCCCCGGCAAAGGTCCAGGTCTGGTTCGTGAAGGTCGGGTTCCCGTGGGCGTCGAACCCTTCGCCGCTGAACAGCACGACCTCGTTGAGGGCGGAGTCGAACGCGATGCCGGCCTCCAGCAGCGGTGGCGGGGACAACGCGGGATGGAGCTGGGTCCAGTTGCCCTGGCTCCACGTCCAGGTGGCGTTGGTCGTCTCGGCGTAGTCGTTGCCCCCGCCGAAGAGGAGGACGTAGCCGTCCCGGGCGTCGTACACCATCGCGGGCGAGTAGACCCGGGGGCCGCTGGCTCCCGGCAGGGGCACGAGCTGCCAGGCGCTCCCCGAGAAGGTCCAGGTCGCCTGCGAGTCGTTGTACAGCTCCGCGTTGTATCCGCCGAAGAGGATCATCGGCCCCGACCCTTCCTCGGCCAGGCCGGCATCGTCGAGGGGTCCCGGCGTGGGGCCCGGGGGAGTCACGTTCGTCCACGAGCCGCCGGCGAAGGTCCACGTGTCGTTGTACGCGACGTCCGTCGACTCGTTGTATCCTCCGTACATCACCACCTTCGAGAGGTCGGTGGAGTACGCCATCGCCTCGTCGTCGCGGCCGGGCGGCGCCGGGGACGGCGAGAGCTCGGTCCACAGGCCGCCGGCGTAGGTCCAGGTGTCGTTGAACGAGTCGTAGTCGGTGGTGTTGAGCCCGCCGAACATCACGACCTCGTGGTCGGCGGCATCGTAGGCGAGCCCCGGCACGTTGCGGGGGGCGGGGCCCCCGGACGGGGTGCGGTTGACCCATCCCGAGGCGGCGTACGACCAGGTGCTGCCGAGGCTCACGTAGTCGCCGTTGACCCCGCCGAACACGAGCAGGTAGCCGTCCTGGGCGTCGTAGGCGGATCCCTGACCCCAGCTCGCGGGGGGCGCGGGAGCCCCCGCGACCGTCACGTTCGTCCAGACCCCGGCGTGGTACGTCCAGGTATCGTTGTCGACGTAGGGAGCGCCCAGGGACTCCTGACCGTACCCCCCGAAGAGCACGACCTCGCCGCCGCCGAGCGTCGGGTCGTAGACCAGCGTCTCGGCGTCCCGCGGCGAGGGCGCCTGCGCGGGGTGGAGCTGGGTCCACGCCCCGTCCGAGAAGATCCAGGTGTCGTTGGTGAGGTAGTAGGTGTACGTCGTGAGGCCGCCGCCGAACAGGAGGACGTAGCCGTCGGACGCGTCCCAGACGAGCGGAGCGTAGGCGCGCTGGAACGGAATCCGCGAGTCGGGGCCGGGGTCGAGGCTGCCCCAGACCGGGCCCGACGCGTTCGAGGTCGAGGAGACCGCACACCGGGCGGCGTCGGGACCGCTGCTCGAGCAGCTCAACGCGGACCCGGCCGCGGGTCCGTCCCCGCGGGCGAGCGAGGCCGACGCCGCCGCGAGGGCCGTCGTACCGACGTCGGCCGCCGTGACCCCCGACGGGGCCGTCGCCGCCTCGGTCCGGGCCGCGCCCGGGATCGCCAGCAGCAGTACGGCGGCGATCAGCAGGACCAGCCCGGGCGACGCGGGGCGGCGCCGCATCCCGGCCATCGATCGAGCGCGCATGCCGGTCGACCGGGGAAGGGGTAGATAGTCGCTCCGCCGGCATTCACGCCCATCCATCGACCGCGCCCGGCGGCCGCTCGCCGGGCGGGGCTCGACGCGTCTCCGCTACTTCGACGGCACGAACCAGACGTCGGTGATCGAGTACTTCGGGTTCGGATCGAACCGCGCCTCGACCGGCATGCCGACGTAGAGGTCCGACTCCACGCAGTCCTTGAGCCGGGCCAGCAGCACGCTGCCGACGCCGGCGAACTCCACGAGCGCGAGGTTGTACGGCGTCTCCTTCAGGAACGCTTCGCTGCCGAAGTGGCAGGTCGTCCACGAGTGGAGCCGGCCTTTCGTCGGCAGATCGATCCACTCCGTCGGCGAGCCGCAGACCATGCAGTGGCTGCGCGGGGTCGCGAAGACGAAGCCGCACTTCACGCGGCGGCACTTCGAGCCCCTCAGCTTCCCTTCCGCGAGCCCGAGGAAGAACGGGGAGTCCTCGGCGTAGCTGTGGATGTAGTTGATCTGGTACGGGAACTTGATGACGAGGCTCTCGACGCCGTCCGTGTCGCGGTAGATCGCGGCGCCCGAGCGCTCGAGCTCGGCCTGGACCTCCCGGAACTTCGAGTACGTCGGGGGACGGGCCCTCATCGGAACCCCCGCTCGAGGATCGAGACCGTCACGGCGGAGCCCGTGCCCGCGTGGCTGTGGATCGCGCCGCGCTTGGGGTCCTTCAACTGGAGCGCGGGGTCCCCGAAGTGCTTCGCGATCGTGCCCTGGAGCTGCCAGAAGGCGAAGACGCCCTGCATGAGGCCGGTCGCCCCCACCGGGTGCCCGCAGGCGATGAGCCCGCCGGACGGGTTCACCGGGATCGCGCCCGCGTTCGGGGTCGGGAACCCGTAGTCGATCCCCTTCAGGAACGGGTCGCCCCGCTCGGTGAAGCCGTAGCCCTCGCCGTAGCGGCAGAGCCCCAGGTCCTCGTACGTCTGGATCTCGCTCGACGCGTAGGCGTCGTGGAGCTCGATGAAGTCGAGGTCCCGGTTCGGGTTCGTGATCCCCGCGTGCCGGTACGCCTCGATCCCCGCGGCCCGACCCGCCCGGAACGAGTGGACGCCGGGGTACGGGAGGTCCTCGTAGTCCTTCGCCTTCTCGTGCGGGAGCAGCGGCACCTTGCCGAACGGCCGGTCGGCGAGCCGCATCGTGTCGGTGCCCGTGCCGACGCCGATCACGCGGACCGGCCGGTCGGTGAACTCCTTGGCCCGCTCCTCGTCGCACATCACGACCACGGCCGCGCCGTCGCTCATCGTGCAGATCTGCTCGCGGGTCAGCGGGTAGCTGATCATCTCCGAGCGCAGGACGTCCTCGACCGTCAGCCGCTTCGGGTACTGCGCGTACGGGTTGTGGAGCGCGTTGCGGTGGTTCTTCACCGAGACGAGGCTCATGATGCGCGAGCCTTCGGCGATGGCGAGCCGCTGGGCCTCGCGCTCGTCCTTCACGTGGGCGAACTTCTGGAGCCGCAGGTACTCGTAGATGTGCCGGATGACCATCAAGGCATAGTAGCCCGTGTAGAAGCCGCCGAGCGGGAAGTCGAAGTTCGTGTCGGAGGCGAGCGCGATGAACTCGTTGCCCTTCCACGTCGCCACCCGGCTCATGGTCTCGAAGCCGGCCGCGAGGCAGACGTCCATCCGGCCGCTCGCGACCGCCTCGTAGGCGGCCTGGAAGCACTCGCCGCCGGTCGCGCCGCCCCACTCGATGCGGACCGATCCCTTCGGGTTCATCCCGAGGTAGTCCTGCACCATGCTCGCGGCCTTCAGCTGGCGGGTGAAGTGGTCGGAGAAGTAGGAGATGCGCGTGCCGTCGATCCGGTCGGCCGTGAGCTCCGGGATGTCCTTGAGCGCGTAGTCGTACGCGCGCTTCACCATCAGGCGGAAGTCCATCGAGGGGTGGGCCTTCGCGAACTTCGTGACGCCGCCGGTGACCATGTACACCCGACGGCCCTTCGACGGGGGCGTCACCGAGCGCGGGCGGGCCGTCGGTCGGCGGGCGGGGGTCCCCTTCGAGCGAGCCTTGGGGCGTGCGGGCACGGAAAAACCTCGCGCCCCCAATTCGGTCCGGCTCTTAAGCGTCGGCGACGCGCGAGGGAACCGTTTAACCCGAGGGCGCGGTGCGCACGCGATGGCCTCCGCGCCCGCCCCCAAGGACTTCCTCTCGATCCGCGACCTCGCCGGTGAGATGGACGCGCTGCTCGCGCACGCGGCCCGCTTGAAGTCGGAGCGTCGCCGGGGGGTGCTCGCGCGCACCCTGGCGGGCCGCAACCTCGCGATGATCTTCGAGAAGTCGTCGACCCGGACCCGGACGTCGTTCGAGGTGGCGATGAACGACCTGGGAGGCCACGCGCTCTACCTCTCGACCCGCGATCTCCAGTTGGGCCGGGGCGAGACGATCCCGGACACGGCCCGGGTCCTCTCGCGGTTCGTCGACGCGATCTGCTACCGGGCGTTCCGCCACGGGGACATGGAGGAGCTCGCCCGCTGGTCGACGATCCCGGTGATCAATGCGCTCGACGACCTCGAGCATCCGTGCCAGGTCGTGGCGGACCTCCTCACGATGCGCGAGCGCTGGCCGACGGGCTTCCGCGGCCATCGGCTCGGATGGGTCGGCGACGGCAACAACGTGCTGCACTCCCTCCTCCTCGGGGCTGCGGCGGTCGGCCTCGACGTCACGGCCGCGACCCCGGCGGCGTACCGGCCCCGCGCCGAGATCGTGCAGGCCGCCGAGACGCTCGCTCGAGGGTCCGGCGCGCACCTCCGCTTCACCGAGGACCCCCGGGAGGCCGCCCGCGACGCCGACGCGCTCTACACCGACGTCTGGGTGTCGATGGGCGACGAGGCCGAGGAAGCGGCCCGGCTCGCCGCCTTTCGGGACTTCCAGATCAACGACGCCCTCCTGGGGCTCGCGAAACGCGAGGCGTTCGTGCTCCACGACCTCCCGGCCCACCGGGGCCAGGAGATCACCGACGCCGTCCTCGACGGGCCGCGCGCGGCCGCCTGGGACCAGGCGGAGAACCGCCTCCACGCCCAGAAGGCGATCCTCGAGCGGCTGGTCCGGCCCGGCGGAACCTAGGGCCGGGCACGCCCCGGTCGCTACCCGGGGCCGGGCTCCGGGTCCGCGCGCAATCGCACCTTGAGCAGTTGCTCGAGCTTGCGGACGAGCGCATCCGGAGGGCGGAACGCGCCCGCCTCGATCTTGAGGACGACCGACTTCTTCTCGTTGAGCTTCTTGCCGAGGTCCTCGGGAGTCCAGGCGTGCCCCTCGCGGGCCTGCCGGACCCGCTTCGCCCAGTCCGGGGCGAGCTCCATCTCTCCAATCTCCGTGTACAGGTCGCGCTCCTCCATCCGTCGCGGTCGCGGCGCGGCCCGTGTGGCCCCCGCCGGGACCGGCCGCCGGCTCGGCCCGCCTTCGGCGGGGGCCGCCGGCGGCGGGTCGAGGAGCTGACCGAACCTCGCACAATCGGGGCAGACGGACAGCACCGAGCCCTCGACCTTCGCGCGCGCGGTCGACGCCACGTCCTTCCCACACATCTCGCACAGCATGTTCTTCCCTCAGGATCGTTCGGGCGGTCGGGTCCGCCGGCGCTGTTCCATGCGCCCCCGGCCCTCGCCGAACCGGGCCCGCTCCTCGTCGGATTCCAGGACGAGCGGCGGGACGCCCGTCGGCCGGCCGTCCCCATCGATCGCGACCATGGTCACGAACGCCTGGGCCACGTGGCGGGCCGGTCCCCCGTGGACCTGCTCCGCGCGGACCCGCACGGCGACCTCCATCGACGAGCGACCGACGAACGTGAGCGCCGCTTCGAAGTCGAGGACCTCGCCGACGTGCACGGGGGCCAGGAAGTCGACCCGGTCGAACGAGGCCGTGACACAGGTCCCCTTCGCGTGCCGGCTCGCGGTGATGTACGCGACCCGATCGATCTCTTCCAGGATCGAGCCCCCGAACACATTGCCGCTGAAGTTCGCGTCGGTCGGCACCATGAGGCGGACGACCGACGCGCGGCTCGCGCGCACGGTACCCGCAGGGACGTTGGCCACGAGCTAACCCTCGGAGGGGGACGGGGGACCGAGCGGACCGTCCGCTAAAGCGGTTGCCCGGCGTCGGGGCCCCGCGGCCGGCGCCGCGGCCTCTCTCGGCGGAGCGGCGGCCAAACCCCTAAATAGGGGCACCTTTTGGCCGCGCCCGGAGCCCGTTAGGAAATGGCGCAGAAGCCCCACCTCAACATCGTGTTCATCGGCCACGTGGACCACGGCAAGTCGACGACCGTCGGCCGCCTGCTCCTCGATACCGGCTACATCCGCCAGGAGGAGATCGACAAGTTCCGGGCCGAGGCCGAGTCGAAGGGCAAGGCGACGTTCGAGTTCGCCTGGGTGATGGACGACCTCAAGGAGGAGCGCGAGCGCGGCGTCACGATCGACATCGCACACCGCCGCTTTGACACCCAGAAGTACTACTTCACCATCATCGACGCGCCCGGCCACCGCGACTTCGTCAAGAACATGATCACGGGCACGAGCCAGGCCGATGCGGCCGTCCTCGTCTGCTCCGCGGCCGAGGGGATCCAGGAGCAGACGCGGGAGCACATCTTCCTCTCGCGGACGCTCGGCGTCACGCAGCTCATCTGCGCCATCAACAAGATGGACCGGCAGGAGGTCAACTACTCCGAGAAGAAGTTCGAGGAGCTCAAGGAGGAGCTCACGAAGCTCCTCAAGAACGTCGGCTACAAGGTCGCCGAGCAGGTGGTCTTTGTGCCGATCTCGGCGTTCAAGGACGACAACATCAACAAGCCGAGCCCCAACATGGCCTGGTACAAGGGGCCCACCCTCCTCCAGGCGCTCGACAACCTCAAGGTCCCCGAGAAGCCGACGGAGAAGCCGCTCCGGCTCCCGATCCAGGACGTCTACACGATCACCGGGATCGGCACGGTGCCCGTCGGGCGCGTGGAGACGGGGAAGCTCAAGGTCGGGGACAAGATCATCTTCCTGCCCAGCGGGAAGTCGGGCGAGGTCAAGTCGATCGAGATGCACCACGAGGCCGTCCAGGAGGCGATCCCGGGCGACAACGTGGGCTTCAACGTCCGCGGCATCGACAAGAACGACATCCGGCGCGGCGACGTCGCGGGCCCGGTCTCGAACCCCCCGACCGTGGTCGAGAGCTTCACCGCGAACATCCAGGTCCTGAACCACCCCAGCGTGATCACCGTCGGCTACACACCGGTGTTCCACTGCCACACGGCACAGGTCGCCTGCGAGTTCACCGAGCTCCTGAAGCGCCTCGACCCGAAGACGGGCCAGACCGCGGAAGAGAACCCCCAGACCCTGAAGACGGGGGACGCCGCCGTCGTCCGCATCACCCCGAAGCGCCCCCTCGCGCTCGAGAAGTACAAGGAGTTCCCCCAGCTCGGCCGGTTCGCGGTCCGCGACATGGGCCAGACGGTCGCCGCCGGCGTCGTCGTCGACGTCAAGAAGCGCGAGTAGGCGTTCCGCGGGTCGGGGACGGCGCTCGGGGAGGGACTATCGATGCCGCAGAAGGCTCGGATCTCGCTCTCGGGCACCGACTCCCAGAAGGTCGACTCGATCTGCCGACAGATCCGCGACATCTCGCAGAAGACCGGCGTCGCGATCGCCGGTCCGATCCCGCTCCCGACGAAGAAGCTCAAGGTCCCGGTCCGCAAGGGCCCCGACGGCGGGGGCACGAGCACGATCGACCACTGGGAGATGCGGATCCACAAGCGCCTCATCGACATCGATGCCGACGAGCGGGCGCTCCGTCAGGTGATGCGGATCCAGGTCCCGGACGGGGTCAACATCGAGATCGTCCTCACCGGGTAGGCGCGTGTTCGCCCCGGGCGCGGGCCGGCCGCTCGCCGCGGTCGCCGTCGTCCTCGGGCTCGTCGTGGGCCTCGTGGGGACGGGCGTCGTCCCGTTCTCGTTCGCCGCCGTCGCCGCGCTCGCGGTCGCGGCCGCCCTCTGGGGGTTCTTCGCGACGTTCTTCCGCGATCCCGACCGGACCCCTGGGCCCGGGATCGTCTCCGCGGCCGATGGCCGGGTGCGCGCGGTCGGGGTGGAGGGCGACCGGCTGCGGATCTCCGTGTTCATGAACGTCACCAACGTGCACGTGAACCGGTTCCCGCTCGACGCGACGGTCGACTCCGTTGACACCTCGGGCCAGGGCTTCCGGCCCGCCTACGCCGCCGACGCGGACCACAACGTCCAGCGGCGCTACCTCCTCCGCACGGCCCTCGGGCCGGTCGAGGTCGTGCAGATGACCGGGATCGTGGCCCGCCGGCTGGTCTCGTTCGTCCGACCGGGGGCGACCGGCCGCAAGGGCGACCGGATCGGGATGATCGTGCTGGGCTCGCGCGTGGACGTGCTGCTCCCCGCTGCCCGGGCGGAGGCCGCGGTCGCCGTCGGGGACCGCGTGCACGCGGGTGAGACGACGATCGCCCGGGAGCGCGCGTGACCGATCGCTGGCGCATCGGCGCCAACCTCGCCACGCTCGGCAACGGGCTCCTCGGGGTCGGCGCGATCGCCTACACGCTCGCCGGCAACCCGATCTGGGCGATGCTGCTCCTCGTGTGCGCGATCGCGTTCGACGGGCTCGATGGCCTCCTTTCCCGACGCAGCACGATCGCTTCGGGCCTCTTCGGCCGGGTCGCCGACTCCGTGGCCGACGGGATCTCCTACGGCCTCGCTCCCGCCGTCCTCGTGGCCGTTCACGGGCCAGGGGGCCCGTGGTCCGCGTGGACCCCGTTCGTCGTCGCGGTCGCCGCCTTCTACGCGGCCGCCACCTTCGCCCGGCTCGTCTACTTCACGGTGAGCGCCCACGAGCACCCGTACTTCCTCGGCGTCCCCTCGCCCCAGGCGGCGCTCGCGGTGATCGTCGCCCTCCTGTTCCACGACGTCCCGGCGTTCCAGTCGGTGCAGCCGATCGGCGTCCTGGTCGGCGTGACCGTCATCGCGCTCCTCATGGTCGTGCCGATCCCGTACCCCAAGATCCGCCGCGGGTCGCCGCTGCGGATCCCGATGGCCGTGACCGCCGCCGCCGCGGTGCTCACGCTCGTCCCGCTGCAGTTCCGCCCGGCGCCCGGCAGCGGGCTCTACGAGCTCGCCTACGGGGCGGCGTTCGTCCTGTTCGCCGGGGTGGCGAGCTACTATCTCCTCGGACCGTTCACGGTCCGCCGTGACGCGCCGCACGCCGCCTAGCGCGTCCGATCGCCCCGCGCTCTCCGCCCGCGAGACGCTCCTGTTCGAGGCCGGCATCAAGCTCGGCGGGGTGTTCCACCAGTACCTCGGGATGCCCGTGTCGGCTGAGACGGCCCCCGGCCTCGCCCGCACGATCGAGCGGGCGATCGGCCTGCAGCCGTACGTCGCCCGCGTCCGGGTCGGGATCGATCCCGCGGCGGGTGGCCCTCTCGGGCGGGGCCGGTTCGGCTACCGCTACCTCTCGCCGCCGATGCTGGATGTGACGGTCGAGCTCGCGGACCGGGGGACGCGCGTGGTCGCGCGGCTCGCCCACGAGCCCGCGCTCCGCTATCCGCTCATGCGGGTCGAGGCCGTGCGGCCCGCCGCGGCCCGGGCTACGGGCGCTCGGCGATCGGCACGTAGCGGAGGTCGGTCGCGCCGACGTACTTCGCGGTCGGCCGGATGAGCCGAAGGTCCTGGTACTCCTCGAGCACGTGCGCCGTCCACCCGGCGACCCGGCTCGCCGCGAAGATCGGGGTGAACAGATCGCGCGGGATGCCGAGGAGCGCGTAGACCGAGCCGGAGTAGAGGTCGACGTTGGGGTAAAGCCCCTTCTCGCGGTGGACGACCTCCTCGAGCTTCTTCAAGAGCTCGAAGTAGCGGAGGTTCCCCTTCGCCTCCCCCAGCTTGCGGGACCACTCGCGCAGGATCGTCGCGCGCGGGTCCTCGACCTTGTAGACCCGGTGCCCGAAGCCCATGATCCGCTCGTGGCGGGAGAGCTTCCCCTTGACGACCTCCTCGACCAGGTCGACGGTCCCGATCTCCTCGAGGAGCTCCATGACCCGCTCGTTCGCCCCGCCGTGGAGCGGGCCCTTGAGCGTCCCGATCGCGCTCGTGACGGCGCTGTAAAGATCGCTCAGCGTCGACGCCGTGACCCGCGCGGCGAACGTCGACGCGTTGAGCTCGTGGTCGGCGTGGAGGATGAGCGCGACGTCGAGGGCTCGGGCCTCGAGCTCGGACGGCTCCCGGTTGAGGAGCGCGTAGAGGAGGTAGGCGGCCGCGGAGAGCTCCTTCCGCGGCTCGAGCGCCGGGAGGCCCGCCCGCCGCCGGTGAAAGCGCCCCAGGATCGTCGGGAGGACGGCGGTGAGCCGTTGCGCCCCGCCGATCGAGCTCGACCCGGGCTTCGTCTCGTCGGGCTCGAACAGCGCGAGCGCGCTCACCGTCGTCCGGAGCACGTCCATCGGGTGGACGGTCGTGGGGAACTCGTCGAGCATCCGGTCGATCGCCTCGGGGAGGGTGCGCAGCTGCACGAACCGCTGGGCGAGGTCGTCGAGCTGGGAGCGGTTCGGGAGCCGCCCGTACCAGAGCAGGTAGGCGACCTCCTCGAAGGTCGAGCGCGCCGCCAGGTCCCGGATGTCGTAGCCGTCGTAGAGGAGGCGGCCGCGCACCCCGTCGATGAAGCAGATCCGCGACTCGAGTGCGACGACGTCCTGGAGGCCCCGTTGTACTTCCGATGGCTCGACCATGGCGATCCGACGACCGGCCGAGCCGGTCCGCGGTTAATGGGTTTTCGTGGGCCCGCTCGATCCCGGCGGGCCGACGGGCGACTCCGGCCGCGGCGGCACGACCTCGATCGGCGCGTGGCGTCGGCGGTACGCGACCGAGGCCGCGGTCCAGATCGGCACCGAGGCGAGGAGGGCACCGCCCGAGACCAGGAAGACGAGGCGGAAGCTCCCGACGAACGAGAGCACCCCCGAGAGGCCGGCGCCCGCGACGGCCGCGACGCCCCCGAGCGCGCTGCTGACGCCGAGGAGGCTGCCCGCCTCGCGGCCCTCCACGGCGCGGAACAGGAGGAGCGAGCTCGCGGTCGTGTAGACCGCGATCGCCCCACCGAGGACCGCGTACGCGATCATGTTCGCGTCGAGCGAGCCCGAGGCGGCGAACGCGGCAAAGGTGAATCCCGCCGTCGCGAGGTAGCCGAGGCTGCGCAGGTACGACGAGTAGCGGACGAGCCGGTCGGCCCCGAACCGGGCCGAGAGCCCGCCCGTGAGCGGGAAGACAAGGGTCTGGGTGAAGTTGTTGGCGAAGTTGACGAGGAAGATCGACGACGCGGCGAGGCCGACCGAGTAGAGGTACGGCGTGTAGGAGATGTTGTAGAGGTTCGCCGAGAGGTTGAACAGGAACATCGCGGCCAGGATGAGCGGCAGCTCGTGGCGGAGCTCCTGACGGGCCCACGCCCGAAAGCGCCTCCACGGGTGCGGGCCGGGCCGGGGCCGGTGCGGAAAGAACGGGATCGAGATGCGGTAGGCGATGTTGACGCGGATCCGGGAGACGAGGCTCTCGGGGTGACGGGCGACCTGGCGGGTCGTGAGCGGCCGGTGGGCCTCCCGGATGCCGAACCACAGCGCGATCGCGCTCGCCCCGGCCAGCGCGGCCAGGACGTAGAGGAGGGAGATCAACGCGTCGTTCGCGAGCGTCCAGAAGTATCCGATGAGGAGCCCGGCGACCGAGCCGATCATCGTCATCTCCTGGAACGACGCGAACGCGGTCGCGCGCTCCGCTTCCGAGAACTTCTCCAGGATGAGCAGGTTCGAGGCGCTCGCGCCCGCCGGCGCGAGCAGCCCGATCCCGGTGTAGAGCGCGTAGAGCGCCGGCAACGAGTCGAGCCGGGAGAGGGCGAGGTAGAGGAGCGCGTAGCCGCCGTAGTTCACGACGAGGAACAGCCGCCGACCCGGGAACCGGTCGGCGAAGTGGCCCCAGGCGACCGAGGAGAGGATCACGGCGCTGTTGAACAGGGTGGCCGCGACCGCGACATCGGCCCACGACCCGTGGAGCGAGATCAAGATGAGGAGCGGGAGGACGACGCCGAAGCCCGCCGTCGCGGCGTTGATGGGGACGAACGCGAGCAGCCAGCTCCGCGCGACGAGCCGCGCCGGCCACGTGCGGAGCGAGACCGCCATGCTCTGGTCCCGGGCCTACGGTGCCGTTACTTAAGGGCGGTCGATTCGAGTGGCGACGGGGGTCGTCGGCTCCCCGGTCCTCGAGGGGAGAACGCGCGTGGTTAACAACCCTTATTACCTCAACCCGTTCTTGCCGCCCCTCGAGAGCGAGGCATAGACGTGGCCATCGGCTTCGTACTGATCAGCACGGCTCCGGCCAAGGAGCACGAGGTGTACACCGAACTGCTCCGGGTCAAGGGGATCGTCGAGCTCCACCCCCTGTTCGGGGAGTACGACCTCATCGCGAAGGTCGAGGCCGAGGACTTCAACGCCCTGGGCCAGCTCGTCGTCGACAAGATCCGGTCCGTGCCGGGCGTCATCGACACCAAGACCCTCACCGGCATCAAATTCTGAAAGGTCTCGTATGCTCGAAATGATCGCTACCACGGTGGCCATTGGCGGCTGGCAGTTCCTGACGATCCTCTTGCTGGTCTTCGGGCTGTTCCTCATCCTCGCCGGGATCTTCACGGCGTACTTCGGGAGCGGGAAGAGCCGGACGATCGGGGTCGCCCTCCTCGTCGCCGGTCTCGTGGTCGGCATTCTCGCGGGCTACCTCTACCACACCGGGGCGCTCAACAACGGGACCTCGGGCCAGCTCGGCGCGCTCATCTGGGAGTCGTTCCTCGTGATCGTCGCCGCCGTGATCGGCGCCCTCGTCGCGGTCGGGATCTTCCTGGTCGCGATCATGAAGTCGTAGACCCGACCCCGGTGGGCCGCCCGTGGCGCGAGCGCGCCGAACGCCCCCGCGCCTGGTGACCCTCGCGTCCGACGTCGGCGCGGCGTACGCCGCCCAGATGAAGGCGGTGCTCGCCCGCCGACTCCCTCCGGGCCTCGTCGTCGACCTGGTCCACGATCTCGCCCCGCACGACGTGCGCGAGGCCGGCTTCCTGGTGCGGGCGATGGGCCAGGGCTTCCCGGCCGGGACGGTCCATCTCGTGGTCGTCGACCCCGGGGTCGGTGGCCGGCGCGCCCCGATCGCGGTCGCGTGCCGGGACGGCTCGGCGCTCGTGGGCCCCAACAACGGGGTATTGGAACCGCTCGCCCGCGCCCTGGGTCGGCCCCGCGCGTACCGTCTCTCCCCCGAACGGCTCCCCGCTCCTGCGGCGCGGGTGGGCACCACGTTCGACGGGCGGGACCTGTTCGCGCCGGCGGCCGCCGCGATCGCGCTCGGGACGCGCCCCGCCGCGCTCGGCCCCCCGATCGCTCTGCGGGCGCTCGCCCGGGCGGAGCCGCGACGCGGTCGCGGCGTCTTGCGCGGGCAGATCGTGCACGTGGACCGGTTCGGCAACCTCGTCACGAACCTGCCGTCCGGCTGGGCCCCGCCGCCCGGCCGGTCGCTCACCGTGACCCTCGGCGGCCGGCGGATCGGCCGGCTCCCGGTCACGACGCACTACGAGGCGCTCGGCCAGGGCCGGGCCGGGATCCTCGGCTCGAGCTTCGGCCTCCTCGAGATCGCGGTCCGTGAGGGGCGCGCAGCCGAGCGCTTCCGGGCCCGCGTCGGCCTCGCGGTGACCCTCGCCGCGACGCCGGCTTCCCGACGCGCCACTAGCACGGTAAATACCGTCCCCTCTAGGAGACGGTAGCCTTCTCGCTCCGGGACGGACGGTCATGGCCAAACGCGACTACTACGAGATCCTCGGCGTGCCGAAGACCGCCTCCGAGGACGAGATCAAGCAGGCGTACCGGAAGCTTGCCCGGCTCTACCACCCCGACGTCGCCAAGGAGAACCCGAAGGTCGCGGAAGAGAAGTTCAAGGAGCTGAGCGAGGCGTACGAGGTCCTCGTCGATCCGGCGAAGCGTCAGCGCTACGACCAGATGGGCTTCTCGGGGGTGGAGACCGACTTCGGACCCGGCGGCTTCGACTGGCAGAACTTCACCCACGTCGGCGACCTCGAGGACCTGTTCGGCTCCTCGCCGATCTTCCAGCAGCTGTTCGGGAACCTCGGGGGATCGTTCATCGGGGGTCGTCCTCCGGGGCCGATGCGGGGCGGCGACGTCGAGGTGACGCTGCGGCTCCCGCTCGCGGCCGCGGTCGAGGGCGCGCACCCGATGATCGACGTGCCGCGGACCGAGCGCTGCCCGGATTGCCGGGGGACCGGCGCGGAGCACGGCACGGCGCTCGAGACGTGCCCCGAGTGCCACGGCCAGGGCCAGGTGCGCCACGTCCAGAAGCGGGGGTTCACCCAGCTCGTCACCGTCGGCGTCTGCCCGCGCTGCCGGGGCGCGGGGCGGATCATCCTCAAGGCGTGCCCGACCTGCCGCGGGACCGGACGCCTCCGCAAGGTCGAACGTCTCGAGGTGACCGTGCCACCGGGCATGGAGGACGGCCAGGTGCTCCGCGTGCCCGGGCACGGGTCCGAGGGGGAGCCCGGCGCGTCGCCGGGGGACCTCTACGTGCAGGTGACGTTCGAGGGGTCGGACCGGATCCACCGGGAAGGCCAGCATGCCTACACCGAGACGACGATCCCGCTCGCGACGGCGCTGCTCGGCGGCGAGGTGACCGTCGCCACGATCGACGGCCAGGCGACCGTAAAGATCCCGGCCGGCACGCAACCCGAGACCCAGTTCCGCATCCGGGGCCAGGGGTTCCCGCGGTTCCGCGGGGGCTCCCGCGGCGACCTGTTCGTGACCGCGCACATCGAGATCCCGCGCGCGCTCTCGGGCCGGGAGAAGGAGCTCGTGCGCGAGGCGTTCGGCGGGGCGACCGCGGCGCCCCGCAAGGAGTCGATCTTCCATCGCCGGGCTCCGTGAGATGGACGACGACCGCCCGACCGGGCCCGACCAGTACTTCACGGAGCGGCCTCGGTCCCGGTCCGCCCGCTCGGAGCGCCGGTTCCTCTACCGGGGCGAGCTCCTGAGCTTCACCGTGGACCGGGGGATCTTCTCCTCGCACGGGCTCGACCCGGGGACGTCCCTCCTCATCGAGAACCTGGGGATCCGGCGGACCGACCGGGTCCTCGACCTCGGCTGCGGCTGGGGCGCGGTCGGCGTCGCCGCCGCGAAGGCGGCCCGGGACGGCCACGTCGTCCTGACCGAGGTCAACCGGCGCGCCGCCCGCCTCGCCCGCGAGAACGTCGCCCGGAACGGGATCGGGAACGCGGAGGTCCGGGTGGGGCCCGGCTTCGAGCCCGTCCCGGGCGAGCGGTTCGATGTCATCGCGACGAACCCGCCGTTCCGGGTCGGCCGTGCGGTCGTGCTCGAACTGCTCGCCGCGGCGGCGGAGCATCTCGTCGACGGGGGCCGGCTCGTCCTGGTCGGCAAGGGCAGCCAGGGGATCCGGTTCTACCAGCGCTGGCTCGAGGAGCACTGGCCCGGGACCGTTTCGGTGCTCGGCCGCGGGTCGGGCTACCGCGTGGTCGAGGCACGCCGGGCGGCCTCCGCGCCCGCCCCACCGCCCCCGGCCGCGTCGCGACGACGCGCTCCGCTCCGAAGCGCTTAAAAAGGCCGGGCTGCTCGGCGGCCGCGCTCCCGACCCGGGGGAGTGAACGGCGGGACCTCCCGTCGCCCACGGTCCCGGTTCGGCCGCATCGTCCCCTCAAGGGGAGTGAGTCCCGCGCCCAAGGAAACGAAGGACCCGAAGGAGGAAGCGGCCGCGCCGGCGGCGAATGCCGGGCCGGAGGCCGTTCCCGAGAAGGGGGCCCGCAAGGACAAGGGCGGCAAGGGCAAGGACTCGAAGGACGGCAAGGACGCGAAGGAGCCCGGCAAGGGGAAGGGCAAGGGCGCTCCCGGCACGGGCAAGGCCGCGAAGTACGTCCCCGACAACCCCAACTTCCGCTACATCGTGCGCGTCGCGAACTCGGACCTCGACGGGACCCGCCCCGTGGCGCTCGCCCTGACGGGCGTTCGCGGCGTCGGCCTCCGCATCGCCGAGGTGACGTGCCGGCTCGCGGGGGTCAACGGGGCCGAGCGGATCGGCAACCTCCCCGAGGCGACGGTCGAGGGGATCGAACAGACGCTCGCGACCCTGCCCACCAAGGTGCCGGGATGGATGGTCGACCACCGCGGGGAACCGTTCCTCGGCGAGTCCCTCCACCTCTACGGACCGGACCTCGAGACCCGTCGGCGGGACGACGTGAACGTGATGAAGATGGTCCGCAGCTACCGCGGCGTCCGCCACGAGCGGGGCCAGAAGGTGCGCGGGCAACGGACCCGGTCGAACGGCCGGACCGGCATGGCCGCCGGGGTCCTCAAGAAGGCCGCCAAGGAAGCGGCGGCCGCGTCCGGCAAGGAGGAGGCGCCCGCCGCGGCCGCCCCCGCCGCGCCGGCCGCGCCCGCCGCGAAGGCGCCGGCCGCCAAGAAGGAGTGACGCGGCGATGGGCGATCCCAAGTTCCTGCGCCGGACCTACGACACGCCGAAGCACCCGTGGGAAGCCGGTCGGATGGCGGAGGAACGGAAGCTCCTCGCCAAGTACGGCCTCAAGAACAAGCGCGAGCTGTGGAAAGCGCAGTCCATCCTCCGCCGGTTCCGCGGCCAGGCGCGCGAGCTCCAGGCCCGCCTGCGCGCCGGCGAGACCCAGGCCGAGCGGGAGACCACGCTGCTGCTCGCGCGGCTCACCCGGCTCGGCGTGCTGCCGGTCGGCTCGCCCACGATCGACGACGTGCTCGCCCTCACGACGGAGGACGTCCTGCAGCGCCGGTTCGAGTGGATCGTCTTCACCCGGTCGATGGCCCCCACGCCGTTCGCGGCGCGGCAATGGATCGTCCACGGGCACTTCTCGATCGGCGATCACCGGATGACCCGTCCCGGCTACCTGGTCCCGTCGAACGAGGAAGGCGCGATCGCCTACACGCCCACGAGCCCGTACGCGAGCGACGATCACTCGGTGCGGGTCGCCCTGCGGGACCGCCTGCAGAGCCGCCCCACGTCGGCGCAGGTCGAGGCGACGCCCGCCGAGGGACCGGGGGGCGCGTAGGCGATGACGAAGATCGGCATCGCGCACATCTTCGCGAGCTACAACAACATCCACATCACCGTCACCGACATCACCGGCGCCGAGACCCTCGCGAAGGCGACCGGCGGCATGGTGGTCAAGGCCGCCCGGGACGAGTCGAGCCCGTACGCCGCGATGAAGGCCGCCGACCAGATCGCGGCCGTGATCAAGGAGAAGGGGTACGACACGCTGCACGTCCGGGTCCGCGCGCCCGGCGGCAACCGCTCCCGCTCGCCGGGCCCGGGGGCCCAGGCCGCGATCCGCGCGCTCGCGCGCGCCGGTGTCAAGATCCAGCGCATCGAGGACGTGACCCCCGTCCCGCACGACGGCACCAAGCCGAAGGGCGGCCGCCGGGGCCGGAGGGTGTAGGATGCCGGTCACGATCGAGGAGCTGACGCCGCGCCAGACGCGGCTCGAGATCAGCGGTGCGACGGCCTCCCAGGTGAACGCGGTCCGCCGCACGCTCCTCGCCGACGTCCCGAAGCTCGCCATCGAGGACGTCGAGTTCCACCTGGGGCCGATCCGCGACGAGACGACGGGCAAGGACTACGACTCTTCGACGAGCATGTTCGACGAGGCGGTCGCGCTGCGCCTCGGGCTGCTGCCGATCCCGACCGACCTCGGCCAGTTCCGCCGCAAGGCGGAATGCGACTGCGCGGGCGCGGGATGCGCCCACTGCCAGGTCATGTTCTCCGTCGACAAGAAGGGCCCGTGCACCGTGTACGCGAAGGACGTCGTGCCGCTCGGCGATGCGACCCTCGCGATCCTCGAACCCGACGTGCCGATCGTCCGCCTCGGCGCCCGCCAGGCACTGCTCGCCTACGCGACGGCGACGGTCGGGAGCGCGCGCGACCACGCGAAGTGGCAGGTGGCGCACGGCGTCGGGATGTACCCGCGGCCGCACGTCCGGATCCAGAAGAAGGAAGGGACGAGCGACGCGACGCTGAAGCGCGCCGCCGCGGCGTGCCCGGTCAACATCCTCGAGTTCGCCTCGGGCAAGCTCACGGTCACGGACGAGACGAAGTGCATCTTCTGCGGCGCCTGTGAGCGGATCGCCGACGACGGCTCGATCAAGATCGAGGCCGACGAGGAGGACTTCTTCCTCCGGTTCGAGACCGACGGATCGCTCTCCGCGCGCGAGGCGCTCCGCTTCGCGCTCAAGAACCTCAAGGCGCGCTACGAGGACCTGCGCGAGGCGATCCAGGCGATCCCGTAGCGCGGGTCGGGCTCACCCAGTCCCAGCGCAGGATCGCCGCGACCCGTCCGAGGCCAGCGAGCCGCTTGCCGGCTTCCCCTTCGTCCCGGACCACGAACAGCCGGACGCGCGCCGCGCGGGCCCGGTCGAGCATCGGCGCGAGCGCGGGGTCGGCGAGCAACGACTCGGAGAGCAGGATCAGCTCCGCGGCGCCCGCGTCGATCGCCTCGCCGACCTCGCGGGGACCGACCGCCGCGCGCACGCCGCCCGCGAGCGAGCGGACGAGGCGCTCGACCATCTCGGCCTCCTCGGCGGCGACGCTCCCGCGGAGCGCCTCGGTCGCCTTGCCGGAGCGCAGCAGCTCGTCGATCCCGACGCGCCCCGACTCCGCCGTCGGGTAGACCTTGAGCTTCTTCGCGACGGCCGGATCGTCCTCCTGGAGCCGCCGGACGAGGTGCTCCTTCAGGAACCCCGGTCCCGCGATCACCACCGCGGTCGCGTTCGGCCCCTCGCGGCGGACGACGCTCGCGAGCTCGTCGAGGTAGGTGCGTCGGTCCTTCTCGGCCTGCCCTCCCTCGTACTGCTTGCCGGCGATCGTGCGGCGGATGTCCGCGACCGGCTCGATCGCGCGACCGCGCAGCCGCACGAACGACGAGTCGCCCCAGTCGACCGCGCCCAGCAGGATCGTGGGGTCGCCGGTCCCCTGGAGCCCCTCGTCGAGGATCGCCCGCTCGGCGGCCGAGAGCGTCGGCTTCGCGACCACGACGTCGTCGCCCTCCGCGAGGTCGAGCGTGTGGTGGCGGCCCAGGTCGAACGGGCCCTCGACGATCGGTCCGGTGATGCGGACGTGCTTCGAGAAGCCGTGGAACTCGACCTGCTCGGCCCGCACGACCAGGAACACGCGTCGCCGCTCGCGTTCGGCGCCCGCCACCTCCGCCGGGGCCTCGGGGTCCCGACGGGTCGTGGACGCGCCCACGGTGTCGCCGGGGCGGACGAGCCGTGCGATCCGCCAGAGGTCGCTCGGCGTCTCCAGCCGAAGCTTGAGGGTGCCGGTGTTGGCGTCCCGATGCACGAGCCGCACGGTGCGCCCCGCCGGCGCAGGACGGGCGACGCTTAAAGGGGCTCGCGCGGGCCGGGCCCGGTCCGGTGCGGCCGGCGCGATACTTTTATCGCGCACGGGACGGCTCGGGAGGCCCCGGTGGGGGGGAGCCCCTGGCGAGCTATCGAGCGCTGTTCCGCCAGCCATCGTTCCCGGCGTTCTTCTGGGCCGGGGCGCTCCAGTTCGCGGCCCCCGCGAGCGTGCTCGTGGTCCTCCTGTTCTCGATCGCGTTCGCCTACCCGGCGGACCAGCGCACGACCTTCGGCGCGCTCGCGCTCGCCTTCCTGGGCCTCTCGTCCGCCCTCCCCACGCTCGGGAGCGCGTTCTTCTCCGGGGCCCTCGCGGACCGGTACGACCGCGCCGACCTGATGCGGGGCGTCAACGTCCTCGCCCTCCTCGCGACGGCCGCGATCGCGGTCGTGCTCGTGTACGCGCCCGGGACCCGCGTCCCGCTCCCCGGGCCGGCCGGGTTCTACCTGCCCCTGTGGGTGCTGCTGCTCTACCCCGGCTGGGCCGCGGTGACGGTCTCGTCGACGCTCTTTCGGCCCGCGTTCAACCCGTCGGTCTCGCGCGTCGTCCCCCCCGAGCTCCTGGCCACGGCGAACGGGACCATCTACGCGGTCGCGGGGGTCGTGGCCGCGGCCGCGACCCTGGCGGTCGGCGTCCTCCTGACGGTCGCCCCGGTCGTCTGGGCGCTCACGATCCCGTTCGCGCTGTTCTTCCTGACCCAGATCGCGCTCTCCGTGCTGCGCGCCGACCTGACCGTCCGGCGATCGGCGCCGTCGCACTCCCTGCTCGCGGACGCCCGGGAGGGCTTCGCCTACCTCGCGGAGCGCCGGGAGATCCTCGAGATCACGATCGCCGCGCTCGTCCTCAACTTCTTCTCGGCGGTCGCGCTGGTCGAGCTGGCGCTCTACGCCGCCTCGTGGCTCGATCTCGCCCAGGGCTACTGGTACGGGGCGCTCGTCGCAACCATGACCATCGGCTCGTCGGTCGGACTCGTCCTGATCCCGAAGATCCGGTTCGAGCATCGCGCCGGCCGGGTCCTCCTGTTGCTCATGCTCGTGATGGGGCTCGCCCTGGTCGCCCTCGCGCTCGTCCGCTCGGTCTGGTTCGCGCTGCCGATCGTCTTCGTCTACGGGATGGTCCCCGGCATGTTCATGACGGTGTTCCTCACGACCGTGCAGGCGACCGTCCCCGACGAGAAGATGGGCCGCGTCTTCTCCGCCGACGAGGTCGGGAGCTACGCGTTGGTGCCGGTCGGCCAGTACGCGGGCGGCCTCCTGACCGTCGCGATCGGCGTGCAGGGCACCTACCTCGCCTCCGGGGTCGCCATCGCCCTGTTCGGGGTGATGGCGGCCGCGTCGTTCCGCGCCCTGAGGGGGCTCAAGTACCGGACCGCCGCGCCGGTCGAGCCGACCGAGGGCGCCGCACCCGCCTAGGCCGACGGGACGAGCGGCACGCGCCCGCGATCGTACCATCCGGGGCTTGGGCCCAGGCTCCGCACGAACCCGATCGACTCGTAGAGCCGCAGGGCCGGGACGTTCTCGTCCGTCACGTTGAGCACGGCGACCGTCTCGCCGGCGGCCCGCAGGGCGACCAGGCTCCGCCCGAGCACCGCCCGCCCGAGCCCCCGCCCGCGCTCGGCGGGGTCGACCATCACGTCCGCGATGAGGGGGCCATACGGCGCGTCCACGAGGAACGTGGCCGCGACGAGCCGCCCCCCGTCCTCCGCGGCGACCGAGCAGTCCAGGCGGGGAGGCCCCCACTGTCCGTCGAACAGCTCCCCGACGAGCTGGGCCGCGTCCCGCGCGTCGTCCGGATCCCGGTAGAACAGGTACCGGTCGAGGAGGCCGCGGTAGGCGCGGGCATGCAGCGCCGCGAGCGGTCCCCGGTCCTCTTCGGTCACCGGGCGCAACGTGACGCCGGCGGGCGCCGCTCCGCTCGGCGGCGGCCGGTCGGCCGGATACCGCATCTCGCTTCGGGCGAACGGAGTGAACCCCCGGGCCGCCATCGCCCGCCCCTGCTCCGGCCCCGGCACGCCGGGCCAGATCCCGGGAGCGAACGCGACGGGTCCCCCCGACCCGCCGATCGCGTCGAGCGCCTCCGTGTAGCGGGCGACCGTCTGCTCCCCGACGTCCAGCGCGAGCAGCTCGAGCGTGAGGCCGAGCGGGCTCGTAGGGTCCCAGAGCGCGACCCCGACCGTCCGCTCCCCGTCCGCGAGCAGCGCTCCCGGTGCGTCGCCCGACCGGACGGACTCCGCGAGCCCGGGCAGGCGACGGGCCGTCTCCTCCGCGGAGAGCTCGAACGAGGGCAGCGCGACCGCGATCCGACGGACCGCCGCCTCGGGGTCGCTCGTCAACGGCACGAGTCGAAGCACGGCGCGCGCCGAGCGGGCTCCCGCATATCACCCTGCCGAGCGCGGAGCGTCTCGGGCGCCGACGAGGGACCCGCCGGTTCGACCGAGCGCGCCGTCGCGGGGCCGCGAGACCCGCCGCTCGGCGGCTATGCGGAGCCCGGACGAGCGGGCGCGAGCCGGCGCTCGCCCTGGACGTGCTCTTGCTGCCGGGTGAACCCGAGCCGCTGATTGATCGTCCACATGGCGATGTTGAGGGAATCGTTGTAGGTCCGGATCCGCGCGATGCCGTGCGATTGGGCGTAGGCGATCCCCCGTCGCTTCAGCTCGAGGGCCACCCCTCGGCGACGCCAGTCCGGCCGGGTCCCGGTGAACACCTGGAGCAGCGAGCTCGGCTCCGCCAGCCGCTCAAGAAAGCTCAGCCCGACGTACTCCCGCCCCCACCGCGCGAGGAAGAACGCGTCCGGCAGAACGCCGGGGGCCTCGAGGTTCCGCGCGACGAACTCGGACTCCGAGACGGGGCGGGTGGGCACGACCGTCGGGATCCCTTCCCGCGCCGCGAGATACGCCCGATGGACGGCGGCGCGGACCTCCGGCCGGTCCCCGCCCTCCTCCGCGAGCGTGGTGAATCGAAGGCCCGCCTCGGCGAGACGGTCGGTCCCGTCGGGGATCCCCTCGAGGCAGGTCGGCGTGACCTCGAGCACGGAAAGCCAGCTGCGTCGGCGTTCGACGAACCCCTGACGGTGGAGGAAGGCGACGTCGCGCGGGACGTCCGCGCGCACGGCGGTGTAGAGGAACTCCATCCCGTGCGCTTGGGCGCGCGTCGCGAGTTCGTCTGCGAGGGCCCGACCGATCCCGTGGCCCTGCCTCGGCGGGTCCACGAACACCTGCAGCCATCCGCGCCGGGGGTCGAAGGCGGCGAACCCCGCCGGCTCGAGCTCGCCGAAGGCGACGATCGGGCCGCCCGTTCGCTCCTCGGCCACGAGATCGACCCGGAACCGGGGAGGAGCGCCGTTCAGTCGCCGGCGGTGGCGCAGGTCCTCGACTGAGATCGGGGCCTCCGGGGTCAGTCGATTGAGGACCTCGACCTCCGCGGGCAGGTCCTCGTCTCGCGCCGAGCGGATCGCGTACGCGGGGTCGACCATGGGTCACGCTCCGCCCGGTCGCGCGCGGCGCGGGGGTCGGGGGCCGACCCCAGCTCCGCCGGGTCCTAAACGTAGACCTGGTCGGTGTAGCAGTAGTAGCGCCCGTACTGGGCGATGTACGTGGTCGGCCTCCCGCACTTGGGGCACATCGGCGCCGGCGGCGCTGCCGGGGCCGGGGGCGGCGGGGGGGCGGCCATCGGAGCGGCGGCCGGCGGCGGCGCGGCCGGGGGTGGGGCCTGCGGGTACCCTGCAGGCGGAGGGGCGTAGGCCATGCCCGGCGCCATGCCGCCCTGCGAGCGGCTCCAGTTGATCACCGGGTCGAACTTCAGGTAGGCGATCAGCAGCAGGACGCCGACGAGGATCCCGCCGATGATGAACCCCAGGATCATCCAGATCAGCGTCTTCGACTTGGCCGCCTCGAACTGGTGCTGGTTCACCAGCGCCTCGATCTCCTTCATCTGGACGTAGATGACGAAATCGACGACTCCCCAGATCAAGATCAGGATCGGGAAGACCAGGGCATACGCCTCGACGCCGCCACAGTAGACACTGCCGATCGAGCCGCAGACACTGAACACGTACACGACGAACGCGACGTACGCGAGCCCCGCCAGCAGCAGCAGGATCCCGAAGATGATCGCCAGGATCCGGACGATGTGGAGCATCGACTTGATCGACTGGACCTCGGGCGGCTCCGTTGGCGCCATCCCCGGAGGGGGCGCGTACTGCTGGTATCCCATGGGGGTCGCTCGCGGGAAGGAGTTGGACCCCCTTCTTAGACCCTCCGATTCGATGCGGGCGCATGCGGGACCTCGTGCGGAGGGGTCCCGGCCCCGTAGCAGAACTCCGGCACACGGGGCCGCCCGACGCGCGTCGAACGGTCCCTGCGGTGGAAGGGAGGGTTCAAAAGGGGGGCGTGCGCGTGGTCGTACTCCGTAGCACGAATGCGCGACGGGGTCGCCGCCTTCTACGACCCGTACGCCTCGGCGCTACGACGCGGGCACCGGGTGACGGCGCGCCCTCCGCACCTCGCGCGGACCGTGCTCACGGTCGCGGTGGGGCTTGTCCTCGTGGCAGTGCTGATCGCCGTGGCGTGAGCGAGGGCTGCGCGCCCCGGCTCTCCCGGGCGGCGCTCTCGAGCTGCGTCGGCCCGGGATCCGGGTCCTCGAACGCGAACGGCCGCGGGGTCGCCCGACCCGGACCGCCCGACGGCCCGACCCGAGCGGTTCCCAGAACTCGGCCGGCGGCGTGCCGACGGTGTTCCGCTCGCGGTCGCCTCCGAGTCCCCAGACCTTGCGTCGCCTCCACCGAATCTATATACCAGCAGTCCGATATGTCAATCGTCAGACAAAGAAAGGGGTGTTGTCTGACGGACATGGTCGACACGTCGGAGCGGGTGACGGTGCGGATCCCGCAGGACCTGCTCGAGAAGCTGAAGCAGATCCAGGGCCTCAAGGAGACGCCCACGATCTCCGACACGATCCGGGAAGGGCTCGAGCAGTACATCGAGCTCAACCTTCCGCCGCAGAACGTCCGCAAGGTCGTCGTCGAGCTCTCCCGCCAGGACAACAGCCGCCTCGAGGAGTTCGTCCGCGAGGGCAATTCGGTGAGCGTCGACGACGCCGTCCGCTCGGCGGTGCGGGAGTACATCCGCGGCCGCCTCGAGCAGATCGGGCCGACAGCGCGGACCCACCGTCGGGAGGGGGAACCGGTGGCGGCCGAGGGCTCCCCTCCGCCCTAGGCGGTCGGGGGAGCGATGTCCGGGGAACCGCCTGCGCCCGAGGGCTGGGCCGCGCTGGCCGCGGCGCCCAGCGTCGCGGTCGTCGGACTCGGGGGGGCCGGCAGCGAGGCGGTCCAGGACCTGGTCACCCTTGGAATTCCGGGGGTCCGGGCGGTCGCGATCAACACCGACGTGAAGCACCTGCTGCGCATGAGCGTCGAGGAGCGGATCCTCCTCGGGCAGCGCGAGCTGCGGGGCCGCGGCAGCGGCGGCGACCGGGCGGTCGTGCTGCGGGCCGCGGAGGACGCGAAGGAGGAGATCCTCCGCCGCCTCGGACGGTTCGAGCTCGTTTTCCTGCTCGCCGGCCTCGGCGGCGGCACCGGGAGCGCCCTGCTGCCGTTCTTCTCGCGCGCGCTCCGGGAGACGGACGCGCTCGCCGTCCCCGTCGTGTTCCTGCCGTTCCAGGTCGAGCTCGACGCCAACTCGGGCCGCCGGGAGAACGTCGAGGCGACGGTCGCCGACCTGGAAGCGATGGGCGGGCTCCTCCTCGCGCTCGCGAACGAGAAGCTCCGGCGGTTCGAGTCGCTGCCGATCCACCGCGTCTTCCAGGTCCGGAACGCCTACCTGCACTCCCTGGTCGCGAGCCTCGTCGACATGGTCGAGAACCCGTCCCAGCTGAACGTCGACCTCGCGAGCCTCAAGAACCATCTCCGCGAGGCGGGGCTGTCGACGCTCGTCACCGGAGAGTACCACATCTCCGAGCCCGAGCGCCTCGTCCACCAGGCGCTCAGCGACACCCTGCTCGATTTCCACCTGACCGAGCGCCCGTCGGCGCTCGTGCACCTCGACGGGGGCTCGAACCTCACGCTGCGCACGCTCGATCGGGTGCTGCGGACGATGCGCCAGCGCCTGGGCGACCCCGAGCGGCTCGTCTTCGGGACCCGGGTCCGGCCGGAAGCCCGCGAGGTCGTGCGGCTCACGGCGGTCGTCGGGGGGCTCAAGCCCCGGGCCGTCCACGACGCCCTCCGGGCGTCCCCCCGGTCGTCGCCGCTCGTCGCCCGCTAGCGGGGCGGGTCCGCGGAGCGGGCGTCCCGCTCGTCGAGCTCGTGGTGGACGAGGTCGATCACCTGGCTCGTCCGCAGCGAGCGGGGGCCGACCGAGACGGCGGGGGTCCCCCGGGTCGTGGCGATCGCCCGCTCCGCCTCGGTGGGATCGTACGGGTCCGAGACGACCGCGGCGATCTCGCGCGACTCCCTCGACCAGCGGCCGATCGGCTCGCCGTCCTCTGCGAGCCAGACCGCGCCCGGGAGCCCCAGGAAGGCGGCGATCGCCCGCACGGGATCGACGGGACCCACCTTGAGGCCCGGGGAGGCCTCGACGTCGTGGTCGAGCACCCGGGAGCGGACGAGGGCGTTCTTGAGCAGCGCGGCCGTCGACCGCTCGTCGGGGTTGAGGTAGCGGAGCCGGGCGCCGTCGAGCTCGATCCGGCGCGCGGCGGGCGGGGGCTCGGCGACGAACAGCACGGTCACGGCCGTGTCGCGCCGCAGGTCGTTCGAGAGCGTGAAGGCGGTCGAGACCGCCCGGGCGACCTCGTCCATGCGCCCGGCGCCCCCCGCGAGGTCGTTGAGGGTGAACTCGCCGGACACCGGGACCCGGTGCGCGAGCAGGAGGAACCGGCGCATCGGGCGGCGGAGCCGCCCGGGAGGTTAAGGATTCGGCGCGGCCGCCCGTCGGGGGATCGGGACGCGCTACGCGTCGTCCCCGCGGCGGCGGCCCCGGGGGGTGGGCGGTTCGGGAGCGCTCGGGAGGGGGTTCTGCCGGCGTTCCAGCCAGACCTCGTCGCCCAGCTCGTGGTAGACGGCGTGGGCAGCGAGGCCGGTCCCGTGCTCCCCGTGCGGGAGCCGGAACGCCCCCGATCGATTGGCATTCGAAGAGTAGACGATGTCCTTCTCCCCGGCGGCCGCCATCGCGGCCGTCTCCTCGCGGGCGAGGTCGAAGATGCGGTCCTTGCGGAACATCCAGTAGTGGATGCGCCACTCGCGGCCGTCGTAGAGGGTCGTCTCGTCGCGCTCGGTCTCGAGGATCCCCGTGTCCTCGAGCATGTAGAACGTGTCGCGGTCGTCGGGCTCCAGCACGTTGTCGATGATCCGCTCGTTGAACCCGAAGAAGTTGAGCACGTGCGCCGCGATCGACCGGGCGTCCTCGGGACGCATCCCCTCGTGGCCGACCGAGCGTCGGATCGCCTTCGCGAGGGAGTCGAAATCGACCGGTCCGGCCACGTCCGTGAGCGCCGCGTCGGTGGGCAGGCCCGCGCGGGTCGTGGTGATGTCCTCCTGGGTCCGCAGGGGGACCGGGTTCCGGAGGACGTACGGCTTACCGGAGATGGCCGGCTTGGCCGGCTCTCGCCCGTGGCCTCGCATGACCGAATCTATCCGAACGGTCTCTATAAATAACTTCGGAAATCCGCTGGTTTCCGTGGGTCATCGGGGGGGGCCCCCTCCGGCGGTCACCCCGCGTTCCGGCGCCCTCTTCCGGACCGCTGAAGGCCCTCCATGCCGGGCCGCCACTCCTCCTCTTCGACCCGGACCTCGCTCTCGGCCAGCGGGCCGAGCTCCCGCGGGAACGGATAGAGGGACTTCGTGAGATAGACGTGGGCGAACGGACCGCTCGCGGGCGCCGTCCACGGGCGCCCCGCGTCCACGACCGATCGGTACTCGTAGTACTCGGGCGCCGGGACGAACCAGAGGACGCAGTCGTCGGTCCCCTTGCCGGCCCGGGGGCCCCGGGCGGTCACCCGGAGCCCGAGATGCTGGATCACCGCGGTCGGGAGGCTGAACAGGTGGCGGTCGCCCGGCCGGGCCGAGGCGACGAGCCGGCCCCGGACGGTCTCGACCGCGAGCGCCTCCCGGGCCGGGTAGGAGGCCAGGACACGGACGATCCCCGGACCCCGGGCGACGAAGGCGATCGACCGGCTCGCCTCCCGGGCCGGCCCCTCCTCCGGTCGGAACCGCAGGAGGTCGACGACCTCGGTCGGGAGCTGCATCGTGAGCCAGGTCGGGTGGCCCGCCCGGAGGATCACATACTCCATCCGGGGGTTCGACGGCTCGACGCTATAAGAATTCTTAGACCTCGGGGGTCCACCGTTCACGGCGGGGGCGCGATCGACCGGATCGCGGCCACCACGTCGTCGAACCGTCCCGAGTTGACGGCGAGGCTCGCCGCGGCACGGACCTCGGGGAGGGGGGCGTTGACCGCGATCCCGCCGCCGACCTCCCGGAACACCTCCGCGTCCGACCACCCGTCCCCCACGTGGACGACCGCCCGAAGCGGGACCCCGGCCCGCCCGGCGAGCCGGACCACGCCCCCGCGCTTGTCGGCATGGACCGGACCGGGTCGGCCGAGGACCCCGTCGACCACGATCGACCCCGGGGTCGCGTCGAAGTCATCGAACCCGAACCGGCGCTGGTACCAGGAGCAGACGTACGGCGGGTTGTGGGAGAGCAGGGCGACCCGGGCCCCCAGGCCGCGGAGGGTCGCGACCCCCTCGGCGATCCCGCTCAGCCGCGGGGTCGAGGCGAGGACCTCCTCCACTTCCGCCACGGTGTGACCGTTCGCGAGGTCGAGGAGGTCGGCGAGATGGGGGTCCTCGCCGATCTCGTGCGCGAAGAACCGTCGGTTGGACGCCTCGAACTCGGGGACCCGGTGGAACGCCTCGGCCATCCGGCGCCAGCCGTGCACGAGCGTGAGGGTCCCGTCGATGTCGACCGTGACGAGGCGCCAGGCGAAGGCGGTCAACGGCCCCCTACGAGCGGCTCCCGATGCCCATCAGGATCCCCCCGACCCACAGCACCAGGATGCCGGCGGCCGCGACCGGCAGGACGGTGCCGAACTTCCCAGGCGCGGTCGGCAGGAGGATCGAGAGCAGGAACAGCCCGACGAGCGTGCAGAGGAGCCCGAGGGCGATCTTTGCCCCCTTCGACAGTCGGGCCCGTGGGGCCGGGGCCTCGCGGGAGGACATTCGCGGCCCCACGCCGCGCGGGCAAGATAACCGTACCGCCGGTCGCGCAGCCTACGTCGGCGGGTCCCGACCCATCT
>Ga0335074_10001695_pt1 | contig 29746 bp, 36 predicted proteins | sample Lox_Sample_23_FD_206715 | JGI IMG/M metagenome (GOLD analysis project Ga0335074, IMG submission 206715) | Soil microbial communities from Loxahatchee National Wildlife Refuge, Florida, United States - Lox_Sample_2.3 | ecosystem: Environmental > Terrestrial > Soil > Wetlands | place: USA... | reverse complement strand
CGGCGAGTTGGGGCCGGTCTATGGCCATCAATGGCGCTCCTGGCCGCGCGACCATTCTGGCACGATCGACCAGATCGCGAACCTCATTGCCGACATCAAGACCAAGCCGGATTCGCGGAGGCTCATCGTCACCGCCTGGAATCCCGCGGACGTGCCGAAGATGGCGCTCCCGCCGTGCCATTGCCTGTTCCAGTTCTATGTCGCGAACGGCAAGCTTTCCTGCCAGCTCTATCAGCGCTCGGCGGATATCTTCTTAGGGGTGCCGTTCAACATCGCCTCTTACGCGCTGCTCACGATGATGGTGGCGCAGGTGACGGGCTACGAGGCGGGCGAGTTCATCCATACGTTCGGCGATGCGCATCTTTATCTCAACCATCTCGATCAGGCTCACGAGCAGCTTGCGCGCAAGCCCTATCCGCTGCCGACCATGCGCCTCAATCCGGCCGTGAAGGACATCTTCGAATTTCACTACGAAGATTTCAAACTCGAGAATTACAAGGCGCATGCGCACATCAAGGCCGAGGTGGCGGTGTGAACGGTGTTGAAATCCGCGCCGTCAAGGCCGGCGATGAAACGCTCGTGCTCGAACTGCTGCGCGAGCTCGCCGTCTATGAGAAGATCGAGCACAAATTCCATCTGACGCCCCAGCTCATCGCGCGCGATTTCATCGGCGAGAATCCGCTTTGCGGCTGTGATCTTCTGTTCGCGGACGGCAGGCCCGCGGGCGTCATGACGTGGTATCGCACCTATGCGAGCTTCGCCGCCGCGCGCGGCATTTTCCTCGAAGACATCTTCGTGCGGCCGGCCTTTCGCGGCAAAGGACTGGGCAAGGCGTTCTTCGTCCATCTGGCCGCGCGCGCGAAGAAGGAAGGCGCCACGCATATCCAGTGGCATGTGCTCGATTGGAATGCGCCGTCCATCGCGTTCTACGAAGGCCTCGGCGCCACGCATGACAAGGAATGGCTACGATACAATTTGAACGGCGACGCAATCGCGCGCCTGGCAGGCGCATGAGCATCGTTGTCCTGGTCGTCGCGATTGCCGACAACGGCGTGATCGGCGACCACGGCAGGATTCCCTGGCGTATTGCCGACGACATGAAGCACTTCAAGGACGTCACCATGGGCAAACCGTGCGTGATGGGCCGCAAGACGTGGAACAGCCTCCCGCGCAAGCCGCTGCCGGGGCGGACCAACATCGTGCTCACGCGCGATTCCGCGTTCGCCGCCGCGGACGCCGCCATCGTCTACACGATGGACGAAGCGCTGGCTTTCGCCGCCGCCGAACAGCCCCGCGAGATCGCCGTCATCGGCGGCGAGGGCATCTACAAGGCGGCGCTGCCGCGCGCCTCGCGCATCTATCTGACCGAAGTCCATCGCGATTTTCCCGGCGATGCGCATTTCGTCTTCGACCGTGCAGGCTGGCGCGAGACCAGCCGCGAAGACCGCACGACGCCGGACGGGCTCGCCTACAGCTTCGTGACGCTGGAACGGGTTTGACGGACCGCTCACCCACATTTGTACAAATTAAAACACCTTGCGCTGCATCCCTCTCCCTCAAGGGGAGAGGGGACTTCCAGCCTCCCTCGAATTGCTGCGGATGCAGCGCGCCAGTTTTCTCCTCTCCCCTGGAGGGAGAGGGATGCAGATCGAGGTCTCTACGTCTGCGCAAGCGCGGGTGAGGGGTCCCCCAAAAGCAGAAACGCCCGAGTCGACATTCGTAAAATCCTCCCTAATCTCGCGCCCGAACGAAATCATAAACGAGGGAACCCCATGGAATTTCGCGAAGTCGCCACCGGTCTCAAATTTCCCGAAGGGCCCGTGGCCATGGACGACGGCTCGGTCATCCTGGTCGAGATCGCCGCCGGCAGGATCACGCGCGTGAAGAAGGACGGCAAGACGCAGACGGTCGCCAAGCCCGGCGGCGGCCCGAACGGTCTCGCCATCGGTCCGGACGGTGCGCTCTACGTCTGCAACAACGGCGGCAACTTCACCTATGTGAAGCGGCAAGGCCTTACCATTCCCGGACACGCGCCGGAGAACCACACGGGCGGCCAGATCGAGCGCGTGAACATCTCGACCGGCAAAGTCGAAACGCTCTACAGCGAATGCGACGGCAAGCGCCTCATGGCGCCGAACGATCTGGTGTTCGACACGGCCGGCGGCTTCTGGTTCACCGATCACGGCACCACCACGCATGAGGGCCGCACGCACGGCGCGCTCTATTATGCCAAGGCCGACGGCTCGAAGATCACGCAGGTCTTGCGCGAGCTCATCACGCCGAACGGCGTCGGCCTCTCGCCGGACGGCAAGACGGTCTATTACGCGGAGACGTTCACGGGCCGACTGTGGTCGCTGCCGCTGTCGAAGCCGGGCAGGGCCGCGCGGGTCGAAGGCTTTACGCCCGGCGTGTTCGTCGGCGCATATCCCGGCATTGCCTATTTCGACTCGCTCGGCGTCGAGGCGGACGGCGCGGTCTCGATCGCAACCATTCTCGCCGGCGGCATCACGACGTTCTGGCCGGGCACCGGGAAGGTGAAGCATGTGGCCATCGCCGATCCGCTCGTCACCAACATCTGCTGGGGCGGCAAGACCATGAAAACGGCGTACATCACCGCATCCGGCACGGGCAGACTACTGGCGGCGAACTGGCCGCGCGCCGGTTTGCGTCTGAATTATAACGCCTAACAACTTGTCATGACCCGCCTGCGCCCCGGCCCGCGCGCAGCGCGGCCAGAGCGTAAACTTCGCGCGAGCGGGCCAACCATTTTATAGAGTCGTTTTTGTTTGGATGGATGGCTGGCTCAAGGCCCGCCATGACAAGCGCGGCGCTATCCGCTAGCGTTAACCAATCCATCAGGGGAGGATTTCATGCGTGCACTTCTTTTTGGCGTTGCGGCGCTCGCACTTTCGGCCGGCATCGCGTTCGCGGACGACGTCATGGCTTCGCGGTACGGCAACACGACCATCACGACGGATGCGAACGGCGTGCAATCGAAGCTCTACTACGCGGCCGACGGTACGTTCACGGGCAAGCAGGGCAATCAGACCTTCAACGGCACATGGAAGGTCGACGGCGGCAATATCTGCCTGACATTTGCACAGACCGTCCCCGGCGCGGCCAGTCCGACCTGCCTGCCTGTTGCAGCGCACAATGTCGGCGACACGTGGAAGGCGGGCGACCGCACCGTATCGCTCGTGCAAGGCATCCAGTAGACTTGAATCGGGGCGCACGCGCCGTGCGCCGCGATACTGATGTCGAAGGGAACAATCATGGTGCGCTCGGTATTTTTGGGAATTGTGTGCAGCGTGTGCTTTGCCGTGTCGGCAAGGGCGGCGGACGACGTCATGGCCGGCTTCTACGGCAATACGACGGTCGCCACGGGCGGCAAGGCCGAGACGCATAGCCTCTACAATCCCGATCACAGCTTTGTCATGAAAGTGCCGATGTACGGGATGGAGTTCAAAGGTACGTGGACCGTCAACGGCTCGCAGCTCTGCCGGACATTCGATTCGCCGCCGCCGGGCGTGACCAACCCGCTCTGCACGCCGATCGAAGCGCACAAGGTGGGCGATACCTGGACCGTCGGGACGGGCAGCGGTCAGCGCACTGTCACGCTGGTGCAGGGCGTGCAATAACTTCGAAACCCCGATAAGCTTCAATCAAAGGCGGACAAAAGATTCGCGCGACCGCTCTCCGAACGGGGAACAAACGCGCCGGACGTGCTTTCATTGTGTGGGGGGCTGAACATCTGAGGGGAAACCCGATGCGTTCGATTCCACTTTCAGTCGCAGTCGTGTCGTTTCTTGCCATTTCGGTGTCCGCCATTGCGGACCCGACATCGACCAATCTGGCGTCGGCCGCTCCGGCATCGACGAGTCCTGCATCGGCGAATCCGGCACCGGTCAATCCGGCGTCCACCGGGGTCGATCCGATGGCCGGCTACTACGGCAACACGGCCATCTCCACCGGCGGCATGGCCGAGGTGCATATTCAGTATAACGCCGACCACACTTTCGTGATGAACGTTCCGGCCTTCGCGCTCCGCTTCAAAGGAACCTGGGCGCTCAACGGCTCGAACCTCTGTTTCACCTATGACGTGACGCCGCCCGGCGTCACCAATCCGGACTGCGGCCCGATCGTGCCGCACAAGGTGGGGGATACGTGGACGGAAAACGCCGATGACGGCCAGCGCAAGCTGACGCTGGTCGCGGGCATTCAATAAGACCTGTTGCCGCTACGGCAGGAGATCGAATTCGATCGCGACGCGCTGGCCCGCGCCTTCGAAGCGCCGTTCGCCGCGCGGCTGCCAGGACGGGTGCAGAAGGATCATGCCGGTGGCGGGCCTGATCGTCTCCGTCTGCCCGGCCGAAACGCCGCCCGGAATGCGGAAGCCGTATTGCGGCGCGATCATGGCTGGCAGTGCTCCGCGCGGATCGGCGAGCTCGAGCTCGCCGCCGAGCGCTTCGTCGTCCGATTTGCCGTAGCCGTCGTCGACGAAATAGATGCCCGACCACATGGCGCCGGGGCGCGCCAGGATCTGCGCGAAATCGTTCTTCTGGCGCACGATCGCCGCAGCCTCGATCTTCCATTCGAGATTGACGCGCGCGCCGCTCCGGAGCGCCGTGACGCCGTCGGCCAATTCTCTCAGTACACGGAATAAAGTCTGGACGGGCTGCCCGCCCCATTCGCCGAAGTCCGGCGCCGAGCGCCAGCCCTGGCCGCGCTGCTCGGCCGTGTTTCCGTTCGCGCCCATCTTGTCGAGGATGAGCGGGCGCAATTCCGCGTTCACTTCCTGCGCCACGGGCAGGAAATGGACGCAGACCGGCGTCGGGAACATGCTTCGGATTTGCGGTTTCTGGGTCGCCATATCTTATTCCATCACGATTCGGGGCACCGGTGGTGTGGCCCCCTGGATTTTGCCTGCGACGGTTCGCGCGAGTGTCATAAACGCTTCGGCTTCACGGCTTTCCGGCGCTTCCACCACGATCGGCGTGCCGGCGTCGGACGTCTCGCGGATCCTCGGAACCAGCGGAATTTCGCCGAGGAACGGCACGTTCAGTGTCCGCGCCGTCTCACGCGCGCCGCCATGGCCGAAAATGTGGCTCTCGTGCCCGCATTCCGGGCACACGAACACGCTCATGTTCTCGACAATGCCCAGGATGGGAATTTGCGTCTTCTGGAACATGGCGATGCCCTTGCGTGCGTCAATAAGGGCGATGTCCTGCGGCGTGGAGACGATGACTGCGCCTTTCAGCGGAACGCGCTGCGCCATCGTCAGCTGTGCATCGCCGGTGCCGGGCGGCATGTCGACCACGAGCACGTCGAGCGGCGCCCAGGTGACGTCGCCCAGCATCTGCGTAAGTGCGCTCATCACCATCGGCCCGCGCCAGATCATCGGCTCGTCTTCCTTGACGAGGAATCCGATGGACATGGTCTTGAGCCCGAACTTTTCGATGGGATCGAGCTTCTGGCCGTCGCGCGAGCGCGGCTTTTCCTTGATGTCGAGCAGACGCGGCACGGAGGGGCCGTAAATGTCGGCGTCGAGCAATCCCGTTTTGAGACCGAGCTTGGAGAGCGCGAGCGCCAGGTTGACGGCAACCGTCGATTTGCCGACGCCGCCTTTGCCGCTTGCAACCGCAATGATCGCGGCGACGCCCGGAATACCGGCGGCGCCTTGTGCTGCGTGTCCATGCGGTGCGTGCCCATGTTGTGCATGGCCGGGTTGCGCCGGCGCCTGCGGCCGCTGTTCGCGATGCGCCGTCAGGACGGCGGTGACCGACAGCACGCCCGGAAGCTCGGCCACGATTTTTTCCGCGGCCTTGCGCAACGGCTCGGCGTCGTGGCCGCGCGCCGCCGGCACTTCGATCGCGAAGCCCACATGGCCGTCGCGCAACGCCAGCCCCTCGACCATATTCGTCTCGACGATGTTCTTGCCCGTCGCCGGATCGATGACACGGCAAAGGGCCGTCAGAACCGTTTCGCGCGAGACCGCCATCGTTCCATCCTTTGATCCCAGCCGGACCGCTTAGCCCGACCAAGAGGTTAGGCTCGGCTTCGTTGCGCCTGGGGGAAGTTGCACATATAACCGCACCGCCTCCGGAAACCAATCGGAACCGGATGCGGCATTGCATCGGGCAGGACATCGGGAATTTGCATGCCTCGGAATGACGGCGGTACGGGCGGAGACGGGCAGGGTCCGCATGGGCCCTGGAGCCGCGGGCCGTCCGGCGGTGGCGCGCCCGATCTCGAAGAGCTGCTGCGGCGCGGGCAGGAGCGGCTGCGCCAACTTCTTGTTCCCGGCATCAAATTTACCCGGGCGCACGCCATCGGCATCGCACTCGTTGCCGTCGCCTGCTGGCTGTTGAGCGGCGTCTATTTCGTGGCAAGCCACGAGCAGGGTTTCGTGATGCGTTTCGGCAAGGTCGTCGCGCATTCGAACCAGGGCATGAATTATCGCCTGCCGTGGCCCATCGAAACGGACAAGGTCGTCGAGGTGATGGGCGGCAACCAACTCAGCATCGGCACGCAGGCCGGCTCCGCCGACGCGAGCGACATCACGCAGCAGCGCATCGATTACCCGGCCGAAAGCCTGATGCTCACCGGCGACGGGGATATCGTCGACGTCAATTTCACCGTGATGTGGTCCGTCAAGGACGCGAGCGCCTATCTCTTCAATGTCGACGGCACCGACAAGACCATCAAGGCCGTCGCCGAAAGCGCGATGCGCGAAGTGATCGGCCAGAGCGCATTCGACGCGATCAATCCCAACCGCGAGGCGATCGAGCGGCGCGTGCGCGGGATGATCCAGAAGACGCTGGACGATTACGGCGCCGGCATCGCGGTCACCAGCGTCCAGCTCGGCACCGCCTCGGCCCCGGAACAGGTCGGCCGCGCCGACCGCGACGTACAGGCCGCGCAGACGGCGCAGATGGAAAAGCGCGGCGATGCCGAAACCTATGCCAACAAGGTCATTCCCGAAGCGCGCGGCGACGCGGCGCGGCTCATCCAGGAGGCCGAAGCCTATCGTCAGCAGGCGATCGCGGAAGCGGGCGGCGAAGCCAAGCAATTTCTTGCGGTCTACGAGCAGTACAAGAAGGCGCCCGACGTGACGCGCCGGCGGATGTACCTCGAGACGATGTCCAAAGTGCTTGCGCCGATGAACAAGGTGATCCTCGACGGCGCGGCGGGGCGCAATGTCGTGCCGTATCTGCCGCTGCCCGAGCTGCAGAGAAACAAATCCGAGACCCTGACGATGACGCCGCCGCTGGCGGGTGCCAACCCGTCCCGGGCCAGTTCGGGGGCGCGGCCATGAACCGGCTCACGCTTTGGCTGGCCGGCGCGACCGCGGCGATCGTCCTCACCGTCCTCTACATGTCGTTCTACACAATCTATCCGACCGAGCAGGCGATCCTCCTGCAATGGGGCGGGCCGCGCGCTGTCGAAACCGAACCCGGCCTGCACGTGAAGATTCCCTGGGTGCAGACCGTCGCCTTCATCGACAATCGGCTGTTGAACGTCGACGTGCAGGCGGAAGAGATCGAGACGCAGGACAAGAAGGACCTTTCCATCGACGCCTTCGCGCGCTGGCGCATCGTCGATCCGATCCGCTTCAACGAGATCGCCAAGACCAAGGACATCGCTGTGCAGCGCCTGACGGCGATCCTCGATGCGAAGCTCCGTCGCGTCCTGGGCTCCGCCAGCCTCCTCGACGTGGTTTCGACGAAGCAGGATCAGCTGATGCGCGCCGTCCGCGAAGCCATGAATGCGGAGACGAAGGATTTTGGCATTGTGGTCGTCGATGTGCGCATCCGTCATGCGAACCTGCCGCAGGAGAGCACGGATGCGGTGTTCGCGCGCATGCAGCAGGAGCGCAAACGCGAGGCGGCGCTGATCGAGGCCGAAGGCACGGAAGTGGCCGACGGCATCCGCGCCCGCGCCGATCGCGAAGTGACGGTGATCAAGGCCGAGGCGACCCGCGAAGCCGATATCCTCAAAGGCGAGGGTGATGCGGAGAAGACGCGCATCCTCGGCGAAGCCTTCGGCCAGGATCCCGATTTCTTCGCCTTCTACCGCTCGCTCGAGGCCTACCGGGACGCGCTGCAGAGCAGCGACACGACGGTGGTCCTTTCGCCCGACAGCGAATTCCTCCGCTATTTCTTTGCCGGTCCGGGCGGAGCCGCGCACGCGCCGCCGCACAAGCGCTGAAGCACTACCAGCGCAGCACGCGGCGTGCGATCAGGGAACCGGCCAGTCCCACCAGCGCCATGCCGAGCGTGAAGAACACAAGCAGGAACGGCGCCGAGGTCTCGTCGCAGCGGAAGGCGTAGATCCAGGCGCCGAGCGCGCCGGAGGCGAAGCCTGCAACCGCACCCGCGAGCACGGTCCGCGTCGGCGCCAGCGTGCGTAGGCTCCAGAACGTGCCGACGAAGATCGGCGCCGACAGCGCCACGATCAGCCACGGGCAGATGCGCGCGGAATGTCCCATCAGCATGGGCATGCGCTTGGCGGGCGGCGTGTGCATCATCTGCATGCCGGAGAGGAACGTCAGCGCGAGGATGACGATTGCGAGACCCAGCAATGGCCATCCCGCTTTCGACGACGGCCGCGCCAGCCTTTCCGTCGCCCAGAAGGCGAACAGCGCCAAAGACAGCGTATAGAAAAACTTCATCCAATAGGCGGAGGTGTCGACGGCGCTCGACAGATCCGGCCGGAAGCCGAGCCATGCGCACAGTACGATAAACGACACCAGCGCGCCGGCGCCGACGCCTTGCGCGAGCCTGAGCAGTACCGCGTGCCGTGGCACAGGCGAAAGCGTCTCAGACAGATTTTCGATCAGCTCATCCGTCTTCACGGGCGTCCTTTCCGCGAAGTTTGTCGCTGATCGTCTTAAGTCCGCGATGGATGCCGACGCGCACGGCGATTTCCGAACGTCCCGTCTGCGCCGCCGCTTCCTGCATCGTGAGGCCTTCGATCTTCACCTGCCGGATCAGCGCGCGCGTCGGCTCCGGCAACGCTGCCAGCAAAGTCTCGAGATCGCGGCGCGCCAGCGCGGCTTCGCTGTCGTCTTCCGCGAAGAGATCGCCGGCGTCGTCCAGCGACACGGCGGCACGCACGCGCTTGCGGCGCAGATGATCGAGCAGCTTGTAGCGCGCGACGGCGTAGAACCAGGGCGTGAAGGGCTGCTGCGCGTCATAGGTCGCGCGGCGTGTGTGTATGGCGATCAACGCGTCCTGCACCAGATCCTCCGCGTCGTCCCGGCCGACACGACGCGAATAATATCTCCGCAGAACGTCGCCGAGTGCCGTCAAGAGCACGCGATAAGCCGCCTTGTCGCCGGCCAGTCCGGCGACCATTAAACCTTTAAGCTCCGCTTCGGCGGCCAGCACGCGGGGCCTCTTGGAGAATTCGCGCGAAAACGTTCGAATGTTACGGCTTCGGCGAAAGATTCATGAAATGCGACTCCGACTGTAACTGATCGCCCATGAAGTTCGAACTGGTGAATGGGGAAGGCGAGACCGTCTCCCAGATCGAAACACGGACCATTTGCGGTCCCATTCAGGAGAGCACCATGAACATCCGCATTCTTCCCTTGACTTTGGCGTTCAGCGCCTTCGCGTTCGCAGCCCTCGCCCAGACCGGCGGTTCCATGTCCGGACCCACGACGGGTGGCGGCATGATGGCGAGTCACGGCACCAATTCGGGCTGCACGCAGGGCCACATGGCCGGCGGCGCCATGGCGGGCGGCAACCACATGGCTGGCGGATCGATGGCCGGCGGCAGCGACCACATGGCGGGCGGCGACCATATGTCGGGCGGCTCCATGGCCGGCGACAACCATATGGCGGCCAACAACACGGGTTGCCAGCCGAACCAGAAGCCCAAGCAATAACCGCGTAAGGCGTAGGGAAATCCGCCGCATCGGCGCCGGATTCTCCTACGCGCCTGCGGGATCCGATCAGCCGGCGAGCGCCAGGAGCTTGCGGCGTTCGCTTTTGTCGCTGACGAGGCGTGCGCGCACGCGCAACAGATCGCGCCGCGCCACCATCACGGGCACTGCGGCAAACGGAAAGAGCGGACCGGCGCCGATGAGCCATGGACGCCACAAGGCGGCGACGAGGGCGGCTATGCCGGCCGGAATGAAGCTCCGCGGCTTCCTTTCGAAGAGCAGCAATTCGACGGCGAGCAGCACGGCGGGGTCACCCGGACGCGCATCCGCGCGCCGGGTGATGACGGATATTTTGAGGAGAGAGGATATTGCTTTAGCCTCCCGAGGTCGGTGCCGGGGTACCATGGCCTCGCTCAAACAAGCTTTCGATCGCCTGCACAAATTCGCCAGCCGCTATCCCGAAGTGACGGTCGATCGTCCGTGGGGCGAATACGCCGTCAAGGTGAAGGGCAAGACCTTCGTCTTCATGGGCGTCGACAAGGAACGGCTCGGCCTCTCGCTCAAGCTGCCCCGCTCGCGCGAATTCGCGCTCGAGATGCATGCCTTCGCGAAACCGACGGCTTATGGCCTCGGCAAGTCCGGCTGGATCACGGCGGAGTTTGGCGCCAAAGACAAACCGCCGCTCGACATCCTCGAAGCCTGGATCGACGAAAGCTTCCGCGCCGTCGCGCCGAAGAAATTGGTGGCGGCGATGGAGGCCAGAGAAAGCGGCGCTACTTCTTCTGCACCGGCTCTAGCGTCACGTCGACGTGCGGCAAAGCCGCGTCGAGCTTCGCGACCGCGGACGTCGTGATGTCGAGTGCGTCGTCGCTCGCGACGACGGCTGCGCTGTCGACAATGGTGTTCGCGTGATCGTCGGCGACGACCTTCAGAACGGCGGGGCCGGCTGCGGCTTCGATCTTTTTCTGCGCCGTCGTGACGGCGACTTTGAACGTATCCTGACGATCTCGAGCTTCCGCGCGCAGGACCTTCTGCGCATCCGAATAGTCCTGGAGTGCTTTTGCTCTTTTGTCCGGCGAGAGCGAAGCAAGGTGCGCCTTGAGGCGGTTTCGCAAGCCTCCCAAGGTCGATTCCTCGCCGCGAAGATAATCCATATTGCGAGCTGCGAGGGCGCGCGCTTGCAGTTGAAGGCTTCTGCCGGCGGCAGAGTCTCGTACCAGCGCCGTGCGATTGAGAATAGCGACGTGCGCCATCGGCAGGTCCGGGCCGCCCACGACCAGCGGCAGTGTCCCCGAGCTTTGATAGGTCTCGAACGTCGACTGCGCGAGCTTGGTGATGTCGAAATCCGGCGCGCCCAGGACGACGGCCTTTTTGTTCACGACGAGCGTTGCACCGCGTCCGGCCGCGAGATGCTCGAGCGTCTCGTAGAATTTGCGCTCGGACAATTCGGACGACCCCATCTCGGCAAACAGCATGCGCACCGGCGACGCCTTGGCCGGTGCGGTCGACGCGGGAGCACCGGATGGCGGCGACCATTCCGGAATGGCGGCATGCAGGGCCGCTTCGGCTTCCGCCGTGACATCGAGACCGGACCAGTGCGTCGGCGCGAGGTTGGAATCGAGAATGAGATTCGCGCCGTGGCGCGCCATCAGCTCGCGAAAGATGGGTTTCTCGATTGCTTCGAAACGCGCGCCGTCGCGCTCCGCATCGACCGGCCGCAATGCGTTGCGGTCGACGAGCAGCAGATGCGCTTCGGGAATCTCCGCCGTCTGCGCCATGACGCTTCCGGCCAGACACAGTGCAAGAACCGCGGCGCCCCAAACACGCATGAATCATTTCCCCGTCACGTCATCGTAGCAAAGAAAAAGGCCACCGGCGCGATACGCCGATGGCCTCTGTCCGATGATCAGGCGCGTTTACGCGGCCTGATAGCCCATCACGGCTTTGACTTCGAGGAATTCGTCGAAGCCGAATTCGCCCCATTCGCGGCCGTTGCCGGACTGTTTGTAGCCGCCGAAGGGCGCCTTGAAGTCGGCGCCGGCGCCGTTCAGATGCACATTGCCGGTGCGCAGCTGCGCCGCGACCTTGCGCGCGTGCTCGATATTGCCCGACTGCACGTAACCCGACAGACCATAGACCGTATCGTTGGCCATTTTGATCGCGTCGGCTTCCGTGTCGTAAGGCAGGATCGACAGCACCGGCCCGAAGATCTCTTCGCGCGCGATGGTCATGTCGTTCGTGACATTGGCGAAGATGGTCGGGCGCACATAATAGCCACGGTTCAAGCCTTCCGGACGTCCAACGCCGCCGGTGACGAGGGTCGCGCCTTCGTCGATGCCTTTCTGGATGAGGGCCTGGATCTTGTTGAACTGCACTTCGCTCACCACCGGGCCGATGGTCGTGCCTTCCGCGAACGGATCGCCGACCTTTACCTTCTCGGCCGCAGCCTTGGCGATGCCGATGGCCTGATCCTGCTTGGCGCGCGGCACGAACATGCGCGTGGGCGCGTTGCAGGACTGCCCCGAATTGGTCATGACACCCTGCACGCCCTGCGCCACGGCTTTGTTGAGATCGGCGTCGTCGAGGACGATGTTCGCCGATTTGCCGCCCAGTTCCTGCGCCACGCGCTTGACCGTATCCGCCGCAGCCTTCGCCACCGCGATGCCGGCGCGCGTCGAGCCCGTGAACGACATCATGTCGATGCCCGGATGCGACGACAACGCTTCGCCGACGGTCGGACCGTCGCCGTTGACGAGATTGAACACGCCCGGCGGCACGCCCGCTTCGTCGAGGATCTGCGCAAAGAGAAGCGCGCTCATCGGCGCCACTTCCGACGGCTTCAAGACCATCGTGCACCCGGCCGCAAGCGCAGGGGCCACCTTGCAGGTGATCTGGTTGATGGGCCAGTTCCACGGCGTGATGAGGCCGCAGACGCCGACGGGCTCATAGACGATCGCCGTCGAGCCGTTGACCTTCTCGAACTGGAATTCCTTCAGAAGCCGGATGGCCTCGCCGAAATGCGCCATGCCGGTTGCGGCTTGGGCTGCTTTCGAAAGCCAGATGGGCGCGCCCATTTCCTTCGTGATGGTTTCGACCATCTCCGCATAGTGCTTCTGGTAGACCTCGACGATCTTGCTCAGCAGCGCGAGGCGTTCTTCCTTGGACGTCCGCGAATAGGTCTCGAAGGCGCGGCGGGCGGCGGCGACCGCCTTGTCCACGTCGGCCTTGGAGCCGAGGCTGATGCGCGCATAGGCTTCTTCGTTGGCGGGGTTGATGACATCGAGCGTCTTGGGTGTCGCGGGAGAAACCCATTTTCCGTCGATGTAGAAATCCAGCTTGTTTTCCATGGTCGTCTCCCTTGAATGGATTATCGGGCGGGGATCAAACCACATCGGGCAGGAGGCCGGAAGGGCGTCATGGTTCCCCGAATGACATTCCGGTAACGTCGGCGTCGAGCGGCGCAACTGGAGCGTAACCGGGATGATCAGAGCCCTTATCGTCGCAGCCTTTACGGCAATATCTGCCGTAGCGCCGGCGCGCGCCGGGGACGCCCCGCATGCGACGCGGATCATCTTCCTCGGCACCTATGGCGGTCCGAAGGCCGAGAAATTCCGCTCGGAACCCGCGACGCTGATCGTCGTGGACGGCGCGCCCTATCTGATCGACGTGGGCGCGGGCACCGATCGCCAGATCGCCTGGGCCGGGTTCAAGCACAGCGACATCAAGGCCGTCTTCATCACCCACCATCACATCGATCACGACGCCGGCCTCGTTCCCTTCATCTCGCTCACATGGTTCGAGAAGGCCTGGCATCATCTGCCTGCGACGCAAACGGACATCTACGGCCCGCCCGCCACGACCTTTCTGGTGCACACGGCGCTCGACTATCTGAGCGTCTCGGAGCGGATCTTCCGCGCCGGCGTGCCCGCGCTTCCGCCGTCGGCCGGGATGTTTGACGCCCATGACATCGATAAAGACGGTCCGTTCTACACAGAGGGAGGCCTGCGCGTGACCGCGGCCGAGAATTCGCATTTCCATTTTCCGTCGCACGGTCCCACGGGCGCACCCGACAAATCATACGCCTATCGCTTCGACACGCCGTCCGGATCGGTCGTCTTCACCGGCGATACCGGCGCGAGCGATGCCGTGGCGAAGCTGGCCGAAGGCGCCGACGTGCTCGTCAGCGAAGTCTGTCTATGCCAGGCGAAAACGGCCGACGTCGGGATCACAACGCCGCCCGCGGGGCTCGACGAACAGCAGGTGTTTCACATGGTGCATGAGCATCTGACGCCGGAAGAAGTCGGCGCGATCGCCGCGCGCGCCCATGTCAAGACGGTACTGCTCACCCATTTCGTGCCCGGCGACGACAGCGAGACGGACGCTTCGAAATACACGGCCGGCGTGAAGAAGAACTTTTCCGGCACGGTCATCGCCGCGAAGGATCTGTTCGAGTTCGATCTGCCCTAGGCGGCGTGTCGATCTGCCCATTTTGACATTTGCCGTGACGAGCTTTTGATATCCATCATGACGCTTCCCTCCGCGACCAATCCACAAAAGACCTCCTTCCTCCAAAGCGATGCACACACCCTCGCGCATCTCATCCTGGCGCAGCTGCTCATTTGGACGCTGGTGCCGTGGTTCTTCGCCGTCAGCCTGCCGCTCGATGTGGTGAGCGACGGGTTGGGTTGGGGTCATGAATGGCAGTGGGGCTATTTCAAACATCCGCCGTTGCCGTCGTGGACGGTGGAAGCCTTTTTCGATGTGCTGGGCGACATCGGGCCGTTTCTGCTGAGTCAGATCGCGATCGCCATCACCTATGCATTCGTCTTCCTGATCGGGCGCGAAATGATGCCGTCGCGGCAGGCGCTGATCGCGACCTTGTTGCTCGTCGGCGTCTATTACTTCTCGATCCCGACGCCCGAATGGAATCACAACGTGGCGCAGATGCCGGTGTGGGCCTGGGCGACCTACAGCTACCTGCGTGCGATCCGGACGGGCGGCTTGCGCTGGTGGGCGATGCTGGGGCTTGCCTGCGGTATGGCGGTGCTCACGAAATACGCCTCCGCCGTTCTCTTCCTCGCCATGCTCGCGCATCTGCTCAGCACGCGGAAGACGGCAGCCGCGTTCGCGACGTTCGGGCCCTACCTCGCGCTTGCGGTTCTCCTCGCCGTCATCGCGCCGCATCTGACGTGGCTGGTCCAAAATCATTTCCCGACCTTCAGCTATGCCGCGGCGCGCGCCGGGCACGGCGAGAGCGCGCTTCATCGCATCATCGCACCGTTCCATTTCCTGCTGTCGCAATTGGCCACGCTGCTGCCGGCGCTGATCGTCGCCGCGGCCATCGGACTTCTGCGCCGCGTGAAGCTGCCGTCGCTGGACGACGAGAATTTCCGTTTTCTGGTTTTTCTGGGGCTGGGTCCCGCGCTGATCACGGCGCTGCTGTCGCTGCTGTCGGGTTTCGGCATCCGCGACATGTGGGGCGCGCCGATGTGGAATCTGACCGGGCTTCTGATCGTCTATGCAATGCAGCCGCGCTGGGCTGCGACGTCCGAACGTCAGCTTTATATCTGGGTCGCGGCGCTCTTCGTCATCATGCCGCTGGCTTACGTGCTCTCGACGGCGTGGGTTCCCGAATGGCGCGGCAAGCCTTCGCGCACGCAGTGGCCGGACCGCGCCATGGCGCAGGAATTCGCGGCCGGCTGGTCCGCAACAACCCATCGCCCGCTCGACATCGTCGCCGGTGACGGCTGGACGGCCGGCCTCATTGCCATGCGGCTCGAGCCCCGCGCCTCGGTCTATATCGACGGCGACCCCCGCCATGCGCCCTGGATCACGCCGCAGAGGCTTGCCCGTGAAGGCGCGCTCGTCGTCTGGCAGACTCATGCAAACGATTCGCCGCCGGCAACATTGAATTTACCGGGCATGAGGATCATGGGCGTGAAGAGCTTCCCCTGGCCGCGCGAGCCCCGCGCCAAACCGTTGAGGATCGGCTGGGGAATCGTCCCGCCCTCGGAACCCGCACAATGAATCGAGCGAACGCCGGCCTGATTTCGATCGTTGTGGCGTTCTACAACGAAGAGAAAGCGATCGCGTCGTTCTTCGCCGAGATGGATCGCGTGGCGGCGACGCTCGACGTGCCCGTCGAATATGTCTGCGTCAACGACGGCAGCCGCGACCGCACGCTCGCACTATTGCAGGCCGAGCTCGGCCACCACCGGCGCATGCGCATCGTCAACTTCGCGCGCAATTTCGGCAAGGAAGCGGCGATGACCGCCGGCATCGAGCAGGCAAAAGGCGACGCCGTCATCGTCATCGACGCGGATTTGCAGGATCCCCCGTCGCTGATCGCGGACTTCATCGTCCAGTGGCGCGAAGGGTTCGACGTCGTCTACGGCGTGCGCGCCTCGCGGCAGACGGACTCGCTTTTCAAGCGCGCCACGGCAGGCGCCTTCTATCGTGTGTTCAACGCCATCGCGAGCGTGCCCATTCCGCATGACGCCGGCGATTTCCGGCTGATGGATCGCCGCGTGGTGAACGCGCTGCTGTCGCTGCCCGAGCGCAACCGCTTCATGAAGGGCCTGTTCGCCTGGGTCGGCTTCAAACAGACGGGCGTCGAATTCGTGCGCGAGGCGCGCGTGGCGGGCGAGACGCACTGGAATTTCCTGCGCCTGTGGAATTTCGCCGTCGACGGACTGACGAGCTTTTCCATCGTGCCCTTGCGCATGGCGAGCTGGGTTGGCGCGGTGATCTCGATGCTGGGCTTCGCCTATGCGCTCTACCTCGTCATCCGCACGCTGATCTACGGCATCGACGTCCCGGGCTATGCTTCGATCGTCGTCATCATGCTGTTCCTGGGCGGCGTGCAGCTTCTCTGCATCGGCCTCATCGGCGAATATCTCGGCCGCCTCTACATCGAAGCGAAAGATCGCCCGCTCTACATCGTGGCGGACGTCTTCGAGAACGAGCCCTAGGATTTTTTAGCGCAGCGGACGCGGAGGTTGCGCAGCGGGCGCGGGGGGCAGGCGCGTCCGTGCCGGATACATCGCGCGCGTGGCGCAAGGAAATGTTCACGCGGAGACGGTGAGGCAATAAGAGATCGCGTACCTCACTGTCTCACCGTCTCCTGTGAAATTTCTTTTTTGCACGCATTCGCGCGCGGAAGATACTTGGAAAACGTGTGCGGATTTCGGGGACGCGCTCGTTATCCCTGCGCCCACTGCGCAACCCCCGCGTGCTCTGCGCTAAAATTCGCTAACCCAAACTCCGCCCGATCCACACCACGCGGCCCATGATGGCGATCTCCTCCGGCGGGATGTTGTCGTAAGTGGGATAGGCGGGATTGTCGGACTTCACCGTCAGCAGCTTCGACACGGGATGCATCGAGATGCGTTTCACCTGCAGCATATCGTCGATGCGGATGACATAGAGCCCTTCGCGGCGCGGATTGGTCTGCGCGCGGTCGACGAGCGCATGGTCGCCGTCGTGCAGTGTCTCCCACATGGAATCGCCCGAGATGCCGAGCACCATCAGCCCGCCGAGATCGCCTGCGATCTTCCGGAGCCATTGCTCGCGGAACATCAGATGCTCGGTCGCAGGCACGTCGATCGCGAGCGCGCCGGCGCCGGCGGAGGCGCGCAGATCGTAGACCGGCACGGGATAATGTTCGTCGGCCGCGCCGGTTTCGCCCGCGATCTCCGCGACGGTGACGTCGAGCACCTTCGCGAGCTTGCGCAGCAGCGGCAGCGTCAGGCGCTGGTCCTCGCGCTCGTAGCGGCCGATCGATACCGACGTCGTGTTGAGCTTCTCGGCGAGGTCCTGTTGCGACAGGCCGCGCTCCAGGCGCAGGCGGGCGAGCTGGTTCATGGAGGCACTCAACTCTAACCATCCCGAAATAAAAACAACCAATTTGGTTGACAATGGACCATAAAGGTTCTAAATCGATAAGAACATAACAGGAACATAGACATGCGAGGCGGTTATACCGGACTTGACTAATATGTGGAACTTTCGCTACCTACCCGGTTTATGGAAAGAAAATTGCGCATCCGGCTGCGGATCGCGTTCTTGGGCTGGTCGCTCAGGTTCGCGGCGGACATTCGGTCGGTCACTGATTCGGCTGATGGCGCTGACCGCGATCTGCGGCTTCGGGGCGGCGGCTAGCGCGTCAGGTGCGGAAGTTGTGGGCGCTACCGCCCCATCGCCGCCAATGCCCCCGCGAATAGCGCCAGCAGAATTGCACTTCGTGGTCCAGCCCGAACACATCCTCGTAGTCGACGTGCCCAAAGAAATAGACAAAAAGGCTACCCGCTTGAAGCGCAGTAGCGATCCCGTCGTCCATACTTTTGTCCGGGTCTCTCGTCCATATGGAATTTTCGAAAAGCATTTCACCTGCGCTCAACACCTCGCGTTCGAGTGTCGTGCGCTCAAGTTCGGCCCAGTCGTCAGCAACAAGATCGGTTGCAGTTCTGCGAACTGCAACGCGAACCTCACGAATGATCGCGGGCGTCCTTCCATAGTTTATGATGTTCCACCGCGCGGCAGCGGCGTGCCGTTTAGAGGAAAATCCGGGGCGGTTGCGCATCCAAATATCTTCAGACATGGTGCTTTGGGGTTTCAGAGTGATGTTAACACCCTCCCATCCTTCGTGTTCGATAGCTTCAAAGGTGGTTTCTGTGACGTTTGCGGGAGTTTCCCCGACGTTTGCAGCAACGACCCTAAACGTAGCTGTTCCACTCTTGTTGGAATGTGGGGTGATAAATCGAATTCGTATGCGTGGTCTGTGAGTGGTGGTGAATTCATCTCTGGCGACTTCGATGGCCTTACGAGTCAAACGCGCCTGCTCATTGCTAGTGAGCCACAGCGTCAGGGTGAAACCTGCAACGGCCAAGGTTGCGAGCGCGGTAAGAAGGTCCGCGTTGTCATCGAGAGTCACCCCCTCACAGACAAAGAAGTAAGCGACCTTCTGACCGAAATCAGGCTGCTTGGCATCGCTGCCGTTTTGGGCGCGCTCTATTTGGCATGTTTGATAAGACGCAGAATAAGTCGATGACCAAACAACAAAAAACAAAACCACTAAAGGGATGCCGATCCAAAACGAACGGTGCAATATCTGGGGCACCTTCAGCATCCGCGAATTGCCTCAGCGAAGATGTTCGGATTGCTCCGATTGTTGTAGCGGAACTGGAATTCCGCGACGTACAGCGGGAGATATTTGCGGCTGACCTTATGGTAGCTGCCCATCACGCCGCGCTTGATGAGGCTCCAGAAGCCTTCAATCGTGTTGGTATGCAACGCGCCGACGACATACTTCTTTTTGCTGTGATCGACAGCGCCATGACGGTAGTTGTCACGCAGGTTACGGTATCCGACTGCATCGTCTGTGCTGAGAAGCGAAACGTCCGTCGAAACGACTTCGCTGATGAAGTTGGTCATCGTCGCGGTGTTCACTTTGTCCAGCACGCGAGCGACAACATTGCCCTTGCGCTCGACGGCGCCGATCACGGCGAATTTGAGCGGATCGCCTTGTCCGCCGGGCTTGTGGGACTTCTTGTCGGCGTGCCGGTTCTTGTCATTGCCGCCGATATAGGTCTCGTCCACTTCGACGTAACCGATCAGCTTGCGGAATTCTTCGTTCGCAAGACCGGCGCGCACGCGGTGGCACATGTACCAAGCGGTCTTGTAAGAGCCGAAGCCCATCATGCGGTGGATTTGCAAAGCGCTGATGCCCTTCTTGCTGGTGAGCATAAGGTGGATGACGCGGAACCAGTCACGCAGCGGCTTGTTTGTGTTCTCGAAGATCGTACCGGCGATGACGCTGAAGCGGTAGTTCGTCGCCGTGGGCGAGCACTTATTGCAGAGCCAATTGAATTCCATGGTCCCGTGCGGCTTGCACTCGGGATTGCCGCAGCGCGGGCAGCGGACGCCTTCGCGCCAGCGGTGATGGGTCAGATAGACCATGCAGTGACGCTCATCCGGGAAGGCCTGTTCCCATTCCTTGAACGTCATCTGGTGAATGGTTTTCAGAGGCTTTTTCAAGGACTTAGCCATGACCCGCTCCGGTTCACCGGTCGATTGCGACCGTGGAGCTTATGTACCTGTTTCCGTTCAATTAGTCAAGTAAGGGATAATCGCCACATGCGACCGGATCACTTTTCACCCCAAGGAACCCGCCCATGACCTCCGCCCAAAGCGTCTTTGTCGTCCTCGCCATGCTCCTGGGCGTGGCAGGCTTCTCGCTGTCCGTCTCCCATACGGCGATTCCCCCACTGCCCCGCTTCCGGGCCGCGCGAAAGCAGATCGCCTGGCTTGCCACGCTCAGCATCGCCGCCGGCGTCGCGCTTCTCTCGTGGAGCCTGCGCACATGATGGGCCTGACCAGACGCCAGCGCGCCTGCCTCGAAGCCGTCCGCGCGTTCCATGCGCGCACCGGCACGATGCCGAGCTGCGAGGATCTCCGGATCGAACTGGGGCTCGCGTCACGCAGCGCCGCCTCGCGTCTGCTCGACCGACTCGAACACAGGGGCGCCATCAAGCGCATCCATGGCTGCGCGCGCGCCATCGTCATCAAGCGCAACCGCTGCCCGAAATGCGGTCATGAGTTGAAAGGGCCGCGATGAGCAGGAAGCGCAGGAAGAAAGGCGAAGCATCAACCGCCGCGCCGGCGGAAGAGCGCTACAAGCCGAAAGCGGGGCCGGGCTCCGTCTTCGTCGAGGAATTCGTCTCTGCCAAAACCGGCCGCGAGAAACGCGCGCGCAACATCGGCGAACATCCCCTCACGCTGGCGCATGCGCGCGGCAAGATCAGCGACGATCAATTCGCGGCGGGCGAAGAAGTGCGGCGCTTGTACGAATTGCGCGGCTTTTCGGGCAAGGACTCGACGACGCTCGTGTCCGGCGGCGCGCCAGGCCCGAGGGATCCCTTCACGCAATCGCAGATCGACGCGATCCGGCGTCTCGATCACATCCGCGCGCGATTGAAGGAGCGCGACTGGATCATCGTGGAGAAATTCTGCGGCGAAGGCTGGAGCATGCCCGACGCCGTGCGCGCCGCAACGATCTGCCATCCCTCCAGCGTCGTCATGCGCGTGCAGGAGGCACTGGAGGAATTGGTCGCAGCCCGGAAGGGACGGCGGGTGCATCCGTTTCAGAGCATCTAGTCGGGGACAGCTTGCTGGGACCGCCGGCGTCCCGCAGCGAAGTCTTGCAAGATGCCGCCAAGGTGGCGGCGGTCCCAGCAGACTAAAGCCCCAGATCGCTCGCCATGTTGGCGCGGCGGGAGGTGAATTCGCGATCGAGCTCGGTGACGGTGCCGCTCGCGGCTTTCTCGAACAGGCCCGGCACGAAGGCGTGGATCAGGCAGGCGAGGCTGGTCGCGGCCATGCGGCCGCTGATGGCGAAGGCGCCGCCCATATGGCCCAGATAGGTCGTGCCGATCGAGCGCGGATGGGCGAGGAACCAGCGGTCGAGAAAGCCTGTCGAATCCTGGTCCATCGAGCCCATGTCTCCTGCGAGTCGCCCCTTCTTACACTAGAAAGTTTGTGAAATCGATAAGGGCGGTTCGTCGCAGACGGAGGCCGCGGCTAGGTCGGGGTGTCGCTGAACGGGCAAGCCGCGACCTGGAAATCGTCCTCATAAAGGACGTAGCCGAGACGCTTCGCCTTGATCATCTCGACGCGCAGGCCGTAGCGCTCGAGTATCTCTGCATATTCCCGCATCTTGGCGATGTGCTCCTTTGCAGTGGGCTTGAACCAGCTCAGTGCCTGCGCCTTGCTGTTGGGGCGCGGCGAGAGCGACAGGCGGGAGGGCCTTTCCAGATTGCGGTTGAACCAGACAGATATCTGTTCGAGATGATCGGCGTCGACCTGACTCAGCGCGCCCGACTCTCTCAATCGCTTTGCGGCCTGAAAAAGTCCCTGGCGCCGGCCTGAGTCGTTATCGAGTCTTCCGATCACGAAGCGCACGAACATCGTGCCGGCCGCCTGTTCAATCCCCCAGCGCCACGCCGTCACGGCGCGGATCGGCGCCGCCGATGTAGCCGTCTTTCGTTTTCTCGATGATATGCAGGCCGCTGTAGATCGGGAACACGCGCACGGTATGGCCCATCGCTTCGAGCTTCGGCACCAGCGCTTCGAGCGGCGTGCCTTTCTCGACGATGGTGGACCCGTTCATGTTGAAGATGTGCGGCAAGGCCGCCGTCTGCTGTGGCGTGAGTCCGCCGTCGATCAGCGCGATGAGCGCGCCTGCGACATCGGGAATGATCACGGGACCGCCGGGCGAGCCCGCGGCGATGAGGAATTTGCCGTCCGGTCCGAACACGATCGACGGCGCCATGGCGCTCATCGGACGCTTGCCCGGCGCGGGCGCATTGGCGACGGGCCTTCCGTCGCGCATCGGCTCGAGCGAGAAATCGGTCAACTGATTGTTGAGCAGGAAGCCGCTCGCCATCACCATCGAACCGAAACCGGATTCGATGGTCGTCGTCATGGCCACCACTTCGCCCTTGTCGTCGACCACGGAGAGATGGCTCGTGCCGTGACGCTGCGGCGTGCGCTGCGGCGCATAGAGGCAATTGCCGCGATCGGGCGGCGTGCCGGCGGGCGCCGTGCCCATATCCTTGTCCGGATTGATCAACGCCGAACGCTGCGCCAGATATTGCTTGTTCAGCAATCCTTCGACGGGTACGCACACGAAGGCGGGATCGCCCAGATATTCGTTGCGGTCGGCGAAGGCGAGGCGGTTCGCCTGCGTGAAGAGCTGCGCATAGGAAAGCGTGCCCGGCTGCAGATCGCTCGAGGGAAACCGTTCGAGCATGGCCAGAATCTGCAGCACCGCGACGCCGCCGGACGAGGGCGGGCCCATGGAGCAGACCTTGTCGCCGCGATAGGTGCCGCACACCGGCGGACGTTCGAGCGGGCGATAGGCCTTCAGATCGGCGAGCGTCATGCCGCCCTGATTGACCGGCGCATGCTCGACGGCATCGACGATCGACCGCGCGATGGCGCCGGAATAGAACGCGCGCGCGCCATGTTTGGCGATCGCTTCCAGCGTCGCCGCGTAAGCGGGCGACTTGAAGATCTCGCCCTCGCGATAGGGCGTGCCGTCGGCATTATAGAAGGTGCGCTTGATGTCGGGCATCTGCGCCGCGGCCGTATCGGTGGCGATCGTGTGGGCGAGCTTGGGGCCGACGGGAAAGCCGTCGCGCGCCAGCTTGATCGCGGGCTCGAACAGCTTCGCCCAGGGGAGCCGCCCGTATTTCTTGTGCGCCATCTCGAGCATGGCGACGACGCCGGGCACGCCGACGGAAAGCCCGCCGGGGATCACCTGGCTTTTCGGCCGCACCTGCCCTTTGGCATCGAGGAACATGTCGGGCGAGGCGGATGCCGGCGCCGTCTCGCGGCCGTCGAAGGTCGTGACCTTGTTCGTTGCGGGATCGTAGAGCACGAGGAACGCGCCGCCGCCGAGGCCGGAGGATTCCGGTTCGACCAGACCCAGCACCATCTGCGTGGCGATGGCGGCATCGACCGCCGTACCGCCGGCGCGCAGCATGTCGAGGCCCGCCTGCGCCGCATACGGATTGGCGGCGGCCACCATGTGATGTTTGGCGACGGTGTCGGCCGTTGCCTGCGACACGAAAGCGAGCGCGGCAAACGCGGCCGCAAAGAATTTTCCGAATTTCACCTGTCAAATCCCCTTATCGATCCGTGTGCGAACAAGCAGCGCGCGGAAATCAAATACCAACTCGGCAATTCCTGCAAATGCGTCTTTTCGGTTTAACGCGGCGAGAAGGATATTTTTAACGCGGGGATCGCAACGGGTGCGCTGTGTACGCGGGGGGAAGCTCGTCCGTACTCGAAATTTCGGGCGCGAAGCGCGCAGTGAATTATTCACAGGAGACGGTGAGGCAATGAGAGGTCGAGTGTCTCACCGCCTCACTGTCTCCTGTGAAATTTCTTTTTGCCCGCTACGCGCGCGATATTTCAGGCATGGCGAACTTCCTCTGCGGCCACCGCGGAACCACTGCGACCACTGCATTGAAACCTTTTTCTCACTTCGCGGGCGGCCGGCCGTCTTTGCCCGGCTCGCCGTCACGGATCTCTTCGTCGCGCAGCTGGCGATAGACGCTGCGCATGGTGACATAGGGATCGACAGAGCCGCGCTCGAGCTCCTGCCTGAGCACGATGTTGCGTGCGTGGACTTCGAAGGGGCTCAGGGTTCTGAGGCCCGCGGTGAGCGCCAGCCGGTCGAGCACCGAAGCGCCGGGCGGCACATAGAACAGCGGATCGAGAAAAAGATCGACGCCGTCGCCGCCGAGATCGCGCGGCGGATCGGGCCCGATGATCGGCAGCACCAGGAACGGCCCTTCGGGCACGCCGTAGCGGCCGAGCGTCTGTCCGAAATCGGACGCGTGGAACGGAATGCCGGCGGGTGTGGCCACGTCGATGAGCCCGCCGATGCCGACCGTCGTGTTCATCGTGAAGCGCGCGAGCGTCTCGCCCGCATTCGAAATCCGGCCCTGCAGGACGTCGTTCACGAACGTCACAGACGAATCGAGATTGATGAGGAAATTGTGCAGGCCGTGATGGATCGGTGCGGGCGTGTGATAGACGTAGACGCCGGCAACCGGAAGTACGACATATTTGTCGAAGCGCTCGTCGAAGCGATAAACGGCGCGGTTCATCGGCTCGAAGGGATCGTTTTCGGCGATCGCTTCGGGGGAGGCCGACGTGCACGCGCTCAACGCCATCGCGCACACAGCCAGCATCGCCGCGCTCGCCCGCCGCATGGCTGTCCGCCCCCAAAATCGGCTTGTGCCGGCCCGCTCCCCCATGCGGCCACGATGGCATATCCCGGGGCGGCCGCGCCATTGCCCCAAGGGTCATGATCGTTAGGATCGGACGGCAACCAGCGCCCTTTGCCGGACATGACCAATTCGCGGGTCGTCACGCTGACAATGAACCCTGCGCTCGATCTATCCACCGCGGTGGACGAGGTGGTGCCGTTCAAGAAACTGCGCTGTGGCGCCATGCGGCGCGATCCCGGCGGCGGCGGCGTCAATGTGGCGCGCGTGATCGGACGGCTGGGCGGCGATGCGCGGGCCGTTTATCCCGTCGGCGGCTGCGTCGGCGAGGCGCTGGCGCAACTGGCCGCGGGCGAGGGCCTGGCAAGCCGGCTGATCGCCATCGCGGGCGAGACGCGCGAGGACTTCACCGTGTTCGAGAAGACGGGCGGCAGGCAGTTCCGTTTCGTGGAGCAGGGGCCGGAGCTTTCGGAAAAGGAATGGCGCGCCTGTCTCGACGCGTTTCTGGATGAAGCGAAAGGCGCGGCCTTCGCCGTCGTCAGCGGAAGTCTGCCGCCGGGCGTGCCGCAGCAATTCTTCACGCTGGTGGCGCGCGGCGTGAAGGCGCTGGGCGTGCCGCTCGCACTCGACACGACGGGCGCAGGATTGAAAGCGGCGCTGGCCGAAGGCGTGGCGCTCGTCAAACCCAATCAGAACGAATTCGCCGAGTTGGTGGGATTGAAGCCGTCCGGCATCGAAGCGCTGGCTGCGGCCGCGCGCGATCTTGCCAGGCGCGCAGATGTCGGCGCGATCGCGCTGACGCTGGCCGAGCATGGCGCCATCCTGGCCACGCATGACGAAGCGTTGCGCGCCGAAGCGCCGAAGGTCGAGGCGGTGAGCACGGTGGGCGCCGGCGACAGTTTCCTGGGCGCGATGATCTGGAGCCTCATCGAAGGCCGCGCGCGGCGCCAAGCGTTCTGCACCGGCGTGGCGGCGGGCTCGGCCGCGCTTCTCTCACCCGGCACCGACCTCGCCCATCCGGACGCGATCCGCAGGCTTGCGGAGCAGGTGCGGGTTTCAGAGATCAAGTAACCCGGGGACACAGAAGCTGCGGAAAGATTCTTAGCGCAATGGTCGCAGGGTAGCGCAGAGGGCGCAGTGCCGGCAGGCGGGTTCGCCAAGACAGAACTCGATTTTCGAATATCTGCTGCGCGCGAAGGCGCGCAAAAAGGAACTTCACAAGAGACGGAGCGATGAGATGCGCTGTCCCGCACTGTCTCATCGTCTCCTGTGAATATCCTCCGCGCAACCACTGCGGCCCCTGCGCTAAGAATGCCGCCGCAATCGCGGCGTCGAAAATTTCAATTCGCCGCGGTGGTGCGTTCGGCCCAGCGCACGGCTTCGCGCAGGAGCTCCGATGCGTTGGCGAGTTCGAGCTTTTCCTTGATGCGCGCGCAATAGGCCTGCACGGTCTTGATCGACACGCCCAGCACCTGTGCCACGCGGCGCGTTTCGAAGCCCTGGCCCAGAAGCTGAAACACTTCCAGCTCACGGTCGCTCAGCTGCTCGATGGGCGAGCGCAGGTTCGGCGTGCGCCCGTCGGCGAACTTCTCCGCCAGTGACGCGTTCATCTGCGGGCTCACATGGATCTTGCCGCTCAAGACCTCGTGGATCGCCGCGATGATGTTCGACGTCGTCTCGCGTTTCATGATGTAGCCGCGGGCGCCAGCCCTGAGCGCGCGTTCGGCATAGAGCCGCTCGTCGTGCATGGAGAGCACGATCACCGCCGTCGACGGCCGCGACACGCGCACGTTCTTCACCACGTCGAGGCCCGATCCGCCAGCGAGCGACAGATCGACGATCGCCACGTCGGGATTGGTTTCGCTGATGCCGTCGAGCGCCTGCTGCACGCTTTCGGCTTCGCCACAGACGGTCAGATCGTCGTGCTGGTCGATGAGATTGGTGAGCCACTCGCGCACGAGCGGATGATCGTCGACGAGGAAGACTTTAGACGAAGGCTTGTTCACGGCCGGTTTCCTGAACTGGAGTGGGGAGCAGGCACGAAACGATGGTGCCGCCTTGCGCGCCGCCGCGCAACTCGAATATGGCGCCGATCATGCGGCTTCTGTGCGCCATGATGCGCAGGCCCATGCCCGAATGGGGTTGCGGCGAAGGAGCGGGCGCGATGCCGGAGCCGTCGTCTTCAACCAAAAGCAGCAGGCCTTCATCCAGCGTATCGAGACGGATGACGATGTTTTTCGCGCCGCTATGCTTAATGGCGTTGCGGACCGCTTCCTGTGCGATGCGGAACATGTGGCCTGCCGTGTCGGGATCGTGGATGAGCACGGGCGAGTCGCATTCGAAGCGGCAGGAGATCTTGTGCAGCTCGCCGGTGTTGGCGGCGAATTCCTGCAGCGCCTGCATGAGGCCTGCCGCGTCCATGTCGACCGGATGCAGGCCTTTCGCCAGTTGATGCGACAGGATGATGCCCTGCTCGATGAGATCGACGATCTTGCGCGCATCTTTGGCTTCGCCCGGATTGCGCGCAGTCAGTTTCTCGCTCAGCACTTGGCCTGCGATGGCCGTCGCCGCCAGATGCTGGCAGAGCCCGTCATGCAGATCCTGCCCGAAGCGGCGCTGCTCGCGCTCGCTTACTTCGAGCAGCTCGCGCTGCAGGCGTTCGCGGTTGGCGATCTCGGCGGTGAGGGCGGCCGCGCGTTGCGCCACGCGCGCCTCCAGCTGCCGCTGCAGCGCGCGCAGGGTCGTCAGCGTAGTCACGACCACGATGTAAGTCGTGAGCTGGATGGCGGCGTTCCAGGCGATGATGTAAGGCGTCGAAAAATCCGCATCGCCCGAGAGCGAGCCGACGAACGTCCACACGATGACGGCCAGGACGGCCATCGAAAGGCCGATGCCCCAGCCCATGGTCCAGGCCGCCAGCGACACGGGCAGGAGATAGAACGCGGAGACGGAGAGATGCACGCCCGTCAGATAGTCGAACGCGCCGACCAGCAGCATCAGCACGATCGTCAGCGCCGTGATCATGGCGGTCGGGAGCTGTTCGAGTCGCTTCAGCCAGTCGATCATTGTACGGACGATGGGGGCGGCGGCGCGATTATGACACAAAGGCGCGCCCGAAGGCATCAGGCGAAATGGCATCGAAACGGCAATGTTCCGGCGACTTTCCGCGAACGATTTCGCGAAAATGCGAAACGTTCGGCAACACCCGCGATTTTCGATTGACCGGTTTGATCAAACGGCCTATGCATTTCGGCACAACGGAAACATGCGCCCGGCGGTCGTGACGACTTCCCGGGCGTTTTCATTCCCGCTCTCGCCATGCCGAAGAAACCCGCAAGCCGGCGCCCCGCGCCGAAACGTGAGGCCGCGCCCGACGCGGCGCCGGCGGACGGTGAATCGCCGGTCGAATACATGCTGCGCGTGATGCGCGATCCGAAAGCAACGCCGTCGCGCCGCGACACCATGGCGAAGAGCGCCACGCCTTACATTCATCCCAGGCCCGCAGCGAAGAAGAAGCGTGCCGGCGGCGATGCGAATCTGAAGAAGCGTTTGGAGGCCGCACGTGAGACGCTCGCGGGCAAAATTGGAACATCTATGAGCCCAAGGCCGTGGCGCTGCTGCAGACCTATGTGGAGAACGCGCTCTCAGAGCTCGGCTCCGGGGCGTCGATCGAACAGGTGGCTGAAAGCGTCGTGGCGCAGGATGCCGAGCAGAGCGCGGCCTCGTTCCTCGAAGGCGCCGTGTCGGCGGGGCTGAAGGCCATCGTCGCCGCCCTCATCGCGTCGCTGTAGAAAAAAATTGAACCACAGAGGCACAGGGACAGTGAGATAACAAGCATGGCCTGGATAGCGAGCATCGCCGTCGGAAATGGCATGCGCACTTCCTCCTTCGCTGCTCCGCAGCTTCGGAGGACTAGGCTCACTCGCCAGTCAAAGCTTTAGCGAAGGCTGGTCGCGCGCAATCCAATCCGGAATGATGGCCGCCGTACCGCCCCGGACGCGCTCTCTCACTGCCTCTGTGCCTTTGTGGTGAATCTTCCTTTTCGAGGCACACATGTTTTCCTTCCTGCTCAAACTCCTGTTGCCGGCGCTCGCCTTCGGCGGCGGCGTCTACGTCGCGCATCACTGGGACGCCGGCGATATCGAGACGCTTCAGACGAAAATCGCGACCCTCCAGCGCGACGATGCGCGCGCGAAAGCCGACGCCATAGCCGCCGCCGCGGAGCATATGCGCCGCGCGGATGCGATTTCGCTGAACAGCGCCGTCGCGGAAGCGCAAGTCCAGCAGAAGCTCGCCGACGAAAAATCCATCATCGCCCAGGAGGTCCATCGCCATGTCTCGCGCAGCACCGTTGCTCGCCTTTGTATCCCTTATGGCCTTGTCCGCGTGCTCGACGCAGCCAGCCTCGGCGCCGATCCCGACTCGCTTCCCGTCCCCGCCGGCCAATCTGATGACGCCTGCGCGCCCGTTGCAGCCGCTGATCTGGCCGCAAACGTCGCAGCCAACTACGCGACAGCCCGCAGCAACGCCGAGCAGCTGAATGCGCTGCAGGTCTGGGTGCGGGAAGAAGAAACGGCAAGGCGTGAGTAGTGCGTAGCGAAAGCGTCCCCATCTTCCACTCACCACGAGCGCACCCATGGCACTTCTCGATATTTTCCTCGGCGACAGCGCGACGTTGCGCGAAGCCGAACGGCTCCTGCGTGAACAGGAGGACAGAGTGTTCCGCCTCGTGCAGGGCGAGGATACGGATCTCGGCACGCACGTCCGCGCCGATATCCCGCGTTTCGAGGCGCTCAATGCGCGCACGCGTCTGGGGCAGGCGCGGCAGGATCGCAAAGCCGATGCGCATCTGCTTGTCACCGCGCTCGGATTCGTTCTGATCCTTGCTAAGCTCTTCGGCGGCTTCGATTTCGCACTGAAGGCGATGAGTATTTTGTAAAAGCGCGGACCAGCAAAAGTGTGCAGCACTTTTGCGTCCGGGACCGCGTCAAAAGACACGCGGACCAGCAAAAGTGTGCAGCACTTTTGCGTCCGGGACCGCATAAAAAAGAAGGGGCTGACG
>Ga0335074_10001694_pt1 | contig 29756 bp, 24 predicted proteins | sample Lox_Sample_23_FD_206715 | JGI IMG/M metagenome (GOLD analysis project Ga0335074, IMG submission 206715) | Soil microbial communities from Loxahatchee National Wildlife Refuge, Florida, United States - Lox_Sample_2.3 | ecosystem: Environmental > Terrestrial > Soil > Wetlands | place: USA... | reverse complement strand
AAGCGGATAAAGACTACCGCTATGAGCTGAGCCTATATCCGGACGAAACCAACGTTGTGTTGCTGGATGCGGGGCTATTGCGGTGGCTCCATAAAGACGACGAAGCCCGCACCGTCCTGCAGGCCTCCTTCAATCGCGACGCGTCCGACCAGCACGTGGCCTTAGCCCTGGCTTCTCTTCAGGCGCAGAGCAGAGTGCCTGATGCGATTGCCACCCTGCGCAAGGCTTCCGCGGCTTCGCCGGACAGTCAGGTAATTTCTACCGCGCTGGCTTCTTATCTCATTCTGAACCATCAGAATGACGAAGCTGCCGCGCTGATGAAGAAGGTTCTGGAGCAAGCACAGGACGCGGGGCCTCTGAACAACGCCAGCTATGTGCTCGCTGAAACGGGAACCGATCTCCCTTTCGCCGAACAGAAGACCCGTGAGGCGCTCCGTTTGTTGACTCAGGCCAGCCAGGTTGACATCGGCTCAGTCAACGAGCAGTCTTTCCAGCAGGCCTCTCTGTTGGTGGCCACGTGGGACACGTTAGGTTATATTCTTTTGCGCGAGAACAAGCTCGATGAGGCTTGCGATTATCTCGAAGCCGCCTGGCGCAATCGCCCTGATCTTTCCGTGGGACTGCACTATGGAGATGTGCTCGAGAAGCTTGGGAAGAAGACCGAGGCACTGCGTATCGACGAGCTCTCATGGAAAGATCAAGTCGTTTCGAGCGAGGTTGCCGATCAGCAGCAGCTGCGCGAGGCCATACAGCAACTGAAGTCCGAGGGAATTCGAAGCTCTGTCGGCGATCCAGCGTTCGACCTGCAGAACGCCCGGATCTTCAACATCCCGCTGCGCTCCAGCTACCATTCTGCCGTTTCCGCCACCTTCCGGCTGCAATTGCAGGCAGGTGGCATTCACAGTGTGCTGAGGGTCAGCGGCGATACCTCGCTGGAGTCGGGGACTGAGAGCATCCACAGGCTGGGCTTGCCGCACCTTGTGCCGACGCACTCATCGGCCTACCTGCTGCGCGACGCGATTGTTACCTGCTCGTCCAGTGCAAAGAATTGCATGCTGGTTCTTATGCCTATTGGCGGTATCTACGCGGAGCAGGCAGGGAACTAGATCGTAGGCATGCCCACGCGAGCCGAGAGGGGAAGAGCTACTTCCGCGTGAGGCGCATTTCGAAGATCACCCGTTCCTTTCCGTCCGAGGCGATCAGAGAGTGCTGGTAGATAAGGACGCGTCCGCCATCTTCGAGATGCGCGCGCGCGACGGTTTTGCGGCCGGGATGGTCCGGATCAAGAGGCGTGGACCACAGAACGATGTTCTTGCCGTCGAAGGTGCCGTCGCTTTGACGAATCGACATGGTGGTCTGGCGCGAGTCGAACCAGACGGTGGTGAAGCGATTGGTTTTTGGATCGAAGCCGGAGATTCCCGTGCCCGTGGTCGTTTTTCCGTCGGGACGGATGAAGGTGAAATCCGATTCCAGAAACTTGCCGTCCTGAACCATGTATTGCCTGCAGGTCCCTTTGGACAAGATCGGCTTTCCGGTCTTCGGAAAGAAGGTCTGGACGACGTCCCAGTTGCCGGCGAATTTTGCGAGAAGCTTCTGTCCGGACCCGGGCGCGCTGGGCGGCTCGTACTGCTTATGGGTTTGCTGCGCAACTGCCAGGACGGGTAGGAGTAGTGCGACGGTCAGCCATTTCCTCATGGCAGATCATGATATGCGAAGAGCGGGGGACGTTGCAGGATTGATTCGCTGAGCCAGGCTCGGCCCTGGCCCAATAAGTGCATTGGCGTGTTGGCAGGAGTTGACAGTCCGCGCTCATGTTCAGCGCGCAGTGCTCTGTGTTCGCCGCTGCTCACTTGCCTTTCTGGTTTCGTTCATGTCCCACGCTGGCCGAATCTCCCAAGTGCTGCCGTATTTCAGGGATGGATGCTGCGCCATGAGCTGCACAGCATGATTCATGTCCCGCGCCTCGAGGATTCCGATGCCGCCGAGTTGTTCCTTGGTTTCCGCATAGGGGCCGTCCGTCGGCACCACTTTGCCGTTCTTCCAGTGCAGGGTCAAGGCAGTCTCCGGCCCCTGAAGCGCTTCTCCACTGGCCGAGTGCCCGCTGGCGCGAAGATGGTCGTCGTATTCAAAGCATTCATCGAACATCGCGTTTCGCTCGCTCTCGGGCAGGGCGTCGAATTTGTCTTTGTCGTAGTAGCCCAAACAGATGTATTTCATGGTTCTTCTCCTCTCAGTTCTTCTGTGGGTAAGTGCCGGCAGATTTGTCTGTCACTGTTTCAAGTAACGAAGCGCAACGCATCCTGATGGAAAAACCTTCGACTCAACAAGTTTCAATTGCAATTTCTGGGGCAGGTTGACAGCGTCGAACAGCCGTCTGCCTTCTCCTGCAATGATTGGCCCAACCATAAAACGAAATTCATCCACCAGACCCAGCTCGATAAGTTGTGAAGGAATATCTACACCGCCGGCCAAGATATCTTTGCCTGGTTGCTGTTTCAATCTAAGTATCTCGTCGCGAAGGTTGCCACGAACAATTCGGGTATTTCTATCTTCAGCGCTGTCTAATGATCGTGAAAAAACCACTATGTGGGTGGACTCAAATGCCAGGGCAAATTCTTTGTCTGCTTTCGTCGCCGACGGGTCCTTTGCGACGTCAGGCCAATAGGGAACCATCAATTGATAGGTTTTGCGCCCAAAGACCTGAAGGTCAACCTCTCGCATGAGATGAGTAAAATGTTCAAGTATTACTTCATCGACATATTGTTTGGTGTGGTCGCAGCAGCCATCCAGGGTAATGTTGATTGTGTAGATTACGTTTCTCATTGGATTATCCTGACCTCCTTTTATGTACCAGTGCTTATGAGCGTTTGAGGCCGTGCGCGCTGGATGGTTCATTTCGGCTTAGTGAGCTTCCGTTCCGTCTGACCAGAGTCGCACAGGAATTACGAACTGCGTCAGATGCTCCACAGGGTCGGCCACAGCAATGACGGGAGAACCTGGCAAGTTTGCTCCCCAAATTGCGGGGTTGGTGTCTGAATAGAAAAACATGAGGTGGGGAGGCCAGTGGGGGTTGCTGTCCCCGCCGTATCCTTCCTTCCCCATCATGTAGCACATGGCCCCAGGCTCCATGGCGGGGAGTTCTTTCCTGGCGAGGGCAGCCGAAATGGCCTCGTTCATCTGCGCCGGCGTGCGTCCCGCAAGTCCCCACTCGGTCTCTTTGTTGATGCGCAGAAGGTAGGAATGCGCGGCTGGCGCATTCACACACATGGGCACCCGCACTTTCGGATTCCAAAAGTCGGCATCCGCAGCGGATGTCCACGAGCGTCCCACAATACACACGAAACCGTTGGTGCCTTTGACCGCGGTTTCGAAACCATGCCGCGTAAGAACCTGCACCTCTGCATCGCGTGCAATGGACTGCGGTGCTGCGCTGCGCGCAAGGGCGATTTCCGCGGCTCGGTCGGCCATGAGGTACTGGTCGACCGGGGCCATCTTCATGTATGTCGTCGCGGCATCCTGTGCCATCGCCTGGTAGGCCGTACCGAGCACAACAAGCAGCGCGAAGCTTTTGATTGCGATTGCGCCAATCTTCTCTATTTGCATTGCCTTTCTCCTGAGTATGGGCCTTTTTCTGTCAGCCGTTGAACGAACGGATGAAGGCAACTGAGCAGCAGTGGCGACAGAACGCCGCGCACTGAAGAACGCCACTGCCCAGCGCCAGCACGCCGCGGCCAGACTGTTTACTTGCTTCCGCCCGGTCCTTGTTCCGGAGCCGGGCGGGAAAGCATCTCGCGCACCTCGACCGACGCACGGCACGCGCCGGCCGCCTTGCGCGCCCACGCGAGGGCCTTATCCAGATTGGCGGCTTCCAATATCCAGAAACCGCCGATGTGCTCCTTGGTCTCGGTATACGGCCCATCGGTGGCGAGCACCTTGCCGTCGGGCTGCCTCCGCAACGACCTCGCACTGTTGGTCGGGGAAAGGCCGCAGGCGAACTTCCTCGCGCCAGCAGCGATCATTTCGCGGTTGAGCGCGTGGATCTCTTCAATCATCGTTTCGCCTTCGACAGACGGGTCGTAGTCGTCGGGGCGGTAGATAGCAACCAGATACTGTGGCATGACTTTTTCTCCTTGGTTCCTGTAACTCGCAAAACCGTAGCGCATTGTTCTGCTGCCAGGTAGTCGTTGGCGACGGCGAAAATCGACAGATACTCTTCTTGATTTCCTCTCAATTTTCGATCGCGTTTAATGCTGTCCTGCAGGTGTTCCGTCGGACCAATTTGGGACCGCGACTAAGAACACAAGAATCGGTGGCAGCCCTTTCATTTGTGGCTGTTCCTTCGGCGAGAAGTACCAATACGGGCTGGACATAATCGGCGAACCCGCTGCGCCAGAGCCCCAATCTTCAGCATTCTTGACGGAGGTATAAAACATCACATGCGGCAGGTTGTGTTCCCCTTCGTCGGTCAGATACGACGACTTCGACATCATGTAGTCCATCGCTCCGCTCTCAAGGCTCGGCAGTTGTTTCTTCTCGAACGCCGTTTTGACTGCCGACACGATTTCCGCCTTCGAACGACCGGCCATCACCATCCTGGCGCGCAGATAAACGATCGGCAATATCGAATGCGCAGCCTGCGGGTTCAGACAATCCGCGGCCCTCACCTTCGGGTTCCAGAATTCTGGCCAGTCGAATGCTGCTCCCCACGCCCGTCCTACAAAGCAGACGAAGCCATTTTTGCCTTTGACCGCCGTTTCGTAGCCCTGCCGCCCCAGAACCAGGATCGTCGCATCGCGGGAGATGGACTCCGGGGCTGCGCTACGCGCCAGAGCGATCTCGGCAGTCCGGTCCATGAGATACTGCCCGGCCGGGACCATGTTCGGATAAGGTGTGGTGGGACCCTGCGCCGTCGCCTGGCAGGCCGTACCGAGCGCAACCAGCGTTGCGAAGCTTTTGATTGCGATTGTGCCAATCTTCCTTTTTCGCATTGTTTTCCTCCTGAGCATGGGCCCTCTTCTGTCAGCCATTGAACGAACGGAAGACGGCAAGCGAGCAGCGACGGCGACAGAACACCGTGCACTGAAGAACGCCGGCCCCCAGCACCAGTGCGCAGTGGTCGGGCTGCTTACTTGCTTTCGCCGGGTTATTGTTCCGGAGCCGGGAAGAATAGAAGTTCGCGCACCTCGCCCACCGCATCGCAGGAGATGGCACCCTTGCGCGCCCACGCCAGCGCCTCGTCCATATCAGCGCATTCAAGTATCCAGAAACCGCCTATGTGCTCCTTGGTTTCGGTGTACGGCCCATCGGTGACGAGCACCTTGCCGTCGGGCTGCTTCCGCACCGTTTTTGCGCTACCGGCCGGGGAAACGCCGCAGGCGAACTTCCTGACGCCGGCAGCAATCAATTCGCGGTTGAGCGCGTGAATCTCCTCGACCATCGCTTCGGTTACGGTGGACGGGTCGAAGTCGTCGGGGAGGTAACTAGCAACCAGATACTGTGGCATGACTCTTTCTCCTTGTTTTCCGTGACTTGTTTCCGATGACTCGTTTCCTGTTCACTCTGGAGCCGTAGGTCATCGTTCTTTTGTCCTATAGTCGTTGGAGGGTGGGAAAATCGACAGATGCTCGATTTTTTTATTTCAACAGCCGAAGCCGTTCCTGCAGGAACTGCCGCTCCGGCTCCTGTTGGGTCAGCGTCAGAGCTTTCTCATAAGATGACCGGGCCTCAGCCGTCCTGCCCAGCCTGCGGCACATATCCGCGCGGGCGGAATGCGCCAAGTAGTAATTCGCCAATTCGCCTTTTTCCAATATGGCGTCGATATGCGCCAGACCAGCCTCTGGACCATCGCGCATGGCAATGGCCACGGCGCGATTGAGATGGACAACCGGCGACGGCTGAATTCGCACCAACTGGTCGTAAAGCGCAACAATCTGCTGCCAGTCGGTCGCACCGGCCGTCTCCGCCTCCGCATGAACAGCTGCAATCGCGGCCTGCAGTGTGTAAGGGCCGAAGCGGCGGGAGCTCAGGGCTTTCTCCACCAATGCGACTCCCTCGGCGATCTGCTCGCGGTTCCAGAGCGAGCGGTCTTGATTTTCCAGCAAAATCAGCTCTCCGGCTGGAGAGGTCCTAGCGGCGCGGCGGGATTCCTGGAGCAGCATCAGGGAAAGCAGCCCCATGATTTCCGGCTCTAGGACTTCCGGCTCCGGCCTTAGTTCGGCCAGCAACCGGCCCAAGCGGATCGCCTCGCCGGTTAGCTCGGCCCGCGTCACCTCCGCTCCCGCAGCAGCCGAGTAACCCTCATTAAAGATGAGATACACGACCTGAAGGACAGCTCCCAAACGAAGCGACAATTCCTGGGAGGCCGGCACCTGGTAGGGAATCGCCTTATCGCGGATGACGGCCTTGGCACGCACGATGCGTTGGGCGAGCGTTGCCGGTGTCACCAGAAATGCCCGGGCAATCTCCTCCGTAGTCAGGCCGCAGATTTCGCGCAGGGTGAGCGCAACCTGTCCTTCCGGAGGCAGAGCGGGATGGCAGCAGGTGAAGATCAGACGCAGGCGATCGTCCTCGATCTCTTCGTCCTCGAGGGGAGCGTCGTTGGCGCGCGATTCCATGTGGGCAACAAGATCTCTCTGTGCTCCGTCGAAGCGCGCTCGCCGGCGGATGGCGTCGATGGCCTTGAATCGTGCCGTTGAAATCAGCCAGGGACGGGGCTTATCCGGTATGCCGGTCTGTGGCCATGTGTCCAATGCTGCGGCGAAAGCCTCGTGCATGGCCTCTTCGGCGAGATCGAGATCGCCGAGCAGGCGCACGAGCGTAGCCAAAATCCTGCCGGACTCAGACCGGTAAAGAGTCTCAACGGTTTTGCTGAGTTGTTCGGGCACAGGAGGCGGCATCTACGCCAAATTAGCAAACGGAGTGGCGGGACACAACTGCGCTCTGGCTTCCCCTATCCACAATTCAGTGGCCCGGCACGATGCTGATTTGTGTCGTGGGCGCGGGCGTTCGCCATCGACCATGGCTTTATTGAGCGGATAATGTTCGTGATCGGCAAGGACGGCAAGGTCGTGGAGGAATACTCTTCCCATGCAGAACATTTGAGTCCGCCGGAACGACATATGGCTCCAGGCGCTGCGCCTAGATTTGCCGGCTATCTGCTTTGCTGCTCACTTCAAGGAGAACCTGCACGAGTCATCGGTCAGCCTGGTGGGTACGAGCGTGAGTTCGTGTAATTGGTTCCTGGACAGCAACGCGTTGAAGTCCGCGATCTGCTGATGCGCGTCCTTCCATGCTGCCACGGTGTGGTTGTAATTCCTGCAATCGCTTTCCCAGGTGGCGATCTGGGTTGGGGTAGGCGCCATATCCAGGCCGACCTGCATCATGCTGACCATAGTGTTGTAGTCGTCGTTCAGTTCAAAAAAGGATTTGAGCGCGCTGGGTTTTGGCGGGCCACCCAGGAGCGATAAGAGGAAAGCGTGGGGTGACGGGGGCTCGCCGCCAATCTTCTTCAGCGTGGCCTCGAGTTTCTTTGCCTGCGTATCCACCTCGGGGGAAAGCTTACCTTGCATCAGCTTCGAAAGCTGGCCTGCAACGGCCTCCACTTCCGCGTGCCCATCGTAGCTCTGCTTCATACCGTGATACGACAGCAGCGTGAGCTTGTTCTGGCTGCGCAGATCGGCTATGAGCGCGGGGCTCTGGCCGACCCGCGGATCGTTTACCACAATGAGACGGCGCGTGTACACCCTGCCGTCCACGGTGAGCTTCAGGGTATAAACTCCCGGAATCACCTGCGGCCCATGGGGGCCGCGAGTAGTCTCGCCCACCACGGTGTTCATTTGATCTTCCAGGTTGTGCTGAAGGGCAGGCGGATCGTCATAGCGGAGGTCCCAGTTGACGCGATTCATCCCAACATCCGTGCTGAGAGCGCGCGACTCGGGACTGGCCAGCCAGTAGCGGGGAAATAACTGGCCTTCGATGGGGGGCGGCAAGACGCTGGACATGGTGCGGACCAAATTACCCTGCGCGTCGAAGACCTGGAGCTGAATCGGCCCGGTCGGTTTCCGGTCGAGGTAGTAATCCAGGATCGCTCCGTACGGCGGATTTTTCGCATGGGGCACTTCGACTGAGAAGGGTTGGTCCCAGTTGCTGTTTTTGCGCGCGCGAATAGCGTCCTCGGGCCTAAAGAAATAAACGGGCGAAGAGCTGATGCTCTGGCCGTGGGCGGCAATCTCGCGCAGTGGCGTGAAGTTGTCGAGGACCCAGAAGCCACGGCCGTAGGTGCTGATTACCAGGTCGTTCTGGTGATGAGCGGTGTGGACGTCCAAATCGCGAATGGAGGTGCTGGGCAGGTTCTGGCGCAGTGACTGCCAGTGATCTCCGTAATCGAAGCTGACGTAGACGGTCGTCTCGGTGCCGGCGAAGAGCAGACCGGGCTGCTTTGGATCGACACGCACGACGTTCACCCAGCTTCCGGTGCGCTCGTCCGAGGGCAGACCGTTGACGATCTTCGTCCACGTCTTGCCGCCATCCTGCGTGCGCCAGATGAGCGGCACGTCGGAGTCTTCGGTAGCAGGTACTTTCTCAAAGAACCCGCCGCCAATGCGACCGGCCACGTAAGCGGTATCGACGCTGTCGCCCGCCACGATGGTGTTGAAATTGAAGTGGGGCGGCACGTCCGGGACATTGGTGATGTTGGTCCACACTTTGCCATGGTCCATGGTGTTGTAGACCTGTCCGTTCGTGCTTACGGTCCAGATCACACCGGGTTTGACGCTGGAGATGGAGAAGTCCGCGATGGCGGGCGGACGCGGTGGGAAGGGGCTCTTTCCAGCGGACCCGGCTGCCGGCTTGGGCGTACCCGCTGACGCAGCCTTGACCGCCTCTTTGCCCGCAGGCATAGAGGAAGGTTTGGGAGCAGCGGGCCTGGCCTTCGACTTCGGAGGCGTCGTACCACATGCCAACTGAGGCTGACCCTTGGGCGTGGTCAGATCGGGGCTGACGGCCGTCCAGGAATGGGCGCCGTCGCGCGAGACGAGCAGGCACTGATACCCGATATAGAGAGCGCTGGGGTCAAAGGCGACGTCGAACTCCTTCTGAGCATCCCGGACGGAACGGTACTTGTGCGCGTTCACGCCGAAGTTGGGTGCGACGTTCTCCCACTGCCCCGTCGCCATATTGATTTTGACCACTCCGCTGCCGCCGCCGCCCGGGCCGTAGCCGACAGCGTACAAGATGTTGGGGCTCCGGGGATCGGGCGTGATGATGCCAAACTCGGAGGCAGGTACGGGACTCCAGTCAGTTATGTCTATCTGGCCCCAGTCGCCGCGGCTGCGGATCATCACCGCGCCGGTGTCCTGCTGTGCCCCGACGATCCAGTAGGGAAACTGGTCGGTTGTGGCGACGTGGTAGATCTGCGAGATCGGCTGGGTATACCAAAGGCTCCAGGTCTTGCCATTGTCGAGCGTGACACTGGCTCCCTGGTCAGTGCCTACGATCATCCGCTTCCCGTTCGTGGGGTCGATCCAAACCTTGTGATAGTCCTCGCCGCCGGGCGCTCCCTTAAACGCGTGAAAGGTGACGCCACCATCGGTCGAGCGGTACATGGCGGTGCTCACGGTGTAGACGACGTTCGGGTTCTCTGAGTCCACGAAGACGCCGCAGCTATAGCTGCCCTGTCCGTTTTCGATGCGGGTGTCCTTCCCCGCCATGTGCTTCCAGGTGGCGCCGCCGTCGTCCGAGCGGTACAGACCGGAGCCGTGTTCGATGTTATTGCCGACGATATACATCCGCTGGCCGTTGGTGTGCATGGCGATTGCCACCGCAACGCGGCCCGGGAAGGGCGGGATTTTGATCGGCGTCCAGGTCTTGCCTTCATCAGTCGACTTGAAGAGCAACGGCGGCTTCTTCTTGGTCTTACCGATTGCCATGCCGAAGCCAAAGCCGCCATTACCCTGCGTGGCGGCCAGCATCACGCTGGGATCGTCGAACGCGTATTCCAGGTCACGGGTACCGTCGTAGTCGGCTGGCTTCAGCACGTTCGTCCATGTCTTGCCGCCATCAGTGGAGCGGTAAACACCGCCTCCGTGACGCTGCTTGTCGCCAAGCGCGGAAACAATTACCAGATTGGGATCGTGGGGATCGACCAGAATCCTGTCGATCTTCACCGTGTCCTCTAGGCCGATGTGCTGCCAGGTCTTGCCGGCATCGGTCGACTTCCACATGCCGTTGCCGAGGCTGCCCAAAATCGGGTCGCCGGCTCCGGCATAAATAATGTTGGGATCGGAGGGAGCCACCTGGATCGCGCCAACACTGTCCACGCTCTTGATCTGATCGGAGATCGGGAACCAGGTCACGCCCGCGCTGGTGGTCTTCCAGATGCCGCCCTGGGGCGTGCCCATGTAGAACACTCCGGGCTGGCCGATGACGCCGGTGACGGAGGCGATGCGTCCGCCATGGAAAGGTCCGACATTACGCCACTTGAGCCCTGAATAAAGGCTGGGATTCACCTGGGCCCCCGCGCTCCCGGCGGACGCCAGGAGGCAGGGGAAGATCAGCGCGCAACAAACAGCCCACCCTCGTTTCATCAATTACTCACGACCTTAACTGGAATACCCAACGGTTCGCCGCATAGTATACAGGATTGTTGCAGGCGGACATGCGCTCATCGAGGAAACGTCGATAAGGTGATCGGACAGGGAACGGCAAGTGGGCTTCTGTTTGCAAAGTGTGGGCTGCCTTCAGAGCGGCACTTTTCCGGGGGACCTGGTTAAAGCGGCGGCGGGGGCGGTTTGTGTCATTCGCTTGGGCGGCTTATGGTGGATGCGGTGTTGGAGGGGAGATGCGCGACGCGTTGAAAATGCTGGTGGTGATGTGGATGGCGGTGGCGATGGTGACACTGCCGGTGAGCGGGGAACAGATGGATCCGGCGAAGAACTCGGCCGGGTCGATGGTGGTGACGCAATACGGAATTGTGGCGACGCTACAGGCGGTGGCGAGCCAGGCGGGGGCGCAGATTCTTGCCAAGGGCGGCAACGCGATTGACGCGGCGATTGCTGCCAACGCCGCGCTGGGCGTGATTGAGCCGATGATGAACGGCGTAGGCGGCGATCTGTTCGCGATGGTCTACATCAATAAGGACGGGAAGCTGTACGGGCTGAACTCGAGCGGGTGGGCTCCGAAGGACCTGACGATTGCGGCACTGAAATCGAAAGGGTTGAACCACATGCGGACGATTGATGAAGTAACGGTTCCGGGCGCGGTGGCCGGGTGGCAGGCGCTGCACGACCGGTGGGGAAAGCTGCCGCTGGCGGAAGACCTGGCTCCGGCGGTGGCGATAGCGACGGATGGGTTTGGCGTGCCGGAGACGGACGCGGAGAACTGGGCGACGTATGGGATGCCGTTCGCGGGGAATCCGGAGTTTGCGAAGGTATTTTTGCCAGACGGGAAGGCTCCGGGGACGGGGCAGCTGTTTAAGAATCCGGAGCTGGCGGCGACGTTGCGGCTGATTCAGGAGCATGGGCGGGACGGATTCTACAAGGGGCCGACGGCGGAGGCGATTTTGAAGCTGGAGCGCGAGCTGGGCGGCTTTATGCAGGCGGACGACCTGGCGGAGTTTGAGCCGCAGTGGCAGGAGCCGATCAGCACGACGTATCACGGATGGACGGTGTACGAGATGCCTCCTAACGGGCAGGGCGAGGCGGCGCTGGCGATGCTGAACATTATGGAGCATTTTCCGATTGCGGAGTGGGGGCACAACTCGGTGAAGGCGCTGCATGTGGAGATCGAGGCGAAGAAGCTGGCGTATGCGGACCTGGCGCGGTATGTGGGCGATCCGAGGGCGACGGATGTGCCGACGCAGGAGCTGATTTCGAAGGAGCTGGCGGCGAAGCGCGCGGCGCTGGTTGGGCCGCAGGCGGCGTGCCATGTGCTGCCGTCGGATTTGAAGACGGAGTTGTCGCACCAGTCGAGCGACACGACCTACCTGGCGGTGGTAGACAAGGACGGGAACGAGGTGTCGCTGATCCAGAGCAACGCGGGCGCGTTCGGGGGCGGGCTGGTGGCTCCGGGAACGGGGTTTGCGCTGCAGAACCGCGGAGCGGGGTTCACGCTGCGTCCAGACAGGCCGAATACGCTGAGGCCGAGGACGAGGCCGCTGCACACGATCATTCCGGCGTTTATGACGAATGGGAAGCGGAAGATTGCGTTTGGGATTATGGGTGGGTTTAACCAGGCGCAGGCGCATGCGCAGTTCGTGTCGAATGTAGTGGACTTTGGGATGAATATTCAGGCAGCGCTGGATGCGGCGCGTTTTACGAAGCGCGACTTTGGCGGATGCGATGTTGATATTGAGGATGGAGTGTCTCCGGCGGTGATTGCCGGGCTGTGGGCGGAGGGCGACATTGTGACCGTGCTGCCGCGCTACTCGCAGACGATGGGACGCGGAAACGCGGTCGAGGTGGACGTGGGGAATCCGGTGCACTTTGGCGCGACCGATCCGCGGGCGGATGGGCTGGCGGTGCCTCAGGCGGTGCCAATGAAGGCGTTTGTGCCGGCGGGGTAGAAGGGCCTGGCAGGGCTGACGTGATGAATGCCCGTAGGTGCTCCTGAATTGTAGATATCTTTTCGAGATGTGGGGCATGCGGAACGTGAAATATTTCGTTGTCCGGCTGAAGATGGTGCGTGCTAGACTTCCGCGCAGGAGAACGACGTGACTCTCAAACAGTTTCTGGGCAAGCAGTTCATTGATGTTATTCAGTGGAATGAGCCTGAGGACGGCATTCTTGCGTATCGGTATCCGATGCGAGATATGGAGATACAGAATGGCGGGCGGCTAACGGTGCGCGAGTCGCAAATGGCCGCGTTCGTGAATGAGGGCAAGATTGCCGATATCTTTGGCCCGGGCCTGTATACGCTGAATACCCGCAATCTGCCGTTACTAACGGACCTGATGAACTGGGACAAGGCGTTCGAGTCACCGTTCAAGTCAGACGTGTACTTCTTCTCCACCCGTCTTCAGATTGACCAGAAGTGGGGTACGGCGACACCGATCACGTTCCGCGATGCGGAGTTTGGCGCCGTGTCGGTGCGATGCTATGGCATTTATACCTACCGCATTACTGATCCGCGCGCGTTCTTTACCCAAGTGAGCGGCACGCGGGACACTTACTTTGTCGGCGATCTGGCCGGGCAGCTACGCAATACGATCGTGTCGCGCATGTCGGAGATTTTTGCCGGGAGCGGTGTGCCGTTTCTCGATATGACGGCGAACCTGGCGGCGCTGAGCGACAAGATTGCCGAGCAGATGAAGCCGCCGTTTGCCCAACTGGGGTTGGAGCTGAGCCAGTTTGTGGTCGAGAATGTTTCACTGCCCGATGAGTTGCAGAAGCTGCTGAACCAGCGCATCGGGATGAACATGATGGGCGATCTGGGCCGCTACACGCAATATGCGGCGGCTGAGTCGCTGCCGATTGCCGCGGCCAACGCCGATGGGGCTGCCGGGATGGGCCTCGGTATGGGCGCGGGCGCAGCCGTCGCGCAGGTGATGGCGAACTCGCTGCGGTCGGGGACGGCTGGGCCAAGTGGTGCTCCGGTGCCGGCGCTGGCTATGCCTGCCGCTCCAGCTGCTGCGGCGGAGACGAAGTTCTGTACCGAGTGCGGAAAGCCAATTCCCCGGGACGCGAAGTTCTGCCCGGAATGCGGGAAGGCGCAATGAACTGCCCTTCCTGCGGCGCTCCGATGCGGCTGAAACCGGGCGAAGACAGCTACAAGTGCGACTACTGCCAGAGCGTGTACTTCCCGGAAAAGAACGAAGATGGGGTGCGCGTTCTCGAGGCATCCGACGAGAAATGCCCGATCTGCGATGTCGCAATGAGCCAGGCGTCCCTTGCGAATACGCGCATCCTTTATTGCACGCGATGCCGGGGAATGCTGGTCTCGATGGAGATCTTCAAAAGCCTGATCAGCAAGGAGCAGATTCTGCAGGGTGGGTCTATGATTCAGCCCGCGGCTGATACGAGCGATTTGCAGCGCAAGATCAATTGCCCCGAATGCCATCGCCCGATGGATACTCACTTTTATGAGGGCCCGGGCAATGTTGTGATCGACTCGTGCGACCACTGCCTGGTGAATTGGCTCGACCGCGGAGAGCTCGCCCGGATAGCCCACGCGCCAGACGAGCTGAATCCGGCGACGATGATGGACCTGGGCCCCGACCGGTATGAAGACTCGGATTTGTGATTCGTCACGTGTTTCGCGCGGTGGGGGCCCTCCGAGTCTCTCATACGCGACCTAGTTCGCGGTCGAGGTCGGCGATTCTGCGGTCAAGGCATCGCGTCGCGCGTAGATTGAGCCACAGGACTCCGAAGAAAAGCGCAGCTTCGAACAACAGTAAGAGCACTTGATGCCAGCGCGCTGAAGGCGGGGCGCTAGCGATGTTATAGGTAAAGAGAAGTACCGATCCGGGAAGCAGCGGCAAGAGAACCCACTTCCAGACGCTGCTCACCAGATCGCGCTGGCGCTCGAGCTCGTGGCGATAGAAACTGACGCAGGATTCGTTCCCCGCATCCGTAGGTAGAGGCCGGGCGGTACCCCATCGGTGCAGATGCCAAATGTAGTAGATGCATGCGGCGATTAGCAAAAGGAACGCGATGCGCGGGAGAAGCAGAGTTTCCTTCCAGGTGTCCCACCCGAAGATTGCAATCACGATTACGGCTGCGATGTATTCGCGCAGGTTGCGCCGCGCGATGCGGCTCCGAAACTTAGCAGCTTTTGCGCGTAGCTCTTCCACTGAGAATTTCATTTCTTCCACCTCCTGGTTTTGCCAAAGATTTCTAGGGTCTTCCATTGCGTCCTCCCTGAAAATCGCGGGCGAGAATGTTTTTGATGCGATGGACTTTCGTGGCTACGTTTCCAGACGAGAGTCCCGTGAGCTCGCCAATTTCGGTTGCGTCCATGCCGTCGAGCCACGCGAGAATGACCTGCCTGTCGAGCGGCTTGAGGCGTTGGATGAGTCCCGTTAATTGGTTGAGTGCCATATTCCTGTCCGTTTCCGGCTCAACCGGCAAGGCGTCAATTTCATCCAGGCCGATCAGGGTTTGGGGGCGCGAGCGCCGCTGCCGTATGACATACGAAGTCGCAGCATTGTGCGCAACGCGGTAGACCCAGGTGCGCAGCGAGCATGAGCCGTTGAAGCCATCCAGGCTGCGCCAGAGCGAGAGGTGGATTTCCTGCACCAGGTCGCGGCGTTTGTCCGGATCGGCTTCGTAGCCACGCGCAAGGCGTGCCAGCGCTGCACCGAACTCCGTCGCGGCCTGGTGGTAAAGGTCGTCCTGGCTTGTCACACCTGGCCTCTCACATTGGAGGTAGTCGCCACGGGAGAGATTTTCTTACAGGGAAGCGCGGAATTGGGGGAGAATGATGTGGAAAGCGCGTTGCAGCGCGCGCGGCAGGGCGATCAACCCGGGGGAGATCGGGAGGCAACGGGAAATCCGGCGCGCGCTCTATTGGCGCACGGCCCAGGCCAAGCCGTCCGGCTCGGCGATTCATCTGGTTGACCAACGGCCAGCCCCGGATATACGCGACGCGACCAATTGCCTTGGCGTACTCCGGGTGTATCAAGATACCGGTTGCCGGAGACGTAACCTCGGCGGCGGTTTGCGGTATAGCCACTTACGGCGACATAACTAATTCCGTTTTCATAGAAACACTCCTGTCAGTACTGACTTCAATCCTCGGCAATTACGAGTTGAACTGGCCATTGGCCTCGCTTCCGCGGCAAGGTTGCGGCGCTAGCAATTCCGTTCGCTATTTCACAACCTCAAAGTCAGAGAGTGTGAATGTTTTGTCGAAGAATGCCTGGAGAGGTGCGTAAAGGCGGAAATAGACAAACCACCCATCCGATCCAACCGTCTTCATGTAGTTGTTCCCGAAACCAGCCGGAGCCTTTGCTCCGATGTAGAGATCGATACTGCCATCGCCGTTGTATTTGAGGTCTTTCATCTTGCTGTCGAGGCTGACGTCGCGGAGTTCTGTTCCGCCGTTGTCGTAAGGCCTTCGAGTATTTTCGCTGTAAAGAGTGAGAGCCCAGAACTGACCTACCGGAACGTCTTTCGGCACATGCAGCTTGTAGGTCTTGTCCGCACGCAGCAGAACGCCTTTGCTGTCGCGTTTGGTGGTCATGTACACCTGGCCAGCACCGACGGTCGGATTGACCATGCCCTTGCTGCTGGCGACCGCCTCGTAGAACCACGTGATGCGTTCGTCGAGCTGGAGCTGCGTGCCGGTCTCCTGCTCAACCCCGAAGTCGAAGCTCTTGTACCAGCTCGTGCCCTTCCAGTAGGGTTCAGCAAATCGCGGATTCACCTGGAAGTTGCGAGCCATCAGTTCGCCCATCGCGACGCCTTTCAGGAGGATGGCCTTTTGGTGAGCAGTGGGGTTGAAAGGTCTGCCTTTTTCAAGGCCTAGTGGCTTTAGCATCGCAGTCCACGGTTTGTCGATTTCCCGGACTGGTTCCTCATTGATAATCTCCGAAAGAGTCTTCCAATAATCCAGGCCTCGCGGGGCGGTCCCGCTCCACTCCACATTCTTGTCTTCGATAAACCGGCAGCTCTCCAGCGGCTTGCCAAAGTGGCCCATCTTGATTGTGGATTTAAAGGTCGCGTAATAGGCGGGATCCGGATCCAGGATGCGCAGGAGGACGCCAACGTTGTTGGTGACACTCTGGAAGACAAAGACGCCGGGCTTCTCGTATTTCTTTAGATCATCTTCCGGCCCGACAAAGATGTAGGTAGCTCCCTTGCCCTGATCCGGCCCGGTAAGTCCCAGATCGGCAATCGGACGCTGCCAAAAATCAAGCGTTCCTCCGGCAGTCTTGCCAGCAGGATATTCCACAACCAAGGGCCCCTCCTTCAGGCTACTGAAGTTGAAAATGTAGGGGGTAGTGAGATTGCCAGTCACGATACCCCTCTTTTCCCTCAACGATCGCAGCACTACGAAATCGTTGGCCTTTGACGCACCATAAGCCTCAGCCTCTCGGTTGCGCCAGGTGGTCATGCTGACCAGGGGGGTGCTCCAAATGTAAGACTGTGCCGCACGCTGGTAGTCCAGTTCGTCGTACAGCTTCTCTGAAGCGTCGCTGTTGAAATAGTTGTGAACCAGCTCGATGTTTCCAATTGGCGTCTGAATGACTTCGTCACCCTGAAGAGTCGCCTTGTCGAGAGATACTTCCGCTATTGTCGCTGTGGTCATGGTTTTTCCATCCTTTCGCTGCTTCGCCGCGAATTGAAGTTGGCGGAGGCCTTGTGTTCGCTCCTGTAGTGGCTATTTGAGAAGGGTGGGTTGCGGTGCTACCCAGTTTCCGTTCAACAGTGTTCCTTGCGGGCCGTACATGCGCAATATCATGTAGTACGGCCCGGTTGGCGGTGCGGGCAGCCAGTTGGATTCCTTTTGTGATTCCGGCGATTTGCTTTGGAGATAAATGTCAACCGAGCCGTCCGAATTCGCCTTCAGGCCCGGCGTTCGGCTGCCGATCGCATATCGATTGAGCGGATTGTCGACCAGAAGCCGTTGCGGGAGGTTGTACATGGTCATCGACCAGAAGAACTTGACCGGCGGTACCTGATCTTTGGAGAAGTGGAGGACATAGTTCCTGGTGCCATCCAATGGCTTCTTATCGGTATCGGCAACGTAGGCCGTGTAATAGGCTTCCTCCTTCGAGTTTCCGTAGAGTCCCATCGCGGCGCCGACAGCGCGCTTCATGACGTAGTCCTTGCCAAGGAACTCGCGAGTCCCAAACAGGTCGACTGAGCTTGTGGTCTTGGCAATCACTGCCTGGAGGCGATCGCCGCCGTCTTTGATACCTCCCTCAATCGCCTGCCGGGTCTGAGGGTCGAGTGTCGCTGGATCGAATGCACGACCGGGGCCGATTCCAATTTTGGCAAACCGGTCAAGCGTCTCCTTTTCGCTTGGAACCGTCGGCGAAAAGAGAAGAATGAAATTCAGATAGTTGATGAAACCGATGGAATTGACGCGCGCGTCATCCCATGCGGGAAATTGATACGTTGGATCCGGTTCGGGCGGCTTGGCTCCTGTGTACTCACTCAGGGCCCTGATCCGGTATTGACGCTGCATCGCTACCAGGCCATCGTGATCTTCGGGGCCGGTCCATGAAGTGCGCGTCAGCGTGCCGATAATCTGCGTCTCCGAATTAAAGACTTGCTTGATTCCTTTCGGCACTTCTCCGTTCCAGCCGGGACCGGTGAAGAGGTAATCCCCCGCGTCCGTGCCAGTGGCGCGAGATCCAATATATGCGAAGTTGTGTGTGTAGAGATCGAACCACTGCAACACGTAGTAACGATCGCAGGCAGCGGGAACCGACACAATCATCGGCTCGGCGCGCAGATCGAGCCATGCCCACGAATAGGGCGTGTCATTGCTCGGAGTAACGATGTCATGATCCGCAGGGCCGAACCCACGCGAGTAGTGACGATAGCGGTTGAGACCCCCGATATAGCCGAGAAACGACGGATCCATCGTCTGCTGGAACAATGTCTTGTAGTTGAAGAGCAATGCATAGGCGTAAAGGTATGCGTCAGCCGCGATAGCTTTTGCCTCGGTAGCAGATATCGCCTGTGCAGCGGCAATGTTCTTAGTCATATCGATGCTCCTTTTTCTACTTCGTCTCCACTAGTGAAATGCCCAGCTTTTTCGCTTGGCGAGCATCCATATCGGCCATAGCGACATTCCACCATGTCACGATCTGCGGTCATCCAATTCCAATCTCTTGTTTGTATCGGGAAATTTTCTTGCGAAGTGCTGATCCCTGAGAACGGTCGACTCAGCCTCAACAGATATAAGACACTCGAAAACGCGGGGATGCCAGCAGTCGCCAGTCAACGTTCCATCATTTGCCTGCGCCCGTAAAGTTCGATGATCCGGTCGTAAGGCGAGTTATCTGGTTGCGGATATTCTGATGCCCTGAAGCTCGCGCCTTGCTTTCACTGGATTTGGACGGTTTGTTTGAGTTGGCCGCAGGCGGCGTAGATGTCGCGTCCGCGGGGGCGGCGGATGTAGGCGGGGACCTGGTTCTGGATGAGGTGTTGCTGGAAGGCGGCGACGTCGGCGTCGGACGGCATGCGGTAGGGGATGCCGGGGCCGGGGTTCCAGACGATGAGGTTGACCTTGAGCGGAAGATTGGCGCGCCGGACGAGGCGCACGACTTCGTCGGCGTGGGTGAGCTGGTCGTTGATGCCGCCGAGGAGGACGTATTCGAAGGTCAGCTTTTCGCGGGGGCGGAGCGGGACCTGACGGATGGCGTCGATGAGGTGGTCGATGTTCCATTTGCGGTTGATGGGCATGACCTGGTCGCGCACCTGATTGTTGGGCGCGTTGATGGAGATGGCGAGCTTCGGCCGAATAGGCTCGGCGGCGAAGCGCAGGATGCCGGGGACGATTCCGGAGGTGGAGACGGTCATGCGCGACTCGGCGATGCCTACTTCTTCGACGAGCAGGCGGACAGCGACCATGAAGGCGTCGTAGTTGAGGAAGGGCTCGCCCATGCCCATGACGACGAGGTTGATACGGTCGCGTCCGATGCGGACGTTGTGGCGGCGGAGGACGGCGACGACCTGGCCGGCGATTTCGCCGGCGGTGAGGTCGCGGATGATTCCGAGGCGGGCGGTGAGGCAGAACCGGCAGTTGACGGCGCAGCCGATCTGCGAGGAGACGCAGATGGTGGCGTCGTGGTAACGGGCGGCATCGCTGCCGTCGCCGGACTCGCCGGAGTCGCCCTCGGGCATCCAGACGGTCTCTGTAGTTTGGCCGTCGGACATAGATATTAGGTAGCGCTCCGTGCCGTCGGTGGAGCGGAAGGTCTGGGCGATGTGGGGAAGTCCGATGGTGTATCCGGCGGCAGAGAGGCGGGCGCGGAGGCCTTTGGGGAAGGTGGTGAGCTCGTCGAGGGAGGTGATCCACTGGCGGTAGAGGGCGCGGGCGAGCTGACGAGTCCTGAACAGAGGGGCTGGCTGGCGGGGTGTGGAAATTTCCGCGAGAACTGAGGCAAGTTGTTGATTGGAAAGGCCGAAGAGCGGGCGCGGCGGAGCGGCGGCCGGGGCTGTATCGCGCGGGGCCTGTGGAGAGTCTAAAATGGAGGTAGAAGTTTCCCTGCCTGAGGTCATTGCAGCACCGGATTCAGAGTTCAGAATAGCGCACATCGCGCCGCCGTTTTTGCGGAGGGACAGCGAAGGGGTCTCTGTAAAAGAGTAGCGCTGGCGGGGTCCGAAGCGGGCGCCGATCACGGGAAACGCGAAAGAAGAAGATGAAAAGCGAAAGAAATATACGTCGTACGACTTTGCCCAATGGGCTTGTAATTCTGTCGGAAAAAATGGAGCACGTTCGCTCGGTAGCAATGGGGGTGTGGGTGCGATCGGGGTCGCGGCATGAGCTGGCTCCGGTGAATGGGATTTCGCACTTTGTGGAACACATGGTGTTCAAGGGGACGAAATCACGGTCGGCACAGATGCTGGCGCGGGAGGTGGACGCGATTGGGGGAAACCTGGACGCGTTTACCGGTAAAGAGACGATCTGTTTCAATATGAAGGTTTTGGACGAGCATGTTCCAGTAGCGCTTGATGTGTTGTCGGACCTCGTGCTGCATCCTACGTTTGCGAGGGAGGAGATTGACCGTGAGCGTGGGGTGATTCTGGAAGAGATCAAGATGGACGAAGACAATCCGGATTACCTGGTGAACGAGATTTTCACGCAGAACTTCTGGAAGGACCATCCGCTGGGCAAGCCGATTTTGGGCACCAAGGACACGGTACGCAGCTTTGAGCGCGAGACGCTGTTCGACTATTACGGGTCGCGGTTCCTAGGCGGGAACATGATTTTTTCCGCGGCGGGAAACATTGACCACGACAGCTTTGTGGAGCAGGTGTCGCGGCGGTTTGAGGGGCTTCCGGCAGGCGAGAGCGGGTTTGAGGCGGCAAGACCGAAGACGACGGCGCGGATCAACCTGAGAAATAAAAAGTCGCTGGAGCAGGTGCAGCTGTGTCTAGGGGTGCCGGCTCCTCCGGTTGCGGATGAGGACCGGTACACGACGCTGATTTTAAATACAGTGCTGGGCGGCGGGATGAGCTCGCGGCTGTTCCAGACGATTCGCGAAGAGCGCGGGCTAGCGTATGCGATTTACAGCGACCTGAATCCGTACAGCGATACGGGGTCACTGTGCGTGTTCGCGGGGACGTCGTCGTCGCGGGCGGTGCAGGTGGTGGATCTGGTGATGGCGGAGTTCAGCCGGCTGAAGAACGAGCTGATGCCGGAGGACGAGCTGCGGCGCGCGAAGGACCAGCTGAAGGGGAATCTGCTGCTGTCACTTGAGAGCTCGATGTCGCGGATGTCGAATTTGGCGCGGCAGCAGATGTACTTCAACTACTTTTTCGATCAGGACGAGATTTTGAAGAGCGTGGAAGTGGTGACGGCGGAGCAGGTGCGGGCCAAGGCGAACGATCTGTTCAAGCCGGAGCTGGTGGCGGTGACGCTGCTTGGGCGGCTGGACGGGCTGAAGATGCCGAGGGAACGGCTGGTCTGTTAGGGCGTATAGCTCAAATCAATAGACAAACGGAATGAGTTTGCGGGTGTGGGTGGCGTAGTGTGTGAATTCGTCGCCGTAGTGTTGCTGGAGGTGTTTGTCGAGGGTGGGGATGTTGGCGAAGACGAATCCGGCGAGCATGAGGACGGGGATGATGGCGGTGATGGAGCGTCCGCAGATGAGGCAGAGTCCGGAGAAGAGGATGACGTCGCCGAGGTAGTTGGGGTGACGGGTGTAGCGGAAGAGTCCGCCGGTGTAGAGGTGGCCGCGGTTTTCAGGGCGCTGCTTCCAGAGGTTGCGCTGGTGCTCGGACCAGGTGTTCATCCATGAGCCAAAGAGGTAGAGGGCGACTCCGGCCCATCCGGCGGCGGCGAAGGGCGCGGGGTTGAGCGCGCCGAGGATAGAGAAGACACAAAAGAGGAGGAAGATCCAGGGGACGATGATGGAGACTTCGCTCCAGCGGATTCCGCGTCGGGAAAAGACAAAGATAGTAAGAAGCAGGCGCAGGAAGTAGATGGTAAGCGCGGTGGCGAGGATGGCGCGGCGGAGTGGGTTGGCGGGTGTCCAATTGTGGCCCAACCAGCAGCCAATGGTGGTGAGTCCGGGACCGAGGAGGATCCAGGCAGCGAGGTACGAGCAGAGCAGGATAAGGACGGCGAAGGTGGCTCGCTGCGGCAGGGTGCGAGCGTAGAAGTCGTAGACGCTGGGCCTGGGTGTGCGAGGCATTGCGGGATTAGTTTACAAGGGTGAGAAAAAACGAAAAGGCCCGCGATGAAGCGGGCCAGACTGGCGATGACAATGATGCGAGTATTGCCGATTAGTTCTTGACTGTCATTGCATCGGAATCGACGGCTTTCTTGCCGGTGACCCCTTCCAAACCGAGCAGGATGCCGCGGTAGTCATTCTTGCTACACTGCATGACAAAGCCGCCTTTCTGAGTGCCATTCGCCCAAGTGACACCTATGAAATGCTTCTTTGATTTTGTAAGCGCCATGAGCGCGCCGACGCCAAATGACACGACGGCCAGACCGATGGCGGCACCTACGCGGCGATGCACGTCCTGCCCATAACTGATCTCTGTAATTGATGAAGTGGGGATGGAAATCAAGTCCCCGTGCTTGCCTATGAGGCGAATTTGATTGGCGTCGATTGCGAGCTTGGTGGTAGCGCCAGCTTTTACTGCGGGCAATGAGCCGCCATCATAGCTGACTTTGTAATCGTTGTCCCCTGCGTACACGGCGACAGGGATCATTAGGCACAGAAACACCGCAAGTAGTTTTTTCATCAGATCGGTTGTCTCCTAGAATTTGACCGATGGTAGCACTCAAACTTCTGAAGAAGATAGAGAAAAAATTGATCTCAATCATCGAGAGTAAGTATTAGCTCAAGGCGAAATAGACGAGAATCTATAGCCAATTGCGTTGTTATGCTTTTAATCTTAGGAAAAGTAAAAAGGCCCGCATGGGAGCGGGCCTTCGGTTTTGCGCGAAGCGCGTGTGCCTGGACGGTGGGACCTAGACGCCGATGACGGCGCAGAGTTCCTTGACGGCGTCGGCGGATTTTTTGAGGGCGGCGTCTTCTTCGGGGGTGAGCTTGATCTCGATGATCTGCTCGAGGCCCCTGGAGCCGAGCTTGCAGGGAACTCCGACGTAGTAGCCGCTGATCCCGTATTCGCCCTGTAGATAGACGGCGCAGGGAAGGATTTTTTTCTTGTCCTTGAGGATGGCTTCGACCATTTCGACGGTCGCGGCGGACGGCGCGTAGAAGGCGCTGCCGGTCTTGAGGTGCTTGACGATTTCGGCGCCGCCGTCGCGGGTGCGTTGCACGATGGCGTCGAGGCGGGACTTCTCGATGAGCTCGGTGATGGGGATTCCGGCAACGGTGGAGTAGCGCGGGAGGGGGACCATGGTGTCTCCGTGGCCGCCGAGGACGAAGGCGGTGACGTTTTCGACGGAGACCTTGAGCTCTTCGGCGATGAAGGTGCGGAAGCGGGCGGAGTCGAGAACGCCGGCCATTCCGATGACGCGCTCGCGGTTGAATTTGGCCTGGCGGAAGGCGGTCTGCGCCATGGCGTCGAGCGGATTGGACACAATAATAAGGATGCAGTCGGGCGACTGGGCCACGACCTTGCCGACCACGTCAGACATAATCTTGTAATTGGTCTGCAGCAGGTCGTCGCGGCTCATGCCGGGCTTGCGCGGGATTCCGGCGGTGATGACGACGATGTCGGAGTTGGCGGACTCGGCGTAGTCGTTGGTGCCGATGATGTGGCAGTCGCGCTTTTCAATGGGCATGGCCTCGAGCAGGTCGAGTCCTTTGCCCTGCGGCACGCCTTCGACTACGTCGATGAGAACGACGTCCGCGAGTTCCTTTGAGGCGATCCAGTGCGCGGCGGTTGCGCCGACGTTGCCTGCTCCTACGATAGATACTTTCTTGCGCATGATGCTCCTTCTTTGAAAGCCAACAGCCAATAGCTATCAGCCAATCGTGTTAGTGCGCCGGGGGCGCGTGTGCCTGGACGGCGAGTCCTTACATGTTTTCGATCATTTTGGTTCCGAATTCGCTGGTCTTGACCTTGGTTGCGCCGGGCATCTGGCGCTCGAAGTCGTAGGTAACGAACTTTTGCTGGATGGTCTTCTCCATGGATGTCTCGATGAGCTTGGCGGCTTCCTTCCAGCCGAGGAACTCGAAGAGCATGACGCCGGAGAGCATGACCGATCCGGGATTGATGACGTCCTTGTCGGCGTACTTGGGCGCGGTGCCGTGAGTGGCTTCGAAGACGGCGTATCCGTCGCCGATGTTGGCTCCGGGGGCGATGCCGAGTCCGCCGACCTGCGCGGCGCAGGCGTCAGAGATATAGTCGCCGTTGAGATTGGGGCAGGCGAGGATAGAGTACTCGTCGGGCCGGATGATGACCTGCTGGAAGATGGAGTCGGCGATGCGGTCGTTGATGAGGATTTTCTTCTTCCATGCCCCGTTGCCGTGCGACTTGCCGATGGAGTCGAGGACGCCCTTGACTTCGGCATAGAGCGCGGCGCGGAACTCGTCGTTGCCGAACTCGAGGCCGGGCTCGATGAGCGCGGCATTCTGCTCGACGGTGAGCGAGGGGTTGGCTTCCTGGTTGCCGAGAATCCAGCTCTCGCGCTCGGTGACGACCTTATCGCGGAACTCGTCGACGGCGACCTCGTAGCCCCACTCGCGGAATGCGCCTTCGGTGAACTTCTGGATGTTGCCCTTGTGCACCAAAGTGACCGACTTGCGGTTGTTGGCGATGGCGTACTTGATGGCGGCGCGGACGAGGCGCTTGGTTCCGGTGATGGAGATGGGCTTGATGCCGACGCCGGAGTCTTCGCGGACCTTTTTCTTGCCGCCCTTGAGCAGGTCGTTGTTGAGGAAGTCGATGAGCTTTTTTGCGTCGGCGGTGCCTTCGCGGAACTCGATGCCAGCGTAGACGTCTTCGGTGTTCTCGCGGAAGATGACGACGTCGAGCTTTTCAGGATGCTTAACGGGGCTGGGCACGCCGGAATAGTACTTGACGGGGCGCACGCAGGAGTAGAGATCGAGAATCTGACGCAGAGCGACGTTGAGGGAGCGGATGCCTCCGCCGACGGGCGTGGTGAGCGGCCCTTTAATGGAGATGCGCAGGTCGCGCGCGGCGTTGACGGAGTCGTCGGGCAGCCAGGTGCTGAATTTGCGGAAGGCTTTTTCGCCGGCGAAGATTTCGAACCACTTTACGGAGCGCTTTCCGCTGTAGGCTTTCTGGACGGCGGCGTCGAAGACGCGTTGCGAGGCGCGCCAGATGTCGCGTCCGGTGCCGTCGCCTTCAATGAATGGGATGATGGGGTGGTTGGGGATGGTGTACTTTCCGTCGACGTACTGGATCGCCTCGCCACCTTCGGGCAAGGGCAGTCCGTTATAGCTGGTCTGCATGTAAGTGGAAGTCTCCCAAGCTAGATAAGGTCGCCAGGACCCTGCATTTAAGGCTAACATTCGCAAAAGTCCACACGCAATTGAGGATGCCAGAGCGTGTGGAGATGCGCGGTGAGGGGAGTCACAGGTTAGAGATGAGGGCAATTTTTAGCAGAGAGGCGTATCGTGTTGTGCAAATGAATTTCCGTGGTCTTTTGCTCTCTGTACTGTTCGCAGCCTCCACTCTGATTGCTGCCCAAGGCGTGAATGCGGCCTGGGCGCAGGCCTACTCGGCCAACAAGCCGTTGGGCGCCGCAGCCCAGCAGAATCTGAATTATCTGAAAGACGCCGGGATCTCCCAGAAGCTGGGATCGAAGCTGCCGCTCGAAGACCCATTTATTGATTCGCACGGCAATCATGTGATCCTGGGGAAGTACTTTGGGGCGCGACCGGTCGCGATCGCGCTGGTGTATTACCACTGCGGACTGCTGTGTCCGGAGGTGATGCACGCGATGGCGAAGGCGCTGCGCGAGACGGGCTTCAAGGCGGGCAAAGACTATGACGTGATTATCGCGAGCATTGATCCAACGGACACTCCGGCAGAGTCGCTGGCGGCGAAACAGCGCTTTTTAGCCACGCTGGGTGATGACGGCGCAGCGAATGCGGTGCATTTTCTGGTCGGACCGCAGAAGTCGATCACAGATTTCACGCAGGACACAGGCTTCCACTACATTCGTGTGCCGGGGCCGGACGGGAAGATGGACCAGTTCGCGCATTCGAGCCTGATTATGATTGCGACTCCGGATGGGAGGATGTCGAAATATCTTTCCGGGATCAACTATCCGTCGAGGGATGTAAGGCTGGCGCTGATCCAGGCGAGCAACCATAAGATAGGATCGCTAAGCGACATTGTGCTGCTCTACTGCTGCAACTATGTGCCAAGCACGGGGCGGTATTCGGTGTCGATTTTGCGGATTATGGGGCTGGCGGGCATGGCGAGCCTGTTTGCGCTGATTGGACTGCTGTATCTGCTTAGCCGCAAGCCGAAGGGAAGGCCGCCGAAGGCGGCGCAGACTGTGTGAGCTAAGGGGCTAGTGAATCCACCAGCAGACGGTTGAGGCATCACCCGGTGAAGATGACCGGATGGTGAAGGAATTGCCGGGCCGGATGGAGATGAGCTCGGGAACGCCGACGGCGCCAGCCGGGCCGCAATTCCAGATGGCGATGCTTTGACGGTTGGGCGGCGTGGCCGGGCTGCTAACGGTTGCCGTGCCGGCAGCGAAGCGGACTGTCCCCTGATATTGATCGGTTGCGATGGGCTGACCGCTGATCTTTGCCTGGTTGGGGTTGACGGAGAAGCGCGTGACCCACGCGGAGTTTACCCACTGATCGTACTGGAGGCGCTGCGAGATTCCCGTGTTTTTGGGGCCGCCGACGATGCAGAACCTGCTGAGAGCGTGGGGTTGACCTTCGGGTGGAGTGTCGTACCAACACTGGGAGTTCATGAACTGATTGCCGAAGGCGTAGCTCATGCCGGGGTTCTGGCCGAGGACCGGGTCACCGTAACTGTCAATGTAATGGGTGAGGGTATGGCCGAAGGAGTTGCCTACTAACTGCGAGCCGGCGTCAGTGTAGCTCATTCCGGCGTAGCTGCCGTCAGCTTCCTGCACGGCATAGACGTTACTGGAGTTGAGGAACTGGCCGTGATAGGCCTCGTAGGTTTCTCCCCGGTTCGAGGATGGAACGCCGATGACGTTTCCGAGAATTGAGACTTTGACGCAGCCCTCGCCGTAGAGCTTTGCCTGTGAGCAGAAGCCCCACCATTCATCGTCGTCGAAGTCGACGGTTATGTTCGCGGCTCCGGCGGCAGAGCCGGATGAGAAGGTAGTATAGCCGTTGGGAATGTTGCCGACGATGGCCTCGCTGCAGATGTATTGGTTAGAGTCGTTGCAGTAGGCTGCCCAGTTGCTGCCGGGATAATCCACGCTTTCGAGATGGCTGTCCGCAACTTTCAGAATTCCGTAATTGGGTTGCGGGACTTCGGCAATGATGGAGCCGGCGGGCCAGTTAGTGTCTGCTGGCGCTGTCGAGCCCTTTTCATTGCGGCGGAAAATGTGGAAGCGGCCGTCTCCGGCGAAGATGCCTGACAGATTTTCATACTGGTCCCGCTGAACGCCGGGGACGTAAGAGGACGCGGAATGGCTGCCCCGCGTGAAGTCCCGCGGCATGATGCGGTACGCAGAGCCTCCCAGGTGCAGGGCCGCGACGTCGCCGGGGTCGTTGACATAGTTAGGCATCCATTCCGTACTGGCGACAGGGACTGCATTGTGAGAGATTTCGCCGGTTGTCGAAGTCCACGGGGGCAGGCCATTGGCAAGGATGCTGGCGTTTTCATGCGGCTGTCCGTTGATGGGGTAGCCCTCGCAGTAGAAGCCCTGGATGAGACCGGAGAAGACGGACTGGGTTTCAAAGCAGCCCTCATGCCAGTTTGCCTTGATAGATCCGCCGATGACATCGATGGCAGCGCCCATCATGAAGAAGGCGCCGGCCTGGTTGCTGGGCAGGATTGTGGGCTTGTAGGTTGCGCCAACCACAGTGGCGGTTCCGCTGGCGGTGTTTGCGGCCCGGATGGTGTATTCGCCGCGGGCCGGGCTGTGATCGGTGACGCTTTCGATCTGGTAAGCGCCGTTCAGCCCGGTTACGTCTCGGATTCCGGCCACGGTGAACCAATGACCTGCGACGAGCGGAGAGATTCCGTTGCTGCTGTCGGGATTGTCACCGCCGGCGATGATGTAGGTGGCGGTGGTTCCGTTGCCGCGTGCCGATATAAGGCGCTGCGGCTGTTTCCACTTATAGCCGGGAAACACGCCGTTGACGCAGTTTGCGCCGAAGCAATAGCCTGTGGAGTCCGCACCCGGGCTGGCAAGATTTGTGTTGAGAAAGCGGAGCTCGTTGCCGAGGGCGACGACAGGCCAGCGCACGGTATTGATGGTGAGATCGATGGAGTCGACCCGTTCCGTTGAACCGTTCATCTGAATTCCGCGGCCTCCGCCGTTGTCGATTTCGACGTCGAACAGCCGGAAGCCGACCGCGTCGTCCAACTCGACAAAGTCGGCCTTGTAGTCATGGTCGTTGGGAGAATAGAGGCGGAGTTTCTCGAGCATGCCGTCGAAGATCCAGGTATCAGGTTGGATCGCGCTGGGAGGCGGGTAAACGGTGAAGATGTTAGCCGAGTTGCTGGTCTGCTCGATAACCGTGTCGACTTTGCCGTCGCCCATAATTTTGAGGTTGGCGGGGATACGAAGCGCATCGCTGATCTTATAGGTGCCGGCAGGGAGATAAACGACCGGATACATGGAGCCCTGCGGGTGCGCGAGCGCCCATGCGATGGCGGCCTTGATAGCGCAGGTGGAGTCGAGACGTCCGGATTTATCGGCCGGATTCGGACAGCCTGACCGGGCTCCGAAGTCGGCATGGGTGACATCGACGCGCGGGAGCTTGGTGGCGTAATTGTCAAGAGATGCGGTGGGAGGTGTCTGACGGCTCGATTGGGCGGAGGCGAGCGTGAGGACGAGGAGCGAGCCGAACAAGAGAGGGAGGATGCGCTTTTTCATGGCTTCGTGTCGGGTATGAAATGCGGGCGTGCTCGGATGGATTGTACTGCTTTGGGGTTGTCGCATGATGGTACGCGGCAGAGGTTTGCCGACAGGGCCCGACTACGCGTTGTGACGGCGTTGCAACGGACGCGCGTTCGCCAGTAGACTAGGAAAGGCCGTGGCGTATCTGTGGGCGTTACAGGGGCGCGCGGCCAAATGACTCTATCGGCGAAACGGCGACAGGTGTGGCTTGCGATGGCGAGCCAATGGTTTTGCGTCGGGTCGAGCAAATCGGCAGGAGTCGAAGAACGCGGAGAGGTGGCAGAGTCCGGTTGAATGCACCTGACTCGAAATCAGGCGTAGTCGAAAGGCTACCGGGGGTTCGAATCCCTCCCTCTCCGCCATGTAAATCATAGAAAAATATAGAGTCACTTATGCGGTGACGCCAATCGGCGATCACCCTTTGTATTGACGGTCTTTGTGCCGGTGGCTGTTTGTTTTGCGCACTTTCTCGTGGCTGCGAGGCAAGGCCCAAAAGCTGTACCAGTCGGAATCAGGGGGGTGGGTCAGCGAAAAATCACAAACCGAGGTCCCACACCAGTCTCAAACCAGCAAAGGTTCTGAGTGGAAATGGCTAACGACGGCTCTCAGCTCTCTCGCGCGGCGGC
>Ga0335074_10001693_pt1 | contig 29759 bp, 24 predicted proteins | sample Lox_Sample_23_FD_206715 | JGI IMG/M metagenome (GOLD analysis project Ga0335074, IMG submission 206715) | Soil microbial communities from Loxahatchee National Wildlife Refuge, Florida, United States - Lox_Sample_2.3 | ecosystem: Environmental > Terrestrial > Soil > Wetlands | place: USA... | reverse complement strand
CCGGCCTCGCTCGCGCCGGGGTGGCTGGGGTCAGAGTGCGGGATGTGACTGGAGTGGGGGGCGGGGTTCGAGCCGCAGGGGGCGGGGGTGGTGGGGGGGAGACCAGGGTCGGTTTCGGGGATAGAGCGGAGGGTGCGGGTGGTGGGGGGGAGACCAGAGTTAGCTGGGGGGCGAGAGTTATCGGTGGGGTCTTCGTGGGCGTTGCCGAAGATGACGGCCGAGCGATCCCCGCGCCGGGCGGCCAGGAGAAGCTGCTCCTCCAGGGCGGCGTCGGGCACGGCCAGCAGCACCAGGTCGACCGGGCCGGGCAGGTCGGCCAGCGACGGCACGCACCGCCGCCCGCCGATCTCGGTGTACCGGGGGTTGACCAGATGCACCACGGGCCGGGACGGGCTCTTCGTGACCTCATCGAGCATTCGCTGGCCGAAGGAGCCGGGGCGGGGTGAGGCCCCGACCAGCGCCACGCTGCGCGCCTCGAGCATGGCCGCCAGCGCGGAGCCGGCCGCCGCGCGGTCCGTGACTAGGCGGCCGGGTTGCTCCGGGACCAGCCGGCCGGATGCGGGGTGGCCCGGGGACGAGACGGGGCGTTCAAAATTATGGTTCTGGGTCATGACCGCCGGATGATCCTGCGGGCCTGGCCGCCGCGGCGCGCGGCCTTGCGGTCCGCGATGGCGGCGCGGGCCGCCTGCCAGCCGGGGATGCCGCAGACCCCGCCGCCCGCGTGCGTGGCCGAGCTGCCGTAGTACATGCCGTCGACGGGGGTGCGGTAGTCGGCGAAGCCGGGGGCCGGCCGCATGTGGAACAGCTGCTCCAGGGACAACTCGCCGTGGAAGATGTTGCCGCCGATCAGGCCGTAGTCCTGTTCCATCTGGTACGGGCCGACGATGTCGCGGTGCAGGATCGACGCCTTGAAGTTCGGGGCGAGCTCGTTGTAGCAGTCGATCATCCGGTCGGCGTAGGCCTCGAGTTCCTCGGTGTGCGGCTGCTCGTTCCAGTCGGCCGGGACCCACTGGGTGAACAGGGACATGATGTGGGTGCCCTCGGGGGACAGGGTCTTGTCGAACGCGGTCGGGATCACGCCGTCGCTGAACGGGCGGGCGGCCGGGCGGCCCTCGCGGGCGTCCTGGAACGCGCGCTCGATGTACTCCATGGTCGGCGCCATCTCGACCGAGCCGGTGTGGTGCTCCTGCAGGTTCGAGCCGGGGTCGGCGGTGAAGTCGGGGAGCTCGGCCAGGGCCAGGTTGATCTTGACGACGCCGCTGCGGGTCTTCCAGTGCTGGATGTCGCGGACGAAGTCGGCGGGCAGGTTGTTCTCGCCCACCTGGTCGAGGAACGCGGTGCGCGGGTGCAGCGTGCTGACCACGACCCGGGCCCGGATCTCGTCGCCGTTGTCCAGCACCACGCCGGCCGCGCGGCCGCCCTCGACGATCACCCGGGCGACCGGCGCGCCGGTGCGGATCTCGGCGCCGTGGCTGCGGGCCGCGCGTTCGATGGCCGCCGAGACGGCGCCCATGCCGCCCTCCTGGAATCCCCAGTTGCCCAGGTGACCGTCGCCCACGTCGCCGATCGAGTGGTGCGCCATTACGTAGGCGGTGCCCGGCTCGTACGGGCCGGCCCAGGTGCCGATCACCCCGTTGACCGCGAGGGCGCCCTTCACCTGCGGCGACTCGAACCAGTCGTCGAGCAGGTCGGCGATGCTCATCGTCATCAGCCGGGTGACGTCGGCGATCGTGCGCACGTCCAGGCCGCGGTGCCGCCAGGCCAGGCGCAGGGTGTCGGCCAGGTCGCGCGGCTTGCGCGAGCCGATCGTCGGCGGGACCGTGAGCAGCAGCGGGCCGAGTACCTCGGCCAGGCCGGCCAGCCAGGCGTCCCACTGGGGCATGGCGTCCGCGTCCTTCTTGGACCACTTGGACACCTCGTCGTGGTTGCGCTGAGCGTCGTCGGCGTAGAGCTTGATCGAACCGCCTTCGGGGAAGGCCTGGTAATACGGGCCCATCGGGTAGATCTTGTAACCGTGCCGCTCGAGCTCGAGGTCGTTGATGATGGTCGGCGGCATCAGGCTCATCACGTAGGACAGCCGGGTCACGCTGAACTCGGGCGCGTCCGGCCAGGGCGCCTCGGTGGTCGCCGCGCCGCCGGTCTTGTGCCTGCCCTCCAGCACGACCGTCCGGGCGCCGGACCGGGCCAGGTACGCGGCGGCGACCAGGCCGTTATGCCCTCCGCCGACCACGATGGCGTCGTATGTTGCGGCCATGAGTTTGCCTTCCGCGAGTTTCGTGGGCCGGGCCATCCGGCGTCCGCTACCATGCGGCCTGCCTGATGCCGGTCCCGGGCGGGTCGGGCTGCGGCGGGCCATATTTGAGGATCTTTGACTGAATGTTCAGTCTAGAAACCTGCTAAGGTCTTCACAAGAGGGCAGGAGAATGTCGAGGATGTCGGGATGACAGATGCGGCTGGCGCGACCAACGCGCTGGGCACCGCGGACCACCGCCGCGAGCAGATGCTGCGCGCCGCACTCGAGGTCATCGCCGACCGCGGCTATGCCGACACCCGGATCGCCGACGTGGCCGAGCGGACCGGGATCAGCCCGGCCCTGGTCATCTACTACTTCAAGACCAAGGACCAGCTGCTGGCCGAGGCGATCCGGTACGCCGAGGACGGCTGGTACGCCGAGGGCCAGCGCCGGATGGAGGCCCTGCCGACCGCGGCGGCGCGGATCGAAGAGATCGTGGCCATGACCTGCCTGCCCGAGGCCGACGCCGAGGCGCACGACTCGTGGCTGCTCTGGCTGGACTTCTGGGCCCTGGCGGCGCGCAGCCCGCAGGTGGCCGACCTGCGGCAGCGGGCGGACGAGCGGTGGCGCGACCTGATCGTCTCCCTGGTGCGAGCCGGGCAGGAGGCGGGCGAGTTCCGGGCGGTTGACCCGGACAACTTCGCGGTCCTGCTGTCCGCGCTGCTTGACGGGCTGGCCATCCAGATCGCGCTCGACGATCCGGTTATCGGCCCGCAGCGGTCGTTCGATCTGAGCATGGCGTTCATCGCCGAGCAGCTGGGGTTCGAGTGGACCGGCGCCCGGCGCGGGCGCAGCGGGAATGGCCGGGCGGGCCAGGCGGGCGGGAATCACCGGGAGGGCGCGTAGCGCGCGTAGCCAGGAGGGCAGGTGGCCGAGATGGCCGGAGGCCGGGTTGAGCTGATTTCGCTGACCAAGCGGTTCACGGAGATCGCCGTCGACTCGATCGACCTGGCGGTCGCCAGTGGCGAGTTCTTCTCGCTGCTCGGGCCGTCGGGTTGCGGTAAGACCACTACGCTGCGGCTGATCGCCGGGTTCGAGCAGCCGACCGCGGGCCGGATCCTGCTCGATGACGTCGACGTGTCCGGCGTCCCGCCGCACAAGCGCAACGTCAACACGGTCTTCCAGAGCTACGCCCTGTTCCCGTTCCTCACCGTGTTCGACAACGTGGCGTTCGGGCTGCGCACGCGCCGGATGGACAAGGGTGAGCTGACCCGCCGGGTGAACGAGGCGCTGGACCTGGTCAAGCTGCGGCCCTACGCCAAGCGACGTCCCGGCCAGCTGTCCGGCGGCCAGCAGCAGCGGGTGGCGCTGGCCCGGGCCCTGGTGCTGCAGCCGTCGGTGCTGCTGCTCGACGAGCCGCTCGGGGCGCTCGACGCCAAGCTGCGCCGCTCGCTCAAGGTCGAGCTCAAGGCGCTGCAGGAGCAGGTCGGGATCACGTTCCTGTACGTGACGCACGATCAGGAAGAGGCGCTGACCATGTCCGACCGGCTGGCGGTCATGCGCGACGGGCAGATCGTGCAGATCGGCAGCCCGCACGAGGTCTACGAGGAGCCGGCCGACACCTACGTGGCCGACTTCCTGGGCGTCTCCAACCTCATGGAGGTCGACGTCGTCTCCCGCGGGCCGGGCTCGGGCTGCACGGCCAAGCTGGGCGAGTCGGTGCTGCAGGTGGACCACGGCGGCGACGGCGCGCCGGATCGCGCGCACGCCGTGATCAGGCCGGAGCGGGTCCGCGTCGAGGAGTTCGGCACCGAGGGCCCGAACCGGGTCCCCGGCATGGTCGAGCGGCTGGTCTACCTGGGGTCGTCCACCCAGGTCATCCTGCGGCTGGCACCCGGCACGGAACTACAGGCGCTGCTGCAGAACGACGGCGAGCAGGGACGGCTGGCCACGCTCAGCCAGGGCACCCCGGTGCACGTGTTCCTGGCTCCGGACGCGCTGCGGGTGCTGGCCGGGGGCGGGGTCGTGGCCGACGTGGCCGAGCCGCCGCTGGCCGACGTGGCGGGCCTGGACGAGGACGCGCTCAAGGCCAGCTAGGGTCTTGTTTTCCGGTCGGCGGGCCGGGTGCCGTGGCCGGGCCGGACGATCCCGTATTCGTAGGCGTGCACGGCGACCTGCACCCGGTCCCGCAGGCCGAGCTTGGCCAGAATGCGGGCGACGTGGCTCTTGACGGTGGCCTCGCTGAGGAAGAGCCGGGCGGCGATCTCGGCGTTCGACAGGCCCTGGGCCACGAGCCGGACGACGCCGAGTTCCCGTTCGCTGAGGCGCCCGGCGGCACCGGCGACCGGGGTGCCGGGGGCGGGGCCGTTGCAGAAGTCCTCGATCAGCCGCCGGGTGATGGCCGGGGCGAGGAGGGTCTCGCCGGCGGCCACCGCGCGCACGCCGCCGGTCAGCTGGTCGCGGCTGGCGTCCTTGAGCAGGAAGCCGCTCGCGCCCGCCTTCAGGGCGCGGTAGACGTACTCGTCCAGGTTGAAGGTGGTCAGCATCAGGATCCGGGCCCGGGACCCGGCCGCAGCGAGCCGGGTGGTGGCCTCGATGCCGTTCATCTGGGGCATGCGGACGTCCATCAAGATCACGTCGGGGTCCAGCAGCCGGGCCTGGGCCAGCGCCTGGCGGCCGTCGGCGGCCTCGCCGGTGACGGCCAGGTCCGGCTCGGCTTCCAGGAGCATCCGCAGGCCCTCGCGGACGAGGTCCTGGTCGTCGACGATCAGGATGCTGATCACGACGGCTCGCCAGCCGGCAGACCGCCGTCGAGCGGCAGCCGGGCCCGCACGGCGAACCCGCCGCCGGCCCGCGGCCCGGCGGCCAGTTCACCGCCGAACACCGCGGCCCGTTCGCGCATCCCGGCCAGACCGTGCCCGTCGGCCGGCGTCAGCGGGCCGGGTTCCCCGATCCCGTTGTCGGTGATCTCGATCGTGACGGTGTCCCGCGCGCACCCGATCGTCACGTCGGCGCGGGCCGGGCCGGCATGCTTGAGGACGTTGGTCAGCGCCTCCTGCACGATGCGGTAGGCCGACACGTCCACGGCCGCGGGCACCGCGGCGCGGTCGCCGTCGATGACCAGGTTCACCGGCAGGCCGGCGGCCTGAACGCTCGCGGCCAGCGCGTCCAGGTCGCCGATGCCCGGCTGCGGGGCGAGCCCGGCCTCCTCGTCCGGGTCGCGCAGGACGCCGAGCAGGCGGCGGGTCTCGGCCAGCGCCTGCCGTGCGCTGTTCTCGATCTTCTCCAGGGTTGTCCCGGCCGGCTGGCCCGACGCCCGGGCGCCGGCCGCCTGCAGCACGATCACGCTGAGGTGATGGGCGACGATGTCGTGCAGTTCCCGGGCGATCCGGGCTCGCTCGGCCGCCGTGGCCTGCTCGGTTTGGCGCCGCAGCGCCGCGCTGTGCGCGGCCATCGAGACCGCCTGCCTGTGGGCGTGCACGAACACGCCAGCCAGCCAGAAGGCCAGCAGCTGCAGCGCCGCCAATGTCACGCCCGCGTGGCCGCCCTGCTCACCCTGCGAGAAGGTCAGGGCCAGCTCGCCGCGGTGGCCGATCACGGCTATGACCGGGGCGGTGAGGATCAGCCCGGTGACCGCGCGGCGCAGGCTGGCGTACGCGCCCAGTGAGTAGGCGGCGGCGAACAGCACGAACGTGAACGCCAGGCCGCGCAGCGAGTTGTCGGAGAACAGGAATAGCAGCGTGACGCTCGCCCAGATCGTCAGCCACATCAGCAGCGGCGCGCGGCGGCGTAGCACCAGCGGCGCGCCCATGAGCAGGGGCAGCAGCGCCAGCAGCCAAGACGGCCCGGCGATCGCCTCGCTGCCGATCAGGCGGGGCGAGCCCCACGCGGCGACGGCGATCAGGCCGGCCCCGGTGATCCCCATAAGGGCATCGGCGATGTTGCCCGGGTCACCGCCCAGCAAGCGCCGTACTGCCCGCATGCCCCCGAAGGTAGCGCCTGGCCGGGCCGTGCACATCATCCGTGCGGCGAGGCGGATTCACTCTCGCGGATGAACCGGTTCGCTCCCGCGGGCGCAGACCACCGGGCCGGGATCGGCGGAGGGTGGACGGCGGACACACCGGATGGCGCGTGGGAGGAGACCGATGAACGTCGTCGAGGCCAGCGGCCTGGGCAAGCGCTACGGGCGTACCTGGGCGCTGCGCGAGTGCACGCTGGAGATACCCGCCGGGCGCGTGACGGCGCTGGTCGGGCCGAACGGGGCCGGCAAGACCACGCTGCTGAACCTGGCCGTCGGACTGTCGGCGCCGTCGGCGGGCCGGGTCACCGTGCTGGGCGGCCGGCCGGCCGGGTCGCTGGCCGCGCTGGACGGGATCGCGTTCGTGGCCCAGGACACGCCGGTGTACAAGACGCTGTCGGTCGCGGACATGATCTACGTGACGCGCAGCCTGAACCGGCGCTTCGACCAGCCCTACGCGCGGGCCCGGCTGGACGAGCTCGGCATCCCGCTCAGGCGGAAGGCGGGCAAGCTGTCCGGCGGCCAGCAGGCGCAGCTGGCGCTGACCCTGGCGCTGGCCCGCCGGCCCCGGCTGCTGGTGCTGGACGAGCCGGTGGCCATGCTGGACCCGGTCGCCCGGCACGACTTCATGGCCACCGTCCTGGCGGCGGCGGCCGCACACGGAGTGTCGGTGCTGCTGTCCTCGCACGTGCTCACCGAGCTCGGGCGGGTGGCCAATTACCTCATCCTGCTGGCCCGGGGCCGGGTGCGGCTGGCCGGGCAGGTCGGCGACCTGCTCGCCGCCCACGGCCAGGCCAGCCTCGAGGAACTCGCCATGGCCTACCTGCGCGAGACCACGCCCGAGGTGACGCGATGAGCACGCCGACCCTGCCCGCCCGCCCGGGCCAGGCCGACACCGCCCTGCGTCCGCTGCCGTGGCGGCGGATGGCCGGGGTCACCTGGCGGCAGCACCGGATCGCGCTGGCCGGCGTGGCCGTGCTGCTGGGCGCGCTGGCGGTGTGGCTGTGGCTCATGGGCCTTCCGTTGCACCACGCCTACGCGGCCGCGGCCGCCTGCCGCCCGGCCGGCTCGGCGGCCTGCCAGGGCGTGAGCGGCAGTTTCAGCCAGAGCGCCGAGAACCACGTCATGGGGAGTAAGGGCCCAGGTGGCGTCCTGCTGCAGGTGGTGCCCGCGCTGATCGGGGCGTTCGCCGGGGCGCCGGTGCTGGCCCGGGAGCTGGAGACCGGCACGTTCCGGTACGCGTGGACCCAGGGCTTCGGCCGGTGGCGCTGGGCGCTGGCCAAGCTGGTACTGCTCGCGGTCGTGCTGGCCGCCGCCACCGCCGCGTTCGGCGCCCTGGTGTCCTGGTATTACCAGCCGGACTACGCGACCAGCAGCCAGGCCCTGGGCCTGTACCAGAACTCCCCGTTCGGTGACCTGTTCAGCCTGCGCGAGGTCACCTTCCCCGCCTGGACGCTGGCCGCCTTCACGATCGCCGCCCTGGCCGGCATGCTCATCCGCCGGGTCGTCCCCGCGATCGTCGCCACCCTGGCCGTCTACGCCGGGCTCGCCATCGCGACCGCGGTACTGCTGCGCGAGCACTACCTGACACCGCTGGTCACTTCCAGCTTGACCGTGCCCGGCACCAGCACCGCGTGGATCATCAGCCAGTGGTCGACCAAGGACGGCAGGCTCGCCTTCGGGGGCAATCCGCCCGCCAGCCTCCTCAACCAGCTCGGGTCCTGCCTTTCGGCCGGGAATGCCAAGCCTCTGGCGGGAGGATTCCCTCAGCAGCTAGCGCAGTGCCTGACTCGGCACGGCTACGTGCAGTGGACCAGCTACCAGCCGGCCGGCCGGTTCTGGCCCTTCCAGTGGATCGAGGGCGGCTGGCTGCTCGCGCTCTCCGCACTGCTCATCGCCGCAACGATCTGGCTGGTTCGCCGCCGTGCCGCCTGATGCATCCCGGGCTGGGGCCGGGGTGAACAGTAGGGGAGCGGGAGCGGTACAGCCGGTGCGTGCTGCACCGGGCCGGCCGCGCTGTGAGCCGGGGCGTAAGAAAAACGAAGTCAGCCGTAATCGGCGCCGGCGATGGTGGCGAGGGCTTCCTTGGCGTCGCCGCGCTCGCCGCGGGTCATGAACCGGTAGCCGATGAAGCCGAGGATCGCGATGATGAACGACATCAGCAGCATGATCGTGCCGAGCGCGTTCAGTGCCGGGCCGCCGTTGCCGCCGTGCTGCTGCGAGTAGATGTAGACCGACATCGGGGTGTTGCTGGCCTTGGAGTAGAGCAGGTCGACGATCACGAAGTCGTCGACCACCGTGGAGAAGACCAGCACCGCGCTGGCGAAGATGGCCGGGGTGAGCAGCGGCAGCAGCACCCGGCGGATGGTCTGGAACTGGGTGGCGCCGAGGTCGGCCGCGGCCTCCTCGTACTGGCGGCCGATCGTCACCAGCCGGGCCTGGACGATGATCGCCGGCCAGCTGATGTTCCAGCTGACCAGGGCCAGGGTCTGGGCGAGCGTGCCGAGCTGCACGAAGCTGAACAGCACGGTGAACACGAAGAACATCGCGACGCCGAAGATCAGCTCCGGGATGACGAAGGAGAAGATCATCACGAGGTTGAACGACGAGGACGTTATCCCGCGCCAGCGGTTGATGCCGAGCGCGAACGCCACGCCGAGCGGCACGGCGATCAGCGTCGTGTAGACCGACAGCCGCAGCGTCTGCTCGACCGCATCCAGCAGCACGCTGCTGTGCAGCACCGAGTTCACCGGGTCGGTGAAGTACCAGCGCCAGGAGAAGCCCTGCCAGGTCGCCTGCGACTTGCCGTTGTTGAACGAGAACAGGACCGCGATCGCGATCGGGACCAGCGACCAGATCAGGTAGAGCCAGGTAAAGCCCTCCAGGAGCCACGGGCGGCGCCAGGGGTTGCGCCACGGGGCGCGCCAGCGGGCCGTGCCTCCCGCGGTGTCGCGCTGGGCGGCGGCGCCGGCCTGGCCGGTCACGGCGGTCGCGCTCATGATGCCTCCCGGGACGACCGGTTGGTCGCAAGGACGTAGTAGATCATCGGGATGACCAGGATCAGCAGCAGGATCAGCGACAGCACCGCCCCCTGCCCCTGCAGGCCCGGCGTGCCGAGCTGGCCCTCGATCAGGTTGCCGACCATCGAGGTGTTCGGGGCCCCGGACAGCAGCTGGTTGGTGAAGTAGTCGCCGAGCATCGGCAGCACCGTGATCAGCATCCCGGTCAGGATCGGCTGGCGGGACAGCGGCAGGGTGACCCGGACGAAGGTCCGGACCCGGCCGAGCCCGAGATCGCGCCCGGCCTCGATCAGCGAGGGGTCGATCCGGTCCAGGCCCGCGTAGAGCACCAGGATCAGGTACGGGATGTAGCCGTACACCAGGCCCAGGACCACCGTCGTCGGCTTCCCGCCGAGCCAGTCGATGGGCGACGACGACGAGGTCAGGCCCAGGAATGACAGGGTCTTGTTCACGTAGCCGTCGGTCTGCAGCAGGTCGATCCAGGCCAGCATCCGCATCATGTAGCTGATCCAGAACGGCGCGATCAGCAGCACCAGGAACAGGCCCTTGCGCCGGCCCGCGAACCGGGCCACGAAGTACGCGGCCGGATAGCCGAGCACCAGGCACAGCAGCGACGCCACCACCACGTAGACCAGCGTCCGGAGCGCGATCGGAGCGGCGAACGCGGTCGCGCCGAACAGGTCGCGCCAGACGTTGATGACGTTCGACGAGCTCCAGTGCAGCGGGTTGTACTGGGCGATCGGGGCCTCGGTCAGCCGGTTGAGCTGGCCCATGGCGATCGCCAGCACAGCGTAGAACGGGATGATGAACAGCAGGACGAGCCAGAGGATCCCCGGGGCGGCGAGCGCGATCCAGAAGCCCTTGGACTGCTGCGTGTCGCGGCCGGGGCGGTCTTGCCTCGGGCGGCCCGGGGCGGCCGGCTGCGTGGGCGGGGGCGGTGACTGCGGGGGAGCGATACTCATGTCAGATCCCGTTGCTCGCGACGAGCCAGGCTTGCTGCCATAGGGCGTCGGTGTCCACGGGGAGCTGTAGCTCGCCGACGCCGCGCCGGAAGTAGGACGGGAGCACCACGGTGGACATCAGGCTCTTCGGCAGGATCTTCTCCTTGACCAGGAGCTGCGGCGTCACCGCGTTGAGCGGCTGCATGTAGCCGTTGAAGCTGATGTTCTCCACCGCGTTGTGCAGGTCCATGAAGTAGTCGAGGAACAGGTGGGCCAGCACCGGGTTGGTGGCCTTGCGCAGGACGGTCAGCGTGTCGTTCGCCACCGGGCCCTTGCCGTCGGTCGGGAACCAGTAGCCGACCACATCGACCGGGGTCCCCTTGGGCATGTAGTACGCGGCGGCGGCCATGTCGCCCGACCAGGCGTGGTGGATCCAGATCTGGCCGCTCGGGACCTCGGTGTAGTCGTTGTTGTCGATGTGCACGTTGACCAGGCTGGCCAGGTCCTGCAGCGACTGCCGGGAGCGCGCGATCTGGTGGTAGTCGGTGGTGTTGAGGTCGAAGATCCCGTTCTTCATCAGGCCGAGGCTGATCCCCTCCCGGTAATCGTCCAGGATCGCCACCTTGCCCTTGTACTTCGGCTGCCAGGGCATGGCCCACGGATTCTTCATCGTGTACGGGTTCTCGTGCACGAAGTCCTTCCGCCAGGCCATGCCGGTGGTGTAGATCGTGTACGGGATCGTGTACCGCCAGGCCTGGTCGTAGAAGGGGTTCTGGAAGTCGGGCCAGGTCTGGTGGATGTTCGGCAGGTAGCTGTGGTTGAGCGGCTGGATCAGCTGCGACTCGATCAGCTGGCCGAGCACGTCGACGGTGACGCCCATGAACACGTCGAAGCTCAGCCCGCTGCGCAGCTTGGCCAGCGCCTCGTCCATCGTGTTGAACGTGGTCACCTGCGCCTTGCAGTTGTACTTCTTGGCGAAGCTGTTCACGCACGCCTGGTTGACGTAGGCGACCCAGTTGAAGATCTGCAGCGTGGCGCCGGTCTCGGGGGCCAGGCCGCTGGCTATCGGCTTGTTGTCCTTGAAGATCGGCCAGGTGACCGGGTTGTTGGGCCTGGGCAGCGGCACGTTGACGTTGCCGGACAGGTCCGACGCGCACGCGCTCAGCAGCGGGCCGGCGCCGCCCGCCAGCAGGCCGGCGGCGGCGCCGCCACGCAGGAAACTTCGGCGGGTGGGCATGCGGCGCGGGGGGTTCGCCCCGGCGACCCAGCCCTCTCGTGGGTGCATGCCACCTCCGGCCGTCCTCTAGGCGGTACTTCCAGGCGCCTCGCTAAGCGGGTACTGACTGAACATTCGGTCAATACGCGGTGCTAACGCTTAGAACTACTACCGTGGGGCATCCGGCGCAAGACTTTCCGGATAACAGACCAGATTAGGTACCGGAGGCGGGCCAGGAGATTAGGTGCGGAGCGCGGCGGCGAACCGGCCAAAGTTCTCGGTGAACCGGGCGATATCAGACTCGTCGTGCTGCACCGAGATCAGCCACTGCTCGATCTTTCCCCAGGGCGGCAGGAAGACCCCGCCGTTGTGCTGGTACAGCCAGTGCGCGTGGCTGAAGGAATCGTCGATGCCGAGGAAGCCGCGGAAGTCCCGGACCGGTTCGGCCGAGAACACCACACAGCCCTTGGCGCCGACGGAGACCACCTGAGCGGCCAGCCCGTGCTTCTCGATCTCGTCCTCGAGGCCCATGGTCGCCTGCTGCCGCAGCGCCTCGATCCGTTCGTACGCGGCGGGGGTGGCCACCTCGCACAGCATGGCCCGGGCGGCCGCCATGGCCAGCGGGTTGCCGTTGAAGGTCCCGACCATCTCGTAGTCGCCGTTGGCGACGTGCTCCATGGTCTCCTCGGTGCCGCCGATGGCCGCGACCGCGACGCCGCCCCCGATGGCCTTGGCCAGGCAGACGATGTCGGGCGTCACGCCGGTCGCCTGGGTCGCGCCGCCCGGGCCGGCGGTGAGCCCGGTCTTGACCTCGTCGAACGTCAGCAGGGCGCCGCGGGAGTGCAGCAACTCCTTCAGGCCGGCCAGGTAGCCGGGCTCGGGCAGGATGATCCCGGCGTTCATCATGATCGGCTCGATGATCATGCCGGCCACCTGGCCCGGGTTCTCATCCAGCAGCCGGGTCACGCCCTCGAGGTCGTTGAACCCGACCACCAGGGTGAGATCGATGATCGCCCGCGGGATCCCGGTGCTCGAGGCGACCTGGGCCGGCTTGTGCGCCGGGCCGACCTCGTCGGCCTCGGGACAGACCGATACCTGGACCGAGTCGTGGTGACCGTGGTAGCAGCCCTCGACCTTGATGATCAGATCACGTCCGGTGATCGCGCGCATCAGGTGGACGGCGTCCATCGTGGCCTCGGTGCCCGAGTTGGCGAACCGCCACACGGGCAGCCCGAACCGGCGGGTGAGTTCCTCGGCGACCAGGATCGCGGCCGGAGTCGGCTGCGCGAAGTGCGTGCCGAGCGCCGCCTGGCCGCGGACCGCGTCCACGATCGCGGGGTGGCCGTGCCCGGCCAGCGCGGCGCCGTAGCCGCCGTGCAGGTCGACGTACTCGTTGCCGTCCACGTCGAAGATCTTCGATCCCTTGCCGTGGCTGAGCCAGACCGGCTGCGGGCGGGTGATCTGCCAGCTGGACGTGACCCCGCCGGCCAGCGCGTGATCGGCCCGCTGGGCGAACCGCCGCGACTCCTCCTGGCGCGCGCAGAAGATCTCCTCCTGCACGGCGATGAGCTTGTGGACGTGGGCGACGTCGACGGGGAGGGGCGGTGCTGGCCGTGCTGGCGGTGCTGGAGGGGCTGGAGGGGCTGGATCGGCGGTGATGTCGGTCTGGGTGCTGGCTGCTGACGTGGTCCGGACGGCCTGCTCGGCCATTGCGCGCTCCTCACGCGATTGACTGAATGTTCAGTCTACGATGGGCCGGTTGTGGCGGGCAAGCTCGACCTGGTGAGACGTGCTTGCGTGCTTGCGTGCTTGCGTGCTTGCCAAGCGCCCGGAGGCCTGCCCGTTCACCGCCGGAGCCCGCCCCCGCCAAGGTCGAGCCCCTCCGGCCAAACCCCGGAGCCAGCCGCCAAATGGTGGCGGGCGGGTCCGCTGCTGTCGTTTCTTTCTGCAGCAATGGTTCCGTCCACGACCGAGATAGCCCCCTGTTGTGTCCGTTATACCCCTCTATGCGCAGAGCTAACCGCGGCGGACGCGGCGGGCGGGCAGCCGGGCGGAACGGCGTTGGCCCGGGGGCCGGGAGAGGTCAGGGGCGAGAGAGCAGGGACGGCGCGCTGCCCCGCCGGAACGCGACGGCGACCACGGCGGCCAGGGCCCGCCAGCCGAGCAGGAACAGGCCCAGGAAGGCCAGCGCGACGCCGATGAACGCGACGGCGGTCCCCTGGCCGGCCACGACCCGCAGCAGCATGCCGACGGCGACGGTGCCCAGCCACGCACCCAGGCCCGCCGGGACGATCGCCGCGGGCCGCCGCCAGGCGCGGGTCGCCAGCAGGCCGGCCGCGAGCCCGGCCAGGAACGGCCAAGCCGTGCTGGCCAGCCCGCCGATCGTTTCGCCGTCGTGATGACTGGCCCGGCCGATCGCCACGAAGGCGAGCACACAGCAGGCGTCGAGGACGGCCGCCGCCGGCCAGCGCATGCGGGAGGCCGGCCGGTTGCGGAACTGGCTCGGCCCGGGCAGACGCATGCCGCAAGGGTAACCGCGCATCCAGCCGGACCGTCCGCAGATCCGGCGGGCATCGAGGTGCGACGGATAAGGATGAAGGCATGCAGCCGCTGCAGCACAGTTACACCAATCGCACGCTCGGAGACGGCGCGTCGGTGGTGAAGTGCTACCAGGGTCGCGATGCGCTCGCGCGGCTCGAGAACGAGCAGGCCGTCCTGAACGCCCTGCGAGGGCGGGGCCTCCCCGTACCCCAGGTCCTGGGATCTGAGGGAGGCCGCCTGACCATGACCTTCATGAACGGTGTCCACGGGCAGGAACTGCTCGAGGCCGGCGGTGCGGACCGCGTGCTACGTGCCTGCGGTGCCACGCTGCGGCGGATCCACCGGCTCGACACCGCGCGGATCGCCGCCGCCGTTGGCCACCCCGCCGCTGCGGGCCACGTCCTCATCCATGGCGACTACGGACCCCAGAACGTCCTGCTCGACCCGGCGGCCATGGAGATCTCGGCGATCCTGGACTGGGAGTGGGCGCACACGGGAGACCGGGTCGAGGACCTGGCGTGGTGCGAGTGGATCATCCGCATGCACCATCCCAGCGAGGTGGGGTCGCTCGGGACGTTCTTCGACGCCTATGGCGGGACAATCCCATCCTGGCCGGATCGCCACGCGTTCATGCTCGACCGGTGCCGGTCGCTCCTCGACTTCTGTCACGGGCAAGCGCCCGGAGGGGCCGCAGAGGCGCAGTGGAGGCATCGCGCTGCTGTGACCGGGGCCTGGCCCGAGTGACCAAGCAGGCTGGCGGCGCGCGGCCGGCTCATTCCAGAAGCTCGGACTCATATCTGCGGTATATCGCCGCGTGCTCCGCCCGGCCTGCCTCGTGCAGCAAGCTGATCATCTCATCCAGCCTGGCCGGCAGGATGATGATGTACCGCGAGGGCTCGGGCCCGGCGTTCCCGAACGTATGCGCCACGCCCGCAGGAACCAGCACCGTGGAACCGGACCCGGCCACGATCTCCTTGTCAGCGAACCGGAACCGCAGCGCCCCGGCTATCACATGCCAGGCCTCGTCATCGGCGTGGTGAACATGCAGCGGAGCGACCTCACTCGCGAGCCCCTCAGCCGGGCAGTCTTGAATCACTAAACTCGCGCCCCGCACCGCCACGCCAGGACCGCCACCGCTCTGCGGCGCGATGATCATCGGTGCTGCCGCCATGCTGTGACCGTACACCCGGCACCGCCCGCCCGGTCACGCCCGCGAGCAGGACGGCCCGCAGCGCGGCATCGGTCCGGCCCGTTAAGCTGCGGGCACATGCGCCGGCTGCTGATCGTCCACCACACCGCGTCCCCGGCGATGCAGGCGATGTTCGAGGCGGTCACCGCCGGGGCGGGCCACGAGGACATCGAGGGCGTCGAGGTCGTCATCCGGCCCGCGCTCACCGCCGGAGCCGCCGACGTGCTCGAGGCGGACGGCTACCTGCTCGGAACCCCGGCCAACATCGGCTACATGTCCGGCGCGCTCAAGCACTTCTTCGACGGCATCTACTACCCGTGCCTGGAGGCGACGCGCCGCCGACCGTACGCGCTGTACGTGCACGGCGCCAGCGACACCGGCGGCGCGATACGGGCCGTGGAGACCATCGCGACCGGCCTGTCCTGGCGGCGCGCCCGCCCGCCGGTCAGCGTGATCGGCCCGCCGGATAAGGCCGCCCTGGACGACTGCCTGGAGCTGGGCGCGACGCTCGCGGCGGAGCTGGCCGAGTGATCGTAACGGTCACGCTGAACCCGACGCTGCACGTCGGATACCAGGCCGAGCGGGTGGGCCTGGGCCAGGCCAACGAGGTCGGCCGGGTCAGCTACCGGGCCGGCGGCCGTGGCCTGGCGGTGGCCAGGATGCTGCACACGTTCGGCCACGAGGTGGTGGCGGCCGGGCTGGTCGGCGGCGCGTCCGGCGAGGTGATCAGGACCGAGCTGGCCCAGGCCGGGGTAGCGACCCAGTTCACCAGGATCGCGGGGGAGTCGCGGCGCGTGCTCGAGGTGACCGACACGCGCGACGGCCCGGTCACGAGCTTCCGCGAACCCGCTCCGTACATCACGACCGAGGAACTCGGCCGGCTGGCGGCCGACTACCGGTCGCTGCTGGCCGACGCCGAGGCCGTGGTGCTGTGCGGGAGCCTCCCGGACGGTCTTCCGGCCGAGACGTACGGCTCACTGGCCAGCTACGCGGCCGACGCCGGGGTCCCGGTCGTGCTCAGCGCGGGCGGCACCGCGCTGTGGCACGGCGCCTCCCGGGGTCCCGCGCTGGTCATGCCGGAGCCGGCCGACCACGACTTCGCCGAGCTGATCGACAAGGGAGCGGGGGCGGTGGCGACCCGGTCCGGGCCCGCGGTCGTGGTGATCACCGCCGGGGAGCGATGGCAGGCCAGCCTGGCCGGCCGGTCCCCGGCGGGCGGGGACGGGACGCGCGAGCAGGCAGCGGCCGGGGGAGCGGCGGCCGGGGGAGCGGCGGCCGGGGGAGCGGCGGCCGGGGGAGCGGCGGCCGGGGGGCAAGAGGCCAGCCGCTCCCGCGACGCGCTGGTCGCCGGCCTGGTCCCCGGGATCGCCCTGGGCTGGTCCTGGCCGGACATGCTGCGGCACGCCGTGGCCCTCTCGGCCGCGGTCGGGCCCAACGGCGACGTCGACCTGGACGCGTACGAGGCCCTGGTTCCGGAGGTCGGGATCGAGCCGCGCGAGGAACGCCCGAAAGAGCTTACTGGCGAGTAGGATCGTTTCCTCCCGACCTGAGCCGCTGCGGCCCGTTTCAGCGAAGGCTGGTCCACATGTCCGTGACCTCCCGCCTGGCGGACCGGCTGCCGGAAGGCGCCGTCGTATCCGTCATTCACCTGGCCTACCAGCGGGCCGAACCGGAACTGCGGCGGCTCGACGACATCTGCGGCCGCGGCGGCGTCATGGTGGACGTGGGCGCGTGGTACGGCCCGTGGTCAGCCAGGCTGGCCGCGCGCGCCGACCGGGTCGTCGCGTTCGAGCCGACCCCCTTGCACCAGGTGCTGAGCCGCCGGCTGCCGAGCAACGTCGAGGTCATCGCGGCCGCCGCCTCCGACCGGCGGGGCGAAGCGGAGCTGTGGCTGGCCGGCACCGGCACCGGTGCCGAGGGGCTGTCCTCGTTCCACAGGCGCGGCGTGCACGCCGTCTCCGCGACGGTGCCCAAGATCCCGGTTGACGAACTCGATCTGACCGGCGTCACGTTCATGAAGATCGACGTGGACGGCCACGAGGTGCCGGTGCTGCATGGCGCCGAGAAAACGATCCGGCGGGATGCGCCGCCGCTGCTGATCGAGGTCGAGGCGCGGATCCAGCCGATCGAGAACATCGTCGGGCTGCTGCGCGGCTGGGGCTACCGGGGCTGGGTGCTGGACGCGGGTGCCTGGCGGCCGCTGGACGGCTTCGACCTGGAGAAACGCCAGGCAGCGACCCAGCACGTCGCCGACCGCGGCCTGTTCCGCACCGCGCTCTGGCCCTATCCGCGTTACCTCAACTCGGTGCTGTTCCGGCGGGCCGACCAGCCGCCGGACCAGCCGCCCGACCAGCCGCCGGACCAGCCGCCCGACGGCCGCCCGAACAAAGGTGCCAAGTAATGCGCTGCGCGGCTGATCCTGGTCTGACCCTTTTTCTTCCCGGTCGTCCCGGGATGAGAATAGGCTGTGCGCCGTGAGCCACACCGGCGGAGAGCTGGAGCGCCGCCCGGACACCGTTCCGGCGCCGTATCTCCAAGCCCAGCGCACCGGCGAGATCGCCAGGGTCATTGACTGGCCGGAGTTCGCCGCGTGGGCCAGGGGCCGCGGCGTGGTGATCGGCGGCTTGATCCTCATCGCCGCCCAGCTGGTATGGAAGGGCCTTTTCCTCAGCCGTTATTACTTCTGGCAGGACGACTTCCACTTCCTCGAGCTCGCGCGCGAGCATTCCTTTACCTGGAAATACCTGACGTACGTCGGCGCGGGCCACCTCACCCCCGGCGACTACGCGATCTTCTGGGCGGTGGCCAGGACCTCGCCGTACAACTGGGGCCTGGCGGCCGGGATCACCGTGGTCCTGCTGGCCATGGCGGGCGTGGCGGCGCTGCGGCTGATGCGGACGCTGTTCGGGGACCGGCCGGCCATCCTCGTGCCGCTCGCCATCTACCTGCTCACCCCGCTGACCATGCCGGCCATCCGCTGGTGGTCGTCCGGGCTGGAGTCGCTGCCGCTGCAGATCGCGACGTTCATGGCCCTGAACGCCCAGGTGCACTACGCGGCGACCAGGCGGTTCCGGCATGCGCTCGCGGCCACGGCCTGGCTGCTCTGCGGGCTGGTCTTCTTCGAGAAGGCGATGGCGCTGCCGTTGCTGCTGCTGGGCGTGACATCCGCGTTCCTCATGGACGGGCCCTGGCTCACGTCGATCTGGCGCAGCCTGGTGGCGTTCTGGCGGGAATGGGTCCTGCAGGCGGTCCTGGTCGCCGCCTGGGCCGCGCTGTTGGCCTACTCGCTGCGCACCTCGTCGGCGCAGCCAGGAACGCCCGGTTCGGCCGGCGGCGTGGTCACCTTCATCGTGAAGATCGTGAAGGACACGTTCGTACCCGGGGCCATCGGCGGGCCCTGGCAGTGGCTGCCGTCCGGGGACAACGAGTTCGCGTACTCGGCCCCGCCGTCCGCGCTGACCTGGCTGGCCCTGATCGTGGCCGCCGTGGTGATCGCGGTCAGCATCTGGCACCGCCGCTACGCCTGGCGTGCCTGGGCCATCCTGGCCGGATGGCTGGCGGCGGCCGACATCCTCCCGGTCCTGCTCGGCCGGATCAGCGAGCTCGGCCCGTCGGTCCTCGGCCTGGAGACCCGCTATGTGGCCGACGCCACGCCGATCCTGGTCGTCTGCGTGGGCCTGGCGTTCTGGCCGGTGGTCGGGCAGCCGGACCGTACCCGCCGGCGTACCACGGTTCCCGGCGCCGACCAGTTCGGCCGGATGGTCGCCGCGGGCCTGGTCGGCGCGATCGTCATCGGGTCGGTGTGGTCGGTGCAGGCGTTCCAGAACGACACGACGAGCGCGCCGGTGCGCCTCTACATGGCCAACGCCCGGGCGGCGCTGGCCGAGGTCCCGGCCGGAACCGTGATCGAGGATGGCGCGGTGCCGTCCACGCTGATGACCGGCCTGTTCAAGACGTACACCAGGGCCTCGAAGGTGCTGGGCGTTCTGGGCCAGGCCGCGCACCCGGCCGGCGTGCGCTGGACCACGCAGCCGGTGGGCACCATCGATCACCTCATGGTCTTCGGGCCGGACGGCCGGCTGCACGAGGCGTCGATCTGGGGCAGGCCGAGCGTGCCCCGCAAAGGCTGCCAGCCGGTGCGCCGCGGGCGGGCGGTGGTCAAGTTCACGTCCGCGACCTGGCGCACCACGCACGTGCTGCGCGTGGCCTACCTGGCCGCCGCCGGGGTGGGCGGCCAGGACGTGACCGTCCGCTACGGAAACAACACTCAGCAGCTCACCCTGCGGGCCGGACTGCACAGCGCGTACTTCACCGAGCACGGCAGCGCGACCAATGTCACGTTCTCCGGATCGGCCATGCGCGGCCTGTGCGTTGGCTCCATGGCGGCCGGGGTCATCGTGCCCGCCGCCAAGGGAACCGTGATCCCCGTCGCCTTCTAGGCGGATCCGGGCGGCCGGCCAGTTCTTCCTGGTCAGCTCGCTACGCGACCCTGCAACCAACATTCAGGAAGCTCTCAGAAAAGTAAAGAGATAGTCATGCTTCAATTCGACGGGTAACTGCCGAGCTGGGCGCCGTTGTCCGGGAACTCACCCGGTTGCCCAGGGTGAGGAGACGAAGCGGCATGGCGGACAACTGGACGCGCAGACAGGTGTTGCGCGGCGGCGGGTTTGCGGCGACCGGGCTGGTCGGCCTGGGGCTGGCCGGCTTCGCGGGCTACTGCTGGCCGCATCCGAAGACGGCGGCCGCGCGCCCGGCCACCAGCCCGTCATCGGCCGGCGCGGAAGACCCGGGCCACCCCGGTCAGATCGACGAGTTCGTGACCAGGAGCGACCTGCATCCCCCGGTCATCAAGATCACCCAAGCCGCCGCGGCGACCCAGGCGACCCAGACCAGCCAGGCCGGCCAGCCCCGGTACATCTTCATCGCGCCCAGGGGCTACGTGTCCAAGTCGATAGGGGACTCGGGACTGATGATCGTGGACCGGGCGGGCGACCTGGTCTGGTTCGGCTCGCCGATCGGCGGGACCCCGCTCAACTTCACCGTCCAGCAGTACCGCGGCCAGCCCGTGCTCACCTGGTCGGCGGGTTACGTGAACGCCCAGGGCATCACGTACGGGACGTCTTACATCGCCGACAGCTCCTACCACGTCATCGCCACCGTCAAGGCCGGCAACGGAGCGGAGACCGACCTGCACGAGTTCAACCTCACGCCCCAGGGCACCGCGCTGATCACCGCGCACCGCCAGGTGTCCGCCAACCTGACGTCGGTCGGCGGGCCGGTCAAGGGGTCGGTGATGCACAGCATCGCGCAGGAGATCGACGTCGCCACCGGCAAGGTGCTCTTCGAGTGGGACAGCCTTGACCACGTGCCGCTGACCGAGTCGCACCAGCCCGTGGTCGGCGGCACGGCCAAGTCGCCCTACGACTACTTCCACATCAACTCGGTCGCGCTGGCATCCGACGGCGACCTGCTCATCTCCTCCCGCAACACCTGGACCGTCTACAAGGTCGCCCGCTCGAACGGCGCCATCCAGTGGCGGCTCGGCGGGAAGAAGTCCGATTTCGACGCCGGGCCGGGCGCCGGGTTCTCCTGGCAACACGACGCCCGCATGCCCGAGCCCGGGGTGCTGACGGTGTTCGACAACGCGTCCTCGCCGCCGCAGGAACCGCGGTCGCGGGCCCTGGTGCTGAACGTCGACACCACCGCCATGCGGGTCACCGTCCAGCGCGCGTACACGCACCCGGCCGGCCTGCTGGCCGACAACCAGGGCAGCGTTGAGCTGCTGCCGGACGGGACGGTATTCGTCGGCTGGGGCGCCGAACCGTACTTCTCCCAGCTCGGCAGCGACGGCGAGCTGCTGCTGGACGGGCAGATGCCGATCGGCGACCAGTCGTACCGCGCGTTCACCTTCGACTGGACCGGGCGCCCTCAGGGCAAGCCCGCGGTCGTGGCCCGCGCCAACCCGGCCCGGGGCTCGGTCGTGTACGTGAGCTGGAACGGGGCGACCGACGTCGCGACATGGACGGTTCTGGCGGGCAAGAGCCAGGCCGCGCTCACGGCGGTGGCATCACAGCCGCGGGAGGGGTTCGAAACCGTGATCTCGGTGAACAGCGAGGGACCGTACTTCGCGGTGACCGCGCAGGACGCCGCCGGCCACCAGCTCGGCCGGTCCGCGACGGTGCGCCAGTCCCGCGCCTGACCGCCCGGCAGCGATAACGCCGGGCTACCGCTCGCCCGACGTCCCGACCGCGCCCCCGGTGCGCGCGCGTTCGAGCAGCCGGGCGTGCTCGTCGTCGGCGACCGGGGCGGCGCGCTGGGCGAGCATCACCGGGATGTCGTTCTCGATCCGGTAGCTGCGCCGCAGCCGGGGGTTATAGAGCAGTGCCTCGTCGGCGAAGTACAGCAGGCCTTGCTTGTCGATGGGACAGACCAGGATGTCAAGCAGCGCCTCGTCCAGGGCCATGAGCCTCTCCTCCTAACGCCAGGTACGCCCTGCCTTCCCCGAGACCAGATTCCCCGTGCGACGGTGCCAGGCGAGGTTCGGCCGACCGCGCGGCCGGCGCCGCCTGGGCCGGCCCGGCCTGCCCCGACAGCACCACGACCACGCAGCACGCGATGACGATGCCGAGCAGCCGCAACGCCAGCAGCGCCGGGTTCGACGGCAGCCGCTCGTGGAACAGCCAGGTGCCGACCACCATGAAGTACATGCTCCCGAGCACGTTGGACACGGGGGCGACGATCGCGATGCGGCAACGCTGCAACGCCGTCTGGAACAACACGAGGCCCGCGGCCGAGCAGGCCGCCATCACGTAGAGATATGGCGAAGACAGTACCGCGATCACCACGGCGATGATGCCGTGACGGTGCAGAAGCACGCCGGACAGCGCCTTGATGGCCAGCGCGGCCACGCCGTAGAACAGGCCGGTGGCGACGCCGTAGGCCACGCCGGTCACCGGCGGCCGGTGCTTGCGCGTGCCCGCGCGCATCGTGCTCACCGCGGCGAGCAGGGCGAGCTGGCACGTCGGGATCGCGACCGCGGCCAGCGCGACCCCGCTCACCCGGTGGCCGACGTCGGCCCCGCCGCCCGCCGAGAGGGCGAGCAGGACGACGGCCACGGCCATGACCGCCACGCAGGCGTACTCGGCCTGGCCCAGGTGCTCGCGCAGCACCAGCCGGGACAGGATCAGCACGACGGCGACGCCGCTGGCGATCACCGGCTGGACGATCGTCACCGGCGCGAACATCAGCGCCAGGACCTGCAGGCCCAGGCCGCACAGCATCATCACGAACCCGGTCAGCCAGCGCGGCGACGACAGCAGCGTCAGCGCCAGCGCCACCACGCGCCGGCCGCTGAGCACGGGCAGCCGCCCGAGCGCCTGCTTCTCCACGATCAGCCCGGAGTTGTAGGCGGTCGTGGACAGCAGGGCCAGGGCCAGCCCGACGTCGGTGCTGCCGGTCACAGCGGCCTCCCCGGTCCGGTCATGCCCGCGGTGATGTCGTCGAGCGCCGCGCCGTACCCGTCGGCGAACCGGGCCGCGGCGGCGTCGCCGAGCAGCGCGCGCCGGCAGCGCAGGCACAGGTACAGCCGCCCGCCGATCGTGACCGCCCCGGCCGAGACCCCGCGCGGCATGTGGGCCGACGTCGAGAACCACAGCCCGCTCACCGCCAGGCCCCCGAACCGCGGCGGGTCGGCGACCACGCCCAGGTTGGACACCAGCGAGGTGTCGCACAGCAGCCGCCCGGCCGTGCGCAGGCCGAGGCGCAGCAGCCGCCGCTTGACCGCGGTCGGGGCCCAGGCCGCGGCCCAGACCCGGCTGACCGGATCGACCTGCGGCCCGGCGTGATCCTTGGCCGAGCGCGTCTGCGCCGCCACGTCGGCGATCAGCGCGCTCAGCTCTGCGCTCAGCCCCGCGCTCAGCCCCGCGGCCGGGTCGCGCCCGGCGGGCGCCGGCGCGGTGACCGAGGTGAGCCGGGACAGGTTGCCCGCGGCGCCGTGCGAGCCGGGCGCCCGGGAGTTGACCGGCATGGTGATCCTGATCCGGCCGCCCGGCCGCCCGTGGTCGGCGTTCCACCGGCCGATCGCCACGATCAGCGCCGCGATCAGCAGGTCGTTGACGGTGGCGCCCCCGGGCCGGGCGGTCGGCACCGGCCGCGGCGGCAGCAGCCGGAACGCGCTGCCCGGCCGGTCGCGGCCGCGGTCGCCCGGCCGGTCGGCGGCGATGCGCGCGACCCCGGCCGGCCGCCAGCCCCCCGGCCGCGACGGACCGGAACGCGCCGCCGTCGGCCCGGGTCCCGGCCCGGCGTCCGCACCAGGCGCACCCGCCCCGTCCGCGTCCGCGCCCGCCACGTTCACGTCAGCCGCGGCCGCGCCCGCACCGGCCGGGTAGTGCCGTGCGATGCTGCGCAGCAGGTCCAGGCAGGACAGCCCGTCCAGCGCCGAGTGGTGCGCGTTCAGGATGACGCGGTCCTCGCCCGGCCCGGCCGCGAGCAGCACGCGCAGCGGCGGCGACCGGTCCAGCGACGGCGCCCCGGCCAGGAACCGCTCCCGCTCCCGTTCGAGTTCCTCCTCGTCGGCCCAGGTCGCCGCGGTGACGGGGTCGCGGTCCGGCCGCGCGGGCACCTCCCACACCTGACGCAGCCGCCACCAGCCCCGCGCCGCCCGCCGGACCCGCGCGCGCGGCTGCGCCGCCAGGGCCGCCTCGGTGGCCGCGCGCAGCGCCGCCGCATCCAGGTGACCGGGCACCCGCGCCTCGAGGTGCACGTTCGACGGCTCGCCCGGCGCGTCGTAATACGACGCCAGCTCGTCGGCGACGCCGAACGCCAAACCATTCAAAACATGAATATTGAACGCCCCGCCACCCGCCGAATCCGGGCCCGCCGAGGCCGGGCTGGCTTCGGGCTGCCCGCCGCGGGCCGGATCCTGGCCGCCCAGCCGCGATCTGGTCGCGGGCGGCCCGCCGGCGGCTGGGTCTGGGACACCCGGGCGGGATGTGGTCGCGGGCGGCCCGCCGGCGGCTGGGTCTGGGACACCCGGGCGGGGTCTGGTCGCGGGGCGCCCGCCGCGGGCCGGGCCGGTCACCGCGGCCTGCCGACGCCGAGCCGATCGGCCTGCTCGTCCACGGGCAGCCCGGCGCCGGCACCGGCACCGGCGCCGGGCGCGGGCAGCGCCTCCGGCTGCTCGCCCGCGGGGAGCCGGGCCCGGCGCCCGGGGCCGGGCAGCGGCCGGGCCGGACGCCAGCCGATCCGCGCCGCGGCCGAGACCGGGGGCTGGGGGTAGAGCGCGGCGGCCAGCGCCAGCAGCGCGCAGGCCTGGGCCGTGGGCCCGAACGCCCCCGACCCGATCAGCGCCGGGCCGCCCGCGCTGGCCGCGATCACGCCGGCGGCGGTCATCGCGCCCAGGCTGATCACCGGCAGCCAGCGCGGCCGCAGCGCGGCGATCACGGCGAGCACCGGAACGGCCAGCGCCGCCGGACCGCCGATCACCAGGAGCAGCACGAGCACGGCCGCCGTCCCGGCCCACCGCCGGATCCAGGGCCGGACCCGGGCCGAAAGGGTCACCGCCCGGTGCCGGCTCGCGGCGGTGCCGTCGCTGGCCGGGAGCATCGGCGGATCGGCGGGCGCGCGCGGACGGCGTCTGCGCTCGCGCCGGTACCGGACGACTCCCAGGCCGCCCGCGGCCAGCGTGAGCAGGGCCAGGATCTCCAGCGGCTGCCACAGGGCCGCGACGCGGGTACCGCGCAGCAGCAGCGCGGTGCCGGCCTCGATGATGACGAAGTAGGTGATCGGCAGCACGTACGACATCCACCGCTTCCACCCGACCGCGACGATGATCAGCCCGATGATGGCCAGCGCGGACAGGGCCAGGCTGGCGTGGTACCAGGTCGCGGGGGCGAACGTCATGGTGATCACGCCGCCGGCGCCGGCCGGCACCGCGAAGCCCTGCTGCCAGCCGTCCAGCACGACCGGGGTCAGCGCGTGCCCGCTGAGGCTGGCCTCCCAGCCGGTGCTGGCGTTCTGGTGCACCTCGACGTACGACCTGGCCCCGGAGCCGATCTTGACCGACCGGTTGTCCGGGCCCCAGCTGAGCACGCGCAGCGAGCGGTCCGGGGCGGCGGCGGGCGCGGCGCCGGAGCGCGGCGTCTGCAGCAGCACGTTGGTCATCGTGAACAGCCCGGGCGCGGCCAGCAGCCGGTGCTGGCCCGCGGCCAGGTCGGCGGTGTCCTGCGGGGTGCACAGCCGCACCGTCACCGGCCGGCCCCCGGCCAGGGAGCCGAGCGTCCCGCTCACCGAGGTGGTGAAGTCGTGCCCGTCCAGCCCGATCACCGGCCCTTTGCCGCAGGCCAGCTTGAACGGGGCCTTCGGGTTGATCGAGGCCACGTGCAGCCTGGACAGCGCCGGGATGGTCAGCCGGCCCAGGCCGAGGACCGGGTGCCCGCCGGTTCCCGGCTGCGCCGCCGCCGACCAGCCGGGGAAGCTGATGTTCACCTGCTGGGTGACCAGCGGCGGCGAGATCGTGGCCACCCCGTCCAGCCCGATCGTGGCCGTGCGGGTGCCGAAGAAGCTGCTGATCTTGATCTTCGGCGGCGCGGCCGCGAAGCCGAACGCGGGCTGTACCACGATCTTGGAGATCTTCTTGAGGCCGTGCCAGCTCAGGCTGATGACCGGGTTCGACGTCTGCGATATCCACGGCGTGCGGCCGTGCCCGAACAGGTTGTCCGGGCCGAACGTCGGCAGCCCGCCCCAGGTCGAGCTCGCGCTGACCAGGAGCGAGGACCTGCCCGGCGGCGCCAGCTTGCTGAGCAGTTCGGACAGCGCGGAGCTGGGCTGGGCCACGGCGGTCGCGGTGAGCTGCAGCGGCATCGGGCGGTTCAGGGTGAACAGCCGGGCTAGCGGCTCGGTCGCCGCCTGGTCGGCCTCGCCCGCCGGGGCCGGGGCCGGCTGGTAGAACGAGAACGCCACCGACGTTGCCGACGATCCGGCGCTGTCCTCGGGCGGCTGCAGGTAGCGCGTGACGCGGACGCCCGGGATCAGCACGTCCCTGATCCCCGCGCCCGGGTTGCCGGCGATCGCGTTGCTGGCCCCGGTGATCGTGATCCGCAGCCACGTGGTGGGGCCCGGCGGCACCCGCAGCTGCTGGGTGCTGTTGGTGGGCACGGTGGGCGTGCTGGCCTGGCCGCCCGCGGTGCTGACCTGCAGCTGGTTCGCGATGGCGCGGGTGAAGCCGTCGTCGAGCAGCTGCACCCCGATGCTGGACGGCAGGTTGAGCGTGCGGTCGAAGGTGATCTGGATCCACTGGCCGACCGGGGTGCTGGGGTTGGCCTCGGCCCAGGCCGTGGCGGAGTTGCCGTCGAACGCGTTCACCGGGTCGTACTGCGGCTGGTAGGTGAGCCAGGAGCCGTACGACGACGCGGTCACGCTGGCCGCGCCGGACAACGCGGCCACGGTCTGGTGGCCCGCGGCCGGCACCGGCAGGAGCTGCCGCGGCGCCTGGCCGCCACCGCCCAGCGGGTCGTCGACCGGATTGGTTTCCCTGGCCGTGTAGGTGAACGAGGCGTTGGCGTTGATCAGCCCGAACGCGTTGTCCTGCCGCCGCTGCCCGTCGGTCACCGCCCACAAGGCGGGCCGGCCGGCCATCTGGTCGCCCGCGATGACCGTGGCCTGGTTCCCGCCGATCACCCCCTGCCCGGCGAGCTGCAGCAGCGAGTCCGGGCCCCCGTTGACCAGGGCGGTGCTGGACGCCGGCAGCACCCGGGCCGGGGACGACGGCCGCTGCGCGGCACTGGTCGCCTGGTAGACCTCGATCGCGGGGTACTTCGGCAGGTAGGCCTGGACCTGCTGGATGGTCCCCGGGCTGGTCTCGGTGCCGGTGATCATCGGGCCGAACGAGGCGACCCGGCTGAACCCGGACATGGCCAGGGTCTGGATCACGATGCGCGGCGACGTGTACCCGATGTCGCCCGGGCTGAGGTCGTTGCGCACCACCACGTAGCGGACGCCGGCCCGGGCCAGGTAAGCGGCCAGGCCGGGCACGTCCTGCCCGGACTCGATCGCGGTCTCGGCGGTGTCCAGGAAGGTCTGCGATCCCGGGCCGCCGTAGGGCACCAGGGCGCGCTCGGCCCAGGGCGAGCTGGCCAGCGGCTCGAGCGGATCGTCGATCGGCTCGCCCCACAGATAGATGCCGTGGCTGTCGCCCGGGACCACCAGTGCGGTCTCGTTCTTGGCGTGGGCGGCCAGGAAGCCGGCCACCTGCGACCAGTACCCGGGCACCGCGGTGAACGAGCCCGGCTGCAGGATCTGCCCGGTCAGGTAGGGCAGGGCCAGGCCGGCCAGCACGAGCGCGATCACCGGCGCCAGCACCACCCGTGCGCCCAGGCGGCGCGACCCGCGCGGGGCGGGCATGGCCCGTCCCGCGGCCCCGCCGACCAGGTGCGCGATGCCCAGCGCCAGGGCCAGCCCGACCACCGGCTCGAGCTTGCTGACGTTGCGGAACGGGGCGAACGTCCCGTTGAGCAGGGTCTGCACCAGGCCGTGCAGCGGCCCGCCGAGCGGCCCGGGGTAGCCGGCCAGCGCGACCAGCGCCACGATCGCGACCGACAGGCGGAGCCATACCCGCTCGGGCATGTCCCGCCGCGCCAGGCCGCACAACCCGGCGGCGGCGGTGACCGCCGACGCGGCGATCGCCGCCGGGTTGGCCACCATGGCCCAGCCCGCCGACAGCCACGGGACGCCGAGATCGAAGTACGCGGTCCAGTTCCCCGCGCCGCGCAGGAACGCGGCGGTCGACATGGTCTTGGTGGTGGTGGCCGCCTGCTCGACGTAGGGCAGGAAGTTGAACGAGTAGCGGCCCTGCAGCAGCAGCGGAACCGCCCACCAGGCGGTGGCCGCGACCACCGCCACGGCCCAGCAGCCCAGCACCATCAGCCGGCGCCGCCCGCGGGCGTGGGTGATGATGTACAGCGCCGGCAGCACCAGCACGGCGATCGTGGACACCGCGTTGACCCCGCCCATCAGCAGGACCGCGATGCCCGACCGGGCGCAGGCCGCCACCGCCGACTTCCGGCCCGCCATCCCGGCGACCAGGGGCAGGATCGCCCACGGCACCATCAGCCCGGGCAGCGCCGCCGCGGAGGTCGAGCCGATCACGATCGTGAACGTCGGCCACAGCGCGAACACCACGCCCGCCAGCAGCCGGGAGCCGTCCGAGCCGATGCGCAGCGCGGTGGCGAGCTTGGTCACGCCCCAGAAGCCGGCCGCGATCAGCAGCGACAGCCAGAGCCGCTCGATGATCCAGACCGGCAGGTGCAGGAACTGGCCGACCAGGAAGAACGGGCCCATCGGGACCGCGTAGCCGATGTACTGGTCCTGCAGCGTTCCCAGCCACTCGAGCGGGTTCCACAGCGGCCACAGCCGGGCGAAGAACTCGGCCGCGTTGATGTCGACGCCGAGCTTGGTGTCGAAGATCATCCGGCCGGGGTCGTTGGCGACCAGCACGATCAGCGCGGCCAGCCAGACGAGCAGGAACCAACGGCCGCTCGCGGCCGACCAGCCGTGCGGCCGGCCGGTCAGCAGCCGGCGCGCCGGGCCGGAGTCGGCCGGCGGTTCCTCGGCGGCCTGCAGGTCACGGTCGCCGCGGAGGGCCGGGGCGGTCACTCGATGCGCCTCAGGATCAGCAGCAGGTTCCAGGTGGCGACCTCGCGCAGCCCGGGGATCCGGACGATCGCCTTGCACCAGCGCGGGTAATACCGGGGCAGCGCTTCGATGATCCGGACGTCGCTGCGGGACCGCATCAGCCGCAGCACCGAACCGACGTGCACCGGGAACAGGGTGATGCCGAACCGGTTCTTGGGCGGCCGGCCCGCCCGCCGTGTATAGCGGCGCTCAGCGAACCGGATGCCCAGGTAGTGCCAGGGTGACATCTCGTGCCCGCCGTGCGGCGAGTACCAGTTGGTGAACGACAGGAAGATCACGCCGCCGGGCCGGGTGGCGCGGACCATCTCGTCGATCAGGCCGAGCGGATCGCGGACGTGTTCCAGGACGTTCGACGACAGGCAGATGTCGGCCCCGCCGTCGCGCACCGGCAGCCAGTAGCCGTCCGCGATCACCGCGCCGGACGGGGCCGCGCCGCGGCTGAGCATCTCGTCCGAGTCGGGTTCGAACAGGTAGCACCGGGCGCCGCGGTCGCGCAGCGCCGCGGTGAAGTGGCCGGGCCCGCCGCCGACGTCGACCACCGTGCTGCCGGGCAGCTCGCAGTAGTCGGCCAGCTGGACCACGGTGTCCTCGGCCAGGCCGGCGTAGAAGCTCTCCGGGTCGGTCTGCTCCTGGCGGAACAGCCGGTACAGCTGGATGGACCGCAGCAGGCCCCGGCGGCGCGCTCGTATCCCCCCGGTCTGGGCGCCCCGATCAGGCCCCGTCGGCGCGGAGGGCCGGCGGAGAGGCGGTGGCAGCAGGCTCATGGAGGTCCTCTGGGTTGCGCCCTGTCCAGCCCGGAACAGCCATCAAGTATCCCTGGCCGCGCGATCGACGACTTGTCGAAATTACCAGAACAAATGCTCCATTGTCCGGTAGACATTACCTGCGGGTAATGGTAGCTCTGGTCACGGG
>Ga0335074_10001692_pt1 | contig 29763 bp, 24 predicted proteins | sample Lox_Sample_23_FD_206715 | JGI IMG/M metagenome (GOLD analysis project Ga0335074, IMG submission 206715) | Soil microbial communities from Loxahatchee National Wildlife Refuge, Florida, United States - Lox_Sample_2.3 | ecosystem: Environmental > Terrestrial > Soil > Wetlands | place: USA... | reverse complement strand
CAGTCAGGTCGGCAAGCAGCTGAGGATCAACGGTAGACGCTGACTCCGTCCCGCGAGCCGTACCCTGAACCTTGACACTCTGAGCCTTAACACTGTGAGCCTTAACACTGTGAGCCTTAACACTGTGAGCCTTAACACTCTGAGCCTTAACACTGTCAGCCCGGACGGCCTCCGCCGGAACGCGACCGGCGAGGCTGACAAACAGTAAGCAGAGCCAGCTGCGAGGCCCGGATTCGACCGCGTCTGTTGTCGTCATGACCTGAACGACGAGAATCTAGCCCCCAGGGTTCGAGCCTCCTGTCCGGGACTAAGCACCAGCGCGAGGCTGCCGCCCGGAGCGCAGTCGCAGCTAGCGGATGCGTGGTGGCTTCTGGCGCGCTCGAATCGCGGCCTGCTCGGTTTCGGTGAGCCGCTCTACCATCTGAGCTAAGAAGCCAGAGTCGGGACGCAGGGACTCGAACCCCGTCCGCCCGGACCAGGCGGTATGTCGAGCCTGCCTCTGCTGCTTTCGGGCGGCCGCTGATCTGTCTCAGCTAGAGAACCAGGACCAGATTGGAAGCCTGGCACACTCGCCGTTGTGCTAGGACGCTGGGAAGCCCTGGTGAGCGTCAACAGCCACGCTCTCCACCGCGACAACCTTCGGCACAAGCGCATGCGCGAACGCCGCAAAACGACGGGCCGGGACTCACAGAAGTCGCCAGGCGCTCCAGCATCCCAGCCCGCCACCACCAAGCCTACGAGCCGCCAGGTCGCTTGACTCTCGTTAGGAACTCAACTTGAGTGCGTCGTTTTATTCGCGCTCGTCGGGATGGTCCGAACCGAACGGACGGCCTCCTGCTCCCAAGGCAGGCGCTCTACCACTGAGCTACATCCCGATGCGTGGACCGCCGGCGACTCGAACGCCGTACCTCCTGTTTGCAGGACAGGTGCTCTTCCCGGTGAGCTAGCAGCCCTTGGTGTTGGTCACGTCCGCCAGGACCGTCCTCGATCCATGGCTCGGACGTTCGCCCCGATGACGGCCCCGGCCGCCGCAGAGCGCGAGCGGCCAGGGACCGCCGGGGTGTGCGGCTCGCCAGCCGCACAAGACGTTTCCCACTGTTGAGTTCTCAAATGACGAGCGGGTCCACCCGCAGGTGCCGCTTCGCAGGGACGGAAGGACTCGAACCTTCGACACCGCAGTTTTGGAGGCTGCTGTTCTTGCCGCTGAACTACGTCCCTATGGAATTCTTGGAAAAGGCATGGCTCGGCACAGTGAATGGCGTTTGTACCTGGCAGACCCTGCCAAAGAGAAACCGCCCGCCAGAACCTCTGTCTGGGGGCGGCGCCTGCGTCTGCAGCCTGCTCGGCTACATTGCGGGCACCATCCCCCCGGTCGTGGCCAGCATTGGCTGGCACGGGGAGTTTTCTTGCCTCCCGCGCCGAATGCTTATCGACCAGGTGATCATCGGAAATCTGTCTCCCAAGGAATTGCTGACCTATTCAAAGGTAAGCAACGACTGCCAGATATGCAAGAGAATTAAACAGCGTGTTCAGCCAGATCATTCCCGCAGACGGCAGCCCGCCTTGCCGCGGCACCGATCGCGGGGCCGCCCGGGCCGGCAGCGCTGGGCAGCGACTGCTTCAGGCGCAGCGCGCTATCTGGCTGACCCGCGAGGCGTCCATGGATGACGACGGGGAACCCAGGCAGGCACAGCGCGCCGGTATGCCTGATACTCAGCCCCGAACTTGCGGAGCAGGGTCGGTTCCTCGTAGAAACGCACGGCGACTGCACCGATGCACCAGGCCACCGCGGTGTACTCCAGCAGGCCCAGCGAGCCGAACAGCAGCATCTGGCCCAGCAGGAGCACCAGGAAACCGGCGTAGATCGGGTTGCGCACGTAGCGGTAGAAGCCGCTCACCACCAGACGCGGCGGCGGCGCGACCGGAACAGGTGTCCCGCCAGCCCTGACGAAGTCGATGAACGACTGCGCGATCGGAACGGCACCACTGCAGATGAGCGCTCCGCCTAGCACCCGGGCAACTACCCAGAACGGCAGTGGCTGGCGGAAGTGCCACTCGCCGAGCAGGTACGGAAGCAGGCAGCCTGACACTCCCCGACCACTGCGCCCCACCCAGTGCTCACCGCGGCTGCTGCTGACTTGCGCATAACGGTCTCCGTGACTCCAAGCCCGAGCAGTCGCACGTCCGGCGTGCGCAGACCGCCAGGCCAGGACCCGGCTGGCGCGCGCTGCGGTCGTGTCGGCAGCACGGACGTTGTTCCTCGAGCGGGGCTACGCGTCAACTACCATTGAGGCGATCAGCGCTCTCTCGGATGTCCCCGCGGCGACGGTGTACCGGCTGTTCTCCTCGAAGCTCGGCATTCTCAGGGAACTGCTGAACGTCTCGGTCGCTGGAGACGACGAGGGCGTGCCGTTGCCGGACCGGCCTAATGTACGTGCTCTTGCCGCCGACCCGGACCCGCGGAAACAGCTGTCCGGATTCGCGGACATCACCTGCGGCATCATGTCCAGAACCTAGCCGGTGTAGAGGATCTTGGTCAGCGCGGCGGCCTCCGATCCCGAGGCCGCCGCCCTGCTCGACAGCCAGACACAGCATCGGCAGCAGGGCCAGTCGCAGATCGCAGGTGTCCTCGCCCGGTCGGGCGCTCTTGCGCCTGCTCTTCGGGGGCGCGACGCGGCGGACATCATCCATGCGCTCATGTCCCCCGAGGTCTACCGGCTGCTCGTCCACGACCGTGGCTGGAGCAAGGAAAAGTACGGCGAGTGGCTTAAGCGCACCCTCATCGCGCAGTTGCTGCCGCCCCCGCCGACCCACACATGAACCTCACAGCTGGCGCAGCTGGCGGCCGGTCGCGTACTGGCTAGCCACCGCGGCGGTTGCAGGCGAGCGGGGGCTCGGCGGAAGCTGGGACATCGCGCGCCTGACCAGCGTCGCTCATCTCGTCACGCATCTGGGCTATCCCTCTTACTTCCTGGCCTCCGTCAGCATCGGCCCCACATGCTCTGGAAGTCCGCCTGCGACGCAGCCTGCCCTGTCACCACGGCTGTCGGCGTCGGCTCGGCGGCGTGCACGCTCACCCCGGCACTCATGGCGCGGAACTTACGCCGCAGTAGTGACCAGGAGCGGCGGCCCTCGGGACATGCGCACTGTCCAGACGCCGGCTACCGCGGCGACCGCACTGGCGTGGCAGCCGGCCCGGACGACTGGGGGGACCGGCGCCGTCCACCGCGCAGCTAGCCGCGCGGCGCTGGCGGTCGGCTCGTTCCCGTCAGTTAAAAGCCTCAGGACGGGATTCCGCACGCCTGGGCGACGGCAGCCGCGGCGTCCTCCCGGTTGGATGCCGCCGGGTCGCCGGGTCGCTCGAAGTAGGTCATGTAGATGTCGGCCGCGTCCACCGCGTTAGCGGCTGCGTTGAGCTCGGGGATGTACTGCGCCCACTGCTGGTTGAACGTCAGCAGTGCCTCTAGCTGCGTCTGCAGGTCGGCGGCCACGTCGCCGGTGACGAAACCAGCCGGGAGCGGCGTCCAGCCGATCAGGCCGCCGCCGCCGGAGCCGACCGACTCCGGGTTCCCGCCCGACTCCTGGTAGATGTTGCCGGCGATGCCCGCAGCGGCCACGTCGGTGTAGCCGTGGGCGACCAGGAAGTTGACGATCGTCACGTAGTTCTCCGGCAGCATCCCGGTGCCCGGGGTACCAGAGCAGGTCAGCGTGGCTGTCGGAGCCGGGCCGCTCGCCGAGGGTGCGGGGGCTGCCGACTTGCCGGGGGCTGCCTTGGCCGCCTGACCGGCCTTACTCCCCCGCCCCTTGCTGGCGGCCGCAGCGGCCTGGCCGCGCAGCTTGGCGGCACTTGCGGCCGAGCGGCCGGTCGCGGCCCGCACGTCGCGATAGACGGCGGCTGATCCGCCGCCGACCAGATCCGGGTGCAGATAATAAGCCGCCAGGCTGCTGGCCACCGGATTCGGTGGCGGTGCCGGGTGAGCCTGCAGCGCCACCAGCGCGCCGGCTAGCGCGACGGCCGGGGCGGCCACTGCGACGACCTTGGCCTTTTGCCTTGCCCTGGCCGGGCGGCGATGCCGACCCGTCTGCCTCGCACTTGCTGTCTTCTGATGCCTGTCTGAGGCTGGACCCACTACCTGCCTTACGCCGTAACTCGCCCGGCTACGCAGCTATTTAGAGTGGTGCCTCTCGCCAGGCCTGAGGTTTTACCCGGGAAAGCCTGGCAGGCAGGGGGCCAGCAGTCCGCGAAAAACGTGCAAATAGCCCAGACGGACCAGGGGATCAACAAAACGCCTGGCGGGCCCGAAACCCGCTGCGGGTAAAGGGATTGAGGCCCGCGGGGCCCACCGGAGCCGCCCTGGCGGACCAGCCGGAACTACCCGGAGTGACTAGTCATGCTCGGGTAATGCATAAACCTCATAACGGGAACGTAGCCGTCCGGCACTCGGCCGCACGCCACTGAGCTGGCCCGATGATGACGCTCCGGGGCTCCGCGAGGCCAGCTCGCAACTGCCTCCCGCCCGCTGGTACCGGAACGCACGAGTTTTCCCTACAATGCTGATAGTCAATCTGGCCAGGCGCGCCAGAGTTACCGGGCCGGCAGACGTCAGCCAAGCGGGGGAGGATGCGGTGGGAGCTCCGGCACCGGAGACGGCACTAGCCGCACTGCCCAGGAATGCCCAGCCGGACGGCCTGGCCGACGGGATCGCCCGGCTCCGGCGCGCGCTGCGCCGCGGAGCGCGTGTCGCGGATCCGCAGAACCCGCTCGCCGTTGCGCAGCTGGAGCTGCTGTCCGCGCTCGCCGAGAACCCCGGCTTCCGGCCGGGTCAGCTCGCACAGCTGCTGCACATGCGCCCGAATACAGTCACGACGATCGTCAATGCGCTCGTTGCCCAGGACATGGTGAGCCGGGCCGAAGCGGGCGACGACCGGCGCGCGATCCGGCTGACCGCGACTCAGGTCGGCCTGGATGCGGTGCGAGGCTGGCAGGCCACGAACGCCTCGGTCCTCCATGCGGCGCTGACCACGCTGTCCGCCCAGCAGCGGCGCGCGCTCGCCGCCGCCGTGCCGGCGCTCGACGCTCTGGCCCGGGCCGTCGACCGGATCGCCGACATTCCGGTTGAATAAGGTTTCATTACCCGCAAGCTGGGTAACCGGCTAGCCAGGACCGAGGCACCCGGCTAACCGTCGGGCTCCGTCATGGCGCTCAGGCACCCCCGCTGGCTGCGGCTCCACCGGGCAGAAGCGCGTGATCGGAGTCGTGCCGTGATGAGCAGCCGCCGCCCTGCCAGTGCCAATGTCCGTGTTGGCGGGCAATTATGTTCTGTGCTAGAAGTAATTACCTTCTGCTACAGAACCAACTAGGGTGCAGAGGCAGGATGAGGCAGCAGGATTCAGAGCCGTTTTGGGTGACCGATGCTGCCGGGCCGGTTAGTGCGAGCACCGGAGGTCCGGGTGTCGGGAGCCGCGGCGAACGGCCGGGCAGCAGTGACCCCGCTGACAGCGGCCGGGAACTTCGCAGCGGCGCGGACCTGCGCAGCGGCGCGGACCTGCGCGGCGGCCGCGAACTTCGCAGCGGCGCGGACCTGCGCAGCGGCGCGGACCTGCGCAGTGGCGGCGAGCCACCAGGCGAGCCCGCTGACAACGTCCTCACGAGCCGTATCGCCGCGACGCTGCCGCACCACCCGCCCGGCTGGCTGCTTCCGCGGCCGAGCGTGCTTGCGCGGCGGTACCACGTGACGACGACGCAGGTCGCGGCCGCGATTGACGAACTCGCGGCCCGTCACCTCATCCGCATCCTTCCCGACGGCCGGGCCTGTCGCATCAGCCCTGCCGAGTACATGCTCGAACTCGAAGGGCAGCAAGGCCTGGCTGCCCGCGCCGAGCCGCTGCACGGGACGCTGACCTGCAAGAGCCAGTCTGTCGCCTGGCACCAGGTCCGCGCCGACATCGCGTCGGTGATCGGCACAGCGCCCGGCGAGCCGGCCTGCATCCTCCAGATGCTGTGGACCGTCGCCGGCATGCCGGCCGCCGCGACGACGACCTACCTGGCTGAGCAGGCGGCGAAGCCGCTGCTCGCGGCCCTGGAGAATGCCGAGCTCGAAGCGTTCCGCACGATCCTGCCCATGCCTGCGGCCCAGGTCATCTTCAGCCCGCCCGATGCTGCCTCGGCTGACGAGGGTCGTGTGCGGATCTCCGCTGCTGTGAGCGACGCCCTCAGCGATCCGGACGGCGACGATCCGGGCAGTGCGACGACCGAGTCCGACGCGTTCCTCGCGACGACGCTGGCGCCGACATCGCTGCACATCGAGATGCAGCAGCCGCCGCCCTGGGCAGCCAAGGCGCTGCGGCTGTCGGCATGCGACTCCGCGATCGGGATCAGCGTCCGCTACACCGAGACCACGACGGGCAAGCCAGGCGCGCTGACCGTCGCCGTCCTCCGGCCCGACGAGTTCAGGGTGGTCGTCGACTCGGTGGTGACGCCGCTGCGCGCTGCCGGCCACGCACGCAGCGACACCACCGCGGTGCACCGGCAAGCCATCGGCTAGCCAGCCGTGGCCCGCCCTCGCGCCGCTGCTCGCAGCCCGGCGGACGCAACGTATGGTGATGCCTACCGACCGGCGGACGAGCGGAACGCGGATGACATCGATAGCCCTCATGCTTGGCCAGTGGGCGCACGACCTGACGCCGGCTGAGGAAGACCTGGCGCTCGCCGACCGCTCGCTGCTGGACACTGTCGCGGTCACGCTCGCCGCGCGCGATCATCCCGTCACCAAGATCGCCGCCGCTCTCTCCGAACCCGGCCGCTGGGCGGCTGCCGGTCACGTCCTGGACTTCGACGACCTGCACATGCCGTCGACCACGCATGTCAGCGCGGTCTGCGTGCCGACGGCGCTGGCCGCCGGCGGTGGCGCGCGCGCCTACCTCGCGGCAGCAGGCGTGATGGCGCGCCTTGGCACCATACTCGGCTGGCCGCATTACTCGGCCGGCTGGCACACGACCTGCACTGCCGGAGCGCCTGCCGCCGCGGCCGGTGCTGCGGTCGCACTCGGACTCGGTGCGGAGCAGATCGCGACCGCGATCGCGCTCGCGGTCCCCGCAGCCGGCGGCGTGCAGCGCGCCTTCGGCACTGATGCCAAGTCACTCCAGGTCGGTTTCACTGTCGAGGCGGGCCTGCGCGCGGCGGCCCTGGCCGAGGCCGGAGCCAGCGCCGACCACACGGCTCTGGACGAGTGGCTGCTCCTGGTCCACGGCGATGCGGCCGCGCTCGACCTCGCCGGTCCTGCGGTACCGGACGGCCTCGCCGTGAAGATGTATCCGTGCTGCTATGCGCTGCAGCGACCGATCGCCGCGCTCGCCGACCTGGCCGACGCAGCCGCACTTGACGCCGCCGACGTGCGCCGGATCGAGTTCCGCACGCCGCAGGCCACCGTGGTGCCGCTGATCCATCATCGGCCGGACACCGGCCTGCAGGGCAAGTTCAGCCTCGAGTACGCGGCCGCTGCCGCGCTGCTCGACCGCTATCCGGGTTTTGCCAGCTTCACCGACGAGGCCGTCCGTCGCGACGACGCCAGGCGCCTGCTCGGCATCGTGGAAACCAAACTCGAGCCGGGTGGCGACTGGCTGCTCGACGGCGAGCTGCAGGTGCAAGTTCAGGACGGGAACGGGGCCGTCCACAAAGCCGCGCTGCGCCATCCACCCGGCAGCCCAGCGCGCCCGCCATCCGCTGAGCAACTCGGCGCCAAGCTGGCTGACTGCACCTCCGGGCTGGAGACCGACTGGACCACCTGGACCTGGCAGAACGCGGCCGACGTGCTGCGTCGCTTCGTGCCATGACGGCTCCTGCCTCGCCAGCAGGGAGCGCGCTTCCGCTGGATGGCGTGCTCGTGGTCTCGCTGGAGCAGGCTGTGGCCGCGCCGTTCGCGACCCGTCAGCTCGCCGATCTTGGCGCCCGGGTGATCAAAGTCGAGCGGTCCGGCGGTGACTTCGCCCGCGGATACGACCGGACCGTGCGCGGTCAGGCCAGCTACTTTGTCTGGCTGAACCGCGGCAAGGAGTCCCTCGAGCTCGACCTCAAGAGCGGCCGAGGGCGGGAGGTGCTTGCTGCCCTGCTCGCCCGCGCCGACGTGTTCGTGCAGAACCTTGCGCCCGGCGCCGCGGACCGGCTCGGCCTCGCTGCCGCCGAACTCCGCGCCAAGCATCCGCGCCTCACCTGCTGCTCGGTCTCGGGCTACGGCCCGGACGGCCCGTACGCGCAGAAGAAGGCGTACGACCTCCTGGTCCAGTGCGAGGCTGGCCTGCTGTCGGTCACCGGCACGCCAGACGCGCCGTCGAAGGCCGGCGTTTCCATCGCGGATATCGCCGCGGGCATGTACGCCTTCAGCGGCATCCTCACCGCGCTCTATGAACGGGAGCACACCGGAGCTGGCAGCAGGGTCGAGGTGGCTATGCTGGACGCTCTCGGCGAGTGGATGAGTCAGCCGTATCTCTTTACCGTATACGGCGGGACGGAGCCCCGGCGAACCGGCGCCCGGCACGCATCCATCTCCCCCTACGGCCCGTACGCCGCGGCTGACGGCCAGGTCTTCCTCGGCCTGCAGAACGACCGCGAGTGGGCCGTCTTGTGCCGCGACATCCTTCGCCGGCCAGACCTGATCGACGACCCGCGTTTCGTTACCAACACCGACCGGGTCAGTCACGACGACCAGCTCACCGCGATCATCGAGACTGCGCTAGCCGTCCTCCCTGCGGCCGAGGTCGAGGCTCGCCTCGACGCGGCCGGCATCGCGAACGCCCGGCTGCGCACGCCAGCCGAGTTCGCGGCGCATCCGCAGCTCGCGGCGCGCGACCGATGGCGGGACGTGGACACTCCGGCCGGGCCGGTGCGGATGCAGCTGCCGCCGGTCACCGTGCCCGGCCGGGAGGCCGCGATGGGCGCGGTCCCGGCGCTCGGCCAGCACACCGCCGCGATCCTGGCCGAGCTCGGCCTGTCCGCTGACTGACCGCCCGAAGCCTGTAGCTAGGTGGCCAGGCCTGGTTGCGTAGCGGCGTTGGCTGCAGGCTCCACTGCGCCCGGCTCGGCAGTCACGCTCGCCTCCGGGATATCGCGCAGCGGCACGATCGATCCGAGCCCGGACAGCACGAACAGGATGCCACCGATGGCGAAGAGCGTGTTGTACGGCCCGAACGTGACACCTGCGATCACCAGGTGGAAGTGATGCAGGACGGTGCTGGCCAGATAGCCCGCCAGCGCCATGGCGATGATGGCAGAGAGCTGGAGTAGCGGGCTGAAGACCGCCGAGACCCGTCCGATCATGTGCGACGGCGTCGTCCGGAGCGAGATCGGAGCGTCCATCGCGTTGACGATGCCGACGCCTACACCCACGCCGAAGCACGCGACAAGCGCGGGCGCGATCGCGGTGCAGCAGGCCAGCGCGACCAGGATCACTCCGGCGCCGGTCATGCCAATCCAGAGCAGCCGTCCCGGCCCGACGCGATTCGCCAGAGCGCCGCCGCCGAGCGCCCCGGCGATCGCGCCCACGCCGATAGCGCTTGCGGTGACGCCCAGCCAGCTTGCTGAGGCGTGCAGATCGTGCAGGACGAAGAAGACCGCGAGCGCATTCACCGCTCCGGCCCCGAGCGTGGCGATCATGCCAGTGACCGCGAGCGCCATCAGCACCCTGTTGCCGGCGAAGAACCGCAGACCCGCTCGCAGCTCGGCACCGAAGCTCGCACGCTCGCTGTCGCGCCGCTGGTCAGTCTCGCTGGACGCAGGCGTCGTGATGGCGCGGATGCACAGGAACGAGATCCCGTAGCTCGCGGCGTCGACGATGAGCGCCCAGCTCGGACCGAAGAGCACGAGTAGCGGCGCCGCCACCGGCGGGCCGATCACCTGCGCGAACGCCATCGTGGCCTGAAGCCGCCCGCTGGCCTGTGGCTGATCCTCGGCCGGCACGATGACGCCGATAATGGCCAGCCGGGACGGATCGAAGAACTCACCGAACGCGCCTGCGACGGCCAGCACGGCATAGAGGATGCCGAGCTGCGCGCCGACCGGCAGCTCAGACCGCAGCGCCGGCAGCACCAGCAGGCAGGCGATCAGCGCGCAGCGCGCCGCGTCCGCCGTCAGCATGGTCCGGCGCCGGTTCCACCGGTCGACCCAGACTCCGGCGAACGGGCCGACAGCCAGCGCGGGCACAGCGCTGGCGATCAGCGCCCCGCTCACGGCGGCCGGGGCCCAGCGCTCGCCAGCCGCGATGCGCGTCGCGATCCACAGCATGACCGTGACAATGAAGACCGAGTCGCCGATGATCGAGATTGACTGGCCGAGGAAGAGGCGCTGAAAGTTGCGGTTCTTCCTGAGCCCGCCGGAAGTGGCCGGCTGCGTGGTCATCGGCTTGCCAACGGGCGGCGCAGAGTCGTCACTGCCCGATCCGCGAGACCGCGGCCGACGAGCGCCAGCATGTCGAGAGTCCGCGGCTGGTTGTAGATGATGAAGTCGTCGAACTTGTGCACGCCGCGCTTCCCGGTCATCGCCGCGGCTGCGTCGCGGACGGCATTGAGCTGCGGGACCGTCATCTGCAGGGCGCGCTCGCCAGGCTGGTACGTCGCGCCGAGCGGGAAGTCGCGGCCAGGGCGCGCTGTCATCTCCACGTGACAGCCGAGCACGTGCGTGACGTTGCGGCGGCCGGCAAACTCGACCATTCGATCAAGGCTGGCCAGGAACAGGGCGTGGTCGTCGACATAGAGCCGGCCGGGAATCACAGTGTCACCCGTGAGCAGGAATCCGGTCCACGGGTCGTAAGTCGTGATCGCCGCCCGGTGGTGGCCGGGGCTGCCGGTGATCTCCAGGACGCGACCGCCCAGGTTGAATGTGACAACCTCGTCGGGCCAGCTGGCGAAGCCGAAGTGGGCCTGCACAGCCTCTATCTCGCGGCTGACCACGGTGGTGTCAGGGCGGTCGGCGAACTGTACGTCACCGGCCACGTGATCGCCGTGGCCGTGGGTGTGCGCCACGACGAGTTCGTAGCGATCCCGCGGATGCCGCTCGAGCCAGGCAGCGATCAGCCCGTCGACGGTCGCACGCAGCGGGAATTTCTCAGCATCGGGCGTCGCGCCGGTGTCGAGCAGCAGCGCGCGCTCGCTGCCGAACAGGAGGTACAAGAACGGTGCCTCGTAGTGCACGGACTTGCTCTGCCGCATGATGACGGTGTGCTCGTCGTAGTGGTGAACCTGAATCGGCGGGTCATGCGCAGTCCTCTTACCGCGCGCGCCGTGGATCCAGGTGACGTCCAGGGACCCCGCCACGGGCGCCCCGGTCGCGAAGTCGACAGTGTCATCAGTCATCGCCGGATTCATCCACAATCTCCTTCGGATCGAAGCCTTTGACGAACGCCCCGCCAAAGATGAACCGGACATAGCGCTGCCCGGCCTGCGGCTGCAGACCACCGCCCTCTGCCCGGTCGAGGTACGGCTGCAGCAACGCAAGGCACTGCTCGGCGAGCTCGGTGTACTCGGCCGGCGACAGGAGCCCGATGCCGCCCAGCATGCCGCCCGTGTCGCGCCAGTCAGAGCTTTCGTCCTCGATCCGCCGAACGTGGTCGAGCATCTCCTCCATGACACGCTGCAGGTAAACGGTGCCGAGTTCGCGGGTGACGGCCCGGACGGCGGCGTCGCCGCCGCGGAACCGCAGCTCCACCTGCGCGACTCGCCATAGCCGCTCGCGCCGGTCGCGGCCTGGTCCGGCCTCCTCCACGAAGCCGTACTTGGCGAGCTGGCGAAGGTGGAACGAGCAGTTCGCCTGCGGAACGCCGAGCACACGCGCGCACTGAGCCGCTGTTGTCGGGCCGGCCACGCCTAGGAGCTCCAGCAGATCCATGCGAAGCGGGTGGGCCAGCGCCCTGATAGCCCGCGGGTCCGTAACTTCCATGTGCCAAAGATAACTTTGGGAATCACATGCCAAAGGTAACCTTGGGAAGGGATCAATGTCAAAGACTTCTTTGGTATCTATCTCGGACTGCGCCGCCAACGAGTAGATCGAACTTAGGTCGATATATCCGGATAGGGCAAGCTCCAGTGACTGAGCTTGGCCGCGAACTCGCGCTGGAACGCCAGCGGCTCCGCGTAATCCCGCTCGAACAGCGCGATGAACAGCGTCAGCACGAGGAAGTTGTGCGCGCCGAGTTCGAACAGCTTCACGTAGTCGTGCGTGGCCAGCGCTTCGCGCTCGGTGTCGGTGAACTCTAGCCAGGTGCTCCGCTCAGCGTCCGGGCAGTTGAGGATGACGTTCGCCCGCTCGGCCTCCCACCACGTAACGGTCCCGGCCGGGTCCGCCCGGTACCGCTCCACCAGCTCAGGGTCCCGGTCAACACTGAACAGGAACTTGTCCAGCAGGTACTTGCTCATGCCGCGACCTCCTTCGGGTACCAGGTGAAGTACGCCTCCATGGTGTGGAACAGATCGAGCGAGTCGACGTAGTCGGCCTTCACGTTGTCGCCGGCCGCGCCCATCATCAGCATGAAGTCCATGAAGCCGTGCGTCGCGTTGCCCGGCAGCCACAGGCTGTCCAGGCTCACCTCGGCGAGCGCCGATCCGAGGTCACCGGACGCGATCCACTCCACCGCCTTGCGGTCGAACTCCGGGTCCGGGCCGTGCGGCCCGAACTGGCGCGGCCCGCCCAGCTCCAGCGACAGGTGGCCGGTGCCGATGATGGCGACCCGCTTGTCGCTGGGCCAGGACTCCACCAGCCGCCTGATTGTCCGGCCGAGCTCCACGAAACGAGCAGGCTGCGGCATCGGCGGCGCGAAGATGTTGGTGTAGATCGGCACGATCGGCAGGTCAGCCTCCGGCCGCAGGGTGATCAGCGGGCAGGTGATGCTGTGGTCGATCCGCAGCTCATTGCTGAACGCCAGGTCGAAGCCCGCGTCGATGCCCTGCCGCAGCACGTAGGCGGAGAAGTCCTCGTCACCCTGCAGGAACATCCTCGGCAGGCCGAACTCCCGTTCCTCGTTGTAGTAGTTCGCGTCGTAGAACGGTGCCTTGCCGACGAGGAACTGCGGCATGTTGTCGAGCCAGAGCTGATGGAAGTGGTCGCTGCCGACCATCACGAGCACGTCCGGCGCGGCCCTGGTCAGGGTCTCGCGGAAGGCCTCGATCTTGGCCACCCACTCGTCGGCGAACGGCGGCCGGTCCGCACCAGTCGACGTACTGGCCCGGTAATAGAACGGATGATGCGTTGATGCGATGACCGCGGCAACAGTGGCCATGACGCTCCTAGCTGGTCACGACTGGACTTCTCAGGGCAGTGTTTCCTAACCGCTCGGGCTGGAGTAATCGGCATTGTGCTCAACGGTCTGGAACACGTCCATGCCGATCGGGTTGCGGCGCTCCTCGGCCAGGTGACCGAGCAGGCCGGCGGTCCTGGCTAGCAGCGCGAAGCCGCGCAGCAACTCAGCGGGCAGGTCAAGGTCAGCGAGCGCGGCGCCGCAGGTACCCGCCCCGTTGAGCGGCAGCGTGCGCCCGAGCACCTCCGGGTGGACCCGGCCGATCGCCTCAAACAGCCGCAGGTGCGGCCCGCGCAGCCCTTCAGCTTCGGCGATGGACAGCAGCACCGGGGTGCGCGGGTCGGTGACCTTGTGAATGTGATGACCAAGGCCAGGCACGAGGCGGCGCTCGGCCCGCGCCTGCCGGACCGCGCTCAGCGCCAGCGCGTCGAAGCCAGCCTCATCCGCGAGGTCCGGGACAGGTCCGGCCGCGAGCGCCGCCGCGAGGAACAGCGCGGTGTCCTCGGTCACACCGAGGAACCGCGACCCTCCGCCAAGCAGCCCGGCTGCGAGCGCGCCCTGCACCGAGTCCGGCGCGCTGAGGTAGGTCAGCCGCGCGGCGATCGCGGTCGGCGTGAAGCCATGGTCGGCGAGCGCGACCAGCACGGCCTCCAGCACCCGAGCCTGGCCCGGCGTGGGCCGGCGCTGCATCACCAGCCAGTAGGCGAGCTCGGTGAAGCTCACTTTCCCCATCAGGTCCGCGGCCAGATCATGGCCGAGCACCGTAATGGTCTCGGTGCTGGAAACCCCAATCGAGGTCGGGAACGAGGGCGCCGGGGCCGGTGCCGATTCGTCGCGCGCGGTCATGGCATCACTCTCGTCATCGCATCACTCCAGTCGTCGCAGCAGCCCCGTCATCGCGTCACTCGGGTCGCCAGCCAGGCGCGGATCTGCTCGCCGTGCTCGTCCAGGGCCGGCGGTGCAAGGTCGTAGCGCGGCTTCGCGGCCGAGAAGCTCAGCGGATGCCGGATGGTCGGCACCGCTGACTCGCCCTGCCCGGCCAGCACGACCGGCGCCAGCCCGATCTCCTCGGCGAACTCCAGGCCCTGGTCGACCGTGTTGATCGGGCCGCACGGCACGCCGGCCGCGATCAGCTCGCGGAACCAGTCCATGGCCGGGCGCGTCGTAAGCCGCTCCGCCAGCAGCTCACGCAGTTCGGCCCGGTTCTCGGTTCGGTCGCCGGTCCGCGCGAACCGCGGGTCGTCCGCCAGTTGCGCCGCGCCGATCACCTGGCAGAGCTTGCGGAACTGCGTGTCGTTCCCGGCTGTCACGATCAGGTCGCCGGTGGCGGTGGGAAGCGGCTCATACGGGAAGAGGCTGGGGTGACTGTTGCCCATCCGGAACGGGGTGACTCCCCCGGCTGCGCGCGCGCTGGTCTGGTTGACCATGCCGGACAACGCCGAGGCCAGCAGGCTTGCTTCGACATGCTGGCCGAGCCCGGTGGCGGTGCGCTGGCTCAGCGCGGCCAGGATGCCGATCGCGGTATGCAATCCGGTCATGACGTCGAACACCGAGATGCCCGCCCGGTACGGCGGACCGTCCGGGTCGCCGGTGAGGCTCATCAGGCCGGACATGGCCTGCACCATGAGGTCGTAACCGGGCAGGTCCCGGCCGCCGCCGGCGCCGAATCCGCTGATCGAGGCGTAGACGACAGCCGGGTTCGCTGCCGCGACCGAGTCGTAGTCGAGGTCGAACTTGGTCAGGCCGCCCGGCTTGAAGTTCTCCACCATCACGTCGGCTCGCCGGACCAGTTCACGAGCTGCGGCCAGGTCGTCTGCATCGGTCAGATCGAGCGCGACGGACCGCTTGTTGCGGTTGACCGCCAGGAAGTACGTCGAGACGCCGTCCTCAGTGACCGGCGGGACCCAGCGACGAGTGTCGTCGCCAGCCGGACTCTCCACCTTGATGACATCCGCGCCGAGATCGGCCAGCAGCATCGTGCAATACGGACCAGCCAGCACTCGCGAGAAGTCGGCTACCAGCAGCCCCGCCAGCGGGCCGCTGCCACCTATCGCGGGGATCCGGGGGGTCGTCCCGCCGGGAGATAGCCGCGGGGGGATCCGGGGGGTCGTCTCCCCGGGAGATAGCCGCGCGGGGATCCGGGGGGTCGTCCCCCCGGACGACAGCTGCGGTTCGGCGTCCGTCATCGAGAGCGGCGTTCTCCCTTGTCCGCGTGCCGGACATCAGTCCGAAGGTCTGGGCCAGTGTGGTGCTGACAGCGTCAGGCTGTCAAGACGCCGCCTGCCCCGCCGATCCCGTCACCTGGGGCGACGTGGCCAGCTGAGATGGCACAAGGTCCGGCGACTGCACAGTTACTGGCGGCGGGATCGGCACTGGCGGCTGCGCGGACATCTGAGCCAGCGTGATCTGCGGTGGCGACTGCCAGGCCGCCCAGTCCGCGCTGATCCCGCTGGCCGTCTGCAACAGCATCGGCAGGTACTCGCCGACCAGCTTGTCCATGGAAGTCTCGGCCGCGTGGACGCTGACGTTCAGCGCGGCGATCACCCGGCCGCTGCCATCCCGGAGCGGCGCGGCCACCGAGCGAATGCCGGGCGCAAGCTGCTCGTCGGTCAGCGACCAGCCGCGGGCGCGGACATCCCGGAGCTCGGCGGCGCGCTCGGCGTCGGCTGGCTGCCAGGGCGGCGAAATCCCTGACCTCGTCGGCTCGCCCAGCACTCGCGCAAGTTCATCGGACGGCAGCGCGGCGAGCAGCACCTTGCCAAGCGAGGTCTGCATGGCCGGGAACCTGGTACCGATGGTGACCGCAAGAGTGATGATCTTCGGAACGGCGACTCTGGCGACGTAGATGATGTCCGGGCCGTCAAGCTGCGCGATGGACGTTGACTCGTGTGTCTGCGCGACCAGGGTCTCCATGTGCGGCCTGGCGACATCCCAGAGATTGCGGGACAGCACATACCGCATCCCGAGGTCGAGCACGCGCGGCGTGAGCTCGAATCCGCCGTCGACGGCGCGGACGTAGCCCAGTTCCTGAAGAGTCAGCAGCATCCGCCGGGCTGTCGGCCGGGCCAGGCCCGCCGCCGCGGCGATGGCGGCCAGCGACATGACCGGCTCGCGCGGCCCGAATGCGCGGATCACGTCGAGGCCTCTGGCCAGCGCCTCGATGAAGTCGGGCCCGGAGTCAGGTCGCGCCATTGCGTCTCCTCTCCGGCCGGTGCTGACCCGCCGTCATCGCCGGCGCCGGCCTTGGGCGAGCGGCCGCCACGGGCGGTCCTCCACGAGAGTAGCGTGCCGTCCGGCAACTTGTCCGCTATGCGGACAGCCAGATCCTGGCGGTCTTGTCACGGACTGATATCCCCTCTTGACAGCGCATCCCTCAACGGACCACGCTTCCGCTCAGGCTCCATATGGCCGTGATTCGGACAGCTGTCCGTGACAGTGCTCTGCGACAGTGCTCCGAACCACCGGTCGCCCGTCGACGATGGAGGTCTGCAATGACAGCAGGTTCCGAGTTCACGCCCGGCCGGCCGGTGGTGTTCCGCCACGCCACCGTGCTGACGATGGACAACGCCCACAAGATCGAGCGCGACGCCGATGTCCTGGTAGTCGATGACAAAATCGCCGCCGTCGGCCCGCAGCTTGAGGCCCCGGCCGACGCGGTCGAGATCGACGCCACCGGCGGCCTCCTCATGCCAGGCATGATCGACACGCACCGGCACATGTGGCAGACGGCGATGCGCGGATACGGCGCGGACTGGACGCTGACTCAGTACTTCGTGTGGTACTACCTGAACTGGGGCAAGACCTTCAGGCCCGACGACATCTACGCCGGCAACCTGCTCGCCGCGATCGAGGCCATCGACGCCGGCGTGACCACGACAGTCGACTGGTCCCACGGCCTCCAGACCGTCGATCACGCCGAGGCAGCTGTCGACGCGCTGACCGAGGTGCCAGGCCGTTTCGTGCTCGCCTACGGCAACATTCAGCAGGGACCGTGGGAGTGGTCGGCCTCGCCCGAGTTCCGCGACTTCGTCAGCCGCCGGTTCGGCACCGCCAACGACATGCTCGGCTTCCAGCTGGCCTTCGACGTCACCGGCGACCCGGCGTTCCCGGAGAAGGCGGCCTTCGAGGTGGCACGCGAACTCGACGTGCCGGTCACCACGCACGCGGGCGTCTGGGGCGCGACGAACGACGACGGCATCCGGCTCATGCACGAGAACGGGTTCATGACCCCGACCAACATCTACGTGCACGCGGCCACGCTCACCCCGGACTCCTACAACCGGATCGCCGCGACCGGCGGGTCAGTCTCGGTCTCGACCGAGAGTGAGCAGAGCGCGGGCCAGGGCTACCCGCCCACCTGGCAGCTGCGTGAACACGGCATTCCGGTCTCCCTGTCCATGGACACCAGCGTCTGGTGGAGCGGCGACCTGTTCTCCGCCATGCGGACGACGCTCGGTGCTGACCGGTCGCGCGAGCACTACGAGGCGCACGCGAGGCAGGAGACGGTCACCAATCTCCACCTGCGTGCGGAAGACGTGGTCGACTGGGCGACCAGGGGCGGCGCGAAGGCACTCGGACTGGATTCCACGATCGGGAGCATCGAGCCGGGCAAGAAGGCCGACCTGGTCCTGATCAAGAATGACGCGTCGCCGGTGATGTTCCCGGTGCTGAACCTCTACGGGCACGTCGCATTCCAGGCTCAGCGCGGTGACGTGCATACCGTCGTGATCAACGGACGGGTGGTCAAGCACGACAATGCGCTGGTCGACACCGACCTGGCCAGGGCAAGGAAGGTGGTCGAGCAGACGGTCGGATACCTGCAGGGACAGCTCGGGCCGGAGGCCTGGCACGAAGGCATGAACCCGGAGGTGCCGGAGACGGCCGTACAGGAGAACCCGTATACCTACACCCGCTAGTGGGCGGCGGCGGCCGGCGGCACTGCGCCGGGCCGCTGCCGATTGTCCGCGGCGACAGACAGCAAGGGCAGCCAGACTGGCGCCCTCGGCCCCGCCGGGGCAACTAAAAACCGGTGAGCGGGCGGCCACCCGCTCACCGGCCATCGCTAACACCATCCAGGGAGTCAGCACAAAGGAGTCTAGCCGTGCCATCAGGTTCGACGAAATTCGCATTCGGGCATATAGGGAAGAAATCACTCGCGGTTATCGCGACGGCCGGCTGCCTCGCGCTGGCTGCCTGCGGGAGCAGCCACTCCGGCAACTCAGGGTCGACGACCACATCGACCAAGAAGATGAACATCGCGTACCTGTCATTCGCGGTGGAGAACAGCTACGACGCGCCGATGCTCGCCGCCGCTACCACGGTGGCCGACACCGAGGGCGCCACGCTCAAGGTCTTCGACGCGAACAACAGCCCGCAGACGCAGTACTCACAACTGCAGGACGTCATCAACTCGGGTCAGTACAACGGCATCATCGTGCAGCCGATCTTCGGCACCGGGCTGATCAGCCTGGTGAAGCAGGCCATAGCGAAGGGGATCAAGGTCGTCAACCTGGATCAGATCCTCGGGCCGAACCTCTCCACCGACCAGCCGCAGGTGAAGGGCCTGTCGGCGAACGTGACGTTCGTTCCTACCAAGATCGGAACTCAGCTCGGCCAGCTCGTCGTGCAGGCCTGCCAGGCCAAGAACCTGAGCCCGTGCAACGTCGGTTACCTGTACGACATCAAGGCCTCGGCGCTAGACGTCGCGATCAGCGGCGCCTTCGACAAGGCCATCAAGGCTGACCCATCGGTCAAGGTGGTCGCGCAGGGCCAGAGCTACTTCAGCCCGACGACCGGCCTCACCGCCGTTCAGGACATGCTGCAAGCGCAGCCGAAGCTGAACCTGATCGTCGGCTCTGACCAGGGCATCGAGGGCGGTGCGGAAGCGCTGGCATCGGCGCACCTGACCGGCAAGGTCATCCTGGTCGGCTACGGGGCCAGCGCGGCCGCGCTGGCGGGTATCGCCTCCGGCGCCTGGTACGCCGATGTCGCGCAGGCTCCGGCCAGCGAGGGCCGCCTCGCGATGCAAGCCATGATCGACGCCCTCAAGACCGGCAAGGTGAGCGGCGCCATCAACCCGGTTGGCGGCCTGCCTGACAACGGCGTGGTCACCAAGGCCAACGTCAGCCAGTTCACCGCCGAGTGGCCGGGCTAATCCGTGCCCGATCAACCCGTGCCCGATCAAACTCTGCCGGGTCAGTCTGGTCCGGATCAGCTGGAGCCGGATCAGTCTGGTCCGGATCAGGCTGGCCAAGATCAGGCTGGCCCGGATCGGGCTGGTGACCGCACACCGGGTGCGCACGTCGTCCTGGCGGACATTTCCAAGTCCTTCGGCGGCGTGCGCGCCCTCGAGGCGGTGAGCCTGCAGATCGAGCGCGGGTCGATCCATGCGCTCGTTGGTGAGAACGGTGCCGGGAAGTCGACGCTCGGCAAGATCATCAGCGGCGCGATACCACCGGATAGCGGCCGGATGCTCCTGAACGGCCAGCCGGTGCACTTCCACGCGCCTCGCGAGGCCATCGCCCGCGGGGTCGTGCTGATCGCCCAGGAACTCTCCGTGGTCCCGGCGCTCTCGGTCGCCGAGAACGTGTTCCTCGGCGACGAGCCGCGGACGGCTGGCGTGGTACGCCGCGGCAGGCTGCAGCGCCGCTTCGCCGAACTGGCGGGCCGAGCCGGGTTCGACCTGAACGGCACGGTGAACGCGGGCGGCCTGCGGACCGCAGAGCAGCAGAAGGTGGAAATCCTGCGCGCACTAGGCCGGAACGCCGAGCTGATCGTGATGGACGAGCCGACCGCGGCGCTGTCCCGTCCGGACGTGCGCAAGCTGCACGAGATCATCCGGAACCTGGCCGCGGCCGGCACTACCGTCGTCCTGGTCTCCCACTTCCTGGGCGAGATCCTCGAACTCGCCGACCAGGTGACGGTGCTGCGCGACGGACGAGTGGTGCGGACCGAGGCCGCGGCCGGGCTGTCCGAGGAATCACTGCTTGCTGCGATGCTCGGCACCACTCTGGCCAGCACGTTCCCGGTCAAGCGGTACGCGGCGACAGACGCGCCGGTCGCGCTCTCGGTCAAGCAGCTCACCGCCCCCGGGGTCAGCAACGTGTCGCTCGACGTCAGGGCCGGCGAGATCGTCGGGCTCGCCGGACTCATCGGGGCCGGCCGCAGCGAGCTGGCCAGAGCCGTATACCGGGCGCACCGGCTGTCCGGCGGCACGGTCACGGTGGCCGACAGCCGGCCGGTGGCGCGCCGCCGTTTCGACGGGCCGAGGGCGGCGCTGCAGGCCGGGGTCGCGATGATCCCGGAGTCGCGCAAGGAGCAGGGCCTGTTCCTCGGCCGGCCGGTACGCGAGAACGTCAGCGTCGCCAGCCTGGACGACTTCAGCCGGGCCACGATGGTCGCCCGGCGCGCGGAACGGCGCGCAGTCGAGCAGATCATGGGCCGGCTTGAGGTCCGGGCGGCGGGACAGGGGTCGGCCGCGAGCACGCTGTCCGGCGGCAACCAGCAGAAGCTGCTGTTCGCGCGGATGCTGCTCCGCAGCCCGCAGGTGCTGATCGCAGACGAGCCGACCCGAGGGGTGGACGTCGGCGCGAAGCGCGCGATCTACGACATCCTCGCGTCGCTGGCTGCCGACGGCATGGCCGTCCTGCTCATCTCCTCAGAGATCGAGGAACTCATCGGCCTTGCGCACCGGGTGCTGGTCATGCGGGCCGGCCGCGTGGTGGCGGAGTACGACGGAGACGACATCACCGAAGAAGCGATTCTCGGCGCTGCGTTCGGCGCCGCCGAGAAGGGAGTGTCATGAGCCAGCCGCAGGCGACGCAAGAGCCCCCCACGCTGGCCAGCGTGGTCGGCAGCCGCTGGCAGCCGCGCGACCTGCTGATGACCGGCGCGCGCAAGAGCGGGATCCTGCTGCCGTTCCTGGCCCTGTTCATCATCCTGTCGATCGCCAGCAGCCCCTTCTTCTCGAAGGTCAACCTGCTGGACATCGTCGACCAGCAGGCATCGACGCTGATCATCGCGGCGGCCGGCACACTGGTGCTGGTGGCGGGCGGCCTTGACCTGTCGGTCGGCGCAACCTATGCGCTCGCGGGCGTCGTCAGCGCAAAGCTGGCGCTGACGATGTCGCCGCTCGTGGCCATCCTGGTGGGCATCGCGTGCGGGCTGGTCGTCGGTCTGGTGAACGGCGTGATCGCTACCTTCGGCCGGATCAACCCGCTTATCACGACGCTGGCCATGTCCTTCGTCATCAGCGGTCTGGCAAGCCTGGTGACCAGCGGCAACCTGATCATCGACTACAGCAAGCCGGGATTCGCCGACATCGCGCGGACGCAGTTCCTGACCGTCTACACCTCGACCTGGATCATGGTCGCGGTCGTGCTGGCGTTCGGCTTCCTGCTGTCGCGGACCACTGCGGGCCGGTACATGTACGCGGCGGGCAGCAACGCGGAGGCGGCTCGGCTGGCCGGAGTCAGAATTCAGTGGATCCGGCTGCTCACCTTCGTGCTCAGCGGCGGCGCGGCCGCGCTCGGCGGCGTCATCGACTCCGCCCGGGTGCTGAGCGCGCAGGCGTCGAACGGGCAGACCACGCTGACCTTCACAGTGCTGGCCGGCATCGTCGTCGGCGGGACCAGCATCCTCGGCGGCGACGGAGCGATGTGGCGGACCGTAGTCGGAGTGCTGTTCATCGCGCTCATCGGCAACGGGTCCGACCTGCTTGGCCTGAACCCGCTGTACGACCAGATCGCGCTTGGCGTCATCATCCTGCTGGCCGTCGGCAGCGACGCCTGGTCCAGGCTGCGCCTCCGAACGTAACGGGCCTGCGATGCGGGCGGAGCTAGCGGCGCTGGTCGCCGGTGATGACGCGGACCGGCGAGCCGGCCAGGAAGGCGGCGATGTCCTCGACCACCTGCTGGTACATGTGCCGGAAGCCAGGCTCGCTGACGTAGCCGAGATGCGGTAGCAGGACGACGTTGTCCAGCGTCGTCAGCTCGTGGCCCGGCGGAAGCGGCTCGGTGTCATAGACATCGAGGCCGGCGGCCGCGATCGTCCCGCTCCTGAGGGCGTCGATCAGCGCACCCTCGTCGACGATGGGACCGCGCGAGGTATTGATCAGCACCGCGGTGCGCTTCATCTGCGCGAGGTCGGCGGCCTGAAACAGGCCTCTGGTCCGGTCGCTCAGCACCAGGTGGATGGACAGCACGTCAGAGATGGCGAGGAGGTCGGCCTTAGCGACGCGGCGGACGCCGACGTCGGCTGCGCGCTCGTCGGTGAGGTTCTGGCTCCACGCGATGACGTCCATGCCGAACGCGCGAGCGGGGCCGACCATAGCGGCGCCCAGATGGCCGAGACCGGCCAGGCCGAGGGTCGCGCCTGCCAGGTTGACTGGCAGGTCGAGCTGCCATCGGCCGACTCGGATCGCGCGGTCCTCTGCCGTGACCCGCTTGCAGGCCGCGAGGATGAGTGCCCAGCCGACCTCGGCGGTACTGGGGATGCCGGTAGCGGTGACCGCGGCGCCGGCGTCGGGCCGGCCGGTGCCGCAGAAGACGACACCCGCCTCGGCTAGGCACACGTTGTCCACCGAGGCGTTCCAGTTGCCGGTGGTGACGACGAGCTTGAGTCGCGGCAGCCGCTCGAGCACCGCCCGCGGGAACGGCGTGCGCTCGCGCATCAGCACCAGCACGTCGAAGTCCGCCAGCGTCTGCGCGAGCGCGTCTCGGCCGATGGGCTGAGCGAAGAACGTTGTCTCGACGTCCGGGCCGAGGGACTCCCAGTCGGCGTACTCATGCGCCCGGCGCTGGTAGTCATCGAGCACCGCCACTCTCGTCAAGCTGCTCACCTCCGCGTGCGGCCCAACCCGATGCGACGATACCGGCATGCGAACCGAGTGGGATGTCCCGATCACGATGGACGACGGCGTCGTGCTGCGGGCCGACGTGTTCCGGCCGGACGACGATGGCCGCTATCCCGTGATCATGACGCACGGGCCGTACGCGAAGTGGCTCGCATTCCAGGACGGCTTCGCGCGTCAGTGGGCCAATCTCGAGGCCGAGCACCCGGACGCGGTGGCCGGCTCGTCAAACCTGTACCAGAACTGGGAGACGGTCGACCCGGAGAAATGGGTGCCCGACGGCTACGTCGTCATCCGGGTCGACTCGCGCGGTGCCGGGCGCTCACCTGGCTACCTTGACATCTTCTCCCCGCGCGAGACGCGCGACTATTACCTCTGCATCGAGTGGGCCGCAGCGCAGCCGTGGAGCACGGGCAAAGTCGGTTTGCTTGGCGTGTCGTACTACGCCATCAACCAGTGGCAGGTGGCCGCGCTGCAGCCGCCGCATCTGACCGCGATCTGCCCGTGGGAGGGCGGCAGCGACTTCTACCGCGACTTCACCCGGCACGGCGGCATCCTGAACGTGTTCGTCCGGCAGTGGTATCCGCCTCAGGTCCAAGGCGTGCAGCACGGAGTCGGCGAGCGCGGGCCGAAGCACCGGGTGACCGGCGACCTGGCCGCGGGTCCGGAGACACTGACCGAGGCTGAGCTGCGTGCGAACCGGGCGGATACGCCGGCCCTGTTGCTTGAGCACCCGCTGCTGGACGACTACTACCGGGACCGAAGCCCGGCGCTCGAGCGGATCACCGTGCCGGTGCTGTCCGCCGCCAACTGGGCGCACCACCTGCACACCAGGGGCAACTTCGAGGGCTACGCCCGGGCTGGCAGCACGCAGAAGTGGCTCGAGGCGCACGGGCTGCAGCACTGGGTCGAGTTCTACACCGACTACGGAGTGCGCCTGCAGAAGCGGTTCTTCGGCCACTTCCTCAAGGGCGAAGACACCGGCTGGGAGTCCCAGCCGCCGGTGCTGCTCCAGGTTCGCCGGGTGGACGGCAGCTTCGAGGAACGAGGTGAGCAGGCCTGGCCGCTGCCGCGGACGGAGTGGACCAGGTTCCGCCTGGACCTTGCCGGCGGCAAGCTCACGGTGCTGGCGGATAGCGGGCAGCCCGACGGCGAGCTGCGCAGCGCCGCCTTCGACGCACGCGGGCCGGGCCTCGACTTCTGGACCCCGCCGCTTGGCGCCGAGCTCGAGATCACCGGCCCGGCCGCCGCCCGGCTGACAATCGCGTCGTCGGTAACCGACGCCGACTTGTTCGTCACGCTGCGCGTAGCCGACCCAGCCGGCCGCGATGTCACGTTCGTGAGTGGCCAGGATCCGCACGGATGCGTCGGCTTCGGCTGGCTGAGAGCGTCCCACCGCGAGACTGACCCGGACCGCAGCCGGCCATGGCGGCCGTGGCACCAGCACGAGAGTCGGCAGCCGCTCACTCCCGGCGAGCCCGTGCCACTGGACATCGAGATCTGGCCGACGTCGGTCGTCATACCGGCCGGCTACCGGCTTGGCGTGACCATCTCCGGGCGTGACTTCGAACTCTCCGGCGACGGGCCGTGGCCGACCGCCTTCGGCGTGACGATGCGCGGCAACGGCATCTTCGTGCACGACGAGCCCGCGGACCGGCCGGCCGAACTCGCCGGCGGCACGACGACGCTGCTGTCCGGCGGCGACAGCCCGTCCTACCTGGTGCTGCCGGTGATACCGAAGGAGGAGTGATCCTGCGCTTGCCGGGTCTCCGTGCGGATCTCGCCGACGCCGGGCCGCGTAGTCCGGCCGCTCCCCTAGTCGGCCTGGCCGCCAGCCAGCCAGGTCGCGCCACGCTGGTAGAGCGCGTCTACCTCGGGGCCGGTCAGCCCTGGCATGTCGGTCTTCACCTGGAAGCCCAGCCCAGCCTGCAGATAGGCCAGATGCCGGTAGCCGTCAGGGAACCGGTCAAGGATGTCGCTATCGAGATGCACCCGCTCGGCCGGATCGACCGGGTCGAGCCGGTCCTTCTCGTAGATGGGCTGGCGAAGCACAAGTCCCCAGCGGCCGTCGCGGCGCTCGAGGAAGTCATAGAAGCGCCCGGTGCACACCACGTCGCAAAGCACGCTGTCGACGAAGTCCCGCTGGGAGATCGTCATCTTCGTCTGCGCGACCGCCCGGTCGCCGGCCAGATCGATGGAAGTCCCGCCGAGGAAGTGCAGGATGCGCACGCCTCGCGCGAATCCCGCGGCGCTCACTGCGATGAAATCCTCGGCTGGGCCCTGGAACCAGGTCGCCATCATCCGGCCATCGGAGTGCCAGACGGTCCTGAAGCGATCCCAGTGACCGGCATCGCGCCAGACGGCCCAGTTCTCGATGAGGTCACGGATCGCCTGCCGGTCGGGCGCCTGATCGGTCATCCTTCGCAGCTCCTCCGCCAGATCGGGGACGCAATCGTAACAGCGACACCCGAATCCGCCGGCTGAGCCGTGACGCTCGCTGGCTAAGGGGCGTCAGGCACGGATCACTGCCCCTCTTGCGGCAGTGATCCGTGCGCCACGCCCCAGACCCGTGGCAGCGGGCCCTGGCTCAGGCTGGCAGCGACGAGTAGAAGCTAGCGTCGCCCTTGCGGACCTCGCTTGTGTCACCGGTGATGCCCACCGGGATTGGCCCCGCGACCGTGATCCGATGCAGCCGGCGCGGCAGGTCGTCGTAGTCGGCCACGGCGTAGTGCTGCGTGGCCCGGTTGTCCCAGATAGCGATGTCACCCGGCCGCCAGGACCAGCGCACAGTGTTCTCCAGCCGGGTGACCTGACGCTGCAGCAGCTGGAACAGGTCGGCAGAGTCGGTGCTGCTGAGTCCGGTGAAGTGCCGGACGAAGTGACCGAGCAGCAGGGACGGCTCGCTGGTCTCCGGGTGGATGCGAACGACCGGGTGCTCAGTCTCGAACTCCAGGTGCCGGAACTCGTCCCGGTAGCTCTTCTCCTTCACGTCAACACCGGTGAAGGTGCGCTGGGCGGCGTAGTCGTAGCGGTTGGAGTGCACCGCGCGCAGGTTGGCTACCAGCGCGCGGAGCGCCGGGTGCAGCCGGCTGTACGCCTCGACGGTGTTGGCCCATACGGTCGTGCCCCCGTAGGGCGGCAGGGTGATGGCGCGCAGGATGCTGATGGCCGGAACCCGGTCGACGAACGTCACGTCGGTGTGCCAGCTGTTGGCCTTGCCCTGCTCGGAGTCGATCGGCAGGATCGCCTGGCCGTCCCCGGCGACCGTCGGGTGCGGCTTCGTTACCTCGCCGAACAGCCGGGCGAAGGCAAGCTGGTCCGCGTCACTCGCATGCTGCTGATCGCGCAGGAAGACGACCCGATGGCGCAGTAGCGCGGCGCGCAGCTCCGCGAACGCCACGGGGTCTACGTCGCCGCCGATCCTGATGCCGCTGACGATCGCTCCGATCACGCCACCGACCTGCGTCACCTCGATGTGCTCGAAGTCACCCGTCCGGTCGCCGCGGGCACCGTTGCCGCTCACGCCTGCAGTGATGACTCCGCTCGCCGGGCTCTGCAGTAGCTCAGTCATGCTCGAGCACCTTTCGTTGTCCGTGCGGGTCGCTCTCTGGCCCCGCTGGTGTCTTCCTCAATCTGCCTGCGGTGTGGTATAAATGTCAAGTATTCCGATTTATTAACTAGACATTGGGAGGCGGGTACCGAGACGCGGGCCCGGGTGAACGGCTGCCGGCTCCCGGCTCCCGGCTCCCGGCTCCCGCAGACGGTTTTTCATGATCGCGGAAAGGGCGCTAGAGCCCGCCTACGTTTCCACGATCAAGGAAGGCTCGCGAGCAAGACCGCCTGCCGCTTGCCGGCAGGACGTGTCAGCGAGAGGTTTAGGACATGCGGATGACGGTTCCGGAGGCGGAGCGGCTGCGCCTTGCGGTTGCTCTCGACGGCGCGGGCTGGCACCCGGCGGCCTGGCGCGAGCCAGAAGCACGGCCGGCCGAGTTGCTGACGGCCGCCTACTGGGCCGATCTCGTCACCGAGGCAGAGCGCGGCGGGCTCGACTTCGTGACGTTCGAGGATGCGCTCAGCCTGCAGTCCGACGACCGCTTCCGGCCGGACGAGCGGACTGACCGCGTCCGCGGCCGACTCGACGCCGTGCTCGTCGCTGCCAGGGTCGCGCCTCTCACCAGCAGCATCGGGCTGATTCCGACGGTAGTGGTGACGCATACCGAGCCGTTCCACATCTCGAAGGCCATCGCCACGCTGGACTGGATTTCTAGCGGCCGGGCCGGCGTACGCGTGCGGGTGTCCGCCCGCCAGGACGAGGCCGCCCACTTCGGGCGCCGGCCCGTACCGGACCGGCCGGCCAGCGCTGCCGGGCAGGGCGACACGACCAGCCCTGCCGGGCAGGACGACGCGACCAGCTCTGCCGGGCAGGGCGACCCGCGTGACGCGCAGCGAGTCAGCGAGCTGTTCGCCGAGGCGGCCGACTACGTCGAAGTGATCAGGCGGCTCTGGGATAGCTGGGAGGACGACGCGGAGATCCGCGACGTCGCCACCGGGCGGTTCGTCGAGCGCGACAAGCTGCACTACATCGACTTCGAGGGGCGCTGGTTCTCGGTGCGCGGCCCGTCAATCACGCCCCGGCCGCCGCAAGGACAGCCGGTTGTCGCCGCGCTCGCCCACTCGGCTGTGCCCTACCAGTTCCTTGCGACGAGCGCCGACGTCGGCTTCGTCACGCCGGCCGACGCCGCCAGCGCGGCGGCGATCGTCACCGAGGTCCGGGCAGCCGAGACCCGTGCAACCGAGACCCGTGCAGCCGACACAGCTGCCGCCGGAACTGAGCGGGGCCGGAACACGCCGCACCTAGCCGGCCAGCCGGTCCGGCTGTTCGCCGATCTGGTGGTGTTCCTCGACGACGAGCCCGGCCGGGCCGCGCAGCGGCGGCAGCGGCTCGACGCGATGGCCGGCAGCGAGTACCGCAGTGACGCGCACATCTTCACCGGCACTCCGGCGGAGCTGGCCGACCTGATCGTCGACTGGCACTCGGCCGGGCTGACTGGCCTGCGACTCCGGCCTGCGGCGCTCCCCCGCGACCTCACCCAGATCACCCGAGCCGTCGTGCCTGAGCTCCGGAGACGTGGCGCGTTCCCGTCCGAATATGAGTCGTCCTCCCTCCGCGGCCTGCTCGGACTGCCCCGCCCGGCCAACCGCTACAGATCCGCCCCCATGCCGGAAGACACCGTGCCGGAAGACACCGTGCCGGAAGACACCGTGCCGGAATCCGCCGTTCCGGGCGGACAGCGCCCGGGGAAAGGAGCCGGCGTCCGTGCCTAGCCCAGCTGCGGCCCGGCCTGCCAAGCAGGTACATCTGGCCGCCCACTTCCCCGGCGTCAACAACACCACAGTGTGGAGCGACCCGCGGGCTGGCAGCCACATCGAGTTCAGCTCGTTCGCGCACTTCGCGCAGACGGCGGAGCGGGCGAAGTTCGACTTCCTGTTCCTGGCCGAGGGGCTGCGACTGCGGGAGCAGCACGGCAAGATCTACGACCTGGACGTCGTCGGCCGGCCGGACACCTTCACGATCCTGGCCGCACTCGCCGCGGTGACCGACCGGCTTGGCCTGGCGGGCACGATCAACTCCACGTTCAACGAGCCGTACGAGGTGGCGCGGCAGTTCGCGACGCTCGACCACCTGTCCGGCGGGCGGGCCGCCTGGAACGTGGTCACCTCGTGGGACGCCTTCACCGGGGAGAACTTCCGGCGCGGCGGCTTCCTGCCGCAGGACCAGCGGTACGAGCGAGCGCGGACGTTCCTGGCAACGGCATTCGAGCTGCTCGACTCGTGGCAGGGCGACGAAATCGCGGCCGACGCGGCCTCGGGCGTGTTCCTGCGCGACACCGGCGCCGGGCGATTTGAGCACCATGACAGCCACTTCGATATCGAAGGCCGCTTCGACGTGCCGCGCAGTCCGCAGGGCGGCCCGGTTATCTTCCAGGCGGGTGACTCGGACGAGGGCCGTGAGTTCGCTGCGGCGGGCGCCGACGCGATCTTCAGCCGGCACTCCACAGTGGATGCCGGACGGGCGTTCTACGCGGACGTCAAGGGACGGCTGGCCCGGTACGGCCGCGATCGCAGTCAGCTCAAGATCCTGCCGGCCGCGACCTTCGTGCTGGCGGACACCGACGCGGAGGCGGCCGAGCTGGCGCACGAGGTTCGCTTGCAGCAGGTCAGCCCGGCAACCGCGATCGCATTCCTCGAGCAGCTGTGGAACCGCGACCTGTCCGGGTACGACGCGGACGGGCCGCTGCCGGAGATCGACCCCGAGCCCGGCGAGAACGTCACCGCCCGCGGCCGCGCCAGCGTGCGCATGTACCGGGACCCGGTCGCGACCGCGCGGGAGTGGCGTGCCAGAGCCGAGGCTGAGCAGCTGTCGATCCGCGAGCTGATCATCGAGGTGACCGGGCGTCAGTCGTTCGTCGGTTCACCCGCCACGATCGCCGCGACGATCAACGACTATGTGCAGGCCGACGCGAGCGACGGCTACATCCTGGTCCCGCACATCACGCCCGGCGGGCTGGACGAGTTCGCCGACAGGGTCGTGCCGCTGCTACAGGAGCGCGGCGTGTTCCGCACCGAGTACAC
>Ga0335074_10001691_pt1 | contig 29781 bp, 29 predicted proteins | sample Lox_Sample_23_FD_206715 | JGI IMG/M metagenome (GOLD analysis project Ga0335074, IMG submission 206715) | Soil microbial communities from Loxahatchee National Wildlife Refuge, Florida, United States - Lox_Sample_2.3 | ecosystem: Environmental > Terrestrial > Soil > Wetlands | place: USA... | reverse complement strand
CGCATCCGCGACTGGCCGCAGGTCGGCCAGCGCGGGCGCGGCGCCCACGCGCAACTCCAGGTCGGCGCCGGGGATGCCGCCCAGGGTGACTTGCGCGCCGGTGATCGTCACCGGGCGGCCCATGTCCAGCAGCAGGCCGGTGCCTGGCTTCAGGTCCCCGAAGCGGGCGGTGGTATACCAGTCGGTGTGCCAGGCCGCCTGGGCGGCGGCGCCGCCGTGGATGGCGAACCTCGCGAGCTGAGGGTTGTCGCCATCGCTGGCGCCGCCGGGCCCGAACGCGGACGCGCTGACCGGGACCAGCCGCCCGGCCGTGGCTTTGGGAAGTACGGCGGCGGGGCCCTGGTGGGTCGGCCCGGTCAATTCGCGGGCGAGCAGCCAGCCCGTGCCGGCGAGCAGGCCCAGGACTACGACGACCAGGAGCAGAGTCCGGGGCCAATGGCGGGCAGGCGTGGCCGCAGGTACGGACGGCAGCGGCAAGGTAGCCCGGGGCGGCGGGACGATGGGCTCGGTCGCGGTGACGGTGACCCGCTGCGTGGGCGTGGTCGCGGGGGCGGGTTCGGGCTTGGCTCGAGGGCCGGACCCCGGCGTGATCTGCGTGCCGCTGCGTGTGATCGCGTCAAGTTCCATGGCGAGCTGGGCCGGGCCGAGTATCGGCGGCTGGGCGCCGCAGGCTTCTCCCGGCAGCGCCCGGCAGGTGACGGTGCCGACGCTGGCGGGTATCCCCAGCCGGATCTGGGCCGGCGCGCGCAGTCGCCCGCCGGGACGGGGTGCGGACGGCAGTGCCGGGTAGTCCCGGCCGGGCCAGTAGCCGGTGAGTGCGGCATACAGCAGCCTGGCCAGCCCGTCGGTGTCCGCCCTGGCCGGGTCGGCGGCGCCGGCCCCGGTGAGCGCCGCAGCGATCCCCAGCCCGGTGATCTTCACCTGGCCCTGGGCGTCGCACCACAACGAGTCCGGGGTCAGGCTCAGGTGAGCAAGGCCTGCCTCGTGCGCCGCCGCCAGGGCCTGCGCAGCGTGGGCGATCATACTGGCTGCGCGCCACGGCGCGACCGGTCCTGCGGCGACCAGCTTGCCCAGACGGGTGCCGGACGGCCATTCGGTGACGACGTAGGGCGGCACGGCGCACTCGTCGGCATCCAGGACCCGGGCCAGCCGTGCGTCGCTGACCCGGGCTGCCGCCCGGGCGGCAGCGATGACCTCCCTAGCCTGCTGGGATTCCGGCGGGAAGGTCCGTACCGCAACCGTGCGCGCCAGAACCTCGTCGGTTGCCCGCCATTCCGTTGAGCCGTCCTGCTCGGCCAGCCGTTCCCACAGCCGGTACCGGCCGCCCAACAGCATGGCCACCGTCGGCAGCGCGGACTCCGGCTCGGCCCGCGCGCTTGGAGTTGCTGATGCACTCATCGCCTCACCACCAATGCCAGGTAACGGCCGCACCGGCCGCCGTGGTAGAGCCATACGTCCCTAGCCGTGCGGCGAACTGACGGCTGGCCTGGTAAGCCTCAGCCCGCGGACCCGGCGGGGTTTGGGACCAAAGTCTCCGTGTGCTGGGTCCAGCGTCCCTTGGCCCTGGCTGCCATGCCTGTGATCGTGAATGTGCTCGACGATCTGGGGGGAGGCAGGCATGACGGCACAGTTCGAGAACGGTCAGCACCGGATTGTGGTGGGCGTGGACGGGTCGGTCTCGTCCAAGGCCGCGCTGGCCTGGGCTCTAAGGCAGGCCAGGCTGACCGGTGCGGCAGTGGAGGCGGTCATCGCCTGGGAGTTCCCGTCGGTGACCCGCTACCCGGTACTGGTGTCCGACGTGGACTGGGAAGACGTGGCGGCGTGGGCCCTCAGCGACGCCGTCGCCGAGGTCGCCGCTGGTGCCCAGCAGGTGAAGATCGCGACCAAGGTCAGGAGGGGGAACGCCGCTGAGATGCTGCTGGAGGAGGCGGCCGGGGCTGACCTGCTCGTCGTCGGCAGCCGGGGCCACGGCGGGTTCGTCGAGGCCCTGCTCGGGTCGACCAGCCAGCACTGCGTCCACCACGCCACCTGCCCGGTCGTGGTGATCCGCGACTCGGTCACCGGCCGCCCGGCGGAACCAGAACGAGGCTGACGGCCGAGCTGAATCTGGCGAGGGCAGGAGTGGGGGGTGTGCCTGATGACGGCGGCAGAGGACATTCTGGAGCGCCGTGGGCATCCGCTGCCACGTTGGCCGTCATATCGGCGGCGGGCAGCCGCCGGCACGCCGTGACTGTCTTCCTCGGCGTCCGGGCGGCCTCACCGCGGTGCGCCGGCCGGTATCCCGTGCCTGAGTTCTGCCTGGTGTATGTCCGCGGTGGTGACCATGCCGATGATCCGGCCGTGATCCAGCACCATGGCGACGACCTCGCCGCCCAGCGGCCTACGGGTGGCCAGGGGGCCGGCCGGGTCACCGGGTGCGGCCAGATATTCCTCGGGGACCGGCAGGGCGGCCTGCTCTACTCGCCGCGTTGCGCGCTGCTCCCGGCTGAGCCGGGCCAGCCAGGCGGTGACCACAACCCCGGCCAGCCGGGCATCGGAACTGAGTACCGGGAATGCTCGCTGCACCGACCGGGCCGCGGCGATCCGGCCCGCGAACTCGGCCAGCGTCATCCAGCCGGGCGCGATCTCGGGATCCGGCGTCATCACATCGGCGACGCGCAGCCCGCGCAGCGCCGCGGAAGCCTTCACCGCCGCTCCTTCCGCCGCAGCCGCGCTGGTGAGGAACCAGCCGATCAGCATGAGCCACAGCCCGCCGAGGAAGTTGCCAGTCAGCAGCAGTTCGACGAGGCCGAGGGCGGCTAGCAGCACGCCCAGGTGCCGGCCGGATCGCGCTGCGCTGGCCGCGGCGCGGTCGCGGTCGCCGTAGTGCCGCCACAGGGCCGCGCGCAACACCCGCCCGCCGTCCAGCGGCGCACCCGGCAGCAGGTTGAACACGGCGAGCACGCCATTCATCACCGCGAGCCAGCTGGCCGCCGCTACCGCTATATCCGGGCCACGGGCCTGGCCGATCGCGGCCGCCACACCGAAGAACAACCCGGCCGCGGCCAGGCTCGCCGCCGGCCCGGCCAGGGCAATCCGCAGGTCCGCGCCGGCGCTGGGCGGATCTCCGGTCAACTCGGAGACTCCGCCGAGCCCCCAGAGCGTGATCGAGCGCACTCCCACCCCGTTACGCCGCGCGACCAGGGCGTGCGACAGCTCGTGAGCCAGCAGCGCCGTGAGGAACAACACCGCGGTTATGCAGCCGGCGGCCCAGTACGCCGCGGCGGACTGGTGCCGGATCTCGGCTGGCAGAACGCTCACCGCCAGCATGTCCGCGATGATCGCCAGGATTACGATCACGGACCAGTTAGCGCCGACCGGTATGCCGGCAACCCTCCCCAGGTGCACGTTCTGCCTCATCGGCGTCACCTCCAGGCTTGCCTTGCCTTCCAGGTTGCGGCGACCCGAGAGGACTGCTCAGAGGCCTTGTTCCCGTACTCCGGGGCCTTTCGGCCGCTAGCCAGCGTTAGCGCCGGATTCGGTCTGCGTGCTGAGCGGGCTGGCGGCGTAGATGGGCGCGGTGGCTGGTGGTTACGGCGGCCGATCGTCTTGCCGTCCCTCACGCGCCAGCGCGGGCCGGCCACAGCTCACCGGTGACCGGCCTGCCGCCGAGGTCAAGGACCCTGGCGCCGGCGAGATCAAGTGCGCGCCGGGACGCCCGGTAGTGATGCCCGCACAGCAGCAGGTCGGTTGGATGCGGCCGGCTTGCGGTCGCGGGCATGACGGCGATGACCGCCGGCTTGGCTGAGCAGCAGCAGGCGCGCCCGGCCAGCCGTGCGCTGCGCCAGTCGATGGCATGAGCGCCCGGCGGCTGACAGCCGCCCCCGGCGTGCAGCACCTCGGGCAGCGCCGTCTCCGGATCGGTACCGCTGGAATACAGGGATCTGGCTGTCATGCATCCAGGCTCGCGCTCGGGGCCCGAACAGGGACAGGGCCTTACCTCCCCAGCCATCCAGGACCATCGGCGGGTAATCCCGGGCCGGCCGCGGGACCAACGACCCTGGGCCAGGCCCCGCCCGGCCTGGTTGGCTCAAAGCGCTGTTCCCCCCGGCGCCGGAAACATGGTGGTAACGATGTCCCAGCCGCACCCGCACTCAGCAACTGACCTGGCCCTGGCACCGGTCCTGATCAGCATCGAGCGCAATCTCGCCCGGCTCAGGTCCAGCCCCGACCTGGAACTGGCCCTCGCCCTAGACCTCAACGACGACGACAGCTGGTACACCAGCGCTGAGCAACGAGCCCAGCGCGTGCTCAAAAGCGCAACCCGCGACGTGGACCTGCACGGCTGGACCCTCGCCCCGACACCGGACTGGAACGGCCTGGCCATCTCACACGGCGAGTACACGGTATCGCTCATGCTGGGCGCTCACCTCACCGCCTACATCCAGCACGGAGTCGGCCCGGCCCCCCTACGCCCCCGGGAAGGCCGCTGAGTAAAACCAGTCATTGATCAAGTGGAGCGGCACGTGACAACGGATCGATCCGCATCGAAGGTTGTCAATCCCTGGTGGCCATCCGTTTTCTCGTCGCGTTCACGAGGGACCATCGGTCAGCATTTCTCGGGACGTTCGGCACGGGACTCGAGCAGGTACCTGTCGCAATGATGACAACAGATGCCGCATCGGCTGTCTGCCGAGGGGACCGTTCCCTCGATGATTACAGCGTTGCAGGGAAGGAGCGCCAGTAATGAGCATTATTCCTTCGCAAAGCACCTTTCCGCCGTCCTCTCCGCAGCGGCCGGGCAGGCGGGGACGTTCCGGTTCTCCGCCCACATCTAAGAAGAAGACATGGGCCAGAGGCTATGAGCTCTCTACGGCATGCAGATGCGGGCATCCGCACGCCGCGCACGAACACTACCGGCCGGGCAGTGAATGCGGCCAGTGCGGGTGCGGTAGATGGCGGCGGGCTCACGGTAAGGGTCAGGTACCAGATCACCCGCTTGCCGACGGTGGTTGCCCGGCCGGGAATCGGGGTCTGTACCCCCATACGGGCCGAGTCCAAGGTCATGATCGTAGGGACAGCGCGTCGGGCGATAGACGAACAGCCGCCGCGTAGATCCAGCGTGCTCGGAAGGAAGGTCGCAGCTCGACGGCGACCCCGGAACCTGGTCCGGTAACGCCGGCGGAGGGAAATCACCTCGCAGGTTCGCTCATGCCTGGAGATCAGGGACTCTTGGCCCATTCGGTCATGACCTTTGGCCATATCGCATTCATTCATGCAGAGTGACGGTAAAAGTGCAAGAAATTACTGCATAACCGGAAGGAGGCGGCGTCGATGTATGCCTTCGGCATGATCGCGCTGCTCGGGCTGGCGGTGCTGGCGGTGGCCAGGATCGCCAACCGGTACCTGCCCCCGGCCGCCGAAGTCTGGGCCTTCGTGCTCGTCGCGCTCGGAGTCGGGGTTGCCTGGCTGATCAACCTGAACCTGTTCACCGCGTGGTCGATCCCGGTCCGCAACAGCGAGATCGCGGTCACCCTGACCGGCATCCTCATCGCCGGCGCGGCGTACTTCTGGCGGGCGGTGCTGGGGTTCTTCAGCAGCCTGTCGCGCAAGTTCACCGACCAGGCCAAGGTCACCGAGAAGGTCGAGCACCTGCGCCGCGCTGCCTGACGCGGCGCGCTAACGCCGCCGGGCCGGCTAAGCCACGTCCGCGGCCCGTACCGGCCCGGCGGCCCGCCTTCACCCAAGGGGATGGCTATGACACAGCCACCTGGCCCCGCGGGGGCCTCATACCGCCGTGGTGCTGAGCTGCGTTTCGTGGCTCACGCAGCAGCTGCCGCGCCTTCGGTACACAACACCCAGCCGTGGTGCTTTGCCAAGCACCAGCATGCAATCCGGCTGTACGCAAACCCGGACTACAAACTGACCTGTGCCGACCCCGCCGGCCGGGAGATGCTGATCAGCTGCGGGGCCGCGCTGTTCAACCTGCGTATGGCAGTTCGCCACCTGGGCTTCGCCGCCAAGGTGCGGCTGCTGCCCGACCCGGCCGAAATTAATTTGCTGGCCGAGATCGGCTGGGGCTGGCACGCTTCTCCGACCGCGGAGGAGTCCCGGCTGTATCAGTCGATCGCCCGGCGGCACACCCACCGCGGCCCGTTCATCGCTGACATCCCGCCATTGCTGACCGGCGACCTGGTCCGCATCGCCCGCCAGGAGCAGGCCCAGCTGCGGGTGATCTACGATTCCAGCCGTTACCACCCGCTTGCCGGGCTGATTCACCTGGCCGAGCGCATCCAGCGCGCCAGCCCTGGATTCACCGCTGAGCGTACTCGCTGGGCACGGCCGCCCGGTGACGGGCGGCGAGACGGTGTGCCCGCGGCCGCCTACCCGGCACAGCCATACGGGCTGGAGTTCGCCGGCCGCGACTTCGCCTGCGGCACCGGGTGGGGATACCCATTGAAGTCACCGCCGGACGGCCCGAACGCCATCGGTCTGGTCGCCTTGCTGACCACCAGGGACGATAGCCGGGTGGCCTGGCTGCTCGCCGGCCAGGCCCTGCAGCGGCTTCTGCTGCATGCCACCTCGCAAGGGGTCAGCGCCGCGTTTCACACGCAGCCGCTGGAACTGCCCCAGCTCCGGCAGCGGATCCGCACGGAGTTCACCGGCGGCGCCTGCCCGCAGATGCTGCTTCGCCTCGGCCGTGGCGGCCACACTGCCGTTACCCCACGTCGCCCGGTCCCACAGTTGCTCATAGCCTGAGTGCGACAATAACAATGAAGAGCCACTTCCGCTAATTCTTGCCCCATCTGCGCTGACGCATTATTCGGCCGGGGCCATAATTCGACGCTATGGCGAGCGCGGCCGCAGGCCAGGGCCGTTCGTCCCTCGACGGGAGGCACCAAGGGCCATGGCGGGTTCCGGCCCGGCATCGGCGGTCTCCTGAAGCCACTGCCGCTGCTCCAAGTCCAGCTGGAGCAGGCCGCTGAGCAATTCCCCGGTTTCCGCTTCGAGCTGCCGTATCGCCGCGAGGTTGCGTTCGGCGTGTCCATATGCCATGGCGTTTCTCCCTGGGGAAGAGGCGTCCTTTACCCGCCACGCTCGACAGCACCACCCCTGGTCTTCCAGTGTCATTGGTCCCTTAATGTCCTCCATTTACACCCGCGGCTATCGGCATCGGCGTAAAGGGAGGCTGCCACGGATCGCCGCAAGCATCCGCGAGCAGTCGGCGGCGCTGGCCCGTGGTGACCCGCCGGTCAGCGCGCTGGGCGGAGTCGTGCGGTGATGTGAATGGCGAGCCAGTCGCGGGCGAGTATGGCGGCGGCGGCGAGGGTGCCGGGCGCGGGTCAGCGCTCGGCGGGTCACCCACGGGCACAGGTTCGGCAGCATGCCGCGGCGCAGGGACAACGGTGGCGGGTCGCGGCGCGGGGGATGCAGCGGGTCGCGGCGCGGGGGACGCATCTGGCCCCGGCGCAGGGACGGGTCTTGGGGCGGCAGCCTGCTCCAGGCAGGCGACGACCTGCTCGTCGGAAGTCTGGGAGAAGTCGTCGTAGAACTCACCGATCGCGTAGAACGGCGCCGGAGTGATGACGGCGATCTTCTCGTCGGCGTCGCGGCCAATCCGGTCCTGCCAGCCCGGCGGCGCGACTGGGGTGACCAGCACCACGCGCGCCGCTCCCAGCGACCGGGCGATCTGGCAGGCGGCCCGGGCCGTCGACCCGGTGGCGATGCCGTCGTCGACGATCATGGCGACCTTCCCGCGCAGCGGCACGCGCGGCCGGCTGTCCCGATACCGCAAGGCGCGGCGGGCGACCTCGGCCCGCTCCCGCGTCTCGACCGCGGCCAGTTCGGCCGGGGTGACCTTAGCCGCGGCGACAACCTGGGGGTTGATCACCCGGGCCCCGTCCTCGCCGACCGCGCCCATGGCCAGCTCGGGCTGGAACGGCACCCCGAGCTTGCGGACTACGATCACATCCAGCGGCGCGCCCAGTGCCCGGGCCACCTGCGCCGCGACCGGCACCCCGCCGCGTGGCAGCCCCAGCACCACCACCGGCCCGACCCGCAGGTGTTCCAGCCGGCCGGCCAGCCGCCGCCCCGCATCAACCCGGTCACCGAACATCACGCCTTGCCTCCTCCAAAAGGGTCCTCAACCTGTGACAACCTGCCCTCAACCCAGCCGGTCATCCAGGATCAGGTCATGGACCCGCAGGACCACCGGGCGGCCGGGCCGGTCCGCGAGTGCTGGTCGCCGTGCCTCACCTGGCGGGTTCGACGAGGCCGTAGTGGCCGTCATAGCGGTGGTAGATCAGGTTGCCGCGCCCCGTTTCGGCGTTCACGAAGAACAAGAACAGCTGCCCAGTGGCCTCAAGCTCGGCTGTCGCCCCGGGCACCGACAGGCGCGGCACCGGGATCTTGCTCACGGTGATCGATGGGCCAACCGGGCCGAGCCGGCCAGACCGCGGGTGGGCCAGTGCCAGACGATACCCGTCTCTGACCCGGTAGACCACGCCGTCCTCGCCCGTTGACTTCTCGGTGAACAGGTGGAAGCCGTAGTCCAGCAACTCGGCATCGGCGACCGCCTCATCTGGGGTCAGGCGGGCCGGCGCGTACGACTTGTGCCTCATCACGGCCCGCTCCTCCAGCGGGCGGGGGAAGTAAGGCAGTCGCGGCGCCGGGAGGCTCTGATGGCGCCATTCACCGGGCCCGGGTGCCGGCTGGCCGCCGCGGATCGCCGCCCAGTCCCGCGACGCCCGCTCCAGCCGGATTCGCAGCCGGTCGCAGGCGTGCTCGATGGCCTCGCGCATTGTCTCGCCCGCTGCCTGGGCGCGGACCAGCCGCCCGTTCAGGTCGATATTGACCTGGGCGATCGCGGGCCGCTCCACCGCCGGGTCGGCGGCCATGATCAGCTCGGCCCGGGCGAACAGGACCGGTTCTGAGGCTGCGCCAAACAACGAGCTAATCCGCTGCACCGCGAAGCCGACCGCGCCTTCGGGCACTGAGCCGCGTGTCTCGGTCTGTACCCGCAGCGATTGTGTGTCTGCCAACGTGACTCCTCTCCGCCCACGGCGGACGTCACCGCCGTGCCCGTGCTCAGCTGCCTTGCCCGGCAATCGGCTCCAGCACCGTGCGCAAGCCAGCGGGCAGGCGTTCAAACGCTTGCGCCACCACCCCAGCCGACATGTGCTGACGCGCTACCGCGGTGACGATCGCGGCAGCCTTAGCCACGTCGGAGTCATGTATCCGGGCTTTCCGTGCGAAGCGCGTCAGGTACTCGGCACGGTCGTACTTCTGCGGCACCCGGCTCGGATTCCAGCCGTCGAAGAACACTCCCCGCAGCAATTCCGGTAGCTGCGCAGCGAAATGCGCCGCGACCTCCACGCTGAGACGATCACGCAGGCAATGCAGCCAGGCCCGCAGCACCCGGTAAGCCAGTTGGCGGTCATCAGTCCCGAATCCAGCATCGATATCCGCCAGCCACGCATTGGCCTTGTCGACTGCGCGGTCCAGGCTATTCACTCCGGTGGACGACATCACGGCCCCCTTTTCTTTTTGTCATATCGCGCCGCCGGCCAGTGCTCCAGGGTCGAAGGTCCCTGGGTACGCCGTAGCCGCACATGCGCGTGCCTGCAGCCGGGGATCTCCATATCTGATTGCGGACTTTCGGCCCTAGTGCCAGGGGGCTCTTCAACCGAGCATTCAGTTGAGACCGGAAGAGGAGGTAAATGCGATGCAAGCGAAGGTGGGGGACGAGCTCACGGTCATGGGGCGCCACCAAGGCGATGAGGAGCGTCACGGCGTGATCGTTGAAGTTCACGGCGAGGAGGGCTCCCCGCCCTACCTGGTCCGCTGGCGCGATGGAGGCGAGAGCGTCTTCTTCCCGTCGTCTGACGCCGTGGTCCAGCATCACCCGGCGGGCACGGCCAGGCGCTGAGTTCGGCTACCGTGACTGCAAGGATGCGGCAGGTTTTGCCCAGGGGCCTAGGTCCCTGGGCAAACAGGCCTAATGGCACCGAGTTTAAGCCCTTTCTCCCGTAGGCGCCGCGCGACGAAAGCCCTTAACTGGACATAGTTCACAGTTATGGGAGAGGCGAATGTAATGAGTGCCAAAGTGCTAGATGTCATGATGCCTGACCCGGTGGCGCTGCGGGCCGAGGCTTCATTCAAGGAGATAGCCGCCAGGCTCCGCGAGCAGCACACCGCAGCGTTCCCGGTCCTCGACGCCGATAACAACGTCATCGGCGTCGTGTCCGAGGCGGACCTGCTGCCCAAGGAGGCATTGGAAGCCGGCTATGAGGGTCATCGCGGGCCGCTGGCCGGCCCACGGCACCGCGCCGAGCGGCAGAAGGCCCTGGGCGTGTCCGCATCAGACATCATGAGTCGGCCGCCGGTCACAATCGGCGCTTTTGACCTCGTCAGTCACGCGGCTCACGTCATGTACGACCACAGGGTCAGCTGCCTGCCCGTGGTGGACCGCCGCCGGCTGATTGGGATGATCACCCGCGCTGATGTGCTGAGCGTGTTCGGCCGGACCGACGCGGACATGCGCTGGGAGGTTCTCGACAAGGTCATCTTGCGGGAGTGCCTGGCCGAGCCCACCATGTTCTCGGTGACCGTGCGCGACGGTGTCGTAACCCTCACGGGCAGGCCCGAGACTGCTGAGGTGGGCCACGGCATCGTCACCGCGGTGCGGCACCTCGAAGGTGTGGTCGCCGTGCGCGACCAGCTCAGCTACCCAATGGCCGCGTAACCCGGCGCTGCCGTCAGGCGCTCTGCGCCTGCCAGGCGGCAAGCGGGAAGCGCAACTGGGCGGCGATGCCCCCCGGCGGATCAGCGGCCGCGGTCACCTGCGCGCCGTTCTGCAGGGCGGCGACGGCCATCTCCTCGACCAGATCGGGCACGGCGACGGAGGCCGCGCCCCAGTCCGGGCAGTCATTTCCGGTGCTGCCCAGAAAGCCGCACCGCTGACAGGCGAAGCCAGCGATCATGCCGTTCTCGGGCACCACGAGCAGCGTCACCGCGCGCTGGTTCACCGCGTCCAGAGACGGCTGCAAGCCGATCGCAGCAAGACCACCTGGCGGCTCATGGAGTACCTCGGTGACCAGGCGTCGCTCGCGTGCGCTGACCCAGCGGCCGACAATCTGGCCGGCCAGCTCCCGCACCCGGCGTGGCGTCATCGTGTGCGCATCGACGGCAAACTCTCCGATGACCTGCTCCCGCATCTCGGCCGTGAGCTCATCGCGAAACTGCGGAATGTCATGCGGGTGGCCGCCGATCACCAACGGCAGCGGATCGCCCGCCCGCATGTTCAGGCCCAGCGCGGACGCCGTGTCCCGGTAGTGATGACGCGCGAGCTCAGTCATGCGCATATTCACCCGGCGTGCCTCCAGGCCGTACCAGCCGCCGAAATTGGTGCCGCGTGGGTCCGGCGCAGCCGGGCGGGTCAGCCTGTCGATCCGCTCTCCCGTCATCCTGAACACCCATGCATGCTGCCGGTCGACGACCACGGCGCAGTAGTCCGGGAACCGTTGCCGCGCCAGCAGCAATGGCCGCACATGCGGTCGCGTTGCGAACACTGCGCGGTCCTCGAACGTGCCAGGCAGCACGAACGCCTCCGCCAGCCGCGGCTCGGCACAAGCAAAGATGGCGACGGTGTGGCCAATCCATTCCCGGGCGTGAATCTCCAGCATCCTCCGGGCCAGGCACCGGTCCTCATCTCGCGCCTGTGCCACACCGCGATCTACCGCGGCAGCGGATCTTGCCGCGGAGAGCAGGTCATCGGCTCGGGCCGGCAAGCCACGAAGCGCTGGTGGATTCGGGGGCACGCTCATGTACAGCGAGAGCACCGTTGAGTCCGGTGAGCGGACGCCCAGCAGCTTCTCGACTTCGGCGTGGGCAAACATAACTGGTGAACCCTCCTGCCGTGCCGTGAACAGCCGCGGCTGTGAATTTGCCCGTCGGCCTAGCTCTCCGCGGGGTAGCTCAGACGGTCGCGGACGCCGATGACGCCTTCGAGGTGGCGGATCGTGGCGAGCAGGCTGAGCGCGTCGGCCCGCCGCTCGACCGAGCCGGTGACGGTCACTATCCCGGACCGCACCGTGACCACGAACATCTCCGGGTCGAGCCCGAACTCCCCGATGATGACTTCCTTGATGACTTCATCCCAGATTTCGTCGTCGGGACGCTCGAACACGCTGAGCACATCGGTCCGGGTGATGATCCCGCGAAGCCGGCCGTTGCCGTCTACCACAGGCAGGCGCTTGACCTTGCGCGACTGCATCAGCCGCGCCGCCTCGGCAACCGGTGCGTCCTCGTGGATCGTCACCGCAGGCTTGGTCATCAGCTCGGCCGCGGTCACGCCAGCGGCCTTGGAATGCTCCCTCAGCCGCCACGGCAGCCGGATCGCACCTTGCGGCAGCGCCGGTGTGGTCTCTTTGACCAGCAGGTCTGCCTCGGACACCACGCCGAGCACGCGGCCAGACGTATCGATGACCGGGAAGGCGCTGATGCGGCGGATGCGCATGACGCCAACCATCTCTTTAAAGTCCGCGTTTTCCCGCACAGCCACCACACTGCTGGTCATAACGTCCTTGACGGTTGTTGCCTTCACTGCGATCACTTCCCCTCTGCTAATCCCATTCCAACGTGCATTCGCCGCTGATACCGGAGTCGAACGGGCCGCGGGTACGGGACCAAGGGCCTGCCCAGAGCGGACCATGGGCACCTCGGCGCGGGCGGCCCCTCATCCATCTGTCACCAGCTGGGTCGCGGGCGTGACCATGTTGTGGCTGCCGAGGGCGAATGGCCCCGGCGAGTGGGACCTTCGGCTGATGCCTCGAGCAAGCGTTCCGGCCGATATTTGAGGTAGCGCGTGCCCACCAGTTGCCGGGCTTGCAGCTGGAGGCCCGTGCAGGGAGGGGCAATGAAGGCTGAACCGGGCACCAAGCTGGCCACCGGCGACGGCGCCAGCGTCTACGCGCTGCTGGCGGACGGCACCACGATCGAGATCCGCCCGGCCACACCGGGCGACCTGACCATGGTCAGGTTGATGTATGAGGCGATGTGCCCGGGTAACGCCTACCTGCGTTTTTTCGGTCTCAGCAAGCCGTCGGCCGAGCAAGAGGCAGCCCGGGTCTGCCGGACGCCGGCCCCTGATCACATGGCGCTTCTCGGGTTCAAAGGCCGCGACCTCGTCGGCGTGGCCAGCTATGAGATCACCAGCCAGCCCAGCGCCGCCGAGATCGCGTCCGCTGTATCCGATGACATGCATGGGCGGGGTGTGGGCACGCTCCTGCTCGAGCATCTGGTGTCGGTAGCATGCCGCCGTGGCGTCCGCACGTTTGTCGCGCCAGTCCTCACCGAGAACGCCGGGATGCTCAAGGTCCTGGCCGACGCCGGGCTGAGCGCCCGGCGCCAGTCCGAGGACGGCGTGATCGAGTTCGCATGCGACCTTCCGCACTCCGGCAGCGATCCGAGCTGGGAGCCCTACCTGGAAGCTGTCGACAAGCGCGAGGGACATGCGGACGTGGCCAGCCTCCGGCACGTGTTCCAGCCGGGTTCGGTGGCCGTTGTCGGTGCCAGCCGGCGTCCGGGCACCGTCGGCCGCGCCATCCTGCACAACATCATCACCGGCGGATACCAGGGGCAGGTCTACGCGGTCAACCCGCACGCCGCGCATATGGAAGGGGTGCGGTGCCTGCCGTCGGTCACCACCCTCCCCGAGCCGGCCGAGCTGGCGGTGGTCGCCGTTCCGCCGGCCGCCGTGCCAGCCGTGGCCGACGAGTGCGGGCGCCGCGGCGTCAAGGCCATGGTGGTGATCACATCCGGTCTTGATGCCCTCCAGGGCGCCGACCTGCTGGCCGCCTGCCGCCGGTACGGCATGCGGCTCGTCGGCCCGAACTGCTTCGGTGTCGCCGTGCCCGGCATTGGCCTGGACGCGACCTTCGCCGCCCGTCACCCAGCGCCAGGCCGGGTCGGCCTGGTGATGCAGTCCGGCGGTCTTGGTTTCGCCCTGGTCGATCGCCTGTCCCAGCTGGGGCTGGGGATCTCCTCGTTCGCCTCGGTCGGTAACAAGTACGACGTCTCAAGTAACGACCTGCTGATGTGGTGGGAGCAGGACGGCACAACCGAGCTCGCAATCCTCTACAGCGAGTCTTTCGGCAACCCGCGTAAGTTCGCCCGGACCGCGCGGCGCCTCAGCGCCCGGATGCCGGTCCTGGCCGTCCAGGCCGGGCGGTCGAGGGCCGGGCAGCAAGCCGCCGCATCGCACACCGCGGCGGCGGCCACGCCGCTGGTCACTCGCGAAGCTCTGTTCGAGCAGGCTGGCGTGATCGCCACGGATAGTCTCGGAGAGCTGCTTGACGCCGCCGCGCTGCTGGGCAGCCAGCCGGTTCCTGCGGGCCGCAGCGTCGCAGTGATCTCCAACGTCGGCGGCGCCGGGGTACTGGCCGCCGATGCCTGCACCTCTCGCGGCCTGAACGTGCACAAGACGAGTGCGGAGACCCGGCGCCGGCTGCACGCGCTGGTGCCAGCCGGCGCCGCGATCAACGGCCCCGTGAACACGACCGCGGCCGTAGCCGAAACGTCATTCCGGCGGTGCCTGGAGCTCGTGGCCGCCGACGAGGGCGTGGACGCGGTCCTCGCCCTCGTTCTGCCCACGGCGGCAACCGGCAATCTCATTATCGCGATTCGTGCCGCCGACGTAAGCGTTCCGCTCGCCGCGGTCGTGCTGGACCAGGCCGAGGCGGTCAGCCTGCTGTCCCGGGCCACCGATCTCGTCGCGGGCGGCACCACGCACCAGCCAGGCTTCATTCCCGCGTATGCCTATCCAGAGGCCGCGGCGCACGCGCTGGCTCGCGCGGCCACCTACGGCGCCTGGCGGTCGCGGCCGTTCGGCCACATCCCTGAACCTGGCGACGTGCGGGAAGATGACGCCCGGGCCCTGGTCCGGACCTTCCTGCACGACTCGCCCGGGGGCGGCTGGCTGCCACCGGACCGGGTGGCGGAGCTGCTGGGCTGCTATGGCATCCCGCTGGCCAGCCTCGTGCCCGTCACCAGCGCCGACGAGGCCGTCCAGGCCGCCGTCGGCCTGGGCGGCCCGGTGGTGCTGAAGGCCGACGTGCCCGGCCTGGTGCACAAGACCGACGCCGGCGCGGTGCAGCTTGACCTGCGCACCGCGGCGGACATCAGGCGCGCCTACGACGAGCTGACCGGCAAGTTCGGTTCGCACGCGCGGGTGCTGATCCAGCCGATGATCACTGGGGGCACCGAGGTCATCGTTGGGGTCGCACAGGAACCCGTCTTCGGCCCGCTGGTCGTCTTCGGCCTGGGCGGGGTCGCCACCGACCTGCTCGCCGACCGTGCCGCGCGGCTCGCCCCACTCACCGACTCCGATGCTGACGAGCTCATCCGCTCGATCCGCTCGGCACCCCTCCTGCTCGGCTACCGTGGCGCACAGCCAGCCGATCTCCCGGCCCTACAGGAAACCCTGCTGCGCGTCTCCCGGCTGGCCGACGACCTTCCCGAGATCGCCGAACTCGACCTCAACCCGGTCATCGCCCGCCCAGACGGCGTATCGGCCGTGGACGCCAGGGTCCGGCTCACGCCCACCCAGCCCCAGGACCCGTTCCTGCGGAAACTGCGCTGAGGCGGCCGTCGCCGAGGTAGAGCACTCGGTCGACGTCGGCGTCGGCGACCGGGCGGTGGGTGATGAGCAGCACGGTGCGTCCGGCGGTGGCGGCCAGGAGGTCGCGGGTGAGCGCGTCCGCCGTCTGATCGTCCAGGTGCTCGGCGGGCTCGTCGAGGATCACCACCGGGAAGTCGGCCAGCAGCACCCGGGCCAGCGCCAGCCGCTGCCGCTGGCCGCCAGACAGCCGGGCTCCATGCTCACCGACCTTGGTGTCCGGGCCGTCCGGCAGGCTGGCCACCCAGTCGTCAAGGCGGGCGCGGCGCAGCGCGTCGGCCAGGCTGGCGTCGCTGGCGTCCGGCTGGGCCAGCCGGAGGTTCTCGCGCAGCGTCGAGTCGAAGATGTGCGCGTCCTGGGCGCACAGGCCGATCACCGAACGCACCTGATCGGAGTCCAGCGCGGTGATGTCCGTGCCACCGAGGGTCACCGTTCCCGCGGCCGGGTCGAGGAAGCGCAGCAGCACCATGGCGAGCGTGGTCTTGCCCGACCCGCTCGGCCCGGTCACCGCGACGCGGTACCCCGCGGGCAGGTCGAGGTCGGCTCCGCGCAGCACGTCCGGGCCGTCCGGCTCCCAGCGCGCAATCAGGCCGGACACCGTGATGTCGTAGGGCGGTGCGGGCAGCGGCGCCGGGCTGGCCGGCTCGCGGACCGGATCGGGCCTGCCCGTCACGTCCGACACTCGCGCCGCGGCGGAACGCAGCCTGGGTATCTCCTGCGCCGCCGGGGCCAGGTCCTTGACGACGTCATGGACGGCCAGCGGGGTCAGCGCGAGCACGGCGAGCACCACCCCGGCCATCACGCCCGAGGAGACCCCGGCCACGCCGAGCACCAGGCAGGCCCACAGCGCCGTCCCGGCCGCCAGCGTGCTGGCCGCCGCGCCGACCCCGCGCGCGGTGGCGGACCTGGCCTGGGCGCGCGCGACCCGCTGATTGGCCTGCATCACCGCCTGCAGCGCGCTGCGGCTGGTGCCGAAGACGGACAGCTCACCCGCGCCGGCCAGCAGGTCGACGGTGGCCGCCGCGAACTCGCCCCGGCACGGCGCCAGCGCGCGCTCGGCGCGGCGGGAGATCACGCCCGCCAGCAACGGCGCAGCCAGCGCGGCGGCCATGAGGGAGGCGGCGAGGACCAGGCCGGCCGCGGGGAGCAGGGCCGCGGACAGGGCAACGGCGGCCGCGCCGGTCACGGCCGCCGCCGCGTAGGGCAGCCGCACGCGCAGCCAGCGGTCGGTCAGCGAGTCGACGTCGCTGACCAGCCGGCTGATCAGGTCGCCGGAGCGGAAGGCAGCCGCCCCGGCCGGGGCCAGCCGTTCCAGCCGGTCGTAGGCGGACATGCGGAGCCTGGCCAGCACGCGCAGCGCCGCGTCGTGCCCGGCCAGCCGCTCGGCGTACCTGAAGGTGCCACGGCCGATGCCGAACGCCTGGACCGCCGCCACCGGGACCATCAGATACAGAACGGGCGGGTGCTGCGCGGATCTGGAGATCAGCCACGCCGACGTGGCCATCAGCCCCACGGAGCACACCGCGGCCAGGGTTCCCGCGGCGCCCGCCAGCGCGAGCCGCCCGCCGTCACGCCCGTGCGGCACCGTGATCATGCAAGCACCTCCTCGCGGGTTCTCGAGGCTTCCTCTCGGTTGGCGTAGTGGTCAACGCTGATGACGCGGTCGGCCGCCGCGATGACGCGGGGGTGGTGCGCGGCGATCAGCACGATGCGGCCGGCCGTGGCCTGCGCGCGCAGCGTGTCCAGCACCCGGGCTTCGGCTATGGCGTCAAGCCCGGCCGTCGGCTCGTCGAGCAGCAGCACCGGGCGCCCGGGCAGCAGCGCGCGAGCCAGCGCCACCCGGCGGCGCTGGCCGGACGACAGGCCCCCGCCGCGCTCGGTCACCGGCCGGTCCAGCCGGACGTCGTCCAGGGCGGCGGCGCGCGCCACCACGTCGACCGCGTCGTCCGGCGCGTCCGGCCGGCCGAGCCTGATGTTGGACGCCACCGTCCCCGGGAACAGGTAAGGATCCTGGGGCACCCAGGCCACCAGGGCCCGCCAGGCGTCGCGGTCCAGGCACGCCAGGTCGATGCCGGCGGCCCCGGTGCCCCCCGTGATCGTCACCCGCCCGCCGGAGGGCTGGGCGAAGCCGAGCAGCACATCGATCAGTGTGGACTTGCCGGACCCGCTCGGCCCGGCGAGCACAGTGATCTCCCCCGCCATGATCACCGCCGACAGCCGGTCTGGCGCGGGGTGGGGGCGGCCGGGATGGCCGACGCTGACCTGCTCGATCCGGATGACGCTGTGTCCCCTCGGGGGTACGCCCCCCCCAGGCCCCCCCGCGTGCCGTCGGCTCGGGTCGGCCTCCGGCCGGCCGTCGCCGCTGGCCCCGGCCTCTCGGCCGGAATCCCCGCAGGCCCCCGCCCCCCCGTATCCCCCCGGGGACGTTTCGATGACGTCGAGGGCGTCGCCGGCGGCGGCCAGGCCGTCGGCGCTGGCGTGGAACTGAGCGGCCGCCTGCCGCAGCGGCAGATACGCCTCGGGGGCGAGGATCAGCGCGAGCAGGCCAGTGCGCAGGCCGAGGTGTCCGTAAACCAGGCTGAGCCCCACGCCCACCGCGACCATCGCCACCGACACGGTGGCCACGAGCTCGAGGACCAGGGAGGACAGGAACGCCACGCGCAGCGTGCCCATGGTCGCGCGCCGGTACTCGCCGGTCACCGCGCCGATGGCCTCGCGCTGCGCCTTGGCCCGGCCGAACACCTTAAGCGTCGGCAGACCGGAGACCACGTCGAGGAAATGGTGCGAGAGCGTGGCGAGCGCGCGCCAGCGCTGCCGGGCGTGCTCGGCCGTGGTCCTGCCGACCAGCGCGCCGAACAGGGGGATCAGCGGGAGGGTCGCCGCGATCGTCAGCCCGGCGAGCGGGTCGGCCACCCCGACCCGGATCGCGACGGCGGCCGGCACGACCGCGGCCAGCACGAGCTGGGGCAGGTATTTGGCGAAGTACCCGTCCAGCGCTTCGACGCCCTCGGTGGCCAGCGCCGTGAGCTCGGCGCTGCCGCCCCGCCCCCCACCCGCCTCCCCATTCCCCCTTCGCTGGCCCTCTCCACTGCCTCCTTCACCGGCCAGCCAGCGGGGCCCCAGCTCGGTAGCGCGGGCCAGGAGTTTGCGGCGAAGTTCCGCCTTGGTGGCCGCGCTGGCCCGGTAGGAGACGGTTTCGGTGGCCCAGGCGGCCAAGACCCGGCCGCCCGCGACGGCCGCCAGCGCGATCACCGTGCCGCGCAGCACGGCGACGGTGTCCCCCTGCTCGAAGGCGCCGGCGATCGCTCCGGCCAGCAACTGGGCCTGGACGATGACCAGAGCCGTGGTCAGCAGGCCGAGCATGGCCACGACGGCGATGTACCTCCTGGCCTGCCTGGCGTGCCGCAACAGCCGGGGATCGAGGGGTTTCACCGGCTGGCGATCGTCGGCTGGTCGACCGTCGGTGCCTGCGGAGGCGGCTGCGGGCTGGCGCCGACCCGCTTGCGGAACACCCAGTAGGTCCAGCCCTGGTAGGCCAGCACCAGCGGCAGGAAGATGGCCGCCACCACGGTCATCACCATCAGCGTCTTGGCCGCGGACGCGGCGTTGGCGGTGGTGAGATCGTAGGCGGTGCTGACGCTGGACGGCAGCACCCGCGGGTATAGCGCGGTGAACAGCGCCCCGGTCGCGGCGACGATCGCCACGGCGGTGCCGGTGAACGCGTAACCCTCGCGGCCCGCCCGGCTGGCGGCCACTCCCGCGATCAGCGCCAGCGCGGCCAGCGTGGCCAGCGCCACCGAGGCGGCGCCGGTGGTCCCGGTGTGGCCGGGCGCGCGGTAGCTGGCCTCGGTCCAGGCCAGGAACCCGCCGCCGGCCAGCACCGCGACCGCGCCCACCGCCCAGGCCGCCGCGGCGGCCCGGCGCCGGATCTCGCCGGTGGTCTTCAGCGTCAGGAACACCGCGCCGTGCAGGGTGAACAGGCTCAGCATGGTCAGCCCGCCGAGCAGCGCGTAGCCGTTCAGCAGCGTGAAGAAGTTCCCGGTGTAGTTGTGCGCGGCGTTCAGCGGGATACCGCGCAGCACGTTGCCGAACGCGACCCCCCACAGGATCGCGGGCACCAGCGAGCCGAGGAACAGCGCAGCGTCCCAGCCGGCCCGCCAGCGCCGGGATTCCCGCTTGCCGCGGAACTCGAACCCGACCCCCCGGATGATCAGCGCGACGAGCACGATCAGCAACGGCAGGTACAAGGCGCTGAACATCGACGCGTACCAGAACGGGAACGCCGCGAACGTGGCGCCGCCCGCGGTCAGCAGCCACACCTCGTTGCCGTCCCAGACCGGGCCGATCGCGTTGATCATGACCCGGCGTTGCGTGTCGTCGCGCCCCAGCACCGGGAGCAGGATGCCGACGCCGAAGTCGAACCCCTCCAGCAGAAAGTACCCGGCCCACAGCACGGCGATCGCGATGAACCACAGGTCGGACAGGTGCACGGCAGGTTCCTTCCCTCAGTAGACGAGCGCGGGGGTCCCGGCCTGGCCGGCTGATTCCCCGGCCTCGGGCTCGGTGTCCAGCCCGGCCCTGATGTACTTGAGCATCAGCCCGGCCTCGATGACCGCGAGCACGCCGTAGAGCACGGTCAGGATGAGCATCGAGGCGAGCACCTCGCCGCCCGAGTTGGCCGACACCCCGGCCGCGGTCTTGAGCTGCCCGTAGACCAGCCACGGCTGGCGGCCCATCTCGGTCATGATCCAGCCGAACGAGTTCGCCGCGAGCGGCAGCAGCGGCAGCGCGATCACCGGCCACAGCAGCCAGCGGGAGCGCGGCCGGCGGCCGCGGCGTATGGCGATGAGCGCGATCAGGGCGATCAGCGCGGCGAGCAGGCCGACGCCGATCATCAGCCGGAAGCTCCAGTACACGACGGGGACGACCGGGGTGTAGGAGCCCGGGCCGTAGACCTGGCTGTAGTGGGCCTGCAGGTTGTCGATGCCCTGCACGCTGCTGCTCCAGTTGCCGGTGGCGAGGAACGACAGCAGCCGGGGCAGCGTGATCTGGAACACCGGCCTGGTCCCGTTCAGGTTCCCGATCGTGAGCAACGAGAATGGTGCGGGCTTCGATGTGTGGTACAGCGCCTCGGCGGAGGCCATCTTCATGGGCTGGTACCGGGTGGTGAACAGCTTGCCCTGGATGTCGCCGGTGGCGATCGTGACGACCGCGGCGGCCAGCGCGGTGATCGCACCCACCTTGGCCGCCGAACGGAAAGCGGACGTGTTGCCGTTGCCGGCGTCGCGGTGCCGCATCAGGTGCCACATCGCGACGCCTGCCACGAGCGCGCCGGCGGTCAGGAAGCAGCCCGCGAGCACGTGCGGGAACCCGGCCAGCTGCGCCGGGTTGATCAGGACCTTCAGGAAGCTGGACAGCTCGTCAATGTGCTTGGCGGCGTCGTAGGTGTAACCGACCGGATGCTGCATCCACGAGTTGGCGACCAGGATGAAGTAGGCCGACAGCGTGGTGCCTACCGCCACGACCCACATGCAGGCGTTGTGCAGCCCGGGCCGCAGCCGGTCCCAGCCGAAGATCCACAGGCCCAGGAAGGTGGATTCGAGGAAGAACGCCAGCAGCGCCTCGATCGCCAGCGGCGCGCCGAAGATGTTCCCGACAAAGCGGGAGTACTCCGACCAGTTCATCCCGAACTGGAACTCCTGCACGATCCCGGTGACCACGCCCAGCGCGAAGTTGATCAGGAAGAGCCTGCCGTAGAACTTCGTGAGCCTCAGCCATCGCTCGTGCCCGGTGCGCAGCCACGCCGCCTCGAACCCGGCCACCAGGAACGCCATCCCGATCGTGATCGGCACGAACAGGAAGTGGTACACGGTCGTGATGCCGAACTGCCAGCGCGACAGGTCGAGTACGTTCACCGGCGGCCTCCCATTTTTACTACACAACGTAGTACTACACGTTGTCGCAAGGATTCTGAGGGTCTTTTGCTCCAGCTACAGGGGATGAGCGTGGACGACAGCGAGCCCATCACGGGCCCGCGCCGCCGGTGCAGGGCCGACAGTCCCGCTGGTCCGGGAAGAAGGTCCCATCACCCTGGGCCGCATGGCTCCTGCGGCGGGGGACGGGCCGGGTGAGGCTGGTAGGTGAAGAGAGGTGGCCTCAATGAGCAACGCGAGCGGGCGTCGCATCATCGTCGGCATCGATGACTCACCATCTGGCCTGGCCGCGTTGCGGTGGGCCGTCAGCCAGGCGAGGAGCCGCCAGGCGCAGCTCGTGGCGGTCAGGGCGTGGGCGCTGGGCCTGCCTAGGCACGGCGGCCGCCACCACCGGCACCTTGCACACCCGCATGTGGTTGTGTTCTTCAAGGGGGCCGAGCAGCGTAAGGCGTCGGCGAAGCTGATCCGCGACACGTTCCGGGCCGCGACCGGGGGCCAGCCAGGCGACGTCACCGTCACCGTCCGGACGCCCGAGGGCGATCCAGGCGCAGCGCTGAGCGGCATCGCCACCCGCGACGGGGACATGATCGTCGTTGGCCAGGAGCACGTTCCGGTCTGGCGGCGTGCCCGTCAAGGTTCGGTGAGCCGGTACTGCCGGTCGCACGCGGGCTGCCCGGTCGTGGTGATGCCGGCCGAAAGGAGTCGTCATGACAAAGCAGCAGATATCGGTGCTCGGAGCGCAGCCATTCTTGCGCGGCATGCCGTCCGCCCAGCTCGCCGAGCTGGCCGAGCTGTGCGAGCATGTCTCGATTCCATCGAGGGCGCGGCTGTTCGATGAGGGATCCCGGGCCGACCGGTTCTGGATCATCGACGCCGGCCAGGTCACGCTCGACGCGAGCGTTCCTGGCGATGGCCGGGTGACCATAGAAACGCTCGGCCGGGGTGACGTGCTCGGCCTGTCGTGGATGCTTCCGCCATATCAATGGCGCTTTGGAGCCGTCGCCACGCAGCCAACGCAGGCCTTTGTTTTCGACGCCCGGGCGGTGCGCGCGGCCTGCGACGCCGATCCGCTCCTCGGGTACGAGCTCAGCAAGCGGTTCTCCGCGGTGGTCGTGCGCAGGCTGCAGGCCACCCGCGCTCGGCTGATCGATGCGTGCACCCGCCCGCCCGCCACCGCCGGATCATCCGCATGACCTACGCTAGGCGTGTGCTTGAGGAACTGGGCGAGGCGGAGTGCCTGCGGCTGATCGCTTCTGGCGGCATCGGCCGGATCGGATTCTCCGGCCGGTACGGCCCGACGGTGATGCCGGTCAACTACCAGCTCTACGACGGATCCATCGTGTTCCGGACCGCGCAGGACAGCGCGACGGACGAAGATCTTCGCACCGGCATCGCGAATGCCGAGTACAAGGTCGCTTTCGAGATCGACGACTTCGACACCGCGGCGCGGACCGGATGGAGCGTGCTCATCCAGGGATCCGCGCATCACGTGGAATCCGAGGCCGAGCGTGCTTCGGTCGCGGGCGCCGGAGTCGACCCGTGGCCGGGCGGAGACAGGGAGCTGTTCCTGCGTATCACCCCCATGCGGATCACTGGGCGCCGCGTCCTTCAGTAACCGGGCTGTGGGACGACGGCACCCCCAGTGAGCCAGCGCCTGGTGCTGATGCGGCACGGCCAGAGCGAGTGGAACGCACGGAACCTTATGGCGCCTTGCAGGGCCGGGACAAGGACGAGGTGGTCCGGGAGTACGGCGACGAGCAGGTCCAGCTTTGGCGGCGCTCCTACGCCGTGGCGCCCCCGGGCGGCGAGTCCCTTCGCGATGTCACCGCCCGGCTGCTGCCCTACTGGTACGGCTCGATCGTCCCGGACCTGCGCACCGGCGAATGCGTCCTGGTCGTCTCGCACGGCAACACGCTGCGGGCGCTGATCAAGCACCTCGACGCGGTCGGCGACGAAGAGATCGCCGCGCTAGAAATCCCGAACGCGGTTCCGGTGCTCTACGACCTGGATCCTGACACGTGGGTGCCGCTCACCAAGGGTGGCGGCCGCCTCCTCGTCGGCTAGGACCCCGGCAGGGGCACCCGCCATTCGAGCTCGGTCCCGCCGCCTTCGGCCGGCCCCGCGTGCATGGTCCCGCCGAGCAGGGCCGCGCGGTCGGCCAGGTTGGCCAGCCCGCTGCGGCGCCCGGTCTCCTTGATCCCGGTGCCGTTGTCCCTGACCATCAGGACGAGTTCCGGACCGGCCTCGATTGTCACCTCGACCTTGCTGGCCTTGGCGTGCCGTGCGGCGTTCGACAGCGCCTCGCGCAGCGAGCCGAGCAGGTGCTCGCCGGTGTCGGCCGGCACCCCATCCAGCCTGCCGGACATCCGCAGCGCGGGGGCGAAGCCAAGCGCGCCGACGGCCCCGTCCACCACCTCAAGGATCCGGCCGCGCAGGCCGGGCTCGTCGGCGGCCGGGCGCGAATGCAGCGAAAAGATGGCCGACCGGATCTCCTTGATGGTCTCATCGAGGGCGTCAACCGCGCTGCTAACCCGCTGCGCGTTGTCCGACTCGCCCATCCGCGCGGCCAGGCTCTCCAGGGACATGCCGGTGGCGTACAGCCGCTGGATGACCAGGTCATGCAAGTCGCGGGCGATCCGGTCCCGGTCCTCGAACACGGCGAAGCGCTGCGCGTCCCGGCGGTGCGCGGCCAGTTCCAGGCCTATCCCAGCCTGCGCGGCGAAGCTGACCAGCATCTCCACCGAAGCCGGGGCGAGTGGCATCGAGCCCGGGCGCCGGCCCGCGGTCAGGATCCCCCGGACGTTACCGGGCGCCCCGAGCGGGAACACCACCGCTGGACCCAGGCGCATGTGCTCTTGCGCGACCGCGGCCACGCGCTCATCGTTGCCAAAGTCGTCCAGGCTCAGTGGCTTGCCGCTGCCCAGCACCAACCCGGACGCCGAGCCGCTCACGGGCAGCACCAGGCCGAGCGTCTCGGCGGCGCCCTCGCCCACGGCATGCTCGATCACCAGCTGCGTGCCGTCACCGGCTGGCAGGGCCAGCACCACCAGGTCGGCAGCTGACATCTCCAGCGCCAGCTCGGTCACCAAGGCGAGCACCTCGCCAGGGTCTGCCCCGGACAGCAGCCGCTGCGTGACCTCAGTGCTGGCCCGCAGCCACTGCTGCTGCCGTCGCGACTCCTCATACAGCCGCGCGTTGCCGATCGCGACGCCGGCCGCGGCGCCCAGTGCGACCAGGACCGCCTCGTCCTCCTCGTCGAACTCAGCGCCGCCGTTCTTCTCGGTGAGGTACAGATTGCCGAAGACTTCATCGCGGATCCGCACCGGAGCGCCGAGGAAGGTCTTCATGGGGGGATGCCCCTCCGGGAACCCGAACGACCGCGGATGGGCGGCCATCTCGGGCAGCCGCAGCGGTGCCGGATTCGTGATCAGCTCACCCAGCAGGCCCCGGCCCTCCGGCCAGTGGTGAATCCGCCGGATCTGCTCTTCGTCAAGGCCCACCGGTACGAACTCGGCTAGCCGCCCGCCTTCGCCGATGACCCCGAGCGCGCCGTACCGGGCATCGACGAGCGTGACCGCGGCCTCGACGATCTGCCGCAGCACGACCTCGAGATCGAGGTTGCTGCCGACCGCGACGACCGCTTCGAGCAGCGCATGCACCCGATCGCGCGTCTTGACCGCAGCCGAAAGCCGGACCTGCAGCTCTGCCAGCAGGTCATCAAGGCGCAGCTGGGGCAGCAGCGGCCTGCCTTGGTTCGGCTCCATGCGGCATCCAAGGGTCAGCATTCCTCAAGCTACTTGATCTTACGCCAGCGCCGGTGTCCGTCCAGCGGGCACAAGCCGCAGCTCAGGGAAACCTGGGCTGAATGTTAGCTGCCAAACGATGTCGGCCCGGCGCGGGTCGTTAGACCTGGCAGCAGCCGAAGAACGTCCCTGTCGGACATCTATGCACTCGTGCCAGCCTCATTACATGTTTACGAGAAGCTCATCTGAGCCAAGGCGCAGGGCATCATCAGCGCCGCACCAGGCGCAGAAGCCGGTGACACCCGGCTCGTCCGACTGGGCTTCGGTGTTCGCCGACGCCGAGTGCGCATGCTGCTGCTCGGCCAGGCCCGCTGTGGTCGCCGTGTTTCCTCCGCGGCCCGGCCGAACCCGCCCGGTTGACCTGCTGCTGTGCGGCCACCATTACCGGGCCAGCCGAGCCGAATTGGCGGCGGCCGGAGCAGTTATCCACTGTCTGCCTCGGTCCTGATCGCAGGCCGGGTGCGGGTCTGCGATGGGACCAATGGCCCGGCCCGGACGGCCCAACGCCTCTGGGACGTAGCACGGCTCCGGCTGACCATGAAAGTGAGTGCTAGCAAGGAGATTGGCCATGAAACCGGAACTTGTCGTGGTCGGTACGGATGGATCTGATCCGTCATTCCAGGCGGTCGAATGGGCGGCCCGCGAAGCCGTCTTGCGCGGCGCGGCGCTGCGGATCGTATCCGTGCCCATGCTGCCGCGCCTGATGTCCTGGCATCGGGCGCCCGAGGGCACCCCGGACACCGTCGCCGACACGATCGTCCGGTCGGCCCGGGACACCCTGGCCGCGGCGGCCGAACGCGCTGCCGAGGTGGAGCCCAGCGTTGCCGTGGAGACCGCGCTGAAGACCGGGCCGCCGGCTGGAGCGCTGGCCGACGCGGCCACCGATGCGTCCATGCTGGTCGTCGGCTCCCGCGGCGGTGGCGGCTTCGCCGCGCTGCTGCTCGGCTCGGTCAGCCGGCACGTCGCCACCCGGGCCGACTGCCCCGTGGTGGTCGTGCGCGAAAAGACCCTGGCTGTACACCGTCAGGTGGTCGTCGGCGTGCGCGACCTTGACCAGCCCGCCGCGATCGGTTTCGCGTTCGCGGAAGCATCGCTGCGCAAGGCGCGCGTGCGAGCCGTGCACGCCTGGCAGTTGTTCCTGCCGGAGATGCGGCTGACCGGCACCGAGCGGCCCGGGGCCGCCGCGGGGGAAGTCACCGCCGAGCTGACCGAGTGGCTGACCGGCGTGCTGTCGTTCTGGCGGGAGAAGTACCCGGAGGTCGACGTCATCGAGGAGGTCGTGCACGCCTCGCCGGGGCGGGTAATGGCCGCCAGCTCAGCCAATGCCGACCTGATTGTCCTGGGCCGCAGCAGCTCCGGTGAGTCCTCGCACGCAGGAGCGGACCCGGTTATTCACGCCGTGCTCAACCACGCGAACGCGCCGGTCGCGATCGTTCCCGACTGAGCCCACGGATGTGACGAGGGTGTGACACAGATCAATTTGGAGAAGGTGGGCCCGATGAGCGCGCTGACCCGCAGAGGTAGCCGTGGCCTATTTCTGGACCTGTTCGATTTGCTTGACCCACTCGACGCGCTGCACCTTTGGCTGGGTGGTCTGGCCATGCGGATCGAAGAAGGTATCCAGAATGACCGTTGCCTGGTTATTGAGATAAGCGTCGGGCTGAAGACAGCTCGGGCGGCCGATCACGCCGGGCGCAGCACTCCGGTCAGGCTAGTGCAGCACATCAAGCCATCCTGACGGACACTTCCTGGCTCTGCTTGAAACATCTTTGAAAGGAAGCTCGATGTACGAAAAGCTGCTGGTGGCCGTGGACCACTCACAGAGCACCGGCCGGGTGGTCGACGCGGCGCGCGAACTCGCCCGCCTGGCGGGCGGCGAGGTGTGGCTGCTGCACGTGCTAGAGCGCGCGGCTCCAGGCAAGTACGCGGGCCCCGCCCTGGCTGGCAACGAAACGCCGGCCGAGGCGCAGGCCACCGTGGACGCCATAGCCGGCGAGCTCACCAGGGCCGGGATCAAGGCGCATGGTGAGCTACGGCACACAGTGTTCGGATACGCCGCCCGCGAGATCGTCGAGGACGCCAAGATCCACGACGTCGACGCCATCGTCATGGGCTCGCGGGGCCGGGGCGACCTGGCCGGGCTGCTCCTGGGCAGCACCGCGCACAAGGTGATCCACCTGGCCGACCGGCCCGTGCTCGTCGTTCGCTGACACGACCGTGCGGATCAGTTGAAAGGAGCGGCACGATGCCTGGGCAGCAGACAGAAGACGGCCACCGGATCGTGGCCGGAGTCGACGGCTCGGCTTCCTCTCTGGAGGCGCTTCGCTGGGCCATCGGGCAAGCGGAGCTGACCGGCAGCAGCGTGGACGCCGTGATCGCGTGGCAGCCTCCGGCCGCCAGCGGCCTCGGCTGGGGCGCCGCCTTGGCTGACGACACCGATTACGCGGAGCTCGCGGCGAAGACGGTCACCGACGCGGTCAGCATGGTTGCCGATCCGGCGAGCTGGGTGAGGGTCCGCCCCATGGTCGGAGAGGGAAACCCGGCACAGGTCCTGCTGGACGCCTCGGCCGGCGCGGACCTGCTGGTGGTCGGCAGCCGGGGGCACGGCGGGTTCGCCAGCGCCCTGCTCGGCTCGGTCAGCCTGCACTGCACCCACCACGCGCACTGCCCGGTCGTGGTGATCCGCGACGCCAAGTGAGAGGACTTTGGGCCCTGGCCAGCCCGGGATGCAGGCGTCATTATCTGATTTAGCCGGGTACAACGTCCGGCCCGGGATAAAGGGGAGGAAACGGTGTACGAGAGGCTGCTGGTGGCAATTGATCATTCAAAGGCCACCGAGCGCGTGCTGAGCGCTGCCCGGGACCTGGCCTCGCTGTCCAACGGTGAGGTATGGGTGCTGCACCTGCGCGAGCGCGAGGTCATGCCGCGGGCTGGACTCATCGAGACCGAGTCGACCGACGAGGCACAGGCGCAGGTCGAGGCCGCGGTCGAGGAGCTGTCCAAGGCCGGCATCAAGGCGCACGGCCTGGTACGGAGCACGATCTACGGCTACGCCGCCCGTGAGATCGTCGAGGACGCCAAGAGCCGCGATGTCAGCGTGATCATCATGGGCTCGCGGGGACACGGCGACCTGGCCGGCCTGGTCCTGGGCAGCACCGCGCACAAGGTGATCCACCTGGCCGACCGGCCCGTCCTGGTGGTCCGCTGACCCGCTGCCAGCCGGCCCCGTTGCTATCGGGCCATGCATCCAGAACCAGAAGTGGGCCGCCTGCCTAGTCGACAGGCGGCCCACTCGGCTTAAGGCGTCCGGGCCTCAGGCCATCATCGGCTCAGCACGACCTTGAGCGCGCCGGTCTCGCCGGCCCGGGCGAACACGTCGTAGGCGTCGTCGAACTCGTCCAGCGCAAAGCGGTGGGTGATGAACCGCCCGGCGTCGATCTGCCCGCTGGTGACCAGGCGCAGCAGCGTCGGGGTCGAGTACGTGTCCACCAGCCCGGTCGTGATCGTGATGTTCCTGATCCACTGCTCCTCGAGGTGCAGGGTCGCGGGCTCGCCATGCACGCCGATGTTGGCGATCCGGCCGCCCGGCCGCGAGAGCTGGACCGCGAGCTCGAAGGTGGCGGGCACGCCGACCGCCTCGATGGCCACGTCGGCGCCGAGCCCGCCGGTGGTCAGCGAACGGATCACCTCGAGCGGGTCGTCGGTGAGGTTGTTGACGGTGACGTCGGCGCCGAACTGCTTCGCCGCCTCAAGCCTGGAATCAGCCAGGTCGATCGCGACGATGTGGCTCGGGCTGAACAGCCGGGCGCCCATGATCGCGGACAGCCCGACCGGCCCTGACCCCACGACCGCGACCACGTCACCCGGCCGCACGCCGCCGTTGAGCACGCCGACCTCGTAGGCGGTGGGCAGGATGTCGGCCAGCATGAGGGTGTTCTCGTCCGGGACTCCGTCGGGCACCCGGTAGGTAGAGGTGTCCGCGAACGGCACCCGGACGTACTCGGCCTGGGTTCCGTCGATCTTGTAGCCGAAGATCCAGCCGCCCCCGCCCAGGCACTGCCCGGAATGACCCTCTCGGCAGAACCGGCAGGTCCCGCATACGCTGACGCACGAGACGAGCACGCGCTCCCCGGGCGTGACGTTCTTCACGCCACTGCCGACCGTTTCCACGGTCCCCACCGCTTCGTGGCCGAGGATCCGCCCGTCGGTCACGACGGGCACGTCACCCTTGAGGATATGCAGGTCGGTCCCGCAGATCGTAGTCGTATCCACCCGCACGATCGCGTCGGTGTCGTGGATGATTTCCGGCTTGGGTACTTCCTCCCACGCCTTCGCACCGGGTCCGTGGTAAACGAGGGCTCGCATGACGACCATCTCCTCTGTGTCGTGT
>Ga0335074_10001690_pt1 | contig 29812 bp, 23 predicted proteins | sample Lox_Sample_23_FD_206715 | JGI IMG/M metagenome (GOLD analysis project Ga0335074, IMG submission 206715) | Soil microbial communities from Loxahatchee National Wildlife Refuge, Florida, United States - Lox_Sample_2.3 | ecosystem: Environmental > Terrestrial > Soil > Wetlands | place: USA... | reverse complement strand
TCATCATCGGATTGGCTCGAGGGATGGACAGGCCGTCCATCTCGAAGCATTGATCGCTGCCCTGCGCGGACTTGGTCACGAGGTCGATCTGGTTGGCCCGCTTCCTTTGCGCGCGCTCCGCTGGGACACGCACCCGTCTTCGTCGGCACCATGAAAAGGCGGGTTCCGAGGTTCATCTATGAGCTGCTCGAGGCAAGAAGCACTCCATAGCGAAACTCAAGTCGCAAGAACGCCGGAAAAGCCGAACGGCAGGTAGAGAAGAGGATTGGCACCGATATCGGCGAAACCCGTAAGGGGGCCGACATTGGATTGCCCTCTTGGCCTGTTGGCAAATCCTTTGTCGGCGGCCGAGGCCCGGCGAGTTGGCCGCTCAGATGAAACTAAGCTACGCCGCCATCGACGACGAGACGCTCAGCGACGCGCTCGAAGGCCTAAGCAATCTGCCCGACATCATCGAGAGCATTATAAGGTCCAGTCTTGAGGATGACATCTTGGGTCTGAAGAGCCGCCTTGAGGAATGGGCGCGCGCCTTGCACGCTTTAAGCTTCGCTACGACAAGAAGCGCGAGCTTGTGGCTTGGGCGATGGAAAGGGCGGCCATCGAAAAACTCGAAGTTTCCGACTTCGCAGTCTGGCTTCGGCAGGGTTCTCTTCGTTTGGATGTCACAGATGAGAGCCAGCTGCCCCAAGAGTTTCTCGTTCCCAGCCACCAAAGGTCGATCGGTCCACTCTGACCCTGGCGCTCAAGGCGGGCCAGACGGTGCCCGGTGCGACGCTCAGCGCCGGCGCCGCTCATATCGCGGTCAAGACAAGATGAGCGGCTTCTCAAAGAACCAACTGAGACAGCTGACCTGCAGCCTCGACCGCAAGCGCGTGCACAGCCGGAGCGTCGATGGGCGAACGCTTGATTATATTGAAGGCTGGTTTGCTGTGTCGGAAGCCAATCAGATCTTTGGCTATGCCGGTTGGGATTGCGAGATGGTGCATTTCGAGCGCGCCTTCGATCGCAGTCGCGGCGAAAGCGTCGCCTGTAGCTACGTCGCGCGTGTGCGTGTTCGGATCTGTGCCGGAAAGGAGATTGTGATCCGGGAGGGAACAGGTTTTGGTCAGGCTACTGCCACACGCGCCGGCGTGCCTATGAGCGGGCACTCAAATCAATCGAAACCGATGCAACCAAGCGTGCGCTCGCGAGGTTCGACAACCGCTTTGGTCTGGCACTCTACGATAAAGACCAGGCGGGCGTAAGCGCTCAAGTTCAGCGGGAGAGCCAATCCTGCCAGGGCGCTGCACCAAGCCGTTCGCTGCCCGAGCGCTGTGAATTGGTCGGGCCCGACGGTGGTGTCTGCGCCAGTGATGTTGCCTTGTCTGCGACGATGTTCCCTCCCAGGCCCATCATTTAACCTTTGCACAGCCGAAGGGGTTATCGTTGAAGGCGAGCGATGAGTTCACCGTGCCGCTTTGCGTCGTCCATCGTAATGAAGTGCATCGCGCGGGCGGCGATGTGGCGTGGTGGAGGAGCAAAGGCATCGAGCCTCTGGCGGCAGCGAGGGCACTTTGGATGGAAACGCGCGAGATCGCATCAACCATCAAAGACGGGACTGTGCGCAACCGGGCCGAACGGGCAAAATGATTGACGCCTCAATCGCGACTTGATTTAAGACTGCAGTTCGAGGGCGCGCAAGTCGTCATCCGACAGAACTTGCAACGTGAGCGCAGTCCGCTCTAGGTAGTCTTCAGCGCCTGGTCCAAATCCGCTAAAATGTCCTCGAAATGCTCGATACCAACGCTCAGTCTGAGCATCCCGGCCGTTACGCCAGCTTTTGCCTGTTCGGCGGATGTCATCTGGCGATGGGTCGACGAGGCAGGGTGGCAGATCAGGGACTTGGCGTCGCCGATGTTGACAAGTCGCTTTACGAGCTTGAGCGCGTCGTAGAATCTCTTTGCCGCGTCGTACCCGCCGTGAAGCTCAAACGTCAGCAGTGAGCATGCATTGCCACGAAGGTATTTGTGAACGAGCGAATGATAAGGACTATCCGCAAATCCGCCATAATTGACCCATTCGACATTCGGGTGGGCACGCAGGAATTCCGCTACCCGCCGCCCATTCTGAACATGACGCTCGATCCGCACCGCAGCGGTTTCGATGCCCTGCAACAAGAGAAATGCATTGAAGGGCGACAACACCGCCCCGCAAACCCGCTGGTAGACGCTACGGCAACGGCCGAGAAAAGCGCCGTCCCCAAAGCGCTCCGTATAGACCAGGTTGTGATAGGAAGGATCCGGTTCCGAAAACATCGGAAAACGCGCTGCATGGCGTTTCCAGGGGAATCTGCCGGCATCCACGATCGCGCCGCCGATTGTCGTTCCGTGCCCTCCCAGAAATTTGGTGAGCGAGTGCACCACGATATCCGCCCCGAACTCCATCGGCCGTAACAGTATCGGCGTTGCGACCGTATTGTCCACGATCAGCGGTATGCAGTGCTTTTGTGCTACGCGGGACAGAGCCTCAAGGTCACAAATGTTCCCCGCCGGATTTCCAATGGCCTCGCAGAATATTCCACGTGTGTTGGCATCGATCGACTGCTCGACCGCCTCGGCCTGATCGGACCTCGCGATACGAACCATCACGCCCTGAGTGGGGAGTACGTGGGTGAAGAGTGTATGCGTCGTTCCATAGAGCTGCGGAACCGAGACGATGTTGGTTCCCGGTCCCGCCAGATTGAGCACTGCGTAGTTTACGGCCGCCTGGCCGCTGGCCACGCACAAGGCCCCCAAACCGCCTTCCAGTGCAGCCACACGACGCTCCAGCACGTCGGTCGTGGGGTTGCCGATGCGCGTATAACGAAATCCTTCGATCTCCAGATTGAACAGGGCCGCAGCATGGTCGGCACTGTCGAATGCGTAGGCGACCGTCTGGTAGATGGGTACCGCTACTGAATGCGTCGTCGGTTCCGGTTCATAGCCGCCGTGTATTGCGATGGTTTCCGGTCTCATGTCGCGCTCACAAGTCAGGGAACGCCGATTCCGTCGGTACTCGGCAACACTTCAGCTCCAGGCCACATAATCATTATCATTGTAGTCCAGCAAATTGGTGGTTATGGCGGGTGCGCCCTCGGGGACGACGACATAGGCCCGGGGTGCCGGTAATTTCTGGCGAAGAATCCAGTGCCGTCCATCAGTCCAATCGAGATCAAGCCTGCAGCGGACAAGCACACCCTCCGCCGAATCCGCCGCGGTTTGGGTGACGGCATACACGAAATCGCCAAAGTTCATGAATTCACGAGGCCAGATTGCATCCAGCAGGGTGCAGACCTGCCACTTGCCATCGACTTGCGCGGCGCTATCGCTCACCGCGAACCACCCTTCATTCCCCAGGGAATCCCGCGTAAGATAGACTCCGCAGGAGTGCGCGGGCGAAGCCGGTCCGAAACGCCACTGTAGCAATTCGGCCGACCTCTCGCTCATTATGGTATTGTCCGGACGATGACGACGGGATAGGTCCGCCAGCTTGTCCCAGTCCCGGCACGGCGAAACCGCAACCTCTGTTGCGGATCGCACCGCCAAGGACAGGAGGCTGCCCGCGCAACGTCCCCCGAAGCGCGCGATTTTTGTTGCGGTCTTGCCGGGTATTATGCTGGCAATCCGCCGCGCGATAACGGATTCGAGTCGCAGCGGAATGCGATACGCGGTTTGCGATCGTCTGACAGGTATGCCGCCAAGCTGACTCCAGAGCTGAGCGGAGGCTGCGTTGCACGTAGTGGCGAAGTAGAAGGCGTAACCGGGACAAGCAAGATATTTCCTGAAGAGATAGAAACCCAGAGTCCGCGCTTCGGGATCGACAAAGAAGCTGCCGGAACCCAGACCCAAAATCTTTTTTTGGCCGACAAGAAATGGAGCGGGGAAACAGAGGTTGAGGCCCCGGATCGCCCCAATACGGTCGCGGAGGCAATAGCCGAGTGGCTCCGCAGGTCTCGCAGCCGGGCTGTCCAGCAGCAGCCAGCGCAGCCTGCGCTCGATTCCTGCGGTATCCTCGGTACCCATCCGGCGGTCTAGCGATGTTTCCGTTTCCCCCGCACGCTGCTTCAGGATGAATCCGGCAACCTCGGGCAGGTCCGGTGGAAAAACAGGCTCTATATGGAAATTTTCCATCGTTAACCTGTCCTGCATCTCCCCACCACCTTCCGCACTGTCGCGAACCCGTGGATATGGTAGAACCTCGAACGGGCGTGGTGTCGCCCCACTGCCGGAACGTCCCGGTCGGCAATATTACAGGATAACCTGGCCGGTTTGAATACGATCGAACAACGCGCCGTCCAGCGGGACAAACCCCCCGTTTCGACGATCATTGAAAAAGATCGCTTCGCCCGCAGCAGCAGGATCGTAACCCTCTCGCGAAAGGCGTTCCTTCACGTTCCTGAAAGTCGCCGTGGTCTCGATTTCCCGGCAGAGACGCAGGAAAACCGGACGGGCAAAATCCGGCAGGTGTTGTCCCAGATGGCTGTAGAATTCTCCGAGTTCGCGTTCGGCAACGCCGGCTACCGCTGCCATTCCGGCTCGTCCGTCCGCATGGGGTACCGGGACGCCGTAAACACTGGCCTGCCGGACGCCGGGAAATGAGCAGATGACCTGCTCCACCTCGGAAGCCGAAACATTTTCCCCCTTCCACCGGAAGGTATCGCCGATGCGATCGACGAAATAATAATAGCCGCGTGCATCGCGACGCATCAAATCCCCGGTGCAGAACCAGGCATCGCCGCGTTCGAAGACATTACGAAGTACTTTTTTCTCTGTCGCGTCGGCGCTGATATAGCCTTCGAAGGCGTTTGCGCCCGACGCCGCATTTTCGGCAAGCGCGCCTATGGCGTCTCCGACTTCGTCGGGGGCGGCCGGCACGCAGAATCCATCTGCATTCCGGAGCGGCTCTCCGGTACGGCCGTCATGCTTCACCAGTGCGATGGGAAGCCGATGTGCCAGATAGGGGGGAACGCGCCCGAGTGAACCGGGCTCGCCTTCCACGTTGAACAAGGACACGCTGCCTTCGGTCGCGGCGTAGAATTCGAGAACTCGGGGAATATGGAACCGCGACCTGAAATCGCACCAGATATCCGGCCTCAGGCCATTGCCGACGCACATCCGCAGCCGGTGCCTCGTCTCGTCCGAATTTGCCGGCGTCTGGAGGAGGTAGCGGCACAATTCACCGATGTACTGAAACAGGGTGCAGTCCCAGCGAACGATATCGGCCCAGAAGCGCGTTGCCGAGAATTCTTCTGTGATCACAACTGAGCCGCCAGAAACCAACAGGGGGCCCGTGGCTACAATTCCACCGACGCTGTGATACATGGGCAGACAATTATATAATCTGTCGTCTGCGCCGGCCCGCATCATTCCTGCAAACCACAGGCTCCACTGCACGATGCGCCCGTGACTGATAATGACGGCCTTGGGGAGACCCGTCGTGCCGGAGGTATAAATGTAAAGGGCGCGATCGCGAATCGTTATCGGATTTCCCCGGACCGGGCTGCGCTCGCCATCGTCAAGCTTCCCCGTTGCCAGAGTATTCAATTCGTCGTCAATGCGCCGACATTCGAAACTGCGTGATCCGTGAACCAGGATGACCGTCGTCAATCCGGAGAGCGTGAGTGCCGCCGTCACCGCGTCGAGAAATTCCGATGTGACAATGACATGCGAGGGGCCGACGGTCTTAAGACAATGCGCGAGGGATTGACCCGCGAGCCGGGTATTCAGCAGCGCCACAGAGCACCCCGTGGCAGTGATGCCGAGCCATGCGGCCATGTATTCGGGGCGGTTCGGCATCAGCAGGCAAACAGTGTCTCCACTGCCCAGCCGGTGTGCAAGTGCCCATCGCGCATACTGATTACATCTTCCAACCAGCTCGCCATAGGAAAAGCACTCGCTGTCACTCAGGAGCGCCGGAGCTTCGGGATGGGACTTAGCCACATCCTCGATCAGCCGGAAAAGAGTTGTTTCGGGGTTGCGCTCGATCGGCACGGTTAGCTCCAGAGCCCGCAACCAGGCTCGCGTCGGCGGCTCGTCGGCAGGATTTCCGGACGGATCGAACCTTGGGGGGGGCATCATCGGGGAATTTGCCTAGGCGGTCGAGCCAGCATCCACGGTCAACACCGTTCCTGTAATGCCGTCCGCGTGGCTGCCCAGCAGGAATTCGACCGCGCCTGCCACCTCGTTAGCGCTCGTCAGCCGGCCAAGGGCGCTCCGCCGCGCAATCTGCTGGCGCTGCGATTCGTCCAGGCGCCCCGTCAGTTCCGTATCCACGAATCCAGGTGCCACGGCGTTGACATTGATTCCCATGGACCCGACTTCGCGCGCGAGAGACCGCGTGAACCCCACAAGAGCCGATTTTGAAGCGCCATACACGGACAGCCCGCTGTAGCCCGTGAAAGCCGCGATCGATGCGATGTTGACGATGCGCCCCCCTCCATCCGCCATCATCCGTCGCACCACGTATTTTGTAAGTACGATGGGTGAAAGAAGATTGAGTCGGAGGAGTTCCTCGATTTTGGAATTATGCATCAACGCCAGTGTACCGTCCGTGCCGATGCCGGCGTTGTTGACGAGCGCATAGATCGATCCCAGGCATCTGTGCAATTTCTTCACAAGCTGCGGTATTTCATCAATGTGGCCCAAGTCGAACGGCACCAGTTCCGGACCGGAAGCACCGTGGTCACCGGCGTCGTCTGCGAGCAGTGGAAAACCGGAGGGGCCCGCAGTCCGTGCAATCGCCACGACGCGATACTGTAGCGCGGCGAGCCGGCGCGCCACGGCCAAGCCGATCCCACGGCTGCCGCCGGTCACGATCACGTTACGCATTGTGACGAACTATCTTGCCAGCGTCCGCAATGTCCAGTGCCGGTACCAGGTGCAAGGTCGCCGGCACTTTGTGGGGGGGCAATGCCTGCCGGCAGAGATTCAGTATTTCCTCTTCGATCTTTCCGCTGGCGGATGGAGCGTCCGATTGTTCAGGCTTGAGCACGACCTCCGCCGAAACGACGGCGCCGAGAATAGGGTTTCTTCGCGGCTTGACCACGGATACGGCCACACGCGGATGGCTGTTGATGATGGCCTCGATTTCTTCTGGATGCACTTTCATCCCGCCGATATTGACCACCCCGTTCCTTCGGCCGAGGAAGTGGTAACGGTTTCCGCGGTGCTCCACGATGTCGCCTGTATCCACAAAGCCGTCCCTATCCGCGATCTCACCGTTCTGGTCGCCCAGGTAGCGCAGCGCCGTGCGATCCGATCGTATGCGGAGCGACTGATCCACGACTTTCATTTCCACGCTGCCGCGCTGACCCAGAAAATGCGCGGGGAATCCCGCCACTCCGTCGTTCACTTCAAAAGCGACGCCGGCCTCGGTGGATGCGAAAGCATGACCGACCACGCTTTCCGGATAGGTGGCTTGCAGCGTGTCAAGGATCGGCTGGTCGGCGATTTCTCCTGACAGCCGGATATAACGCGGGGCGATCACACCTGCACCGGAGCTCATCAACAGGCGGCGCCAATGACTGGGTGTTCCCGAAAGATGCGTCACAGCATGCTCTCGCAGGCGGGTAAGATGATCCGCGACCGATTCTTCGGCACTTGAGAGGACCATCGATCCCTTTCCCAGGATGGCGCGCAGGAAAATCTGCAGTCCGCCATAGCGGCGGATGTCATAAAACGTCCCCCAGACCACGAGAGGCCCCGGGTCCGGGCTCGAGCGGACGGGCGCGATCAGGCTCGCCAAAGTATGAACGACGAGCTTCGGCATGCCACTTGAGGTGCCAGAGGACAAGAGGATCCATTCGGTCGTTGCCTCACCTTGCGGCTCCGCTTCGATCGGCACGAGGGATGTGTTGCAGATGACATGGGGAATATGGCCCGCGCCCGAAACGTCAGGCGAGTGGCCATCGCTTACGACGGCATTCACCGCGGCGGTTTCGATGATCGAACCCAGGTGTTTGTTGCCGACGTCAGGCGGACAAACGACGATCCTGCCCGCGACGCCGTCCAATTCGATGAGTGCCAATGCGGCTGCGAGCTGATCATGTGCGACAAGCAGCACCGAGCGGCCGGCCAATTCGCTCGCGCGTCCGCCGAGGCTCGTTGCGGCAGCAAGATCGCAGATGCGAATGCCGGCTTCGCGGCTCCATAGCTGCCTGTCACGACTCGCCAGGTATTCGGGCGTTGACCACGCGCTCTTAATGCGGCTGAGCGACGCGTTCATAAACGCCGATGAACTCCCCGAGTGTAACCGGTGGAGAAGTCAAAGCCGAATCCGTAAAAGGATCAATTCCCAGCGCATCTTCGAGCCGCGTTACCAGGACCGCAATACTCAGCGAATCCAGTCCGGAATCGAGCAGGGCCAGATCATCGGTGAGTGGTGGAAGCGCGTTGCCTTTGCTGCCGCGGATCGCTTCGACATGCGCGAGTATGGCTTCTCGTACTCTCACTCGTCCAATCCGAATCGAGCAGGCGAATTTGTGCTGATAAAGGATATTTGCACCGTAATCAAGAGGATGTATCCCTCACGGAAGTGATGTCACACATGCTACTGCATCGAGTCGTTATTGGCAAATTGCGGATTCATTTCATGGGCCCGGGAACAGTGACGGCGTCCATCCGCGCCAGCGATAGTAGAGGAGACCCACCCATTCGTGGGCGGCCCAATCGACATCATCGAGTCCACGGGCGAGACCGGGCGCGCTGCCAATGCCGCTTCTGGGCGTGTGATAATCGACAGGAAAGGCGACCACCGGCCAACCAACGGCTCGAAAACAGCCGACCGCGCGCGGCATGTCGGCGGCGGAGGTCACCAGAATCCACAGCTGATGGGGGGCCGGGCCGACAAGCCGCTTTGAGAACAGCGCATTTTCGCGGGTGTTGCGGCTTCTGTCTTCAAACAGAAAGTGGCGGCGATCGAGGCCCAGCCCTGCGAAGAAGGCACGCGCGACGTCGGCTTCGGCCGGGCCTTCGGCCAAGGGATCGGATTTGCCGCCGGTGAAGACAAGCCTGGCGGCCGGATAGCGGCGCGCGAGCGCGACAAAGGCAGTCATCCGCCCGGCGCGCACATTCAGCGAGGGCACGCCGCGGCTCCTGCTTTCGTGGAGGTCTATCGCGCCGCCCAAAACAATGATGCCGTCGATTTGGGCAGGCAGGCGATGCGGCGGCGAGAACCGATCCTCGAGCGGCCGCATGAGCCAGGTGCCGAGCGGCAGCCAGGCACAAGCCACAAGTCCGGCGACGCCGGGCAGCAGGAATCCGAGGCCGAGACGCCGACCGGGGCGCAAGCACAGAAACGCCGCACCTGCAATGCTAAGGAGCAGTAGCACCGTGTCGGGCCGGGCGAACCACCATAGGATTTTGGAGGCCGCATAGATCATGGGCAAAGCGCGCCAGTGTGCATCAAGTGCACCCGTCAATGAATCGCGGGCGGAAGACGGCCGGCGATCCGGGCATTCGGCTGAGGGCTTCGCACACTGGCCATCTGTTTCATGAGCCAGACGGCGCCCATGGACCATCGTGCCGTAGCTGCGCCGAGGAGCAGGATCGTGAAGGGAAGATAGGCGAGCGAGGCCGCGCGGCCCCGTGTCAGTGCGGAAAGCAGGAAATCCGAGAGAAACACGTAGGCGATATATTCGAGACCGAAGTTAAAAACGATCCGCAAGGCGAAAGGCGTGAGTGCGCGCCGCAGGCGGTCGATCGAGAAAACGACAAGTACGTACATCCAGATGATGCCGGTTCCATCGACGACGAGAACGTCCATCGAAGCAGGTGAGCCGATGTAATAACGCCACAGGATGAGGAAAACATGCACGGAATGGGCGCTGGCAAAGCCGAGGCCGAATTCGCGGCGAAGCCCCGCGAACGCCGCCAGGAACGGAACGGGAAACCGTCGAAAAAGACCGCCTGCATAGGCCAGCCAGAAAAGCAGGAAGGAAAACCGCGCCGTGGTCCGGAGGGCCTGGTCGGTCCCCTCCCTTCCTGTGCCGTAGACGGCAAACGTTAACGCTGCGAGCGCCAGGGCCGCCATGAAGGCGCCCGAAACAAGATGAGGCGTCCGATCGCGACCCGGCATCAAACGGTTCCCACACTGAGGCAATCCGGACAGGTCAAAATAACGCGTTTCTGCCATAGGGAGAAGAAACATGCACGGTTCCGCCGCTGCAACCCGCCCGTTTCCGCTCCTGTCGGACCGCGCCTCACTTGATAATTCCCCCGGGATTGGGCCAATATTGCATCCTTCGCGGGTTGGGTGCCTGATTAACCAGGCCGCTAAAGGGATTTTCCGTGGCAGGCGCTGCGGCGCATGGTGCGCAGGCCTAACATCGTTTGATCTGGCAACGCACTGGGCGCACGCAAGGGGGCAGCGAATTGATAGAGCCGATTTCGATTGATGTTGGAATTGCGAAGGCGGAGCAGGCCGGACCCCTGCGGGAACGCCTGGCCCGGGCGGTCGATGACCTCATGGCGTCGCTTCCGGCTCCGGAACGGCTCTGCCCCGCCGAGCGGCGTGGAATCATCGCGCGTTATTGCGCCGTTCTCGAAGGGAATTTCATCTACTGGATGACCAGTGCGTATCTCGCCGCAAGAACGGACGAGGCGAGATCCATCATCCAGGACAACCTCTTCGAGGAAGTCCGCGACTGTCATCCGGGCATGCTTCGAAAATTTGTAATAGCGTCGCATTGCATCCCGGACAGTTCGGATGCGATGGCCATCTATCCCGAGCTGACGAAAGTGCGACGCTTCGTGGGAAGGCTATCACCTGTCCCGATCATCGCGATGATGGCGTTCTTCGAGGACTTCATCCGCAGGTTCATGCCCTATCTGGCGGAGCTCGCGAGGCGTCAGGGGTCGGACGAGTTTGAGTACACAACAGTGCACGGCATCTCCGACATTATGCATACGCGGGAGCTTTTCCGGGCGCTCGATGCGGAAATGGCCGCGCGGGTGAAATCCCGTCGATCGGGGGACGAGTCCCTTTCCGAAGGTGTTCGTCTTCTGCACGCGCTTATTGGGACGATTGTTGCCGGGAGTGCCGCGCAAGGCGCCGGGCACGACGGCGATGGTACCACACGTCCACAGGAGCGCCCGTCCCTTCGCAGGCCGACAAAATCGGAAGGGGCACCGGGAAAGCACGTCCCAGCCGGTGGCGGGTGAACTAGGGCTGTCGGCACCCAGCCTCTGCGGAAGCTGTGCCGCTCGAAGGGACGGAGAAGCGCGAATGCCGCCCGTCAATCATCCGTCGCATTCTGGAAAATCCGGCATGGGCGAGAATGCGAATATGGCTGCGACCAGCGCACTACGTATCGGCCTCGTCAACAACATGCGCGGGTCGGCGCTGCCGGCGACCGAGCGGCAGTTCACGAACCTCGTGCGGACCGCAGCCGGAGAAATTCCGCTGCATTTGTCCCTGTATGCTTTGCAGGATGTGCCAAGATCGGATGACGAGATTCGCTGGATGGGCTGCAAATATGCATCCGTGGAGGATCTTTGGAACAATCCTCCCGACGGACTCATCGTAACTGGAGCCGAGCCGTCCACTGCGCAGCTTTCCGACGAACCGTACTGGGGTAACCTTTCATCCCTCATTGATTGGGCGGACCGCAGCACCATCTCATCCGTCTGGAGCTGCCTCGCCGCACATGCGGCGGTGGTGCACCTTGATGGCATCGAACGCCGGCCGCTTTCCGAAAAGCTTCTCGGCGTGTTCGCATGCAGGAAAGCGTCCGTGGGGCCGTTGGCGCGGCGGCTGACCAACGGTATCCACAACCGGCCACGGTTTCCGCACTCGCGGTGGAACGACGTGTCTTGCATCGCCGAAGCTGGGCTCGCGGAGCGCTATAATATTCTCACGTGTTCGGATGAGGCCGGGGTGGACGCCTTTCTCAGGCAGGGACGGAGCCTGTTCGTGTGCTTCCAGGGACATCCCGAGTACGAGGCGGACACGTTGCTGTTCGAATACCGCCGCGACATTCGGCGGTTTCTGGCTGGGCAGAGAACCGATTATCCCGCGATGCCGTCCGGATATTTCGACGAGAAATCGACTGCCGTCCTGCGCCGTTACCGGGAACGCGCCCTTCGCGAGCCGCACGAGGACATGTTGAACAAATTCCCGACCTCGATGCTCGCCGCCAGGACCAGCAATGACTGGACGACGTCAGCCGTGGCCCTCTACCGCAACTGGTTGTCCTATATGTGGGAACAAAGGTCGCAGCGGGAGGTCGCGCGTGCTTCGGGTTCACGCGGCATCATTCCCCGCAATGCGTGCAATGGCACGGCTTACATCCGAACCTGAAGCAATCCCGAAGCTGGCAAAGCGTCCGTCACAAGTAAAGGGAGACGTGCACCGGAGAATGACCCGGCCCGAGAATGTCCTGGACTTCTGGTTTGGCGAACCCGACGACGATCCCGACCGATTCACCGTCGATCTTGCCCGTTGGTTCGAACCCGACACGAAATTCGACCGGATCATAGCCGAGAAGTTCGGCGCCGCAATCGGGCAGGCTGCGAGCGACGAACTCACGGGTTGGAAAGACACGACCCGCGGACGGCTCGCCTTGATAATCCTTCTCGATCAATTCCCGAGAAATGTATTTCGCGGCACCGGGAAAGCCTTCGCGTTCGACGAACGAGCAGTCCAGCTTTGCGTGGAAGGGCTCGATGCACGTGCGGATCGCGAATTGTCGACCGTTGAGCGGCTGTTCTTTTACCTGCCCCTGCTGCACTCGGAGTGCAGCTTGCACCAGAAACGCAGCGTCGCATGTTTTTGGCGGCTTGCTGCGGAAGGAGGACCGCTTTCGGCCGAGCTGCGAAAATGGGTTCGCCTCGCACGAGCCCACCGTTTCATCATCGCCATATTTGGACGATTTCCGCATCGCAACGCGGCGGTTCGGCGCCGCACCACCCGGAGTGAGCGCTTGTTTCTCTTCTCTTGCCGACTAAGGACTTGGCTGGGTGACAAGGTCGCGAGCGCGTACAACCGCAGATCTTGAGCGCACATCGCCTAGATCCGCGTCAGGCAGCAGCGGCGCATCCGATTCAATGTCGGCCAGTTCGCAGAGAATGGGGTCCAGACTTTCCGACCATGAAAACCGCTGGCTCGCCGCCTCCGCCACCTGCTCGTCCGGCTGGGTTGGCGGAGGAAGGGTGGCCAGTGCATCGAGATAATCTTCCGCCGCGTCGCATCGTTTGATGCCGTCGGGGAGTTTGGGCGCAAACGTCCGGCAGACCTCGGGGGACGCGAGTACCCATTTTCCCATGGCGAGCGCTTCGAGCACCTTGTTCTGGACCCCACGGGCAATTCGCAGTGGCGCGATGGCGGCAAGAGCGTGGCGGAGATAGGGTCGCACATCATCGACGGCACCCACGACTCGCACGCCCGCCTGCCGGCCAAGGCGGAGCACGTCGCGTGTGGGCTTCCGTCCGACCAGCAGGAGCTCCAGATCGGGATCGCGCTCGCGCAGCACCGGAAACACCCGTCGTGCGAACCAGCGGACGCCATCGACATTCGGAAAGTAATTCAGCATGCCCACGAAAACGAGATATCTGCGCCCAGCTAGATCCGCGGGCACAGGAGACGGAAGACGAGGATCGAAAAAACGCGCATCGACACCGTTTCCGGACACAGCGGTGCGTGCGCCGGGCGCGATGGAGGCGAACAATTCAAGCTCGTTCCGTGTCGTAAGGAATGTCCGTCTGGCCCGCAGCGCCGCATCGCGCTCATCCAATCGCATGCGCTCCGCTTCCAGCCGTTGCACGAGTCCTGGGAAACGGAACTGCGCATACTGAAAGCGTTTCTCAGAGTCCACGTCACCCCAGTCGGCAAGGAAAGGCACGCCGGACGGAACATACGCAACCATCGAGGCCGACAGGAGAACGACGGCGCGAATGGGCCGCGTTGCAAGAAGGGTCTGCACATGTGCACGCAGGCCGGGGCTCGCATGAAACGATCTCGTAAACGAACCACCACGTGCAAACCCGAGAAAACCGCGGCCCACCGCCAGCGGCATGTCGAGCGGTTCGATCCGGATCGAGGCAAGCCGGTCTTTCAGGTCCGAGCGAGCGGAAGCTTCGCGCGCGTTTCGCGCAAGACATGCGAGGTGTACGTCGTGATGTTCCGCGAGACGGCTGATCGAATGAAAGGCGCGGATCCTGTCGCCTTTGTCGGGAGGCCAGGGAACACAATGCGCGATGTATACAATCTCCATCGACACTTGCCGTCTGAGGTTTCCGTGCCAACTATCTAGTAGATCGAGCTGACCCCCAGCTCAGGCTCGAGTTCCGGGAGATCTGGTTCGGGAGCAGGGAACGCATCCTCCTCCCGCAGCCGATTCTGGCGTTTTCGCCGGCGGTAATCCGGCTCTCGGGCAATCTGCGTCACCGTTTTCATCGACTCAGGCCGGATCGCTTGCGACATGCCGATGCGCAGAGACTCGATCCATTCGATGATCGTTTTTTCGTCATCTTCGCTGAACACCTTGAACATGGGGCCACCAAATTCCGTCTTTCCGAATAGCCGGCTCGATCGCGGATTTTCGAGGTCAATGAAGCCACGCTTGAGCAAGGCTTCCATGACCGCCTCTGCACCCCGGCCGAAGGCATCGTTCAACCACCCGACACGTCTGTGTGAAGCCTTTGCTACAGACGCTCTCCGGTTGATAAGCGCCTTCATTTTTCCCGTGTAGTATTGCCTCACATCAGGGAACGGGGTCCTTCGCGCAATTCCGTCTGGATATGCGTCTTCCAGGAGCGACCTGCCGAGATCGATCACGTCCGCGTGGTGTTGCAGCTGACGCTCCAAGAGCGCAGACGTGTCCGCAGTTAGCCTCACGCTGGCGAAATGGTCCGCATCATGGATCCCTTCGCGGAGGCACCGGTTCAGGTCCTCGCGTATTATGTCTGCCACCGCATCGGACGGCGGCTCCGCTCCATTCCAGGTCGCCAAAATTTCACGCGTCTTCGGGTCCAGCCGCGAACGCAAATGGCGCGACACTGGATCATCGGCGTTCCGGAGTGCGCGGAGGAACAGAAGCCGGATGTCCCCACGCGCCAGAAGCGACGGACCGTTCTGAATTTGTTTCCTATCGACGAGCATCATGCGCTCGACGACTTCATCATGTCCGTTGCCGAGCGTCCCCCATGCTACGTAGCCGCGCCAAATGCGCTGCCAATGCTCCTGAACGACGGCTTCGCCGCCTTCCTGCTGTTTCGCATCGAGATAGAGCTTGACCGCCTCCTTTGCCAGCGCGCCGTGGCCCGAGTTCACATTGTCAATTCCGGCATGCATCCGATAGTACTGGGGATCGATCTGCCGCTCGGCCATCATATTGGCGATGGCGGTCGAGACCGGGGTTGCTTCCCATTCCATGAACAGCGTCATGCCGAGGAGTTCCGGCAGGAAGCGCTTCGGAAATCGCCCAATGCTGAACTGGAACACGGGACTTAGGAAGGCGCTTGGAACAAAATCCTGGTCGACGAACTCGCGCGACGTCACAGGCGGCATATAGATGTTGAGACTTTGCATCAGCGCGGCATAGACGTTGGCGTGGTTGAGAGCCATGTGACCGCCGCCCACTTCGTCGAACCAGATCGTGGTCAGACGGGATTGCACGGCTGCCATCGGCGCAGCCGACGTTATGTTTTGCAGCCATGCTCCGTCCGTAAGATTCTCGGGTGCGAATTGCCTGAACCTCTCGCGCAATGCCGCATCCGAGAACCGGCCGACATTAAAGCGGCGCCGCTTCCACGCGGGCTCGTCGTCATCGTGGTAATCGGCCACGGCAGCCCAGGAAATCCGACCCGACTCCCAGGCGACCGGATTGTACATGACTTCGCGCACGCGCTCGCCATAGATCCTGTCGAGGCGTTCGTCGAAAGCCGCGGGCGTATAGCGGAATCCCGCATAAAGTTCATCGGCCCCGAACTTCGCGTCGCCCAGAAACTGGTGCGCCATCTCGAGCGCCTTTGGCGCGAAGTCGAGATTCTCCTCGAAATTGACGAGCCGATGAAAGTAATCTGCGAGGCTTCCGAGATGGGGACAGCGATCCTGCTCCACGAGCGCTTCAGCCGGCGCACCCAGCAGGCGGACCGGGCCTCGATGCGGAGCAACAAATCCGAGATGCTGCCACTCCTTGACCAGGCTCTCGGCACGTGCGGGGAAGGTTTCGGGCAGGCCGCGCGTCCAGCGCTCGCGGGTCGTCCAAAGATCGTGGCGCCGCTGGCGAAGAACGCGCAGATCTTCGTCATCGGCACTGTCTTTTTCCGTCGACGCGATCTTCGCGTCGAGTTCGCTCACCTGATTGAGCAGTGCAGTTGTCTGGACATCTTCTGGGCGGTTGACGAGCGCCCATCGTCTGCACGGTTCCAGGAAGTTGGCATGCCACGGACAGGGCAGAACCTGCGTCAAGCTGCCGGGGGAGACTTTTCTGTGGTCTATACGAAAATCGTCGCCCGACATGAAAATATCGCCGGCGTCGACAAGGAACCAACTGCCTGCACATGTCTCGAGCGCCCGGCGATCAATGTCCCGGGGATCCGACCATGTGGATTCCGGCTTGGAGTCTTTATTCCATTCCGCCAGTGTATCGGATTTGAAATCGCCCGCCGCCCAAAGCTCCAGCTGCAGAAGCTGGGTGGCTGTCAGATCCAGCCAGCGGCTGGCATCCGGCGCGGCAAGCGCATTCGTGATGGCGTTGAGCACCGCTCTGCGCGCGAATTTGCTCCGGTCGTCATTCCTGGCCAGGACGGGCAACATCGCTTTCAGGTCGATTCCACCCTGCTCGTCGGCAAAGCTGGCGAGGGCCTCCCTGTTCAACCACTGCATTGCCAGAATGCGCCGAAGCAGGGGAAGAATATCGTCACGAAAACCAGGCTTCCCCGGGTGTGCCCGCAGTCCGCGGCGCCGCGCGTAATCCACGAGCACATCGAATTGTGTGGCTACCGCGCTAACGCCCGGAGTGTAATCTGGCGGCGTGACAATCACCCACGCCGGTGTTGCGACCGTACGCTTGCCGTCCGGAAATACGACAGTGGCGTCGACCGGACCATCCGAAATGTCGTCGTACCAATAATCATTATCAGTTGTGCTCGTGATGCGCTTCGCCGAGTCATAGGTTCCGGCGTGGCCGGCTCCTCCGAGTACCACCAGGCGACCGTCAAGATCCGTCTGGATTTCGCCCAGACAAACACTGTGGTCCATGAACCGTCCATCATCGAATACGGCTCTTTGTGCAGCGCCGTAGACATGTCGGGGCTGCGGCGTAATTTCGAGTCTCCACCTTTCCTCCATCGGAACGTGCGGATTCCGTGGGCGTGAGACATTTAGACGGCTCGCGTTGCTGATTCCGCCAATCCGGGGGCCAGATGACTTCTTGTTTGCGAGGGTGACGGTCCAGTCGATCCTGATGCGTGGATCAGCGGTCGCTTCGCCAAGGCAACTTCCCGAGCGGTCATAAGCGAAGACGCGGAACGCGGCAGCGTGTTTTTTGATTCCGGGCAGACGAAGCGATTCCGAGTCACCGTTGTCGCGATAGCGCAGATTCGGATCAGGCCCTGTGGCATCTCTGGCCACGAAATATTCCGACGGACTGTTTCCAACCCGCGCGAAGCCAATGGCTGGATGAACCTTCCAGGCGACGGCCTCCCCAACTCGGGCGGAGGTGTCGGGCGCGCGCCTGCTACGCTCGATCGTCATAGATTCAGGTCCCCGTCAATACCTGAGGGCCACCACGATCCGGCGACGCAAGCCTGTTCAAGTTCGGGGCTCGGAGCGCGATACCAGTAGGTCGAACTGGACCCCGGGTCGGCACCGAACAGAACACCTAACAAGGACATTAGCGAATTGTCCCGGCCCAGCCGTTCGAGCTGCGTACGGCGCAGGACGTAAGGGCATTGCGAACGCATTTGCCTGTTGAAACGAGGATGGAATCCGAAGATCTCGAATACTGTTGCCGAACGCGCCGTCGCTTCTTCGAATGCCGCATTCAGAAGATTTTGCATGACGTCCGGTCGTGACGGGTCATAGAACAGATCCGTAACCACGAAATGCCCTGGGACGGTGGTCGCCGGCTCGCGCAATGCGATGTAGCCGAGAAGCCTGCCCTCTTCCCGGCAGGCCAGCGCATACGAACGACCCAAAAGGCGCGGCGGCGCGATATGGCGCCAGTTGAGCACGTCGGCCGTGCGCTCGGTGGCGACGCCGAAATTCCATTTCAGGCGATGCCATAATTCGTCGAACTCGGATCCGAAGCGTTCGACACGGCTCACGGCGAGTTTTTTGCAGGCGAACCGGATTCGGCTCCGCCCAAAGGCCGCGCACAGTGCTGGCTTTATCCCGCCGAGAGGCGCCATCGCGAATGGAGCAATCCGTCCTAGAACAGAGAGTGCCAGCCCGGATCCGACTGTCGTGCGGAAGACTCCGCTGCCGTTGTGCTGGCTTAGTTTCCACTTCAGAGCCGACTTGCAATCGACCACCCAGAGAAGGCGCTGGTCGAAATCCTCGATCGGCAACCGTTGCATGCCGCGATTGCTATGCGCGTGCATCGAACTCGTAATCGCATTCGCGGTGGTATTGAGAAGGAAGCGACGCGATCCCCAGTCAAGGTAGGTTGTGAGCAGGGCAAGGCCGCCGCCGCCGCACCCGGGATCCGCGGCCCATGTCGTGGGTGCGACGGCCGGTACGCTTCGTCCGCCGACCCAGACCCGGGTGGGCACCAACCCATGAAATCCAACGATCTGATTACGGTTCGCTTCCAGGACCCAGCCGAAAGGATCCTCTTCAGTGCGGCAGGGATTGTCGAGCCAGCGATGTCGGCAAAGCGCTTCAAATTCCTCGAGGCTGCAATGCGCGTAGGCCGGAAAGGCTCGTACGCAGACGCGCCACACGCCTTCCACATCATCAAGGCTGGCCGGCCGACACAGCACGTCGCCGATCCAGTGACTTTTGAGCGAATCCGTCGAGGATGGCGAATGGCGAGGAAAAGTGTCGCCGGCGTGGAATGAAGCGTCCTGAAGCTTCGTGGCCAAATTTCTGATCGTAAGGGGATCGATAACATCCAGCCTGGTGTCGAGATCGAACACCTCCTCGAGCCGCAGATAGAGCTGCATCGCAGAAAAAGAATCGCCGCCGCAATCGAAGAAATCGTCCCCGCTTCGGAAGTCGTCCCGTTCAAGCAATTCGGCCCAGATCGCGCGGATGCGCTGTTCAGTGTCTTCGCCGCGCGGCTCCAAGGGAATTGGCGCGTTCTTTGGGGCTGCGAGCGCCTTCCGATCGAGTTTGCCGTTCGCCGAAACCGGCAGGCTCGACACGAAATAGAAAACCGAGGGTATCATCGAAAGCGGCAGTCTTTGCCGCAGGAAACCCCTCAGAATCCGCTCAGTGAGGGCGGAGCCTTGTGCAGGCACAACGTAGGCTGCCAGGACGGTGTTATCGCCAGAGTCCTGAAGCGCTGTCGCCGCGGCTGCGGCGACTGCTTCATGGCTGGTGAGCGCCTTCTCGACCTCGGCAAGTTCGATGCGAACCCCGCGCACCTTTACCTGATCGTCCATCCGACCGAGGAAATCAATGCTGCCGTCCTCCAGGAAACGGCACAAATCTCCCGTCCGGTACATTCGCTCGTTCATGTTGGCGCTGAAGGGATTGGGAAGGAAGCGCTCTGCGGTCAGTTCCGGGCGGTTGAGGTAGCCGTGGGCGAGGCAAACTCCGGCAATGTAGAGCTCTCCAGACACCCCGTGCGCCACCGGCTTGAGGTCGGCATCGAGGATGTACAGCTCGGTGTTGTCGATGGGATACCCGATCGGAACAGATTTCCGCTGCTCGTTTCGCCCGCAGACCCATCGCGTGACACCGATGGAAGCCTCCGTCGGGCCGTACGAGTTGCACAGCTCGGCCGTGAGCCGTTCCTGGAAAAGCGAGGCGAGTTTCGGAGCCAGTATTTCACCGCCGCACATCACGTGCCGAAGCGTACCGAGATTGGGCAATGATTTCTGTTCGAGAAATGCCCGCATGAGCGAGGGCACGAACTGGGCGATCGTCACGCCCGAGGATGCCATTAGCTCGGCAAGATAACGCTGATCGTATTGCCGATCACTGTCCGCAAGTACAAGGCGCCCTCCGCTGACAAGTGGCAGAAACAGTTCCCAAGCCGAAACGTCGAAGGTGAGCGGAGCCTTCTTCAAGACTACATCGCCAGGCGTGACGTCGAAAACCCTTCGCATCCATACGAGCCAGTTGACGACGCCGCGGTGCGGAACCATCACGCCCTTTGGCACACCCGTGGAACCCGATGTGTACATGACGTACACAAGATCCTCGTTCGTGACCGCGGTCAGACTGCTTCCGGCCTCCGTGTCCGTTTCAGTGTCGCCCGGATCGCCTGCCAGATCGATGACCCGTACCGGTCCCGCATTCAGCGTCGTGCCGTTTGTAAGGATGATCGGAATAGCGGCGTCGGCGAGCAAAAACATAAGGCGTTCTTGCGGCAGCCGGGGATCGAGCGGAACGTAAGCGCCGCCCGCTTTGAGTATTGCGACGAGCCCGACGATCATCTCGAACGAGCGCTTCATGCAGATACCAACGAGTGTGCCCTTTCGAACACCATGCTGCTGGAGTCGGCGCGTAAGACGGTCCGCGCGCTCATTCAGGCCGCGATAGCTCAATGTGTTTCCATCGAATTCCACGGCGATGGCGTCGGGAACCAGCGAAACCCAGTTTTCAATGATCTGATGAAGACACAGGCTCCGATCGCGTTCGTCGTCGACAGGCGATTTCAGAGGGACGCTCATCGCGACGCGATTCTGGGAGGCGCCATGCGAGTGCAGACTGCCCGGTACCGATCGTCGCGCGTCCAGCCAGCACGGCGATCGCCGCCTTTTTGCTGCGGCTGCATGGTTAATCTCGAACTCGCGCTCCATGAATGTCGCCCCAATCCCGGACTCCGCCGCGGCTCCAAGAAATTAAGGAACATGCACCATATGTGCCAGCAAATCTGGGGCTTACTTTCTGGTAACGACCCCGAGAAGTGGAACAATTTTGTAAGAAAATCCGACATCGGGCGGCATCCGACGCCCTGGGGCCGCCGCCGAAAGCGATTCAGTATCTGATCGCCCTTAGATGCGGGGACAAACGTCTCGGCGCGCGGGTGGTTCAGTCGTGGCAGCCTTGCCGTCCAGTTCGGCAACCGTCAGTCAGCAATGCCCGGATCTCTGGCGCAGGCGTTCTGGCTTTCTAACAAGTGTGCAAAGCCCCAGAAGCTGATCGCAATGAACCCGGTTTGAAGTACGTAGGGCCGAGGCCAATGCGACCAGAACACGGCGTGTGGCGACATCGCGAATAGTAGAGCTGCGACGAGCGCGGTCTTTCCTTCGAGCGATGCTTGCGCTGCCAGGAGCGTAAAGCCAGTGCGACCACCGTTGCGGCAGCCGAGAGACTGTGCAACACGAAAACACCGTGGCCCCATTTTCAGCAAGGCGGTCAGGAACAGATAGTAAAGCGGCGGATATGTGTCGGCAGAAATAATGCAAGTCTACTTTCCGGCCCCGCTCTCCGGGTCATTGCAACGGGTCAGATCGCGACCTTACCGGAGCCCGTCAGAGCGTCGATGCCCACGCCATATATTCAGGTAGTGTCTGGCCGTGGCCACACTGTCGTATTTCTCCAATACCAGATTGCGGCCTGCCTGGCCCAGATGCTCGCGCAACTTGACGTCCGAAATCAGCCGGCAGACGGCTGCGACGTATTGCTCCGGGGTGTCGAACAGGAATCCCGTCCGTTCCTGCTCTATGAATGCATCATTCACACCGGAAAGTCGGCGAACGACAGGCGGCACCTCATGCGCCATCGCTTCCGTAACAACCGCGCCAAACCCTTCCAGATGGGATGCAAATGTCATTATATCCGCCGCCCCATAAAGCGGGTAGGGATCGAGCACGGTACCCAGAAGGAAGACATGGCGTTCGAGCCGGTTTTCCCGGATGAGCGTGCGGATTTTTTGTGCATGCAAATCCTCGAGCACAGGACCGACGATTAGCAGCCGGGTTGCCGGATGCGCAGACAGTATTGCGGGCAGTTGTTCCACAAGGAACAGAGGATCTTTCCTGTCGCATATGCCGCCGACGAAAATCAGCACGCAATCGTCGGCTGCCATGCCCAGTTCGCTACGCGTGCGGTCTCGGTCTCGTCTCGGTTCAATCGGCACATGGACGCCGGTCGGCACGAGATGTGTATTCGCCGTTCCCAGAAATTCGACATTCATCGCGTGATGTTTAGGGCACAACGCGACAAAACCGTCGAACAATCCAAACAGTCGTGCAACGATCGGCCGAAGCAGCGGACGATAGGTTTGAACAAGCTCCGGAACAGAATCGTCAAGAGTCGCCGACAGAAATATCCGCCTGCCCATCAGCTTTGCCAAAGCATACGCCAGAAAATATCGGTCGACGTGCGTGTGGAAATGTACCACGCGATATTTGTGCAGGTTGCATGCTAGCCAGAACAGCAATGCAAACTCCCGCGCAACGTCCGACAGGACTTCCGAAGACAGATAGACGACATGCTGCAGCGCCGATGGCACACGCGAAACTGAGACTGGTCGTGCGGTACAGGTCACCAGCATGTCCTGCCCGATGTCAGGTGCCAAAGTGCCGATTACCAGCGAGAGGCGTTCGAGGCAAATTCCTCCACCAGTGAATTCCGGCCGAAAGTGCTTTATCACATTTAGTATCCGGAATCGCGATATGCCGCGAATTCCAGACGGCGCCGCTAAGGGCGCCCGAGAGCAGCCATCGACTTGCTCGGAGTTTGATTTATCCATGGATGCCACAATTGGCTCCCCATGCCATTCTAGGCAAAACGGCCTTACTGGTAAAGCGCGCGACGATGGAACAGGGGCTCGCGACGTCGTGGCCAGGCCATATGTAGAAACGTCGGGGGGAGAGGCGGCGTCCGCGACTGGCCGGAATGACTTGGTTGGATGGCGGCGGGACGTGCAGCGCGTGGTGCCGGGTCTTGCGCCGCGAGCGCCCCTGCGACGTTACCCGTCGCGACGCGACGACTCCCATTGCGAAGAGCCCAGCTTGGTGACGCGCCGCCTCCGGATAACCAATATTCCGGCTATGCGTATACAGAGGGGACTACTTTGATATACTGCAGATTGACGATTAAGAGGGGGCCGCGCCCGCGTTTTCACCATCGTCTCATGAGAGGCTGACCCGGTTTGAGAATCATCTATCATCATCGCATACGCTCCAAAGATGGACAGGCCGTCCACATGGAGGAGTTGATTGCGGCGCTCCGCGGGTTGGGCCATGAGGTGCATCTTGTCGGGCCGGGTGCTTTCGCGCGCGCGTCCTTCGGGCACGATCCAAAACGCCTGGGTTATCTCAAGAAACATGTGCCGAAGCCACTCTACGAGCTGATGGAGCTCGGTTACAATGTTCTCGCGTTCTTGCGGCTCTACCGCGCGTGCAGAAAATTTCGTCCTGATTTCATCTATGAACGTTGCAATCTCTATCTTCTCGCCGGGGTCTGGTATAAGAAGCTGGCGCAGGTACCGCTCGTGCTGGAAGTCAACGCTCCGCTGTCGCGGGAGCGGGCACTGTTCGGCGGACTGTGCTGGTTCACGCTGGCGAGTATTCTCGAGCGCTGGGTGTGGCGGAATGCGAGCTTCGTGCTGCCGGTCACGCGAGCGCTGGCCAGTGAAATCCATGCCGGCGGTGTTCCGAGCGAGCGCATCACGGTCATTCCCAACGCCATCGATCCCTACAAGTTCCTGGTCGATACAGACGGCACCGAGTCGAAGCGGGAAATTCAATTGAGTGGCAAGGTCGTGCTCGGCTTTGTCGGGTTTGTGCGGGAATGGCACGGACTCGATTCTGTCATCACTCTGCTTGCGCGCCCTACCACGCCTGCTGCGCTGCATCTGCTGATCGTCGGGCAGGGTCTCGAGAAAGAATTGAAGGAGCAGGCGTCCACCCTGGGAGTCTCCGATCGCGTGACGTTCGCCGGTCTGGTGGAGCGGGACCGGATGGGGCGGTACATCTCGGCGTTCGATGTCGCTCTTCTACCCGCCTGCGTCGAATATTGCTCACCATTGAAACTGTTCGAATACATGGCTGCCGGGAAGGCCATTGCAGCGCCTGATCAGCAGAATATCCGGGATATCGTCAACTCCGGCGAGTCTTGCCTGTTGTTCGACCCTGCGTCGCGCGAGTCCATGATGGCGGCGGTCCTCCGCCTTGCAAGCGACGCCGAGCTTCGCGAACATTTTGGACGTGCCGCGCGCGCTCTCATCCTTTCGCGGGGCTATACGTGGCGACACAACGCCGAGCGGGTAACCGCCATCGCGACGCGGGGCCTGCCACGCGAAGCGGCACAGCCTCTGTCTGTCAGGCAATGAAATTCTACGAGGGCCCCAACATTTTCGATGCGCACGCGCTCGGAGCTGGCGATTGCGAGCATTCAACCGCGAGCGGGTTCTTCAACCAGCCGGGCTGGTACAAACTTGTGGCGCAACACGGCCTCGCTACCGGGGCGCAAACCGTACTTGCCGTCGATCATTCCGATCAGCTCGCGCTTGCTTGTTGTCGCACGCGTGGAGGCCGTGAGCTGCGCAGCTGCACGAATTTGTATACTTGCGAATTCGATCTGATGGGTGGTCGCGAAAACACGTTGGCCGTGCGAACGTTTGCAAGAGATGTCGTCTCGTTAATTTGGCCACTCGACTACTTGCGTCTTGAAGGGCTGGATCCGATGGCGGCGCACTTCACCGCACTGCTGGACGGCATGCGTTCTGCGGGGTTTCACGTCAGGCCCTACCTGGGGTGGATCACACGCTTCGAGCACACCTGCGGCACCGATTTCGATCAGTATCTTTCCGGGCGGCCGTCCATACTTCGCAACACTTGGCGGCGCAAGCAGACAAGGCTGAAAGGAGTTTCCTCTACGTTCTATACTTCTTACGAACGTCAGAAAGATGAGGAGGATTTCATACCCGTTTACCAGAGCGTGCGGGAGGGAAGCTGGAAAGGTGCAGAACCCTTCACCGCTTTCGTCCTGGAACTGATCCGGCTTGCCGCCCGGATGGGCGCGCTCAGGTTCGGTATTCTCGAAATCGATGGAGTACCTGCCGCCGCGCAGTTCTGGATTGTTTGGTCCGGCAAGGCGACGATATTCAAACTTGTTTATGCGGAACAGTTTTCAGCATTTTCTCCGGGCACGCTTCTGACAATGCACATGATGGAGAAGGCGCTCGAATTCGATAAACCTGTCGAAATCAACTTCGGCCGGGGCGACGATGCCTACAAGAAGATGTGGTTGTCCGAACGCCGCGAGCGATGGGGGATAGAAGCTGCAAACCCACGCAGCTGGCGTGGTCTCGCCCGCTGTGTGTGGCTGCGGGCCGGAACGATCCGCCATCGGATAGCGGCTGGAAACTCCGTGGTGTCTAAAGCCGCGCGGGACGGAGGTTCCCGGCCCCGGCTTACCTGATCGGCAGGGCCAAAATACGCTCGAACAGGCGTATCTGGCCTTTCGACGTGTCCTGCCAGCTGAATTTCTCTGCGAATGAGCGGGTCGCACCCCCCGGCGGGAGTGCGGCAAACAGACGGCAGACCGCCTCCGCGACTCCTTCCGGCGTGCGCGTCTGCATCAGCACACCGGCCTCCGGCCGGGATACGATTTCGGGATTTCCCCAGATTGACGATGCAACCACAGGCGTGCCGCAGGCCATCGATTCCAGCAACACGTTCGGCCATCCCTCGCGGCTCGACGATAGGACCAGCATATCGGCACAGAGGTAGAGGTCGCGCAGATTCTGATGCGGAATAGTTCCGAGGAATCGTACCCTTTCAGAAACCCCGAGCCTCGATGCAACCTTCTGCAGGCGCATGTGCTCCGGCCCCTCGCCGGCGATCAGCAGTGTGCAGTCCTTGAGGCGGGCAAGAGCAGCGATGGTCAGGTCGTGGCCTTTGCGCTCGATCAGATGGCCCACCGAAAGCAGCGTTCTCCCGGTCACGCCGTACTTCGCGCGCGCGGCGCGGCGATCGCCCGGCTTGAACATCCCGAGGTCGACCCCGTTGCGCAGGACTGTGACACGATCGGTCGGAACTCCAAGGGCCAGGAGCGCATCCTTAAGAGCTGTGCTGACGGCAATGATTCCCGCGGCGTTCCTGGCCGCATAACGAATCATCCGGCGCGGCAGCGCGTATCTGGGAAGCAGATTCACATCAGTGCCACGCGCCGTGATCACCACTGGCTTGCCGAGAGCACGGCCAAGCAACACCGCGGCTACACCGTCGGGGTAGAAATAGTGGGCGTCGATCAAATCGAATTCTGCCTGCCACCGGCGGACGTGCCCGAGCGTCGCCGCAAAAAGCGGGCCAGGTGCGAGGGACATCCCGAGTTTTGGCACCACGATGTACCGGGGGTGACTGATGTCGACCCCGTGCCGCGTTTCCGAAGCCGGCGTGCGTGCCATCGCCGCGTATTCCCCAAACGCGGGATGCCCGAAGGGAAACCAGGGTACCGGAGCGACGACCCGCGCCCCTACGCGCCCTGTCATTAACAGGTGCCGTAGACGGTTCTCTACGAAGATACCGTGGCTAGGACGCGCGGCGCTCGGGTACAGCGTGGTAAATGTCAGGATTCGAACGGGTTGGCGGCCGACGGGGTCCACATGCGTACCGGAATTCAATAGCAATTGAGTTTGCAAAATATATAAGCCTGTGATTGGCGGGCCAATGGCTGGCTCCCAGAAGTCAACCAACATATCCGACAACGCTTGTCATCAGAGACTATCTGTGAGAGTTATCGACAATTGCGAAGTACTTCAGCGGGTTTTCGGGTATTCCGCTGGGGAGGTGTCGCGTGCCTTTGCCGGAGCAGGGCGCAGACCAGGGATCGGGGCCAAAGAGTGACGGGCTTTTTCGTTCGGGTGCTACTGCTGCTTGCCGCGGTCGTATTGGTTGCGGGCTGCTCAGAAGAGCGAACGCTTCCCCCCGCCGCCATCAGCGCCAGCCCGGCCTCCTATGCTAGTGTGAGCGATTACCGGATCGGTCCCGGCGATCAGCTGAAAATTGTCGTCTGGCACAACGCTGACCTCAGCGGGGAAGTGCCGGTGAGGCCGGATGGGCGGATTTCGATGCCTCTCGTCGGCGACGTGGTGGCCGCAGGCAAGACTCCGATGGATTTGGCCGACGAGCTTAACAACAAGCTCAAGCCGTACATCAAGGACCCTCTGGTCACAGTTACGCCGACGCAATTCGTAGGCCCGATTGCGAGGCAGGTACGGGTCATCGGAGAGGCGGTGCAGCCCCGGGCCATTCCCTACAGCTCCAACATGACCGTGCTTGACGTGATGATTGCCGTGGGCGGTCTCACGCGATATGCGGACGGCAACCGTGCCGTGATTGTTCGGGCCGAGAATGGCAAGCAGCAAAGCTATCACGTGCATCTGGACAGCCTCATTCGGGACGGCGACGTGGGTCAAAACGTCGCCGTCCAGCCTGGCGACATTCTGATCATTCCACAGCGCTTCTTTTAAGCTGGCGCTGATGTATTCACGATCCGCGAAAGTACAGGTCGAGCGCTCACCACGGGAAAGGGCGTAGGGAATGGCGGCCGGACAAGTTGCATCGGAGCATCTCCGTACGCTGCTCCTGGAGCAGGTCATTACCGTTTGGAAGCGGAAGTGGCTTGTTCTGGGGGTTGCTTGGTTTTTTTGCATAGCAGGCTGGATTGGCGTGAGTTTTGTACCACAGCATTTTGAATCGAATGCCCGCGCCTACGTCGATGTCAACGGCCTGCTCACTCCTCTGCTCAAGGGGTTGGTGGTCGACACGACTCCGGTAGCAAGCGAGGATTATTTGCAACAGACGTTGCTAAGCCGGCCCAATCTGGATCAGGTGATCGTGCTGGCAAATCTCGGCAGTCCGTCCATGACGAACGTTCAGCACGAAATGTTGGTCAGCGAACTAGCCAGCCAGATCAAGGTTACTACCGACGGCAACAATCTTGTCAGCATATCCTATGTCAACCGTAACCCGCACGTTGCCAAAAATGTGGTGGACGCACTGCTTACGATATTTGCGGAGAAGGCAGCGAACAGCAATCGGCTCGAGATGGACAGGGCACGCGCATTCCTGAATGCGCAGATCTCGCAGTACGAAACGCAGCTGCGCTCTGCCGAACAACGCCGGGCTGCATTCCGGAAGGAATATGCGAATTACTTCACCGATTCAGGGGTCACAAATCCCCAGGTTCTGGAGCAACAGGTCGCCCAGCTCCAGCAGCAATACGACGATGCCGTCGCCACCCGGAATGCCATAGCGGCAGAGATGGCGCAGGTTCCCGCCCTTCTGAACGTGAACGCACCTCCGGCCGTTTCCAGTAGTGGGCAGATCGTCGTGGCCTCTCCCGAGACCCGGCTCGCGCAGGCAAAGCGAAACCTTGCGGACCTGCAGCTTATCTACACCGACAAGCATCCGGATGTCATCGAAGCGAAAAGGTCCGTGGCCGAGCTGCAGGCCGACGTGGATGCCGAAAAAAAAACGGGGGGAACCGGTGAGGGCACGACTCAAATAGCGAACCCGGCTTACGAACAGTTGCGGCTAAAGCTCGTCGATGCAGACGCCGTGCTTCCGACGTTGAAGGCACGGCTTGAGAAGGCGAGGGCCGACTACGCTCGCGCCAGATCGTTGAGCGGCAATCTTCCCGGGATTGAGGCGATGTCCCAAGACGTCGACCGCGACTATGACGTGATCAAGGCCAATTACGACGAGCTGGTGAAGCGGCGCGAATCCGCCAATTTGTCGCAAGCAGCAGACGATCGTGCCGACCGCACTCAGTTCCGCGTCGTCGATCCACCGCTAACCCCGGTTTCGCCGGCCTTTCCCAATCATATCCTTCTATACACGTTCGCAACGCTCATCGGTATCGGGGCGGGGGTTGCAGCGCCGCTTCTACTTCAGCAGGCGCATCCAACGTTTGCATCGACAGCACGCTTGCGCGAGGTTGGATTGCCTGTCATTGGCGGCATCACCGTCGTCCGCACAAAGGGCAAACGCCGAGCCTTTGCGGCCGGAGGGCTCTTCGTCGCGGGACTGGGTAGCCTGTTTCTTGCCTATGCGAGCATTGTCCTAATCTCCACCGGCCTTCATCAAGGGCTGAGATAGATGCCGGACAATACGCCTGATCTGGTACAGCGCGCAGCGGCACGGCTGCAGCGGACCTTGCCAGCGAAGGACGCATCGGGTTCGTTCGACGCGTCCTCCAGGGTTGAGAAGGCGGACCGTGCTCCGCTGTCCGCTCATTTCGAAGCCATTGGGCAGCCGAAACTAATTCCGGAAAACCACTCCGCTCGGCCGATGGATCGCCAGCCGCAGGTTACGATCAGTCCTACCAGTCTGGCGGCGAATGGAATCTGCATCCCGGCCAGTGGCCTTTCTCGCACGGTGGAAGAATTCCGATCGCTCAAACGGCAGATATTGTCGAAGTGCCGGCGGGCGGGCGACGGGACGGAAGCTCCGCCCAACCGCACGATACTGGTTACGAGCGCGCGAACCGGCGAAGGCAAGACGTTTACCGCCATCAATCTGGCGCTTGCGCTGGCTTACGAAAAGGAGACGCAGGTCCTTCTCGTCGATGGGGATGCGTATCGCCAGAGCCTGGTGAAATTTCTGGGAATTAGCGCGGATCGGGGGTGGCTTGATGTTGTTTCCGGAGGAATTGCATCGCTCGAAGAGACGATACTGCGGACGAACATCACTGGCCTCTCCGTTCTACCGGCGGGCAAGGTACG
>Ga0335074_10001689_pt1 | contig 29820 bp, 39 predicted proteins | sample Lox_Sample_23_FD_206715 | JGI IMG/M metagenome (GOLD analysis project Ga0335074, IMG submission 206715) | Soil microbial communities from Loxahatchee National Wildlife Refuge, Florida, United States - Lox_Sample_2.3 | ecosystem: Environmental > Terrestrial > Soil > Wetlands | place: USA... | reverse complement strand
AGGGGATCGCGTACGATGGGGCGACCGGTGACCTCTATGTCGCCGACGCGGGAAACGATAGCGTGACCGTGCTCGACGGCCTCACCGATGCCCTAGTGACCAACGTCACGGTCGGGGGACAACCCGAGGTCGTCGCGATCGCGCCGTCGGCGGGCGCCGTGTTCGTGGGCAACACTCTCACGAACAATGTGACCGAGATTTCCCTCAGCAGCGACGCCGTCGTCGCGAACATCAACGTCGGGCTCGGACCAGCCGGGCTCGCGTACGACTCCGCCTCACGATTGCTCTGGGTGAGCAACTACATCGGGGGCACGCTGTCGATCGTCGGCCCGGGACCCTAACGGACCCCCGCGTCGGGACGCGCGGGTCGGTCAGCGCGGCTTCGACCCGTTGGAACGGGGGGCCACTGCCACGACGCCCAGCACCGGGGCCGTCCAGAAGATCGCGATCAGGCCGCCGACCAGCGCGAGGATGCCGCCGATGAAGAAGCCGCCGAACCCGACCAGGAAGCTGAGGAAGACGAGGATGACGGCGAACAGCCCGTTGGCGACGTGGTGGTGGGGTTCCGCGTAGATCAACAAAGAGACCCCGAACATGAGGACCCCCACGACCGCGTCGAGGATCCCCGCAGTGACGAGCGCCCCGCCGTACACTCCGAGGTCCTGCGTTGAGATGAATACGCCCGCGACGAGCAGGACGAAGGACTCGATCACCACGAAGAGCGCCCCGACACCCACCAGCGCGGCCGCGGCGCGGGGGCGCGGCTCCAGCGTGTAGATCGAGGTCGACGGAAGGGCGGGGTCCGCGTAGATCGACCTGCCCTGAGCGGTGGGAGCGGCCATGGAGCGATACGGCGAACGGTAGGCGCCACTCCGTATACGGTCGTCGAAGTCGGAGGCTGCAAGCTACATTACAGCCTTTCGGTTACTTCGCTCGATCTCATGAGCGCGAGTCGTCGGCGCGCGGAGGTTCAGCGGCTGCTTCGCTCGCCCGAGCCATCGGTCCGGTGGCGAACCCGGGTCCGCGTCCTCGGGGAAGAGCCGGCCGACCTTCGAGCAAGTAGACTCGAGGAGCAGGTCCGAACCTCGCCCCGTGCCCGCCGGCTGCTCACGCACCAGGCGGCGCCGCATCGCGACGGAACATCGCGCGGCATCTACCACTACTGGCAGGGCCTCCACTGGGCGCTGGCGTCGCTCGCGGACATCGGCTACCCCGCTCACGATCCGGCGCTCGAGCCGGCGCTGAACCGGACCCTGGCCTACTGGACCCAGGAGCGGTACGACCGTCTGCTCCCGGACGACGGAACCGGCTCGACCATCGCGCGGGACGGCGTGGTGGTGATCCGGGGGCGTCCCCGACGCTGCGCCTCCATCCACGGAAACGCCCTCCTCTATGCCTCGCGGCTCGGAGTGAACGACGGTCGAACGCGCCATCTCGCGGAACTGATCGTTCGGTGGCAGTGGCCCGACGGTGGTTGGAACTGCGATCGGGACCCGGCCGCGCGGGTCTCGTCGTTCATGGAGACCTTGCTCACGATGCGTGGGTTGGCGGCGTACGCCGCCGTCCGCCGCTCGTCGGGAGCACGGGCTGCAGCTCGGCGAGCCTCCGAGGTCTTCCTCAGCCGCCGGCTCTTCCGACGGGCCCGCGATGGGAAAGTGATGCGACCCGACTTCCTGCGGTTCCATTACCCGCTCTACTGGCACTACGACGTGCTCGGCGGACTCAAGGGGCTCGCCGAGGTCGGCGGGCTGGGCGACGCCCGGTGCTCCGAGGCTCTCGACTGGCTCGAGTCGCGAGAGCTGCCGACCGGCGGGTGGCCGGCGGATCGTCGCTACTATCGGGTCTCGGGTTCGTTCGAGGGCAGCTGCGAGTACGTCGACTGGGGCGCTCCCCGGCGAACCCGATCGAACCCATGGGTGACGACCGACGCGCTCTATGTGCTCCGCGAAGCCGGTCGGTTCGCGGCCTGACGGGACTCGAAACGGCCAAGAGAGGACCGCGGTACGCGGGGCATGGCGCGGAGCCGAAGGTTGCCAGCGCCGAAGCGGATGCGCCCGGACCTCGAGGCGCGACGGGCCTGGGATCGTGCGATCGGGTCTTGGGAGGACTTCCAAGAGGCCGGGAAGGACTTCTCCCGCGATCAGGTGCACGGACCGGCGCTGCTACGCGCGATCGGTAGGGTCGACGGACTTCGCGTCCTGGACCTCGGCTGCGGGCAGGGACGCTTCACGCGCTCCCTCGCACGGCGCGGGGCGAAGGTAGTCGCCGTGGACTGGTCCGAGAAGATGATCGAGGCCGCTCGCCGCCACGAGCAGGAGGTCCCGTACGGCATCGAGTACCTCGTCGCCGACGCGCGGACCGTAGGGCGTTCCTGGAGATCCGGCTCGTTCGATATGGTCGTGAGTTGCATGGCGCTGATGGACATGCCCGATCTCCCCCGGGTACTCCGTCGGATCCGAACTCTCCTCAAGCCCGGGGGTCGATTCGTGTTCTCGACCTCACACCCGCTCAACACCTCGGCGGTCCGATGGGAACACCGAAGCGGTCCGGACCGGGGTGCGATGCTCATCGATCGGTACTTTGACGAGCGCGCCGAGCAACTCGAGTGGAGGATGGCGCGTCTCCGCCGACCGTTCAAGACCGTCTTCTGGCATCGCACGCTCGAGACGTGGTTCACGGAGCTTCGACGAGCGGGATTCGACGTCGAGCGACTGTCCGAGCCGCGGGCGTCCCCGGCGCAAGAGCGACGCTACTCGATGCTCCGCGGGTCCCGGAAGGTCCCATTCTTTCTCGTACTCAGCTGCCGGCTGCGCCCCGCCGCGGAATGCTAGCGCGACTTCGGTTGCCTCCCGGGGAGATACGCCTCGGTCCCCGAAGGCGAACTTCGCTCACGCACCCGGCGCGCGCTGCGACCAACACAGTCGCCGGCGCGCCGCGTTGGCTCACGCTCCGTCGAAGACCGAGCGAGGCGTCAAACAAAGCTAGCCAAGGAGTTGGCGAGATCCGCGCGAGCGAGCCGGCTCGGGGTTCCCCGCCGAAGAACGGCGGTCCTTGGGCTGGTGACACGTCAGTTTCCTGCCGTTCCGGCTAGGCCGTAGTAGTAGGCCCCACCGCCGATTGTCGAGCGTGTCTCGCCCTTCGAAACGCACAGGCACGGATTGAAGGGGACACCGCGACCGCGCTCGCGCGCATTATGCTGGTCGAGACCGTCGGCTTCACCCCCGGGGCCGGGGCGGCTCCCGCAACCGCGGAGATGCGAAGATCGGAACGGCCGGCGGGACTGGGTTTCCCCGGGGCTGAGATTGAGGCTATTGTGTTATCGGCAGGGCGCCATTCGGGCGCATGGCCGCTACATCGTCACCTGTTATGCCCGGACCACCTGCGCCGGAATCTGCACCGCCCAAACGCAGACATCTCGCTCGAAACCTAGTCGTCATCGTTGTCGTCGTCGTGGTCGTGGTGCTGGTCGCGTTGCTCGCAATCCCGATCTCCACATCTTACTCATACACCGTCACCGCGACCTTTTCCACGAACGGAGTCGCAACTCTATCTCCTCCGTCCGGAGCCAAAGTGTCGGGGACATTCACCACGACCGACGGCGACCCGGTGACGTTCGAAATCCTCGACTCCGGCCACAGCACAGTATACTCAGCCGACGCGAGTTACGGAACCTTTAGCTTCACCGCTTCAGACCCACCGTACACGTTTGAGGCAATCACGACAATCTTGAGTCACACCGTCGACGTGTCGGGCCACTACACGGCCCCGATCCTCTAAGGAATCGGGGGGGAAGGGGCGCGCCCGGCCTGGGCGGGGGCCGGAGAGCGTTAACCCCTGATCCGTGGAGGACGGGGCGGAGCCGATTTGGTCGCAGCCGCCCCGTCCCAGATTGTCGGTCGAAAATCTACCGAGGGGGAGGACCACGTCGAGACCCTCGCCGACCTGGCCGTCTTTCTCCAGGCGCGGGGGATCGCGGTAACGATTCTGCAGCAGGTCGCGGGCGTGCTGACCCCGGACGGCCAATTCCAGTGGGGGACGCCACGTACAACGTAGAGGTCGAGTGCTCGACGATCTCGAAGGCGACCGCGCAATTCGCCAGGAACGTCAAGAAGGCCCGCGTGGCGGGTTTTCGTGTCTTGATCGTCCTGCCGGACCAGGCCGCGGTCTCGCGAACCCTGGCGCTGCTGGATGCCTCCTTCCCAGGAATGCGGCTGTGGCCCGACGGAGTCGGGATCCTTTGGAAAGAGGGGGGTGCCGAGTTCAGGCCCGCCCGGGTCCCCGGAACGATCGTCTGGCCGTTCCTCGAGCCGTGGCTGCCGCTGGCGCCCCCCGAGCGGCGGTCGAGCTTTCCCATGTCGCGACGCGACCGAAGGAAACCGACCCGCTATTGAGTAGCGTCCGCGAGATCGTTCATACCCTGCTGGCGGCTGGGAGGACGGAGGCGACCCCCCAGGACGTCGTGGCGCTAGTCCGAGCCTCGGAGCGCCGCTCGTTCACCGAGCAGCAGGTGGGCATCGCAATGTCATCTCTTGGGCTACAGGCTCACCGGGCCCGAGTTGGGGGAGTTCGTGTCCGAATCTACGGGCTTCGGCCCCACGAAACAAATAGAGGGCTCGACCGTCCGAGCGGGCCGGCCCGGTCAGATTCCGCCCTCCGTGGCGCAATCGTCGGGCCAGCGGGCGGGACAGAGGATCGACCGACAGTGAGTCACGGGGCCAGCCCGACGGACCCGGTTGTCCCAGATGATTAGAAAGAGGGAGACCCGGAGCGGGCGCCAGGAGCCGCGGACGACCAATACAGCCCGTGCACATCAGACAACGCTCTCACCGTGGGTAGGCGATGGTAGTTACGGTGACGCGGCCTCTCGGCCCGGCATATTGTCGTTATTTCGCCGACAGACCGCGCGCCTGAGCCTCCGACAGAATCATCCCGTACACCTCGGCGGTGATCGGATTCCTTCCTGGAAACTGTTGAATCAGGTCGTAGCAAACCCCCGAGATGGCCCCATCCTTTCGGAGCTTGATTCTTAGCTCGCGATTTGACCATTGAAACGTGCGCCGCTTTCCGCTCGAATACTCGAGACGGAACCCACCCGGCTCCCACACGAGGGTTTTCGCACCGGGGCCGAGCATGAGAACCGCGAGGACTAGCGCCACGAGACCGAATCCGGCCACAATCGAAAGCAGAAAACCCTCGGTGACTCCACCCGTAGCATGGGCAGCCGCCGCGCGGTCGAATACGAGCACCGCGACAATCGCGGATAGAAGGGCCGCGAGCACAGGGATCAGGAAGACCATCCGTCTCCGGTGCCGAGCGCGAGAATCCCCCGGGAACGTGGCTGGTAGAGCATATTGTGTGGACTCATGAGGAGTCGGACCGGGGTCCATGTCGACTCGACTTCCAACAGAGCAATGGTGTAGCCGTCTTAATCATAGACCGTAAGAGTCCTGCCCCAGCGGGGGGGGGGGACCCGCGAGCGAAGCGAGCCGGGAGGACCCGCGTGGGGCTCTCGGGCAGGAGCGCTAGCGAGGCGCCGGCGGAGTCATTCCAAGACTTTGCCAGATCTTTGCGTCCATGGAGAATTTCGGACAGTGCGAATCCTCGAGCAGCGCCCTCGCGATCTTTCGCGTCATGAACAGGCCATCGGCTTCGTGCGTGATCCCGTCACGGCGGTAACCGAATGTGATTCCTACGGCGGCAGGCGCCCGAGGGGCCATCAAGTCCTCCCAAGCAACGGGGATGCGACGGAGACCGACGAGGAATGTTGCATGCGTTGGCGTGAACTCGGCCTCCCGCACCGAGGTGAAGTAGATCGTGGAGCTCGCCACGACAACGATACCCACCGTCGCGACAAGCGGGGGCCAGACTGTAGCGAATGCCCCATCGGACGTGCCGGTGGACACTGTATATAGGTAGGTCGAAAACAGTCCGACGGCGACTACCGTGATGAAAATTGGAACCAAGGCGGTTCGCATCCAGTCGGCCTTAACACGTCGAGCCGCGGTCTCCTCTCGCAATTCTCGGCTGGACTCTTCCACGGCGAGTCGGACAGGAGAGGCACGGATTTCAGGACGTCGAAACGTGTAGACCGTCATAGGCGTTCCACCGAGGGGGGAACCCGAGAAAGAAGCGAGCGGGGAGAGCCGGCCTCCGTAGGGCCGCGAGGATCAGGTCCCGAAAATCAATCGACGCTGGTCATCGGTCATCGTGACCTTTGGGCAACGCGGATCGCTTAGGATTGCTCGGGCCTGCGCGAGCGATACCTGGTAGGCCCCCCCAGATTTGTTCGCGGTGTCCGAGAGTGCCCGGAACACCACGACGTCGTGCCCAACGAATCGAACCCGCATCAAGTCGGACCACTCCAAGCTGACCTTTCGCCCGGGATAGGCGACGGTCACCCCGCTCGCGGCAAGCCTTACACCGGACGGGCGGCTACGAATTGGGAAGACCAAGATGAACGCCCCAAGCGCGACGATGATTCCGATTGGAAGTAGCAAGTCTGGGGCCGAGAGCCGGGGGCTCCGCGAGGCGCCCACGAAGAAGATCGCGGCTGATCCGGCAACCACGAGGAAGCCGGCAGTGGCAAGGGCCATCGCAAGGGGCCACGATAAGCCGCGAGTCGGAATCCACTGTTCCCCGGGCCCCGACGCCACGACGTCGCGCACAGCTGGGGTCCTCATTGGGATTCCGAACCGCGGTGGCGGCGTCCGGGGAATGATCGAGACCCGCGAGCGAAGCGAGCGGGGGGGACCCGCCACGCCCCCGCTAGCTGGGCTACGCGCCCAACCCATCGTCGTTTTGAGCGCGAATGGCTTGCTCGGCGTTGTGAACGCGGGTCCAGCTCCCATCGCGGACCGCATTCCGCGGTGGACCACGCGCCCGAGCCACCCTGCGACGAACGAGAGCGAGGTCGACTTCGGCACCTGGCACAAGGGCGCCCTGTCCCGCGACTCCTACTGCATGGACGTGGACAAGGTCGAGTATCGGGTCGACGCGAGTGGCGCCCTGCGCGTCGTGGGGATCTACGAGCTCATCCGGTGGGGCTGGCAGCACGACCTCGACGACATCCCTGGGCGGTTGGCCCCCTACGAGGGAAAATTGGCGCTTCTGCGACGGATCAGCGAGTCGATCGCCGCGGGACAGGGCTCGGCCTTCCCGTCGTTCTTCGTCTGGCACCGACCGGACCTTTCCGAGTTCGTGGTCTGTCGATTGGAGGACTGGGCCGACGGGTCGCGGAGCGCGCTCGGCCTGGGTCGCGAGGCGTTCGCTGACCTGATCGGGAATCTCCCGGTCTGGGAGGGCGTCTCGGAAGCGCCTCCCGTCGGGGCGAGCCCCGGCCGAGCGTCACAATCGTTCTCGCAAGAAACCCGCGACTTTGGGGTGGACCGAGAACCACGACAATCAGGGGAACACTAGCGCGACAAAGGTTCCGACATCAACCGAGCAAGTTTAATATCCTCCGCCCGCGGGAGAATCCCTCGACTCCCCATCCGGACCGATCACCAGCCGGGTCCCACGCCTAGCAGCTTCCAAGAGTCGATGGACGCGCCCTTAGGGTGCAACGGAGTGGCTCCGATGGCTCGCAAGAAATCGACGAAGAATGGTCGATGCCGCACTCACGCAGCGCTCTCCATGAGTAGGATCACTCCCTCAGGGAACTTTCGAGGGCCGGGCCAACGAGGGTGATATAGCACTACCTTCGCCTGATTGGGAGACAAGGTGAGAAGGGGGCCCCGCGTTGGTATGGCAATCTCCCGCCAGAGCTTCGATAGCAGGTAAGGCTCACCGAGTTCCGTCCACCGGAAACTGGCCCCGGGCAAGGGTGACCCAAAGACCTGACGCCGGATCACGTGTACCCCTTCCTCGTCGACGCGCACTCCGAAATCGGTCGAGAGCGCGTATACGATCCGAACCAAGACCGCTATCACAACCGCACTGACCGAGGTAAGAGCCACGATCGATACGGCCGAAAAGTGGAGACCAAACCATCCCCACCAAGCGGCGTACCCGATTATCGCCCCCATGAAGGGGACAACGAGGAGCATTGCCAGGCCGAGTGATCGCAGACGGGGATGGAGGATGACGGTTCCGTCGAGGATCTCGGTCAACGGGCTGACGAGAGGCATTGAGCCTATCAGTCTCTCTGGTGACGCCTACCTGGTAGGAGCTTGTTAGGGCATGCGGACGGCACTTCCGCGTTCGATTTCGCTGTCACGAGGAACGCCAGCCGCATCATCACTCCTGTCGCACCCTGAGAAATTCCGAACTCTTTGAAGAGTACGCCGACACTGCCTTAATGTGTGACGGCGACGAGACCGACGATGGTGCGCGCGGGGTCGCCGTGAGGGGCAGAACGCGAAGGAACCCTGTGGTCGTGAACTGGGACGACCTCAAGGGCTGAGTCCACGGTCCAAGGTCACAAGGAGCTGCCGCGAACCGCGTAGATCGGCCGGTCGCCCACGTACCGAATGTGCTTCTGCCTTACCGAGACCGAGAGACCGCGACTCCGAGCGACCTCCACAATCCGACTCAACGCGTCTAGCGACAACGGAACGGGGGCACCGGAGGGGGAGGTCAAGACCCCACTCGGATCGTAGGGTGAGGGCGAGTCCATGACTTGAGCGAGATCGAATCGAACTCTGGGATTCGACCATTCGTACCGGTCAGTCCGACCGCCGTCGAATTGAACGAGCACGCCATGTTCGTCAATCGTCAGGCGCCGCGCAGAAGGACGCCGCATCGCGAGGAGCACCCGGACTCCAAGCCAGAAGTTGAATGCCCCTAGCAGACCCGCAACGAACACCCCCACAGCAGTGCCGGGATTACTCCCGTTCGCTGAGACGTCCCACGTGATCAAGCCGGCACAGAGTACGCCCACGCCGAAAACGCTGCCGACGTAGATTTTGCGGACACCGCGCTTGTCAGCAATATGAAGCTGCGTGAGGTCGAATTCCTCCGTCGGCATCGTCTCACGTACCCGATACGACGAACTGGGCGATGCCAACGCCTTCGGACGTGACGCCAAGAACATCCGAAAGGATTTCAAAGCTCTTGAGCCCGGGAAGGAACTGCGAGTTGGGTGCCTCGAGGTCATCTTTCAGGTCGTATATTGCCTTGGCTCCGAAGATAATCGACCAGAGCGACTCGACGAACGCCGCAGCAAAGTCGTGGGCCGCGTTTGCGACATATGCAAGCACGTCGAGTACGAGTCCCGCAAGGGTAAGAATCAGGTCGGCGGCGTAATCGCCAATTGAACTCGATCGTACTCCAAAGGCGCCGCCGACGAGAACCAGCCCCAGCACCATGTCGAATAGGTCGCTAGGAATCGCGAGGAGGTCACCCATCGTTTGAAACATCGGCCACGACGAGTTTCCACCTAGGTAGGTGGTCAGGAAGGTGTGTACAGCAGATTCAAGCGAGTAACCGAATCCTGCAAGCCCCGACGAGAGCGGCACTAGGGTCGAGGCTGCCGCGAGCACAGCCTTCACCCGGGCGCGCAGTTCGCGGAGACGGCGTGCCTCCTGCCGTTCGTTCTCTCGTGAGTCGTCCGGCAGCCCGCTCGTGATCTCCCAGACTGAACCTCCGCGTCGGGGACGCGACCCTCTCGCCGTCTCACTCTCGCGGACGAAGTCTTGCTGCGACTCGAACCGCGTGCGCGGAGCGCAGTCTTCGCAATGCGGGTCTGGTCAGAGGAATTCGATGATGGACAAGTCTACGCGCGGAAGGGCTGCTTCGCGGCTTGAATACGGATCTTGAGCTGATGGCCCGATGCCAGGGTGTCGGTGTGCTCGGTCACGTTGAATCCCCTCGCACGAGCCTCTGCGAGAATCGCCACATAGAGCTCCCGAGGAATCGGATTCAGGAACGGCCATCGAGTGGCAACTGAGTATGTCAGCCGACCCTTGTACAGAAGTTCGAATAGGGTGATTCGGAGTCGTGGGTCGGTCCACGCGAGCGTTGTCCTCCGTCCACTTTTGTAAGCCAAGGTGAAGCCGTCAGCGGCTAGCTGACAGCTTTCGGCGCCGGGACCGAGGCCCAAGACGCCCCAGACCGTGCCGCCCACGCCCACCGTCAGAATGGTGCCGCCAAGGGCGACCGCATCCAAGCCCCCGGCCAAGACGTGCTCGAATGCTCGAATCGCCAGAAACACGATCCAGAGGACGAGCACGACTGCCAATCCGAGAACCAATAGCCGGGCCGGGCGGATGCGACGGTAATCGGGCTCGGGGTCCAGCCTGTACAGGCGCTTCCCCCCGGGCTGGCCCGACTCGGTCGAGGTGATCACGGCCGCGTTGCTGACCACGATTCCGAGTCGATGCCTTCAGAGATATTACCCTCGGCCCGGCTCGGCACAGATACCCCGTGTTTGAATTGGGACTCCGTGACCCCGTGCATGGCATAGAACGTGGCGGCCTTCCTCCAGTCGGTCGTCAAGACTTTGGCCAATCCCGGCGTCTTTGAGACCACAGCTCTGGCGAGCTTGACGCGCCCGCGAAGATCTCGAAGACGACGCTCCGCTCGCCGTTCGTCCCCCTCGCGGGAGTCGTCGTGAAGGCCGCCCGTGATCTCGAACGCGCGGCATTTCCGCGTCGGGGTCGCGATCTCCTCCGCGGCGGGAAGCCCGACACGAGACTCGAACCGTGACCCGAGCCGTCGTGAGCGCGAACGTCCAGCTCGATCAGGAGAGCTCAACCAGGGTCCAGCCCTTTCGCGCAGATGGTACTCGAGTCGCGACCAGACCCCTCTCAGTCCCGGTGCGGATTATAGCTTGAAACGCCTCGACCGTCAGCACCGCCTGAAAGGGACGCCGTCCGACGGCGGCGGCCCACGCGGGCCTGCCTGTGAGATCACGTCGCGGACGCCGGTGGTCTCGTACAGTCGGATGTTGCTGTCGGACCCTACCCAGTCCTGCTGATGGATCGCGCCCCGTTCAAGCCCGAACCGGAGTCCGCCCGAGTCCACATCCACCCACTCCGCCGGCGGTGCAATCGCAAAAAATCCGATGCCGACGAAGAGCGCGGCTGCCCACACCAGGCCACCAATGAAGACACCGTGGATCACCGTCCACTGAGATGACACCGTGTACCGCCAAGAGAGGTAAGCGACCGCTCCAACCGCTACCACGGCGACGCCAAGGAGTCCGATACGTCCCGCCGCGACTAGCTTTCTTACCGTAGGGGCCTCGCCTCGCAAGTCGAAACGCCTAGAAGCGGTGGAGCTCATGGCCGAGCCGAACAGTGAGCAGGGTCCTAAGAGAACTCCGGCGCAGCGGCCGGGACCCCGTGCCGGAACATCCCCTCCGTGATCGCGAACCGGGAGTGGAACCTCGCCTCCCTCTGCCAGTCACGTAAGAGCCTCCCGGCATTCCCCGAAGTCGTTGAGACGATTGCGCGTGCCGCCTTCACCCACCCCTCAGGTCGCGGAGGCGTCGAGACTCCTGCCGCTCGTCCTCCTCGCGGGAGGCGTCGGCAACTCGCGCGTGATGTCCAACTGCGTTAACCGTCACGTCGACTTTGCTCCAATTGTCAGTTTCAGAATCGGCGTAGGGGACCCGGGGATTCCCTCTTGATGACGATATAGGGCTAGTCCTCGAGCGTGAGCCTGCCCGAGAAACAGCTCGTATGCTTCGTCCGGGATTTGGGCATACGGTGCCCCGCGCACCTGCAGCACGAAGTCCGAGGGCCTTGGCGAGCCGTCGGGCCCGGTCTCGGGTAGGCTGCGAAAGTCGAAAAGGGTGACCTTTAGCTCCGGGTCGTCCCAGCGGTACGTTCGGGGCTTCGAGTTTGGAATATCCTGGAGAGAGAAGCCATCAGAATCCATGAGAAGTGTACGTGGGCTGAGCCGCGGTGAGAAGTGCCACACAAACGCGGCGGTGGCGAACCCGACCACCACCACGACGAGGGGCCCTACCCAAGAAATGAGCCCACGCTTCGGGTCCACGGATAGAAGCACGACTCCAAAGACGCCGAAACCTATCAGAAAGATCGACATTGCAGTCGATAGACCTCGCTTGTACCGAGTGTACCGGTCGGTGAGCGTAGCCGCTTCCGTCAAATCGAAGCGACGCGAAACGTCAGGCGCCATCCTCTACCCCCTACCTTCAGCGGAACTAGAGATCGTCGGTCGGCACCCCGTGTCGGAACGCCGCCTCGGTAATCTCGAAGCGAGCGTAGAACCTGGCGGCCTTCTGCCAATTTGCCGCTAGGATATCGGCCAATCTTGGCGTCTTTGAAACAGCAGCGCGGGCTAGCTTCACTCGCCCGCGAAGATCTCGAAGACGACGCTCCGCTTGCCGTTCGTCCTCCTCCCGGGAGTCGTCGGGCAGCCCGCTCGGGATGTCCCACTCGGAGAATCGCGAAGTCGCGGGCTCGTCCTCGCGGTAGACGGTCCGCGCCTCGGCGTGGGTCCGCGAACCGTCTCGGGGCCGCGGAGTGTACTCACGCGGGCTCGTCACGCCCGAGGATGGTGCTCGCACGGGCGGTCGCGGCGGGCTCGGCCCGTGCGGCGGCTCCAGCGGCCCGAAGCAGCGGACCTCAAGGCCGAGCTGCTCGCGCAGGATGCGGACGCGCTCCACGCTCATCGTGCCGTGCCACTGGTGCCGCTCGGGATCCCAGCGGAGGCCGAGGTCGCGCAGGTACGCGCGGTTCGCATAGGTCGCGGGGCTCCCGGGCAGGAGCACGATGCGGTCGGCGAGGTCGGGGAACGGGTTCGCGGCGAGTTCGCTCGCGGCCGCGCGAGGCGCGCTGATTGCGGTCATCGGCGCGAAGCGAGCGCGCAGGTCGCCTGAGGGCCGGTGAGAGGCCCGAGGGCGACCGTGTCCTCATGATGCCGTCGCGCGCGGCCGCGGGCGCGACGGCTTCATGAAGGACGCGCGCGGCCGATGGGAGGACCGCAATCAGCGGGCGAGCCGACGAACGAACGTCGGACAACCAATCTGGGCAAGAACTTCGAAGCGTTCAGAACTATGCGATCTCGTTTGTCAGCGACCCAAGCGAGCTGCAAGGGCGAGCGCACCCACGCCTCCAAATGCGGGGCAGGGGACCAAGAGCCAGACATTCCGTAACGCGAGAGCGAGAAGCGCGAGGGCGACGAGCAACAACACCATTACGAAGAACACGGCCAAGGGCAGCCTCATTCGGGTCACGTTGGTGGCAGGAGAACCTCCCGGACTAGTCGGGCTTCCCTCCTGCTGACCCGAAGACTTAGACTTGGTCCCACCAATCCGAGGCAGAGTGGCAGCCCCGGCCAAGATCAGGATGATTGCGCAGAGTCCTCCAAAGATCCATACTGACGGATTCCTGGATGCCAGTGCGGCGTACGCAAACAATGCTGTCGCCGTGAAGCCTGTACAGGCTACCAGAACGAGCGACCGCGTCAGGGGATTCAAACGTCTCGTCCTCCAGACTCGCTAGTGATGGGTACCTATCGTTTGAAGACTCGTCGGCGAGTGTCTCTGTGAACGCGGCGGAACCGTGTGGGGCGCGCGCGGCCGATGACGAGACCGCAATCAGCGCCCGGGACGTGGCGAGTCGTCCGCGGACGCCGGTCCGGACGGCGCGGACAGCGCTTCCTTCACTTTCGACAGGACCTCCTCCGGGGAGAGGTCGTCCGTCTGAATCTGTGTCGCCCCCGGGATTAGCGGCGGGACTTGTCCCTCGAACCCATCTAGGACCCTATCGCGGCCCATCTCGGTGTATTCCGCCAGGCGAGTCGGGTCCGCGTCTAATCTCTGCCCAGTCGTCGTTCTAGAGCGCTGGAGTTGGATCACCACGCAATCGGGGGCTTCGGGCGTCGTGCCGAGCGCCTGGGCCAGTAGCTTCACGGCTGGCTCGTTCGCGACACCCTCGACGATCACGCGCTTACGGGCTGTCCGCCAGTGCCCCACCGCGGCGGCCCCGTCGAGGACCGCACCTATCTTCCAGTCCACCCCTGCGTAATTTTGCAACTTGACTCCGGTGGGTATGTGGTTGTCGAGCGGGACGATTCGCCAATCTTCAGGAAGCTGACCGTAGAGCCGCTGGGCGGCCAACGACTTGCCCGATATCGCGCCGCCCGTGATGATAATGAGTCGGAGATCGGATCGCGGCTTGAACTCGTCCACTTCCGTCGGCAGGAAGTTCCTCCACTTGAGATCCTTGGAAGTGCGGTCGATTCGGCTCGGACCCCGATCGATCCGCCCGGTCAAGTTGAGTAGTCGGTGGCCGAACACGCGACGGGGGTGACGGGGGTGTCCAATTGGACCGGTGTGTCGGGACGTGGAGGGGATTCGAAGAAAATATCCGCTACGAGGCCAACTCGACCTCAGTGTCGCCGGACCAAGCGCGCGATGACTGGCCTGATTATGCCGAGATCAGACGACGCCGCGCGGAGAGACGAGCCCTGTATGTCGCTGGCATGCCGGATATCGTACACCTCAGTCTCCCGATGGAGACACCGGTGGTCCGATCGCGAGAGGTTGCGCAGATTCCGCTGTCTGAGTACGAAGCTGAGCTGCGGACGGACGCCTCTTACAGCTACGGAGACCAGGTAGTTGGCGCAGCATGGCAGCTAGTGATCGGTGGAATCGAAGCGCCAGTTCGCGTCTCGAAGAGGCGCTATGGAAAGGGGCCGGTCTTCGCCGAAATGACCGCCGTGGGCCTAGGTCTCATGGAAGCACAATCGAAGGGAATCAATCGCCTCGTGCTCAAGACCGACAGTCAATGGTGTGCCCAAGCATTGCTCGGACTTGTTCGGCCGCAGCTTCACTACATGATTCGCGTGTGTACGCCCGCACTTGATGCAGCGGGGAAGTTCTCGGCGCTTGCGGTCGTCCACACCCGTACGAGGAACATCAAGCACGTTGATCACGCCGCTCGTCGTGCCGCGCGGGCCGAGTCCGCTCGAGTGAAGGGCGTTCAGGACCAGAGAGAGGCTCGCGCGCGGGCGGCACTCGTTCGGGCCCGCGGCGTAACCCTGGGGCGTGAGGAGGGTGAATACGTTGCAGACGCGTACGCGCACGTTCGTCTTGATCCGCCGAACTGCACCTGTAAGGGCTGGACCTTGCGCTGGGCTGGCGTGCCTCTTGAAGGTAAGCGTGCGAGACGGATTCCCTGTAAGCACCTCACGGCGGTAGCTCTCGCCGAGGGAATAGATGACCCATCAGCTTTGCTCGAGTTGAGCAGGCGTGCCGAGGCGTGAAACATCGATCTGGTGCCTGACGCGCGACCTTCATGAAGGGACCGAGCGTTCGATGACCTGACCGCGATGAGCCCGCCGAATGTGTCGGCCCCGAATCGAGCGCTATTGGGCAGGGCCTGGAGGCACTACAGCCTGTCAGACGACGAGGGTTTGCGCACGATTGGCAAGCGGTTGCAACGAGATGGACGGATAGACTCTTGGGACAGCTTCGTCAGAATTGTCGGGTGGAAGGCGCCACGCGTCAAGGGACTAATTCAGCGACGGCACGAGCGCAAGCTTCGGATCGCCTCGCAGCACGCCTTCGAACTTGCAGATCGCGGGGAAATCTTGGAGGCTATCGAGGCGTTGAATGACGCGCGTGTAACGGGTGTTAACACTCGAATGGCTTCGGCAATCCTGATGTTCCACTCGCCTCGAAAGTTCACGGTGATGGACGTAAAGGCATGGAAAGCGCTCGTTTACCTCGGTCGACTCAGCCCCTTTACCGGTTATGAGCGCCCGGGGGACTATCCGGCATACCTCGAGGCTTGCAGAGGTCTCGCACTAGAGCTACACTGGGGACTCCGCGACACGGATCGCGCCCTTTGGATCATCGGAGACCACGCAGGTGACGTTCCTACAGACGGTCGGCGTGGCTGTCCCCACTGCACGTGAACTGCTGAAACAGAGAGCGTTACGCGCCGTGGCCGCGTACGGTGTCTTCGACGGACCGAAGCGGACTCTTGAATTGGAGGACAGCACAGCCGTGGAGTCTTCCGCCTACGGGGGCACCCTCTTTACTCGACATGTCTGTGGCCCCGCACACGACGACGAGAAGGGGGACAAGGCAACTTGACAGTGTGGGCGAAGTCTGCTACGCTCTCAGCGGTTAGCGACTCGGTCGAACCGACGCTTCTTCTCCAAGCCACTATCTCTCAGTACGAAGAGACCGAAGTTATTCTGGGCATCGTCGGGTCACTTTCGACCACTCGGGATCAGAAAGTTGGCGAATCGGTGCCGGGGGTCGTACCGGTAGACCCCAGGTACGAACGCACGTCCCGGCTGGTGAAGGCGAACAAGGGCTCGACATTCCGACAAGATGAGATTCCATTCTCCTTCCGGTTCCGACTCACGTCCAAGGAGGTCGCCCGCCTCGAGTCATTGCGGAACGAGAACCCGAAGCGTAACGTAACGATCAAGGCGGAGTTCAGAGTTACACTCCTCAAGCCTGTCCCTCGGGCCTACCCGATCATCTGGGTTCCGTTGAACCAACCGGCTGCCCGGGCGGCCCCAAGGAATGTTATCGGGCAAGCCACACCGGAAGAGGCAATGCTCGGTCCTCACGATCAGATGTTGATTGCCTCAGACGAGGCTTCGTTTGTGACAGCGGGGTACGAGATCTGTAAGACCCAGGTGGACATCCCCGCGAGCGACTGGGCTCACGATTTCGCGCCGAGATTGGGCTTGGGCACCTTCTTGCTCTACGAGCTCCCGACTCCGGCCAAGGTTCTAGGGGAGGGTCCGATCTATGAACGGCTTCGTCGCGCGCTTGAGTCGCTTCAAGAAATGAAGGACGACCTGCGCGACGGAGAGTGGAATGATCTGGTCGAGCATAGTCGTGACGTTTGGGACCTGTTCCGGGACAAGGAAGAGGACCTCACGAGGGCGGCGCTGGTGTCCGATGGTCTTTCGCAAGAGTCCGCCGATGCTCTCATCTCGAGTATCAAGGAGATGTTTACATTCGCAACGAAGTTCCTCAAGCCGATCGAGGCGAAGGGCCGCGGATTGAACCCTCCCCTTAAGGCTGAGAAGGAGGAGGCGTACCTCGTGCTTGCGACCGCCGTTAGCGTGACTAATCTGATCTCGGAGAAGCTACGCAAGTCGGGAACTCAGCGACATCCTACTGACCCACAGTCGTAGCTTCGTGCCGATTGTTCAGCCGAGAACACACGAGGAAACGAGCTTGACCAGAGGTTGACCCTCCAGTTCGACCTTGGACCGGACTAGTTCGAATCGACGTAACCCCCGTCTCGACCAATGTAGAGCCGCATCAGGCGCACGGTCGGGAAATCGTCCCAGTCAATCCGAGTCGTCTCACGATCCTGCAGTCGCGTCAAGTGATCCTCGAGCGCGCTTTCCAGGTCACGCTCTGCCTGAGCGATTGAGCCGGAGTGGACTAGAATCTCAGAGAACCCCTCCACGATCCCGAGGAAGGAGAACGGGTCGGTTTCCTTCTCTCGCACGTCCAGGATCCGCAGGCGGAATTCGAACATGGCGGCACCGAGCGTCTAGGCGACGGGCTCAAGCCGGCCGCGACCGCGCCACGACTCCCCCGAACGACTCGCCCCCGTCGAGGTCGCGGAGCTTCGCGTGGAGCGCCCGCAGGGCGACCACCTTCTGTTCGAGGTCCTCGAGGAGGATGCGGTTCACGCGCGCGCGGAGCTGCGCGGCCGTCTCGCCGTCACGGGCGTAGTCCGCGAACCCGCTCCGCGCGGACTCGAACTGGCCCGCGTTGAAGACGAGCTGGCCGGAGGCCCACGCGCGGCCTGCCTCGGGGCTCGCGGTGGTCTCCGCGTCCTCGTGAGCTGCATCGCGCTCGTGCGGCGGGGCGCCGACCCCAAGGATCTCAGTACCAGTCCTGAAGCCGGGAACCCGCTCGGCATTCTGTTCGGCCTTTCGCCCGCGAGAGGCGCCGTAGGTCCCGTAGTCGGGCGAGTGCTCGCGGAGGTAGGCGGGGTACGGCTTGGCGGAACCAAAGTCCTCGACATACCGAACCTCTGGATCTCGCGGGATCTGGAGACCGCAGCCGCAGGCGCACTTTCTCGGCCACCTCGACCCCGTGACGGTTCGAAGGCGCGAGGTGGTGGGCTCGGTCGACTGAACGGGTTCCTGGCGCTGGATGCTCTGCTGCATCGCACGTCCCTCGCGAGAGCAGGAACGGGCGATGCGGGACGTCGATCGACCCGCGGACGTCCTCCGAGGCCTGCTCGAAGCGAACCGTCCGGCCAAGTCACCGCGGGTCTGACTTTCGTTTCCTTCGCCGAGACACGACCCACACTGCCGCTACAATAAGAACCGCTGCAGCAGACACTGAGACTCCGACCAAGATCAACTGATCCAGCCAGGAACGCGGACTGCCTGAGGTGGTCAAATTCTTCGAGAAGTTCAGTACGATGCCGAGGGCGTGACCGTCGACGTAAACAGAGCCGGTGCCATGTTGCGTAGTGTAGCCGGATGGTGGGTCCGCGATGTACTGGTAGGTGCCATTGGGCTCATCGTATGAGACAACTCCGTCTACACTTGCGGCGGCCTGAGTGCCAAGACGCATGGACCAGTTTGCGCTTTCCGGCGCCCCGGCTTCCACGAAGCGCACGGGGTAGGCCCAGGGACTGAACTCGACGCCAACGCTTACATTTGTTCCCGCGACCGACGCACTGCCGTACTTCTCGGCGGTCGTGTAGTTCTCGATCGAGCATACTGAATAGTTGTAGAGACCGTTCGCTCCAGCAAATGCGATCGTCGGGGTGGTCGAACTGAGCAGCAATCCATTCACTCGCACCGACCAGGTCGTCCCAGGCGGCAATCCACTCTCGTTGAACTCAATGAGGTGCAACGGAAAGAGAAGAGTCAGATTGTACGAGGCGGCCTCCGCGACGTACACTTCGTGATTGAATGGGTCAACCAGCACCCCTTGCGGGTCCTGCCCGACAGGGACCTGCCCTGCAAGTGTCAGCGTCGTGGCGTTGATCACGCCAATCACGCCGTTGTATTGCCTGCCGTAGGTACCGGCATAGTCGAGAGCAACGTAGACCGAGTTGCTCTGCGAGTCGTAGGCCTCCTGGCCACAGCAGCCCAAAACATCAAGGGTCGCCGCAACGGAATTGTTCCTAGCGCTGACCACGGTGAGGATAGAGCTGCTTCGGGTCTGATTGCCTTGGGTCGCTACAAAGAGTTCCTCGGTCACAGGGTCGTACACCACGGAGCTGCTGACGCCCGAGGCCGACGTGTTCCACGAGACGTTGCCGACCCAGGTATTCGACCAAGCATCAATGATGGCAAGACCGTCATAGTCTGCGACGTACACATCGTGGTTCACCGGGTCGTAGACAGCTCCCTGGGGGCCGTCGTTCGTCATGACGACCTGGGCCGTCACTGTGTTGTTCTGAATCACCGTGACCCAGTTACGAAGCAACGAAACGGCATACACACTTTGATTGACAGGATCGTAGGCTTCAGAGTCCGAGGAGACATTGAGACTCCCAGATAACGTGTCGTTCGATGCGTTCACCTCGGCCAGCGCAGCGGTTCCATCGGAGACATAGACGACCCCGTTTCCCGAGTCGTAAATGGGATCTTCCACCGGAGGGGTCAGCGGAACAAGCGAGCCGATGCTGTTAGTGATCGTGTCGACGACGGCAAGGGAGCTGTTGCTGGAATCTCCCAAGAACAGCTGTCCGTTGGTCGGGTCGTAGGTGAGGCCCCAGGGCGCACCGGGGATGGGTATGCTCTGGTTGAGAGACACGCTTCCTCCACCCCGGACAACAGCGCTCTGCCTCACCAAGGCAGAGGGACTCGTCGGGACGACTCCAACGCGATAAGCGGGGAGCGCGGTTTTCCCGGGAATCGTGAGCGGAGGAGGAGCCATATGGACCATTGGAACGCTTGAGTCGGGGTAACCGACGAGTAGCAGGCTCCCCAACACGCACGCGGTCACAAGGGGCAGAGCATGCCGGCGGACTCCCGAGCGTCCGTGAACTAAGCGAGATGACGTTCGAGTCGCGATGCCTCTGCGAGTCGAACGGGTGGTTGACTGCTTGGATTCAGACTCACTCACCATCTATACGCTCGAGACCAGACGTCTCCGTGCCGTTTGTGTTGCCTTGCTGAGGCACCCTCTAGATGCCTCTCACTCGACTTATCAGTTGACGGTCATGAGGAAGCGAGGGAAGAGGCCCAATCTTGTCATGCCGAGTGGAACCAAGGACGCAGTCGATACCCCCAGGATACTGGATTCGAGACTGGGCGCCCTTTCGTTGAGTTCCACGTATGAAAAGTTGGCAGTGAAGTCGAGGCCGCTCGGAAGCCCATTTCCTTCGACTATCCAGTCGGCAGACGTAATGGACGGTGTAAACGGCTCGGAACCAGTCCATGAACCCCCCGTGGAGTTGTCGTAAATGTCGAACCCACAGCTTCCCGAGACGAAGGTGACGTCGACTGTGACCTTGTCTGAGGCGTACACGGAAAAGGAAGAGTCCGTTACGTACTTCTGGACAGTGGAGTTCACCTCCTCCCAGAATGGCATGTACGTATAGTAGCCGGGGGTCGGCGACACCGGCGGCGTCCAGAAAATCGTTATGCCCGCCTGCCACAGTGGAGTCGTGTTAAGACCGTTATCCACCCCACCGATACCAAGCCAGAATGCTGCATTCCACCTATACGGGCCCCCAGAACCGAACTGGGGAACGAAAAATGTGCCTGTGACCGACAGGACCCCTGAGTCGGACGGGGGATCGAAAACGTAGCCTCCCCAACCGAGATTCGCGAGATCGAGAATCATGGAGAGCGCTCCGGCCCCGGAGACCGCCAGAGTCTCGGTCCCAGAGCCCGAACTGAGCGTGCCCGCGGTGCTGGTCCACTGGCTGACATCGTACCCTGCCGACAAGTTAACTCCAGTGAGTGAGTACGTCTCGTTGGTCTGGAGATCTGCGGTTTGGTTGTTCTGATAGCTGGCGCAATCACTTCCACAAATCTGGACTTCTCCGGGTTCGAATCCGCTCACCCAATTCACAAAGACGGCGACGATGACGGCGACCTGTCTCGTGTAAAGTAGGGTGACTGAGCCAGTCAGACTCTTGTCTTGCGAAGGAAGAGTGACGGTCAAAGTGGCCCAAGCACATCCTGTGCCATGGCAGGCAATCGAAAGATCGGTTCCCGAGTAACTCCAGCCGTGAAACTCATTCCCCCCAAGGTCTCCTGAGCCGGTAAGATTGTACCAGCAGGTACCACTCGCGCAGACGTCAACCAAGATCGACTCATCGTGACATACCGTCGATCCGTTCAGGAATGCCTTCCCATACGAGCACACGAAGGTGACATCATAGCCCGGTGGAAGCGGGGGGGGACCCGGTGACGCAAAGGCCGACGGCTGTGCTGAAGAGCCTGCTCGAGCCGAGCCTTGCTCAGAGCCCACTCCCGACGAAATGACAAGAGCGACCAAGGCGAAAACAAGCCAGCCGAATCTTCTCGCTCGGACCGATCCTCGGGCGGTCCGATGAGACCGACTATGGTTAACCATCACCAAAAGCTCACGAGCTTGCGCAGGTGCGCTCGATAAGGCCTCGGATATTGAAAGGCCTCTCCGGGATATGAAATTCTCCTTGGCCGCTCCTCCGGAGCTGCGAGGGGTCCGCCGCTCTTCGTCGACCGGGATGACCCCAGACCGGGATATCGTTACGAACCGGCCCTCCCAATTGCCCATCCCCCGATCCATTCGCTGACCTGACTGCCTGGCTCCCCGAACGTGCGGCTCACCTCCCCTGGTAGTCGATTGCCCGCTCGAGCGACCGTAAGCCGAGCGGAACGTCGCGGGTGTCATATCCGGGTGGGTCAGCTGGACGGACTGCGAACTGAACTCACCGGTGTGGTCGGCAACGGCTGGCAATCTTATCCCCGACGACAACGAGACCATGCGTGCCCTGGAACGGCTTCAGGGTCGCGGTTCGGCTAGGTCGCCCTTCCGCCGCCGGATCTTCAATCGGGCGAGTGCTCGCGGAGGTAGGCGGGGTAGGGCTTCGCGGCGCCGAAGGCGACGACGTACCGAACCTCCGGGTCTCGGTGGATCTGGATACCGCATCCGCAGGCGCACTTTCTCGGCCACCGCGAACCGGTGACGGTTCGCAGGCGCGAGACGGTGGGTTCGGTCGGCTGAACGGGTTCCTGGCGCTGGATGCTCTGCTGCATCGCACGTCCCTCGCGAATGGAGGGAGGGGCGATGCGGGGCGACTCGCTACTACAGCCACTTCGGCACAACGCGTGCGGCGTACTCAGGGTCCGACCAGCGAGGATCCGTCACAATCGCACGCCCCTGACTCGCGTCCACGACCCACGGCCCCCCACGCGAGGCGGTCCCGTCGCGGGTGCGGAGGACGAGCCGACCCTTACCGAACTGCATCTTCGAGGGTACGAGGTCGGCCCAAGAGATCGTGACGGTCGCGCCCTTCCGAACGAATGTCACTCCATCCGGGCCAATTCCTACTCGGTCGACGTCGGGTCGATTCGACGCGGCGCCGAGCGTGAGCCAGGAACCGGCGAGCGATGCGCGCGTCTGAGGCCGGGCGGTATCGAGCCAGACGGTCTCATCCTCAGAGGTCAGGATGCCTCACCGTGACGAAGGGTACGTTGCGCGGGTAGTTAGCTCGCATCCCTCGCGAGAGCAACGACGGGCGATCCAGGGCGTCAAGGGACTGCGGCGGCGCGGCCCGCCGACACGAATATGGAGAGGCACCTGGCATTCAGTGGCCGGATCCTCGCGTGAAGGTCACCAGTTCCGAGCGGGAATCCGCCAAGAGTCGGCTGCTCTGGGTCGCGCTCGTGGTGGCCGTAGTGGTCGCGGTCGTCTCGGCCGGATTCGCCGCCCTCTTCTACGGTGAACTCGTGCGCATCTCACCCTGCGACGGCGGATTGGGACCCGGCGGCCCCTCGTGCGCGACCCCGCCATTCCAGCTGGAACAACTGGGCCAAAGTCGGCTGGTCGGCGGAGCGTACTCTGCAAGCATTCTGATCACCCCAGCGCCGGACATCAGCCTCCTATCGACGGATCTCGCCATTTCAGCCCGGAACGACTCGGGAACGAGCGTTGCACTTCTGACGGTGTCACTCTACACCACGTGGGGGCGAGTTCTGGCCAACTACACCGTGTCGGGCGCGAGTTGGACCACGACGCAGTTGTCGGACCTGTACCTTCCCGATGTCCTCAACGTAACTTCCTCCACCATGCTCGCGGGTCAATACGTAGCGGTCGCGGACATCGCGGACACGGATTTCGGCCCCTTTCCTTGTGCCCTTAGTTGATTCGTATCTCGCGGGCGCGTGGGATCGCGAAGTCGCAGGCGCACTTCCCCGGTCACCGCGACTCCGTGACGGTTCGAAGGCGCGAGGTGGTGGGCTCGGTCGGCTGAACGGGTTCCTGGCGCTGGATGCTCTGCTGCATCGCACGTCCCTCGCGAATGGAGGGACGGGCGATGCGGAGCTGGCACGCAACGCGGCGCGCTCAGACCATCAGGCTTAGTCACGGTACCGGAACCTAAGCCACGCGCAGATGAACGAGGCCCCCACCCACGCCACGAGAAGGATCGCGCCGATTGCGGGGTCGACCTGCGGGGTGAAGGCAGCAGGCGGCTCGCCGGCCGCGAGGTTCAGGATTGAGACTCCCAGTGCGCCTCCCGCTTGGGCGGGATTCAGACCGACCGCGTCCAGCCACGTTCCGGCGGAAGAGGCGGAGACAGTGATGGCGCTCCATAGCAGGGTGAGGACCGAGGCTAGGACCAAGAGAACTGCAAGGGAGGAAGCCGAGGACCGCGCCAACGAGCCGACGAGGAATGCGAGTGCGAGAAACGCGGCGCCGACCCCGAAGATCATCCCAAACACGCCGACGAACACGGTGAATGGAAGAGTCACAGAAGCGACTCTCTCCGCCCCAACGAACACCGCGGTCGAGGCCACGGCGGCAGAAAGAGCCAGCCACAACAGTCCCACCGAAAACCTCCGCGCGATGATCTGCGTTCGGGTTACCGGCAGTGCGAGCACGGGCTCCAAGCTTCCCTCCGACTGTTCCTGAATATAGACCCCGAACCCGACCAGAACCCCGCCGAGAGCAGCGAACAGAGGCAGCAGCGTAACGCCGTTCCTGAGTACCAGCCCGGCCGGTGCAAGCTGAACACTCGCGGGGTTCGTCTGATTGATCTGCCCGTAGTTCACCTGGAACGTCTCGTTGACACGACCGCCGTAGGCGGTTAGTGTGATGTTGACGGGGTCCGAGTTCGGGTAGGTTGGAATCGACGTTAACAGGATGCGTTCTGGACTCGCCGTCACGTTTCCCAAGAGCTGCGGCAGGCAGGGCAACGTCTCGTTGTCGGCAGGAGCGCAATAACTCAGAGTGGTGCCGGGCGGCACCACGCCGCCCGCGCCGGAGTATGCGACCAGAAACGAGGGTCGCCCGAGGATCAGGCCTAGTGGAACGATATACACGGAGCCAGCCACGGGTGTCCAGAGGCTAGAAGGATGGGAGAGGGTGGTAATCAGGACGGATTGAGCAGCCTTCACCTCGATGCCGCACTGACACTCCGAATGGTTCCACGAAAAGCCCCATAGCCCCTGCGCGTTAGTGACCCCACCAACCGAAGTCGCCTGCGAGCCGGATTGGTTGGAGTACGTGAGTGTCACGTTGACGGCCGTTCCCGAAACGGTCTGCCCTAGGCCGTCGAATGCGACGACTACGAAGTTGAACTGGTCGGAATAGTTGTACGAAGTCGCGATAGTCACCCCTCCCGCTTCGAGTCCGCCCGAAACCTGAATACTGGGTACCAACGCCCCGGCTGCCACCACGAGGACTATTGCCAAGAGGAGGGGAGTGCGCTTCGAGGCGTGGACGATCTCGCGGACGAAGGGTCTCACGAGGCGTCCCCCACTAGGTCGAGGAAGACTCTCTCCAACTCGGGCTGTTCCTGCGCGATCTGTCGCACCGCGTAGCCTTGGCTCGCGAGTGCGCTCGAGATTGCACCCGCGTCGAGGCCCGCACCTGTGACTCGGGCCCGCTTTCCCTTCACCTCGACCTGACCGAAACGCTCGAGAATTGTGACCGCCCCGGCGTCCATTCGGTCCAGTACGACGTTGACCGGACCAGACTGTCGCTCATCGAGTTCCGTCCCGGTAAGCTCGGAGATCACCCGGCCGTGATGGATCACGACGACTCGGTCGCAGATCGCTTGGACCTCTCTCAGATGGTGAGACGAGAGTAGAAGTCCTATGCCCTCACCCCGGACCCGTTCCATCCAGGTTCGAAACTGCTCGAGCGCAACGGGATCCAGGCCGTTGAAGGGCTCGTCGAGGAGAAAATATCGGGGCGTAAGGAGGGAAGCCACCACGATTGCCACTCTCTTCTGCTGACCAAGGGACAGCTCACGGAATCGACTCCGCGCTTTTCCTTGGATACCCCACTCCTCGAGGAGATGCAGAGGTCGCTCGCGTGAAACCCCGCCCGAGAGGTCCGAATAGTAGCGGAGCAGGTCCGTGATGCGGGAACGTCCATCATGAGTCGGATACTCGGGGACCCAGCCGACCAGGCGAGAAGCCTCCTTTTTTTGGGTCCCGATATCCAGGCCATCGATCCGGGTCGTTCCTCCTTGAGGGAGGCTGACACCGCACGCGACGCGGAGGGTGGTGGTCTTTCCCGCGCCGTTGAGGCCAACCAGGCCCACCGACTCGCCCCGATCGACCTTGAGCGAGACGTGATCAACCGCGAGAGGCGCGCCCCAGTGGTACCGCTTGGAGATGTCGACTACCTCCAGCATTCCAGCCGGGGATAGTTCGGCGAGGTCATGAACTGAAGGCTTGCGCGGGAAGCGGTTATCGGTCGCCGTGCGGAGGCGGGGGGGCTTCATCCGCGGTAGGGGTCGGTGGGCGCGGGGGGACTCGTTGGGCGGGCTCTGTGTCGGCCCGAGCCGCCGCGAGTTCTTAGCGGCCTCCCTCTGGCTTCACACGCCTCATTAGTTCGAATGCCCGCCGCCGGACCTCTTCAATGTCCTCGGGCGCATACTGTTGCTCAATCACATGCGCGGCGAACTCGACCTCGGCTCCGACGAGCGGCAACATGTGCTCGACTGCGCCCTTCCAATCGAACGGCGAGGGGATTCGCCCGGACTGATCTAACCCAGAATAGATGGCCCTCTCCCGGATTACATCCAGTCCCCCAGTGGGGAGTACGTTCGCCAAAATCCACTCGAGATCGGCGGTGTTCTGTTGCGCGAGCTTGGCCAAATCCTCACTCGAGATTCCGGTTTTGAAGTCCGGGTGACTTGCCACCCGAAGGAACGGGGACTCGAGGAGCATCGTGGTCATGCCCAATGGAAGCTTGATGGGGTGCCTCAACGCCGCCTGACGCAGCCTTTTCCTCGCGAGTGGTTTGCCATCGAGACCCTCTAGGACTTCGGGCAGTTCGTGGCCCACCATCTTGGACTTCGCGACTTCCTCCATGGCTGCGAGAATGTGAAAGGTCGCGAGATTGGCATACGCGTTGCCGGCGAGGAGCTTCGCCGCGGCGACGTGCTCCTAGGCGATTGCAGTGGCGAGACGTTGAAGCTCCTTCGGGACGGGCTATCCGACACAGCCGCTGACCTGCGCCACGTTCCAAGTCGCGATAAAGTCCCCCGTGTTCCAGGCGTCAGTTGTTCGCGCGGACAAAGGTGCCGCTGCAGGTCGAGTGCTGTCTCAGTAAGGCGGGGTAGGGCTTGGCGGCCCCGAAGTCCACGACGTACCGAACCTCAGGGTCTCGCGGTATCTGGAGAAGGCAACCGCAGGCGCACTTTCTCGGCCATCGCGAGCCGGTGACGGATCGCAGGCGCGAGGTGGGGGGTTCGGTGGGCTGAACGGGTTCCTGGCGCTGGATGCTCTGCTGCATCGCACGTCCCTCGCGAATGGAGGGACGGGCGATGCGCGTACTCGCGCGAGACTGCGATGGCGACGACTTGACGGGCGTCGATCAATCTTCGGGCGTCCTCCGAGGCCCGCTCGAAGCGAACTGCCGGGCCCTGTCACGGCGGGCCTCACTTTCGTAATGACATGAATGGATGAGGCCACAGCAAGGGCGCCAATGACTATCGGTACTCGAACTCTTTCCTTGAGAACGCGAAGAGGTTGGATGCGAGGCCCCTAGGGGCGATCGAAGGATTGTTACGCAAGTAGCCATCACCTATCGCGTTGAACTCGTCGATGGCCGCCGGTTGACCCATGTGCGGGTTGCCATGGAAGCTCCAGAAGTCATCGAAGTACACGTGCGCTCCCGTCGGCAGTACCGGTCTAAGCCATTCCAGCACTGTTCGGGTAGAACTGTAGTAGTCCACGTCAATGGTGACAATCGCGGGTCCTGCTCCCGGCGCTGGAATGAGTTCGGCCCTAAGTTCTGGAGTGAGGGATTCCTCGAATCTCCCCTCGATATAGCGCACACTCCCCGGTACTGAGTCGACTCCCGCCTGACGCAGTCGGCGCCGGATCGCATCAACGCTCGACGCGAACATCCCGGCCTTCCACTCGCGCGACTCATCTTTGGGGGATGACTTCTCGGGGAGGCCCGCGAACGTGTCGAAGGCATAGACCCGAAACTGGCTCGACGGGTAACCGTCAGTGCGCGAGAAGTCCCTCAGTCCACGCAAGAACGACACCAGAGAGTCACCATGCCCGACTCCGAACTCGAAGTAGGTTCCGAAAGGCGCGACCCGCAGCCGTGAAAACTTGTACTGGTGCCGCAGGAGGAAGTAGAACATGGCACGTTGGTCGTAGGGCAGCAGGCTGCACCGAAGAGACTCGAAGAGAAACGTAGGCTGGATCTCAAGCATGCTTCTAGGCACTGCAGGCCACCCCATCCGACCGCTGAGACAACGCCCATCCACACTCTCGACGCCGCGCTTTGTCGGTAGGATCCCCCCTGTTTCGTTTGTTGGCCGACGGTCTTGCGAGAATCCAGGTTCCCCCGAGATCAGCCCTCGCGTTTTTGGCATCGACAGAGTATCCGAGGACCTCGTGAGTCATGACGGATCGCCAATAGATGGCGCTCCCCTTGAGCTTGGGAACATTCTCCATGATCACGACGGGCGGATTGGTGTCTGCCATTCGTCGGGCGAACTCGTCAAGCAGTTGCCCCGCCCTTGTCGATCTCGAGTTCGTACCGTCCCGGTGAGGTGAGTGGGGAGTGGACGGCGCGCAACCGGCTATGGGCCGAACGGATTTCTCTGGGTACACTCGCCGGTGTCGTCTCGAGCTCAGCGAGCATACGACCCTCTCGAGGAATGTGACGCCGTTGTTGCGTTCGTAGGCGTACCGCGCATGCGGGTCCGGGACGACGTCCGTGACAACATGGATTAGGGCCTCCTGTAAACTCCGGGTTAGCCCGCTCACCCCGCAGAACAAGCCCCCTGCAGCGATCCTGGACCCCACTCTCCGCCCAACGAGGGACTCGATAAAAGGGAGCTTCGGAGGTCGGGGATCGGTCTTCAGTGGTCGGCTAGGCCCCGGGAGGTCCATGGCCCTTGGCCGAAGCAAGGCGCGAGACGTAGAACGGGAAAGCATGACCAGCCTCGGTCGGGGCTCATTCGAGGGTAAGGAACTCGCGACCTCGCGATCGTTTAACCCACTCGGGAGGCGGACCCGAGCCGCGAATCCGCGAAGGGCACGTGCCCCGGAACCCCGGTCGAGTACGGATAGCCGGCTCATCCGAGGCGGCGTCCTGGGCGAACACCCTCAGAATGAAGATCGCCGCCCCGGGTTGCCCCGGGGCGGAATGGGTTGGCTCCTTATCGGTGGAGGACCGAACGGAGCGACGAACAAGGTCGGCGAGCGAGCGGGCGAGCTCGTCTGCGGTCCATGCGTGCCGGGGGTTCCCGCCCAAAAACGGGGGTTTTTGGGCGGGCGGCACGCCAGTTTCCTGACGTGCCGGCCAGGTCGTGGTAGTAAGCCCCATTCTGGTTCAGGCAGCATTCGACTACGCGCTCTCCTCGACGGTCCGGGGAACTCGTCATCCCGTCGGTCAGGGCTTGCTTCCGGGGAGTCGGCCGTTTCACCATATCCCAGCGGAACCTCCGGTGCGACACCATCACCGTACCGCCGGACTGTGTCGTGGCTGCTCCGGAGCTCGGACTCTCGCCCGTCGGGCTCCCGCCCGACCCCGTGTTCCCCGAAGTGGGGACTTTCCTCAGCAGTGCGCCGTTGCCGACGCGGACCACCGTCAGCTGCCCTCCACCTCCTGGCGGGCGGGGAAGGGCGCGGAGGAGGCAAAAAGCTTCGTCGGGGGTCGGGGACACGCGTATCGATCCTCCCGAGCCGGGCGCAAAGGGGTAATGGCCTTCGGTGACTCGGCGCGCAGGATGAAGGGGGATGCCGCGGCGCCCCTACCGGGATCCGCAGCCGCCCCGGTCGGTCGGCCGGGCCTGATGCCCTGCTTGATGCTGCGACGCGGCCGCGTGTGCCGGCCCGGCCCGGACGGACCGGTTCCAGCCGTGACCTCGGACGGCAGCGCGTTCGACGTCTTCAACGTGCTCGACGCGCTGACGCCGCAATATCCTCGGGTGTACCTGGTCGACCTCGACGGAGTGGAACACAACGATCCCCAGCTCGAGTACCTGCAGGAGATCTCTCGCGACGTGCCGATCTGGGTCGACGCGGGGGTCCGTTCCGCCGACGGCGCCATCGACATCCTGGTCGCGGGCGCCGAGATGGCGGTGCTCTCGAACTCCTACATCCAGGGTCCGCGGGAACTGAAGCGGGCGTGGAGGCTGTCCACGGAAATCGTGTTCGAGATCGAGATCGTGGAGCGGTCGCCCGCGCCGGGCGACCCGGCCTGGGGGGCGCCCGACGTCGTGTCGCTGGCCGCGGCGGCGCGGGCGGTCGGGCCCCAGA
>Ga0335074_10001688_pt1 | contig 29840 bp, 27 predicted proteins | sample Lox_Sample_23_FD_206715 | JGI IMG/M metagenome (GOLD analysis project Ga0335074, IMG submission 206715) | Soil microbial communities from Loxahatchee National Wildlife Refuge, Florida, United States - Lox_Sample_2.3 | ecosystem: Environmental > Terrestrial > Soil > Wetlands | place: USA... | reverse complement strand
ATCAAGACGCGGTCGCTGCGATGTGCGAGGACGCGCCCAAACAGATCATTTGGCTCGAGCACCGCGGCTGCATCTTCTCGCGCATGCCCGACGGGCGCATCGCGCAACGGCCCTTCGGCGGCGCCGGTTCCCCGCGCACGTGCTATTCGGCCGACGTCACCGGCCTCGTAATCCTGCACACGCTGTGGGAGCAACTCGAGCGCTTCGGCGTCACGGTCTACGAAGAATATTTCTGCACCGCGCTTGCGATCGACAACGGCATCGGTACCGGCGTCGTCGCCTACAACATGCGCAACGGCGCGCTCGAAAAGATCACCGCGAAAGCAACGATCTTTGCGACGGGCGGCGCGGGCCGCATGTACATGAAGACGACCAACGGCTACGCTTCGACCGCCGACGGCATGGGCATCGCGTATAAGGCCGGGATCCCGCTGATGGACATGGAGTTCATGCAGTTCCATCCCACCACGCTCAAAGAGAACGGCGTGCTGATGACCGAGGGCGCGCGCGGTGAAGGCGCCTATCTGCTGAACTCGCTCGGCGAGCGCTTCATGTTCAAGTACGCGCCGAATAAAGGCGAGTTGGCCTCGCGCGACGTGGTGTCGCGAGCCGAATGGACCGAGATTCTCGAAGGGCGCGGCGTCGACGGCTGCGTGCTGCTCGACATGCGCCATCTCGGCCGCGAAAAGATTCTCGAACGCTTGCCGCAGATTCGCGAACTCGCGCTCGATGCGACCGGTAAAGACGCGATCAACGAGCCGATTCCGATTCTGCCCGGCGCGCACTACACGATGGGCGGTATCGAGACCGACAAGTTCGGCGCGACCCGCGTGCCCGGCGTCTATGCCGCCGGCGAATGCGCCTGCGTCTCCGTCCACGGCGCAAATCGGCTGGGCGGCAACTCGCTGCTCGAAACGATCGTCTTCGGTGCGCGTTCGGCTAAACACGCCGTCGACTACATCAAGAACGTCGGCAATCTCGAGCAGAGCGACAGGACGCTCAAGCAAGAACAAGATCGCGTCGGCAAGCTGCTTGCCAGCACGGGCGGCACGCGCGCGCCGAAGCTGCGGCATGCGATGAACGAGACGATGAGCGAGAACGCGTTCATCTTCCGCGATGCGAACGGCTTATCCAAGGCCGTGCAAGATCTCGATAAAGTGCGCAAGGAGTTCGACGCGGGCGTCTACGTGATGGACAAGTCCAAGACGTTCAACACCGACCTCGTCTCGGCGTTCGAGACGGATTTCTTGATCGACGTCGCCTACGCGCTGGCCAAGGGCGCGCTCGAGCGCAAGGAATCGCGCGGCGCGCAAGCGCGCACCGATTTCCCGGAGCGCGACGACGCGAACTGGCTCAAGCACACGCTGGCGTGGCGCCAACCGGACGGTTCGGCGCGGCTGGATTACTCGCGCGGCGTGACGATCACCGACTTCGCCCCGGAAGTGAGAGCATACTAACTGTGGCCAAAATCAAACTCGACCTCTTCCGTTTCGACGAAGCCGTCGACACCGTGCCGCATCGCGACCTCGTCGAGGTTGAGGTGCCCGAGAACACGACCGTGCTTGACGCGCTCGAGACCGCGAAGGCCGAGATCGATGGTTCGATCAGCTTCCGCCGTTCGTGCCGTTCAGCTATCTGCGGATCGTGCTCGATGAACATCAACGGCGTGACGGGCCTCGCATGCAAAACCAACTGCAAGGATGTGATCAAAGCGGACGGCTCGATCTCGGTCGATCCGATGCCGAATTTCCAGCCGATGAAAGACATGGTCGTGCATATGGACCCGTTCTGGGACAAGTATTCACGGCTCAAGCCCTATCTGCAGCCGAAGGACGCGGACGCCGATCACCCGACCGAGCGCCGCGTCTCGCCCGACGACATGAAGAAACTCGTCGCCGTCGCGAACTGCATCATGTGCGCGACGTGTTATGCGCTTTGCCCGGTGGTCAGCGTCGATCCGGCCTTCGCCGGCCCGGCCGCGATTGCATACGCCTATCGCTTCATCGAAGACGTGCGCGATAGTCAGCGCAGCGAGCGCATCGCCCAGATTTCGGAAGATTACCTGTGGTTGTGCGCGCACTGCTATGCGTGTTCGTACTGTCCGAAGCACGTCGATCCGAACAACCGCATCATCGACGTCAAGCGCGCGGCGATCAGCGACAAGGTGATGATGGACGAGCGTGGTCCGCGCCACGCGCTTACCGTCTCGAAGACGATCAAACAGACGGGCATGCTGGCCGAGACCGAGGTCGTGCTCGGCACGGTCGGCCGCTTCAATGTCATCGCCCAGATCAAAGTGCTGCCGCTCGGCCTGCGGATGGTCGCCCGTGGCAAGCTGACGCCATTTGAGATGGCGGCTGGGGGAACCGCGCCCATGCTGGGGCTTCCCTCGCTCAAGCCGATCCCGAAGGTCGACGAAGTCCGCACCATTTTCGAGTCGCTGGAGGTTCCGGTTTCATAATGTCTTCAACGCTCTTGCCTGAAGATCAGGCCCTCGACTCGCACAAGCACACGCACTCGCGCGATAGCAAGCGCTACGGCTTCTTCCCCGGCTGCGTCGCCAAAGAGTCGTGCAAAGAACTGTTCAACTCGACGATGCTGCTGGCCGAGAAGCTCGGCATCGAACTGATCGAGCTGACCGCGGCGTCGTGTTGCGGCGCGTCGGTCGTCAACGACGTCAATCGCGACGTCGCGCGCGTGCTCAACGCTCGCACCTACGCGCAAGCCGAAGCGCTCGGCCTCGACGACGTGATCACGATCTGCTCGACTTGCACCGGCCACATGCGTGCCGCGAACAAAGAACTGCTCGAGAGCGAAGAGCAGATGGATCACGCCAACGCGATTCTTGGCAAGTTCGGCGCGAAGTATTCGGGCAACGTGACCGTACGCCACTTGCTGTGGCTGCTGATCGATGACATCGGTCTGGACAATCTGCGCAAGATGGTCGTGCGCCCGCTCAACGGCTTGAAGGTTGCGCCGTTCTACGGCTGCCACATCATCCGCCCGGAGAACGTCAACGGCTGGGAATCGGCGCGCAATCCGCACTCGCTCGAGGACGTAATCTCGGCGATCGGCGGCGAACCGGTCGACTACGCCGGGAAGACCCGCTGCTGCGGCTTCCACATTCAGCTCGAGAAGGAAAACGTCGCGGCCGACATGGTCGGCCAGAACATGCGTATCGCAAAGGACCATGGCGCGGAGGCGGTGATCACGCCCTGCCCGCTTTGCCATCTCGCACTCGATGGGTATCAACAAGATTCCGCCGCGCGCTGGGGCCGCACCGATCTGCCGACGTTCCATCTGCCGCAGCTCGTGGCATTCGCGCTGGGCGTCCCGGCCGACAAGTTGGGCTTGCAGAAACACCTGATCGACCCGCGCACCATCATGGTGGAGCGCGAGCTGATCAGCTAGCGAATCGGTTTAGCGAATCAGTTTAAGGCGACGATCCGCGAAGACGCGGACGTGTGATTCGAAGTTGCGCTCCATGCCGTTGATGGTATGGATGCGCGTGCGCACGATATAGTCGACGCTGCCGTCGGGGTGACGGGTGCTCGCCGAGAAGTGCATGAGATGGCGCCCGACGCGCGCGATGAGCCGCCCGTGCTGGCACAACAGATTCCCGATCGCGTGCTCGAGATGGTGCGACGGATGCGCGGGTGGCGCCGGGCTCTTAGCCGGCGCACTGGGCTGCTTTGAAAACCAAGTACTCACACGCCCATTATTCCAGGCGCTAGGTCGCTTGTGGTGTCGGGATGGTTAAGATCGGCCTGGTTTGGCGAGGACTTTACGCCCAGCCCGATTCGGTAAAGAAGGGATGGCCTGGCAGCTTGGTATAGCTAGCAGCGTGCCCTGGATAGGTGGGAAAAGCCGACCGAAGTCATCGCCCGAGCCGGTTTCCCGGAACGGGCCGCACGTCGCGCCCGCGACCCAGGAGCTCATCGCCAAGTTTCTCGTCGGCCACGAGCGCGTCGAGTTGCGCAACGGGCACCCCCAGCTGCACTTCATCGGGATGTCGCACAATCACATCGACGGCAGCGTCGATTACGTCGTTCGCTCACGCGTGCACGGCATCGACAACAAGATGCACCGCTTCGATTCGCAGATCCGCATCTACGCAAGCGGTCACCTCAAGCTGATTCGTTAGCCCTCGCAGCGCGCAACACCAAATCGCGTAGCGCTTTGTTCGCGGCAACTGTCGCGCGTCGCCGCGCCTCGGCCTGTTCTTTCTCGAGCGGAATGACCGCGCGCATCGTCGCGTTGGCTTCGAAGAGCAGCGCGTTGCCGTCGCGATCGAGCGCGAAATCGATCCCGAAGTAGTCGAGGCCGATACGTTGGGCGGCCGCTTCGATTGCATGCATCGCACGGTCGCCGATCGCCCCGCGCATGTCGGTGAGGAACGCTTCTTCTTCCGCGATCGCTTGGGGCGTGCGCACCTGATCGGCGGAGAAATAATGCACTTTCCACTGCGAGGAGCGCGCGAGATGAATCGGATAGAGCACGCCGCCGATCGAGAGCACGCGGTACTTGCGATAGTGCCCGTCGGCGCCGCGCGCATCGAGCAGCTCGATCACCAGGAGGCGTTCGCCCGGAAGCGTTGCAGCGATGCGCACGAGCTCGTCGCGATCGCGCACGCGCTCGAAGAATTCACCGGTGTGGTAGCCCGGCGGCCGCAGCAGGACGGGAAAGCGATCGATGTGCGCGAGCTCGTCGCGCGAAAGCTCCTCGATACGCGGCACGATCAGGCCGTCGATGCCGCGCAGGCGCTGGGCCATCTCGACGCGGCCCGTATGCAGCACCGCTGCGGGTGGATTTATCGCCGTCGCGTCGTTCGCTCGCAAGAGGTGTTCCGCAGCCTCAAGCGAGGAACGGCAGAGATCGGCATCGCCGATACTGTTGAAGATCACGTCGTGCGGCGGCAGCGGCAAGTCGGCTTCGTAGTAATCGGTGAAGAGCTTGATTGTCATGAACGTGTTGTCGTCGAGCGGCACTTCGACCGGCACATTGCCGCGAAAAGCTGACGACAGCAGCAGCAGCGAGACCGGCATGCCTTCGCCGCGAAATGCGCTCACCACGACCGGCATGACTTTGAAGCCGAGCTGCCGATGGCGCTCGGCTTCTTCTTCCAGGCCCATGCGCTCGAGCACGTGACTCAGGCCCTGGTGCGCTTGCGCCGAATTCGCGTCGCGCGCGATCGCGCGCTCGTAGACCTGCCGCGCCGAATCGAGCTCTTGCGCTTCGAGCAGCGCGTTGCCGAAATTGATCAGCGACGGCACGTCGTTGGGGTGATGCTTGAGGGCTTCTTGGTACGTCAGCCGCGCCGCGCTGCGGTAGCCGGCGTTAAAGAGCAGCGTCCCGAGGTTGGTCAGCGCGCCAAGATGCGTGCCGTCGCGCTTGATAACTTCGATATAGGCGTCACGCGCGGAATTGCTGCGCCCGAGCATATCGAGCACGCACGCCCGCGAAAACAGCAGCCCGATGTCATCGGGAGCCTGTTCGAGCCGTTGTTCGATATCGGCGAGATCCTGAGGATTCCCAAACGCCGGAAGCACGGGCACTAATACGCCACGCAGCGCCTGCAGAGCCTCCCCACACGCGGCAAACGGCCCGGTGATTCAGGAGTAGTGCGGCCACTCCAATCATGAGGCCCGCATCGGCCGCGATTCAAGCTGTCGTTTCCAGTCGCAATGTTTGCACCCGACCGTCCCTCCCAACGGCCAGCGAAACATTGGGATGGTAACGATGCCGCCGCAGGAGGGGCAGTTCATCCGGCGGATGCGCATGGAGGCAACGCGGCACAGTATCATCCAGGCGAACTGGAGCGCGAACCACACGACGGACGACTGGGCCACGAACAGTTGCGCGGATGCATCTGACTGAGGTCGGAACGCAATGTAGAACCAGGCGAATCCTAGCGAAATGAGCGTGCCGCCAGCGACGAATCCGACAGGGAACCACCACAGCGCTTTTCGGCGCCTGTTCCGCATAATCGCCGATAATTCGTTGGCGTCGTCCGCCACTCATGAACACCCATCTGGCACAGCTTTGGGCTTGCGACCGTAACCGTGGCGTCCCCTCCATGTAGCGCCGGTCCCTCGACTCCGCTTCGCTACGCTCGGGATGACAATGGACGGCCTATCGCCAAGGCCTCTTTCCCCGCCTTTCGGAGGTAACCGGCGATGCAGCTCGAGCCGTACATCTATTTTCACGGGACGTGCGAAAACGCGCTCAATTTCTACGCAAAGTGCTTCGGGGGAAAGATCGAAGGCCTCACGCGCATGTCGGAAGCGCCAAAAGAATTTCAGGGCGATCCGTCATGGAGCAACAAGGTCATGCACGCGAGCTTTATTGCGGGCGACATGCGCTTCATGTGTTCCGACGGACGTCCCGGCACACCGCCGCACGGTGAGGACGACCTCGCGCTCTCCGTCGCCACCCCCGATGTCGCCGAAGGCGAGCGCGTCTTCAAGGCGCTTTCCGAAGGTGGAACCGTCGAGACGCCGTTTGCCAAGGCGTTTTGGGGCGGCATGTTCGGGCAGGTGACCGATAAGTTCGGTATCCAGTGGATGGTTACCGCAGGCGCATGACCACGCTCGCGACGCCGGCGCCCGCGACGCCGGCCGAGATCGAACAGGATCTCGTCGAACTGCGCGAAGGCGCAAAACGTTGGGTGGCGTTGCGCACGGCAGCCAAAGCGGATCTGCTCGAGCAGGTGCGCGGCACGGTGTATGCGCAGGCACAGCGCTGGGCGCATGCCGGCGCGCAGGCCAAAGGCGTGGACGGTACGCCGCTCGCGGGTGAGGAGTGGGTCAGCGGTCCGTGGGCGCTGCTCTACGCGCTGAACCGCTACATTCGCACGTTGCGCGATCTCGCGCATGCGGGCACGCCTTCGATCGCCGCATCGCGCGTGCACGAACGCCCGGATGGCCAATTGACGGTTGACGTGTTTCCCAACGCCTTTTACGATCGGCTGTTGCTCTCGGGCGTACGCGCGGAGGTCTGGATGCAGCCGGGCGTCACGCGCGAGAATCTCGCATCGACGATGGCGGTGTGGTACAAACAATCCTCACCGCAGCCGCGCGTCGCGCTCGTGCTCGGTGCGGGCAATATCGCCGCAATCCCGCCACTCGACGTGCTTTACAAATTGATCGCCGACGGCGCGGTGTGCATCCTCAAGATGAATCCGGTCAATCAGTACCTCGGGCCGATCTTCGAAGACGCGCTCAAGCCGCTGGTCGATGGCGGCTTCTTGCGCTTTGCCTACGGTGGTGCCGAGGTCGGCAAGCTTCTCACCGAGCATCCGCTCGTCGACGAGATCCACATCACCGGTAGCGACCGGACCTTCAACGCGATCGTGCGTGACATGCCGGTGCAAAAGCCGATCACCGCGGAGCTCGGGAACGTCAGTCCAACGATCGTCGTGCCGGGCCCATGGAGCGATGCGGACTTCCGCTTCCAAGCCGAGCAGATCGTTACGCAGAAGCTGCACAACGACGGGTTCAACTGCGTCGCCTCCCAGGTCGTGATTCTGCCAAGTGCATGGGACGGGACACCGAAGCTCATCGCCCAAATCGAGGCGGTCATGCGTGAAGCCCCGCCGCGCCCAGCATATTACCCGGGCGCGGCTGACCGCATGCAACAGCTCGGCGGCAGCGATCGCTCGATCCTTCGGCTCGATGCGAACACGGATGCGATTGCGTTCGGGGTAGAAGCGTTCGCGCCGCTGATCGCGGTCGTGGAGCTGCCCGGCGAGACCGCGGCGTTCTTACGTGATGCCGTCGCGTTCGCAAACGATCGTTTGTGGGGCAATCTCGGTGCCAACGTCGTCGCGCATCCGGCAACGTTGCGAACCTTCACCGATGACGTTGACCTTGCAATTTCGGGACTGCGGTACGGCTGCGTCGCGGTAAACGCCTGGACCGGCGTTGGGTTCTTGCTCACCGAAACGACGTGGGGCGCGTACCCGGGCAACACGATCGACGACGTACGCAGTGGCATCGGCGTGGTGCACAACAGTTATCTCTTCGACCGCGCGCAAAAGAGCGTTGTGTGGGCGCCCTTCGCGCCGTTCCCGCGCAGCATCGCCGGCTATGGTGCAACGCTTTTGCCGAAACCGCCGTGGTTCGTTACGAATCGCCTCGCCGATAGAATCGGCGAAGCGCTCGTCGATTTCGAAGTCAAGCAAACGCCGCTTGCCGCAATGAACGTTGCGATGTTCGCGATGCGCGCCTAAGCGTCGCCGGCGATAATCGCGCCGCGTAGCGCACACGTCTCGGCAGAGGGCTGGAGCATGAGATGCCGCTGCAGATATGCGGCCAATGCGTCATATACCGCCAGTGCTGCACCGCGCCGGCCCATCGCTCCCAATGCGCGCATAGCAAGGCGCGTCGCGCCTTCGTGCGCTCGGTCCGTTTCGACCAGACGCAGCGCATACTCGAGCGCCGCCCCCCACTGCGCGCGCCGAGCCTGATCTTCCGCAAGGCGTTCCAGAATGATTGCGTATGCATTCGCGCAACGCACGCGTAGCGGGTACATCCACTCCGCCTCTTCGCCTGCCAGGAATTCGCCGGAATATGATGCGGCCGCTCTCTCCATGTCCGCAATCGACGTTCCGCGGCTCGCCCCTAGCAACAGCTCCACGTCCGAATCGATAACGATCCCCGGACGCCACGCATAGGCTCCGCCATTGCAACGGATGCCGTCAAGCTCAGGCGAGAGCGCGCGCAACGCGGCACGGGCGCCCGCGGCAGCTAGGTGCAGTCGGTGTAAAGCGCTTTCCGCGTCAAGTGCCGGCCAAAATGCACCGACCAGCACTTCGCGTGATGCGGCCGCGCGCGGATAACTCACGAGATATTCGAGGAACTCCCGGCCGCGCTTGAACGCAGGACCACTATTCCACGCACGGCCAGCACCAAACGAGAAAGTACCGAGACAACGTACGCAGAGCACGGACTCTGTCACCAGCATCGCGCCCCCTCCTAACGTTTCCCGATTCGCGTGGCGGTTTGCTGTGCATCACACGTTAACAAAAGTCTGCTTTCGCAGTCAATACAAATAGTAAACAATGCTCATCTTTCGGCTACGTGAAGTAGTGCTACCAGTCAGTAGACGGAGAGTTTGACGAGAGTCCGCTCCGCTATGATTGCGCCCATGCTGGTGGGAGAGGCGCGTTGGATGAGCGCATTTCGTGCGTCGTTACAGCGGAAAGTCAGCCAGATGGGACTATCCGGCTCGTGCTACGTGCTGTCGACGGCGCTCACGGATTCCGTTTTATGCGTACGGTGTTTACCCTCACAATGTGGCGGGTCGATCAAGAAACCGTCCGCTTGAGTGTCATGAATCCAAGGACTGGAGCCGTTGCTTATCTGCAGGGCGGCCCAGCGGCACTTGAATTCGTGCGCGAGGCGGGCGTCGAGCTGATTTCGTGAACGCCGCACACGCATCGCCTGATCTTCGACCCGCCTATCAGAGCGCTGCCGAAGAACTCGCCGATCAGTTGTGGCGATTGCAGCTACTGCTTGCTCGAGCGGTCACCCGTTTTCGCGATCAGTGCGCGCCCGAACATCGACGCGGCTTTGCCGGTGTCGCGATCTTAGACGAAGAGATCGATACACTGCTCGGAGCCACGCCGCACTGGAGCAGCGACTGCGAGAGCAGCGATTTGACTGAAGCGCGAGCACGATGCGAGATGCGAGCGCAATCGAGCATCGACGCCGGTCTTGAATTTCCGCTCGAAGCTATCCGTGGCCGCTTTGGCTTGGGTCCACTCGAATTCGACGCGCTGCTGCTTTGTCTCGCCGCCGAGCTGCATCCCAGCTATCGCCGTGTATTCGCCTATCTGCACAATGACGTGACGCGAGCCTATCCGAGCATCGCGCTGCTTCTCGACATTCTCTCGGACGATTGGTCGCAGCGGCTCAATACGCGACGTGCGCTCAGCCGACATTCCCCGCTCTTTCGCTATTCGCTGCTCGTTGCGCGTGCCACACCGGACGAATGGAACGCGGAAATAGCCGCCGATCCCGGGCTCGTCGCATTCGTATTAGATGAAGCGCCTCTGCACGAGCCACGCCGCAACGAGGAAACGCTAGCACTCGACGAGCTTCTCGTCTCGCCGCAAGAGCGTGAAGCGCTCGACCGCCTTACACGAGCGCTCGTCCGAGACACTTTCGGGTCGCCGAAGAAAACGATCGTAGTAATCTCCGGCAGTCCCAGCAGCGGTCGACGCACGATCGCACGCGCCGTGTGCCGCGAAGCTGGGTTACGCTTGCGTGTGCGAGACGAGCGGCGACCCGCCGGCGACGGTCACGACCTTGCCGGACACTTCCGTGATGCGCAGCTCTTGGGTGAGGTTCCCGCAATCGTTCTCGGTGGCGAAGACGGCGCGCAGCAACTCCCCGCGTTTATCCGCGCCATCGGTGGGCTTTCGGCGCAGGTGGCATTTGCAATCGTCGATAGCGATACTGCCCCACGAACCGGCGGCAGCGGCGATATTCGCGTGCACACCCTACACCTCGGCACGCCCCCCGCATCCGTACGCAGGCTTGGGTGGCAACGCGCGCTTCGCGATCACGCGCTGCGCGCAAACAATGAGACGGTGCAAACGCTCGCGTCGGTATATCCATTTAGCGTCGGGCGTATCTATGCATCGGTGCGCGACGCGCAAATCCATCTCGACGACCGGCTTCCGGAAAACGGAGCAGTTGAACTGCCCGAACTCGCCGCGGCAGCGCGCAACCAGACGAGCCATCACCTCGATTCGCTTGCGCAATCCCTTCCGCTACGCTACGGGTGGGACGACATTGTACTTCCACCCGATGAGCGCGCACGTCTGCGCGAGATTGCCGACGCCGTTCGCAATCGTGAACGTGTGCTCGAACAGTGGGGCTTCGGCGACAAAACCAGCGCGGGCCCCGGCGTCAATGCGATCTTCTTCGGACCCTCGGGAACCGGGAAGACGATGGCGGCGACGATTCTCGGCGCCGAGCTCGGCATGGCGGTCTATCGTGTCGACCTCTCGCGTGTCGTGAGCAAGTACATCGGTGAGACGGAACGCAATCTCGATGCCCTCTTCGACGAGGCACGCCGCTCATTCGCATTACTTTTTTTCGACGAAGCCGAAGCACTTTTCGGCAAGCGTTCCGAGGTCAAAGACGCGCACGACCGCTACGCTAACATCGAGGTAGCGTACCTTCTTCAGCGGATGGAGAGCTTTGAGGGCGTGGCGATCCTCGCGACCAACCTGCGTAAGCACATGGACAATGCATTTTTACGACGCTTGCAGTTCGCAGTCGAGTTTCCGCTTCCCGGCGTGGAGCAGCGCTTGCAAATCTGGCTGAACGTATGGCCTGCCGCGGCAGAACTCGCGGAGGATCTCGATCTCGAACACATGGCACGGCGGTTCGAGTTTGCCGGCGGGCACATCCGTAACGTCGCCATGACCGCTGCATACCTGGCATGTGAAGACGACGCCCCGATCGGGATGGCGCATGTGCTCGCCGCCACGAAACGCGAGTTCCAGAAGCTCGGCCGCGGAGCGCGCGTCGATGATTAACGATCTCGATACCTCGCTGAAGGCGATGCTGCAAGGCGAGGCGGCAGCGGGGTCTTCGCTTGCATCCGCAACGATTTCGTTTTCGGTTCCCGACACGACGTGGCAGGGCCAAGGCACAGGCATGCAGCTTGATGTCTATCTCTACCGTGTAATCGACAACCGAGAGCTGCGTTCGAATCAGCGCTTTACGAGTTACAATTCCGACGGAACCACGACCACGACGCTATTCCCGTCGCGTATCGAATGCTCGTACATCATCTCGGCCTGGGACAAAGGCTCCGAGGTCGAGGGCATGGAGAAGGAGCCCGACGAGCATGAGTTGCTGAGCGACGTCATCTGGGTGCTGTGGCGTAACCCGACCATGCCGACAAAATATCTCACCGGAACGCTTACGAGTGCGTACCTAGCGCTGCCGATCTTCGCCGACGAAACCGAAGACATGGCCGCCAAGCCCGATTTCTGGAGCGGGCTTGATACGTACGTCCGGCCCGCGATTACGTGCCGCATTACGATCGAGATGGACCTCGACAACGCCATCACCGGTGTGCAGGCAACGATGATCGGCATGGTTACAGAGCAGCTCGCGGGCGCAATCGACCAAACGCAGACGGCGATCATCGGCGGTACGATTCGCAACGCGACCACACCGACGACCGTCATTCCGAACGCGTGGATCCTACTCGACGCATCCATGCAGACGTATCTTTCGGACGAAAACGGCCAATTCGTCATACCGAGCATCGCGTTCGGTTCGCACACGATGACGGTTCGCGCCATCGGCTACGCGCAAGCCATTCAGTCCTTTACGGTTCCTAGCCCGAGCGGCATCTACGATGTCAGCTTAACTCCGATTTGAGGTGAACCATGACCACGACCTATTCGACGCCGGGCGTCTACATTCAGGAATTGCCGGCAATCGGGCCGATCGTCGGTGTCGGCACGAGTACAACGGCGTTCATCGGTGCCGCCCTACAGGGCCCGTCGTTTAGCCCAACCGTCGTAACGAACTGGACACAGTTTACCAACACGTTCGGCAGCTACATGATCAACCCGCCGGGTTTCTGGATGGCGTACGCGGTCAAAGGCTACTTTGATAACGGGGGCCAGACCGCGGTCATCGTGCGCGTCGGCACCTCGGCCACGGCATCGCTAACCCTCGTTGATCGAGGCGGCACGCAAGACTGTCTGGTCGTTTCCGCACTCGTGGACGGAACCGCGGGAAACACCATCACCGCTGAGGTTGCAAATTCGCAGATAGTGCCGCTGGCGAATAACTGCGTCGCGACGCGCGCGAGCTCGACCATTACGTCAGCCGGCGGCAACATCATCGTGTGCGACACGGCGGCCCATGCGGCACAATTCTCGCCGGGCGACAACGTAGTCATCGAGGGCACGTCCGACGGTGCGACAGTAAGTCGCGTCATCGGGACAAATCTCGTGCTCGGCGGCAACCTCAGCACCACGTACACAAGCGGTAGCGTGCGTATCGCCGATCTGCTCGTAGGCCAGCAGACCTTCCGCGTAACGAACGGCGCCGGGCTCGAGCCGGGTAGCATCATCGAGATCAGTGACGGCGCCAGCAGTGAGTATCAGGTGATCTCCGCGGTCAGCGGCGCCTTCATCACCATTCAAAGCGAGAGCGGCCTTGCGAATAAGTACAGTATGGAGCTTCTCGCCGCAGCGACGACGATTCAATCCTTTGAGTTTACGCTGACTGACACGAGTCCGCCGAATGTGCCCGAGGTTTGGACGAACCTTTCGATGGATCCGCGACACAGTCACTACTGGGGCGCGGTCGTCAACTCGCTCTACATCAGCCTCGCGCTTCCGTCGACGCCGGACACCGATACACCGCCGAACAACTTGCCTGCGGCACTGGCAACAAAAGCACTCGCCGGCGGTACCGCAGACAACCCGCTTAGCTTGGGCCTGAGCCAGTATACGCAAGCGCTGACTGCGATGGTTCCGCTTACCAATGTAGAGCTGGTCTGCGTGCCCGATCGTACCGATCAAGCCGTGCAGCAAGCGGTGGTCGCACACTGCGAGCAGCTGATGGATCGGTTCGCGATTCTTCACACGCCGCAAGGCACGCAGCCCGATGCATCAATGGGAAGCCCGCTGATGCTGCAGCGTGCATGGTGCACGTCGCCAAACGGCTATGCGGCGCTCTACTACCCTTGGATCTTAGTCAGCAACCCCAACAGTACGAGTTCCGGCACGATGCTCGTGCCGCCGGTTGGACACATCGCCGGCATCTACAATCGCACCGACGCGATCGGCGTCCAGACCGCACCGGCGAATCAACAGATCATCGACGCTCTCGGTCTCGAGGTCAACGTCGATGGCACGACACAAGGGCTACTCAACATCGCCGGTATCAACGTGTCGCGAATCTTCCCAGGACAAGCCTTGCCGCTCGTATGGGGCGCGCGAACGACCGCATCAAACACGGCATGGACGTACATCAACGTCCGCCGCCTGTTCATCTGGGTTGAGACAACGCTCAAATATTCGCTGATACCCTACGTCTTCAACACGATCGACGAAGGCCTCATGAAGACGCTCAGCCGCACGATCACCGGTTTTCTTACGACCATCTGGCAAGCAGGGGCGCTATTTGGGCAGCAAGCGTCGGACGCATTCTACGTCGAGATCGACGACGAGAATAATCCGCCCGAACTCATGGCGCAGGGACAGCTCAACATCACGATCGGCATGGCGCCGACATATCCCGCCGAGTTCATTATCGTGACAATCGGTATTTGGCAAGGCGGTACTTCCGTAACCGAGCAGACGTAGGAGTAACACACCATGTCGACAGGACAACGGGTCGACCCGTTCCGCAACTTTAACTTTCTAGTCGAGATCGACGGCATCACGCAAGCGAGTTTCATCGAGTGTAGCGGACTCGAATCAACGACGGAAGTCATCGAAACGCGCTCGGGGGGCGATGCCCTCAGAGTTTACAAACTTCCGGGCAAGACGAGCTACGCCGACATCACGCTAAAGTGGGGCACTACCTCGACCCTTGATATGATGAATTGGCGTCAGGACACGATGAACGGGATCATCAACCGACAGAACGGTTCCGTCGTACTCTACGATCTCACCAACCAAGTTGAGGTCGCGCGCTGGGACTTCTATAACGCGTGGCCCACAAAGTGGGATGGCCCTTCGCTCAATGCCAAGGGCACCGACATTGCGATCGACACGATGGTGCTTGCGTGCGAATGGATCACGCGGTCGTTCTAGCCATGATTACCACCGAATACGAATTCGAACTACCCAACGGCTACGTTGACAAAAGCGGCGCGCTACATCGCAATGGAGCGATGCGCCTGGCCACCGCGGCCGACGAGATTCTTCCGATGAAGGATCCGCGCGTACAAAACCTGCCGGCATACTTGATCGTGATTCTGCTCTCGCGCGTCGTCGTTCGCCTTGGTACGGTGACGCCGATCAATCCAAGTGTGATCGAGGGACTCTTCAGTGAGGATCTCTCGTATCTGCAAGAGATGTACAACCGCATCAATGGTCTCTCGCGCCGCAACATCGAGGTGCAATGTCCGAAATGCTCGGCGTCGTTTGCAACGGAGCTTCCAGCCTTGGGGGGATCCTAGGCTACCCTCTGGATTGGGTCTACCAGGAGGTAGCCGCGTTGAGCGTGCGCGTGCACTGGTCGTTTGAAGACCTCTTGAGCATCGATCATGCCGAGCGCCGGCGCTGGATCGAAGAAGTACTTAAACTGGAGCAACTCGAGTCAAATTCATAAATGGAAAAGATCGTAACGACACTAGGAGAGCAATTCGCGCGCGAGGCCGAGCGCCTCGTCGCACGGCTTGACGTCTCGATACCGTGGCTCGAATTGGGCGCGCCGATGATCGCGCGCTGCTGCGAACGCAGCGGCGCCCCTGACCGGTTCCAGCGTCATGATGCCGTGCCCCACGCAGAGCGAGAGCGCCGGGACGAGCCGGAAGAGCTTCCGTTCGAGTGGCCGGACAGCATGCCATTACCCCCGCGGACGCGCGACGAGTTGCGCGACGTGGTCGGTCCCGCCGTCGACGTAGCACGCGTGCACGTCGGCGAGCAAGCTGACGCGTTCGCACGCAAGGAGCGCGCCGATGCCGTAACGGTCGGACCCGAAATGTACTTCCGTGCGGGGGCGTACGCGCCGCACGATCCCCAGGGCTTTGCGCTGCTGACGCACGAGGTGACGCACGTCGCGGAGTGGTTGCGACCGGGCGCGGCGTGGCGGCGCGCAACCGACGCCGGCGTACGCGCCGAAGAGCGATTGGCACACCGGCGCGAGCACGCGGCCGTCTCTGCACCCTTCTCGCCTGCCCTCGCTCGCCTTCCCGCCGTCCCTGCTCTGAAGACCGCTCGCTCCACTGCACCACGAGTTGCAACACAATCGAGCGCGCAGCGCCCGATGCGCGCAGAGATGGATCGAGCACCGATCGATGCGCCGGCGCCGCCTTCGGCCGACAACCCAAACCTTGACATGATGCGCCGCACGTTATTCCGCGATCTGATGAACGAGATTCGTGTCGAGTTCGAGCGAGGCGCGTGATGAGCGGCAACCCGCAATTGGCGAAAGCCTTCATTGTCAACACCAACACGGGCCAGCAGATTCCGGTCATGTACAATCCCGAGCAGTATTCGTTGGATCAGGGCAACAATTTCGCGGAAATAGGGATCCCCGGCTTGAATGCTCCGCCGATTCAATACGTGCGTGGCAAGGGCCGCGTATTGAACATGGAGCTCTTCTTCGATACGTACGAGCTGGCCCAGGATGTGCGAACCTACAGCGACCAGATCACGTCATTGCTCGATACCGTACCCAACACATTTGCCCCACCGATCCTGCTCTTCGTGATGGGTGCCTTTACCTTTCGCTGCGTGCTTGCCGAAGCGACACAGCGCTTCACGATGTTCTTCGTCGACGGCTCGCCGGCGCGCTGCACGCTTAACGTCCGCTTCCATGAGTATGTCGACGTTACGATCGCCATCGAGACCGGCGTATTCTTCGGGCCGCCGGTCGTCTACAACGTCGTACAAGGCGATACGCTCAGCGGCATCGCGGCGCAGATCAATGGCGATCCCTCGACCTGGCGCACTATCGCTACCGCCAACAATATCTTGGATCCGTTCAATCCGCCGGTCGGTCTGCCGCTCGTCGTTCCCGGAAATCCGACGCAATGATTCAAAGCTATTACGCGCCGCGCTTCAACGTTGTGGTCCAAGGCATCACGATGGCGGCCAACATCACGCAGCAAGTGATCAGCGTCACCTATTCGGGTTCGCTCGACCATGCCGACATGTTCAAGATCGTCTTTTCGAATACGAACGGGCAGTACACCGATCTTTCCCTCTTTACTCCGGGGGTCGAGGTCGAGCTGTACATGGGGTATGGCGACAATTTGACCCCGATGATGCTTGGTGTGATCACCACGATCGAGCCGAATTTCCCTGAGAGCGGACCTCCCACGATCACGATCTCCGGCTACGACAAATCCTACAATATGCGCCACGGCGAGTCGATTCCGCGTCAGTTCGAGTTCATGACCGATTCGTTGATGGTCGCCGAAATCGCAGCCGAAAACCTTCTCATTCCGATCTGCGATCCCTCGCCGTGGTTCCACGAGAGCCTTACGCAGACCGGAACCGATTGGGCGTTTATCAAGGACCTCGCGAACAACAATCTCTTCGACGTTTACGTCTACTGGAATAATCTCTATTTTCAGTTACCGATTCAGACGGATGCCTACGTGCTCGAGTGGGGGCAAAGCCTGCGCAGCTTCTCGCCTCGGCTTTCCACCGCGACAATGGCCGGTGTGGAGGTCATTCGTGGCTATAACGAACAGCTCGCGACTGCGATGCTCGGCGTCGCGACCGGCGCAATGGCGAACATTCCCGACATCATCAACCGGCTTGGGCCCGCAACCCTCGACATGCTGGCTTCGCTCGGGCGGCGCTGGATCCACAGTCAAAAGATCTCGTCGCCCGTCAATGCTTTGGCGCTCGGGACTGCGCTACTGCAGCAACTGCTCGACGGCCTCTACGAAGGCACCGGGAGTTGTATCGGCATCCCAACGCTACGCGCCGGAAGCTATATTCAGGTGGCCGGCGTCGGCACGCGGTTCGGCGGTGTCTACCGCCTGCGCAAAGTGACCCACACGATCGACGACAACGGCTATATCACCGAATTCGACATCACACAGCAAGGCGAGTCGTCGATTCTCGCGCTGATTCGTAAGAAGACCGATGTCGATCTTACACCACCGCGCGATCATACGGAAAAATTTTACGGCGTCTACGTTGCCAAGGTCCTCATCCCGCCGTCGATTATTCCTGACCCTGACCCCGCGTCGGCAATGGGCGCACGCGTGAAAGTCTCGTTCCCATGGCTCTCCGACACGAATATGAGCGGCTGGGCCCGCGTTTGCGTCCCACAGGCCAGCGCCAACGGCAGCGGCGTGTACTTCATGCCGAACCCAGGCGACACGGTCATTGTTGCTTTTCAAGACGGCGAGATCTCGATGCCCGTCGTCATTGGAAGCGTGTGGGATGGTCCCTATAAGCCGACCGTCTATCCGCCGGTAGCTACAAATTTAGTTTCGGAAATCAAGACGCGCGCCGGCCAAACAATCACCCTGGATGATGCACTCGGCATTTCCATCTCCAACTTACTCGGGAGCTCGATCAAGCTCGATATGCTCGGCAACGTCTCGATCACCGCGGCCAACGCCATCAATCTCAACGCAAAGAACGTAGCCGTAACCGTTACCGGCGCGATGACCGTGACCTAACGGAGGCGATATGACGAGTTTCTACGGTCAAGGCTTTAACTATCCAGTCTCGCTGAATACGTCGCACGGGATCCTTATGTCCTCGGATCTCACGAACATCGAGCAGTCGATCTATATCATTTTAGGGACGCAATTCGGCGAGCGTGTTATGCGCCCAACGTTCGGCTGCAATCTGAAGAGCCTGGTTTTTGCGCCGAATAATGCGCAAACGGCCGCGCTGGCGAAACAGTACGTGACCGATGGCTTGCAGGCGTGGGAACCGCGCATCACCGTGCAGAGCGTAACCGTTACTAACGTGCCGAACGCGGCGAACTCGCAGCTCTCGATCGCGATCCAGTACGTCGTTAAGGGCAGTCTTGCTCCGCAGGCGATGATCTATCCGTTTTATTTGGAGCAATCGTAATGCTGTACGATCCCAATCGGGGACTCCTCGTTCCGCCCGATCTCGACGACCGCACGTGGTCCGACCTCGTGAGCGATGTCACCGCGCTGATCCCGCAGTATGCACCGCAGTGGACGAATCAATCGCCGAGCGACGTGGGGATGACGCTTGTCGAACTCTTCTCCTGGCTCGTCGAGGGGTTGACCTATCGGCTCAACCAGGTTCCCAACAAGAACTACGTAGCGTTTCTCGACATGCTCGGCATCGAACGCCTGCCGCCGGAACCGGCGCGCGCATTCTTGAGCTTTAGCGCAAGCCCGAGCGCCGTCACCGTTCCGCAAGGCACGCAAGCGCAAACGGCGGCGACTGAGACGCAGACGCCGATAATTTTCGAAACCGACACCGCCGTCACGGTTCTGCCGATAAATTTGGAGAGCGCACTGCAGATCTCCAAAGTGTTCGTCGGCAACAAGTATTCGAATATCTCAAACAGTTTCGTCGTGCCTCCGGCGCCTGGTGCAACGGTTAACGTACAGCCGAGCTCGTCGGTGCAGTTGTGTTTGGGATTCGATAATCCCAGCACGGCGACGATCAATTTAATGCTGCGGTTCTTCGCGCCGATTCTCGAGCCAAGCAACACCACGGTAACGTGGCTCTATTCACAGGCGGGCGTTCAACCGGAGTCATGGACATCGCTGAGCGTGCCCGCGACGGCCGACGGCACGAACGGACTCACGCAGGACGGCACCGTCGCGCTAACCGTGCCGGGTGATTGGGCCAGTCAAACACCGTCGGCCGATTGGTCGGACCCACCGGCATCGTCAACCGATACGGAGACGAGTGGCTACTACTGGATCGGATTGCGCATCGCCAACCTGTCTGCATCCGACACGCTCGCCCTCGGTATCAACTGGATTCTCTTCAATGCCGTGTCATCGTACAGCGCGTTGACGATCACCGCGCCCGAATCGCTTGGAAACGGCACCGGCTTGGCATTTCAGATGTGTTCGCTCGCAAACGGCCCGCTCTATGAGATTCCAGATTCGTCGACACCGAATGCGGATCTCGTCGTGCAAGTCGACGGCATCACGTGGTCGCAAGTCGACGAGTACTTCCCGGAGGGCCCTGGGCAATACTACCGGGTCGATCCTATCGCATCGACGATCATGTTCGGCAATTACAGTTCGCTCACGAATACCGGCCATGGCAGCGTGCCGCAGACGAGTGACGCAATTGTCGCAACCACCTATCGGTACGTCGAAGCCGGGTCGACGGCGAACGTCGGAGCTGCAACGATCACGACGATGCGTACGCCCGTCGCCGGCATCACCGCGGTCAGCAACCTCTTCGCTGCCTATGGCGGCTCCGACGAACAATCGGTCAGCGACGCGATGCGACGCGGCCCAGAGATGCTGCGCAATCGTGGACGTGCGGTTACGGTCGAAGACTACAATTACTTGGCGATGCAGGCTAGTACCCAGCTCGCCAGCGCAAGTGCGCTAGCTCCCACTACTGCGTATGGGTCGGGTTTGTGGGCCGGCCTCGACCGAAGCCCCGGTCACGTTAACGTCCTCATTCTGCCGGCCGTTGGTCCCGCGGTAAGTGCGGCGCCGCAACCAACGCCCGAATTGATTCAACTCGTGCAGTCATATCTCGACGGTCGCCGCGACTTAACCGCGTCCCTGTTTGTCGGCGGACAGAACTACGTTGAGATCGACGTCGCCGTCACCGCGGCGGCGTGGCCCGCGGCAATTACATCGGGCCTGATTGCGAGTCCGACCGAAATGCAGACCAACATCGAGAACGCGATCCAACTGTACTTCCATCCGGTCGTCGGGGGGTCGAACGGCACCGGATGGGCGGTCGGGCAAAGCGTGTACATCGGCGATCTCTATCAATTCATCGCGCCACCAGAAAACGTCGGATACATCTCACAGTTGACGGTGCAAGCAGGCACGAATCTGTATCAAGGCTCGCGTCCAGCCGGACTCGCCGGTCCGGCCGGCGCGTGGGCACAGATCGCAGATTTTGAAACGGTCTGCCTCGGCACCACGACCTTTAAGCTGCAGAGCTTAACAGGGTGAACGGGACGACGTAGATGCCGCAGATTACAAGCAGCTATACAAAGTATCTCCCACCGATTCTCTGGGAGAACGATCCGTCTCCCAACCTCTTCAGCTTGGGGACGATGCTGTGCCCGTTCGAGAAGATCCTCACCGGCATCGATCCTTCGCTCGACGGCGGGATACTCATCGAACACGGCAATAACGCCGTGATGACGACCGTCACGCAAGCGGTTACGGCGAATCCGCTGCCGCAAACCGTCCAGATCACGCCGGGGACCGGAGGTCTTTTTCTCGCGGGAAGCAGCTATACATACAACGGCGTAATGCCCGAGGTCATCAACGTTACGGCCGTCAATGCAAACACGCTTACCGCAGTCTTTCAACAGAATCACGCTGCGAATCAAACGATCGTCAATTCAAGCGGCGTTCACGATCCGATCCAAACGGTAATCGCCAACACGGTCAACCTTTACGGCCCGTGGACGGCTCCGGTAAACTTTCTCGACTGGCTGGCCCAATGGGTTGCTCTCCAACTCCCGGCATCGTGGGACGAGTACCAACGCCGGTCGGTTATCTCGACCATCGTCGGTATCTACGCGCAGCGCGGTACGAAGCCGGGTATGTATGAGTTCTTCAACATTTATGCCGCAGCAAAACGGCAGCCTCGCTTAGTGATCGACGACGGCAGCAGGCTGCTCTTTTTCGCGCCGCAAGCCGGGCTGATTACGCCGATAACGGCCCTCGTGTCGCGTCTGAATCTTGTCGCCCCCAAGTTCATCGCGATCGACGGGACTGGTTCCTACCTGTATGTTTGCGACATGGGCACCACCGGCGTAAGCACGATCGTTCCACCTGGATTGTGGCGCGTCTCGATTGCCGGCGACTACGACTATGCGCCGGGAGCAGGTGTCGTCTCGCCGAATCCGCCGAATCCGCCGACGCAGCAGTCGTATCTGCCGTCGACCCCACCAATGGCCGCACCGCTCGCCGTCGCGATCGATTCGGTCAACAATTGCGGCTATCTCATCGATGCTGCGCTGCCACTCGACCTCTATCGCTTGAGCGACCCGCAAGTCGGTACGATCATGCTCTCCGGCGCGCCGACGACCGGTCAGTCAATTGAAATTGCCGTGGGCGGAATAGCGTACACACTCAAAGAGACGAGCGGGACGCTCGACGCGCAGGCAACGACCTGGGCCGGCGCGCTCAACGGCGCGGCCACATTCGGCGCGCACTACACGGCGACAGCGTCGGGTCCCGACATCACGATCGCACCGCTAAGCGGAGAGCCTAACAACGATCTGCTGTGGGTCACTGCTTCTGCCACTCTCGACGTCAGCGCAACCGGACCGCATTTTACGACGGCAACGAAGCTATCCTCACCTTCGCCCGGGATGAATTACCCCATCGCGATGGTCGTTGATGGCGCCGGCCATCCTCTGATACTCGATCGGGGTGCAGGTCCGACGCAACCGCCGACTGCGAACGCAAACACGACGATCATCGACATCGGGATAAGCGGCGGCTCATATACCGGCGCTACACCTCACACGTTCACCGAGGTTGTCGAGCCACTTTCGATCGCGCTGCGCGCAAGCGGCCACGTCCTTGTCGGCGATGCGGGGAACCAGAATTCCGGCGATCCGGCGACGATCTATGATATCGATCTAACCGGCCCGACGACCACGAACCTTTTGGCCGCGGTCGCGACCGCGAATAATCCACTCGTCGCGCCAACCGGGATCGTCGAAATCGATGCAAAGCACATCATGGTTGTCGACGCGGGCCTGCGGCCCTGGCGCCCATACTCCGCTTCGCCGTTCACCCAGATCATTGCGCAGCAGCCGGCGGTTTACAGCGTTGACCTCTCGGTCGCGCCGCCGGTGATCACGCAAGTTTCCGACCAGCAATCGCTGGTCTATCCGCGTGGCCTAGTCGGTGCAAGTAACGGCACGCTCTATCTTTGCGATTCCGGCTTGCCGCAGCTCGCGGGATACAACTCGCAAGAGTGGCGTTCGGTCGCCCAACAGTTTGCAGTCGTCGTCAACTTTCAAGGTGATCCTGCCGTCGCCGTCTACTCCATCCTGCTTACCGGCACACCTACGGTTGGCGAGAAGTGCACAATCACGATCGCCGGCGCTGCATATCAGCTTACCGAGACCGGGGGAACCACGAGCGCGCAGGCCACTGCGTTTGCCGCGCTCCTCAACGCGAACCCGGCCTTTACCGCCCTGTATCTTGCCGGTGCGAGCGGCGCTGTCTTGAACATCTATGCGGTTCCTGGAACCGATGCAACCGGCGTTGCAATCTCGGTAATCTCATCGACGCATCTCACGTTGACCGGGAACGTCTTCGCAACGATCACGCTCTCGGGCACACCCACAACGGGTCAACATGTCGAGCTCGAGCTCGATGGCGTCAACTATTTTCTCCCGCAAACGACCGCCGACTCCCTAGCAACGGAAGCCACTACCTGGGCGAGTGACCTGAACGGCAATCCAGGCTTTGCCGCAAATTACGCCGCCACCGCTGACGGCGACGTGCTGGTTATCTCATACGTTCCGGGCAGCGCGGCCGCAAGCAGCAATATTCCAGCCTTCGCCAACACTTCGGGCGGCGTCGTAGCGACGCTAGCGACATCGCCGTTTGCAGTCGGGACGTTCACGCTCATGGGCACCCCCGTGACGGGCGAGACCGCGATAATTTCCGTTGGCGGCGTTGTGTGCGACCTCGACGCAAGCAGTGGGAACTCGGTCGCAGCACAGGCCGCGGCGTGGTCCGGTAACCTCAATTCGAACCCTTCATTCAACACGTTGTATTCGAGCAGTAGTTCGGGGCCAGTGATCAACATCTTCGCAAACACCGTTTCGATCGCGGGTGTGACGCTCTACGTCATTCAGTCATGCCCACACCTCCAGGTTACCGCGTACAGCGAGCAGCAAAACCGCAATCAATTCCTCACGAGCATCGTTCAAGTCGTCAACGACGAGATACCAGCACAAGCTAATTGGTATCTACAATCGGAAGTCTCTGCAATCTAGAACTCAAGACGCAAAAGGAACACGATATGCCGATAACACTTCCTCCCGCACTCGTACGAACCAACTATTTTCAGTGGCCGCCCGGTCTTGGCGGTATGTACGATCCAAATGCTGATCCCGACAATCCGTCGGCCGATCCATCGCAAGCCGATCCAATAAGCGAGGTAGTGTTAAGCGGAAACGCGGTAACCGATGAAGAGCAGTACTTTCGCCCCTTAGAGCGCCTGCATGGAATGGGCTTGCACGCACCCGGCGTGGGATACGGCATGCAGCTCATCTGTACGATCGGCGACTCCGGCGTGCAGATCACGCCGGGAATCGCACTCGATCCCAGCGGCAAGCACATCTTCCTGGCGTCAGGCGGCGCCGCAGCCGTCGGTCCGGGTATCGACGCAGTCGGATCCTTCCCGGCCACGATAGGGGTGAGTGCCGCCGGCGCGATCCTCGATACCACCGGCTACACCGGCGAGTACTACATCATCGCGCAGTGGTGGGAGAGCTGGAATGTTGGTCAATACTACAACTCGGGCGTTAATACGTTCAGCGATACGCCGTGGCTGCAGTTCGTTACGTCCGGCGAATACGACCCCGACATCCACGTTCCGCTTGGCAAAGTCTACCTCGATGGAAGCTCCATCGTCACTGAAGCAAGTTACGGCGACGTCGGTGGGATTCAGCGGACGAGCGTGAGCATTCCGGTGCAAAGCGTGCAGCTGTTCCGCGCCGCGAGCACAACGAGCGGCACTGTCCAGGCTGCAGATACCGTCTTGTGGGGAGAGGTGCGCGCGCGCGAAGCCGGCGGCATCGAAATCATCACCCAGAACGCGGGCGACCAGGTAAACATCACCGGCGAAGGCGGGGGCAGCTTTTCCTCGATGTCCGTCGCCACCGGCACCGCCGCCTTCGGTGACATATCAAATCCCAGCATCGTACTGGATACAAATGAAGCCACGCTGAAGGTCGGCGCACCCGGCAATTACGGCGACGTCAACGTTTACGACGGCTACAATCACCTTGCAGTCGCGCTCGTCGGCGACGACGGGCATATCGTCGTTGGTGGGCAGACGCTAAACGGCAAGATCCGGATGCTGGATTCCAACGCTCAGCAAACGATGACGCTCGAGGGCCAGAGCGGATCGGCGGTCGTGCAGAACCTCACGGCTTTTTCGAACGATACCATCGACGTCCACACGACGTACTTTCACTGTCATGCGACCGACTTTTGCCTCGACGGAAAATCACATCATAACAAGCGCGCGCTGGTCGATGGCGGCAATCAATTGATTGTCAACGACCACCACGATTACGGCAAGGGTGTGATCATCAACGGCTTGCAAAACCCGGTTGCACGCTTGGGCCCTTCGGGCAGCGCCGCAACTGAGATCGGCATCATCTCCGGTACGGTGATGGCAAACAGTGGGAGCGACGGCAAAGTCACCGGCGGCGTGACGCTCAACTTTCACGATCACACGTTCACCGGAGGAAGCTCCGACTTTGATCCGGGCAGCAGCTTCGTCATGGGCTTCAAGGGCACGTTCACGGACACTCCGCACGTGATCTTCGTTCCCAACCTGTTCAACCTCACGACCGGAGAGGTTTTTAGCGGCGGCTTCGCATCCGCGTCGCCGAATCAGGTTCAATTTAACTGGTCCTACAATGCCGGCGGCGCGATCGGCGACCAGCAGTGGCAAGTGCTGGTCATCGGGCCGATTGCGCCCGAGTTCGGATGATGCAGCTGCTCGGCTCGCGCTTTGCAACGTGGCTCACGTCCTGTGAGGGCGTCGAGGTCGTTGTGAAATCTATGGATAGCGCCCCGGAAGAGCGCGAGCCGTCGCTCTGTTGGCGCGAGTTCCTCGGATGGAGGTTGGGAGCGCGCTTGGGCCTCGCGGTGCCGGAGACGCAGCTGGCGTTGGATCCATTGTGGGGACGCGTTTCACGACAGCGCTTCATCGCGAATGTGCGTCCTGTCACGACAGCCGAGTATCAGCGCATCGTGACGACGCTACGCGGCGCACGCATCCTTGCACTCGACTTCATCGCGCGCAATCCTGATCGCCGCTACGCAAACCTGCTGGTTCGCGATGACGTCGTATTTCCAATCGACTTCAACGTCGCTTTTGACTACGCCGACGACGCTATGACCTGGGACGAGCTGCGCACGTGCATCTCGCGCTGGTTCCAAATCGATGGCATAACGACACTTGCAACAATCGACATCGCGCACCTCTATGCCGAGGCGCGGCGCGCCGGCGCGCTTCTGACCGATGCGTTCCTAGAACATGCGGTCGCGCAGATCGACGAGCGATTCCTGCCGCGGCCGCAACGCGCGGAGATACTCGATGGAATGCGCCGTCGCCGCGACGCGCTCGTTCCGGCAATGCAGCGCTGGTATTCCGAAACGGTCGCGCCGTTACGCAGGCTTCTCCCAGCGAACTACATGCACGTCGATATTAACGGCGATTTGAGCACGCATTTCGCTTGCGGTGCTCAGGCAGCCGGGGTACTCGCGTTTCCGTGCTACGACGTCGCGGCAGCATCAACTGTCGACGTACGGATCTCCTTTCATCACCAAGCCGCACCGGCGCGACCGAAAGGCGAGCTGCGACTCACGACCGACCGCGGCAAGCTCGCGCCTTCACACCTGCTGCTCGACGGGGAACGCGAGTGCGTTGATGTGCAGTACACTGCGCCGGACGAAACGATCAAGGTCTCGCTCCGCGCGTTCCTCGACGGATACACGCGCGGTAAAGCACACCTTCACCTCGGCTAAACGATCAGCATAAGGAACACGATAATGCCAATAACGCTTCCACCCGCTTTAGTGCGAACCAATTACTTCACCTGGCCGCCCGGATCGGGCGGGTCGTACGATCCGAACGCCGATCCCGACAATCCCAATGCGGATCCTTCGGAAGCTACGCCCGTCGCCGGTCTTCCAAGCAACGGCACGATGGCAACCGACGAAGAGCAGTACTTTCGTCCGTTGGAACGCGTACACGGGATGGGCCTGCACGCGCCCGGTGTTGCTCTCGGCATGGATCTCTTGTGCACGATCGGGTCTACGAACGTGCAGGTGCTACCGGGCATCGCGCTCGATCCCAGCGGCAAGCATATCTTCCTCGCATCCGGCGGGAGTGCCGCGATCGGACCCGGATCGGATTATCCGGGCCCTCCTCCGGTCACTGCATCGGTCAGCGACTCGGGCGTCATGCTGCCGACAACCGGACTCACCGGCGATCAATACGTCGTCGCGCAGTGGTGGGAGACGTGGGACAGCGCCTCTTACTACTCGACCGGCGTGAACCAATTCGACGACACCCCGTGGCTGCAGTTTGTAGACGCCTCCGAATACGATCCGGACATTCACGTCGCGCTGGGCAAAGTCAATCTCAACAGCAGCGGCGAGATCTCCGCGGTCAGCTACGGCGACGTGGGCGGCATCCAGCGCACAAGCGTGAGCATGCCGGCGCAAAGCCTGCAGTTGCAGCGCGCAACGTTGTCGGGGTCGACCGTGAGCAGCACTGCTTGGGGAGAAGTCCGCGCGCGCGAGGGCGGCGGCATCGAGATTATCACACAAAGCATGAGCGATGCCGTCAACGTCGTCGCAGGTCACACTGCATTCGGAGACGAGTCCAACCCAAGCATCGTACTCGACGCAAACGACGCGATTCTAACGGTTGGCGCACCCAATTACTATGGCGAATTGCAGATGCACGACGAGAACGGCAATCAAACGTTGAATCTGCAAGGTAAGAACGGGGCCGCGTCGGTTCAGCAGCTCAACGCATTTCAGAACGGGTTGATCGACTGCTACACCACCTTGTTCCACTGCCACGGGACTGATCTATGCCTCGACGGCCGTTCGCACAACAACAATCGCGCGCTGGTCGATTGGGGCAATCAGCTCATCATCAACTTCGACAATGATTACGGCGACGGCGTGCAAATCACCGGCAATTTGATTGCCGACAACAATCTCACGGTGGAAGGTTTTACCACGCTGAACGGCAGTGCCCAAGTCGCCGGCAATCTCCAAGTCTACGGAACGCTCGAGGATGGAAACGGCGTGCCTCTCGAGGGCAATCCGGCACGAAAAGTGCAGACAAGCGTCTTGCTTGCCGGAGCCAGTGACTTCGGGAATTGGGGGAACTCGAATTCTACCGACATCGTCTTGCCGCAGAGCTCCGCGCTGACGGCGATGGCATATTTCAACTTCGAACAATACTACGTCAGCATCTCGTACAACGCCGCTGGTTGCGCGGAGATCACCGCAATCGATGGTAACTCCACCGGCGCAATTATCACGGGTAACGGCATCCTGGGTAACATCGCCCCGTCACTGGTCAACAGTAACGGTCAAACCGTCACGTTCCAAACGCGAGCTGGTGACGATAGCTTGGCCGTCGCGGCCTCGTGTGTAGTTTTCTTCGAGTGAGGTGAATCACAATGTCTGTAGGCTCTTTCAATGGTCCCACCCTACGTTATGCCGGTTACGACATCAAGACTGGGCAAATCGTCCACACCCATTCGCGGTTCAGCGTAGCTGAAAATCGCTACGTCGAGATTCCTATCGATGAGCTCAAAGCACGGTTTTCGACCGAGCCCTTCATCGTTTCAAAACTGACTGGGCAAGACCCGAAAAATCTCGACTTCGTTGCCGTGACCGACGGAGGCGGTTCTGCCGGAATACCGCTGATGGTTGATACGGCTCAGCGTAAACTCGTACCGCGGCCGAGCTTGCAGCTGACCACGAAGAAACCGCGGTTCGCCGGAGATGGTACGGATAGCGCGCAGATCGATATCGCAGTCGTGGATCGACATGGCAAAACGATCGGTTCCGCTGGCGGCAAAGTCAAGGTCACCGCGACGCGCGGCAAGCTCTCGGCACCCGGTGGAATCGTTGACCTGGCAAAGGGGCGCGCGACGGTGACGCTGACCTCGGTGAACGAGACCGTAGACGAAGTTCACGTGGCCGTGACGTCGCTCGACGCTCCCTACACAGCCGATCATCTCGTCCTCGCGTTCCTTTAGTTCAATTAGGAGATACGATCATGCATCAAAAAGACGCCGTTCGCAGTGCGTGGAAAGCCGCCGGCTTCTACGACGAGAACGATTTAAAACTCGCGCAGTTCATGACACTGCTCGATGATCCGACACAATGCTGGCCTGAGATGATCGACACGGTGAGAAGAAATTACGCGGAATACAAGACGAGGCTTGCCAAAGCGATTCTCGGCAGCAACGACAAGCTCGTCCACCTCGCCATAATTCGCGCTGCATTGCCGGGGGCCGACGACGAGATGAGCGTGCTAAAGGACTACATCGTGTCGAGCGATCCTGTCCGCGACGAGACGGAGCTCAAGGCGATTGCGCTCAAGAACGTCAAGGACTTGAACAAATCGCTCAGTGCGAAGACGAACCTTACCCCCGCGGTCAGCGCAATGCTCGTGAAGAGGGCGCCGGCGACGTAAGGCCGTGCCGTCACAATCGGGCCCCGTACCGCACGCAAGCGAAGCTTCGACCGCTCCTCCCAAGACGCGCGTCGCGGAATCGCCTGCGGCGGCGCATCCGAAGGACGCGCCCCTGCGCGGACTGCAGCGATCGATCGGCAATCGCGTCGTGGCGAGGCTTGCGCATTCAACAGGACGACCGCTCGAGCCATCAGTGCGCGCCGATCTCGAGGCGCGTTTCGGCGAAGATCTGGGCACGGTACGCGTTCATCACGATCGTGAAAGCGCCGAGGCGCTCGGTTCCCGCGGGTTCGCCATAGGCGAGGATATCGTCACGGAGTCTACGCCAACGCAAAGCGATACGGACCGCAAGCTTCTCGCGCACGAGGCGGCGCACGTTATCGAGCAGCGCCGCGGGGGCCGTCCGCATATTGCCCGTCAAGAGAAGCCTGTTGTTCCGCAACACGAGACGTCCTATGTCACCGAAGACGACGGATCGCAGAGCTTGCTCATCGATGGCGTCAAAGTTTTGCACTACGTG